>Ga0114129_10001959_pt1 | contig 28164 bp, 30 predicted proteins | sample RhiMetdeltSRZDD1_FD_80071 | JGI IMG/M metagenome (GOLD analysis project Ga0114129, IMG submission 80071) | Populus rhizosphere microbial communities from Tennessee, USA - Rhizosphere MetaG P. deltoides SRZDD1 (version 2) (version 2) | ecosystem: Host-associated > Plants > Roots > Rhizosphere >... | reverse complement strand
GGCAGCTTGTACGTCGCGACGCCGTCCCGGAGAAAGTCGACCATCTCGGTGAGCGTCACACGTTTTCCCGGACGCGCAATGACGCACAGACAGTTGCGCTCGCCGAGGCGCGGATCGGGCACGCCGACGATGGCGGCGTGCAGCACGCTCGGATGCGTGTAGAGAATCTCCTCGACCTCGCGCGGGAAGAATTTCTTGCCGCCGCGATTGATCATCTCCTTGAGCCGGCCGACGATGCGGACGTTGCCGGCCGGATCTCGCATGCCGAGATCGCCCGTGCGGAACCAGCCGTCGGCGGTGAAGAGCTCGGCGTTGGCTGTCGGATTCTTGTAGTAGCCGAGGTGCACCGACGGCCCCCTGGCGGCGATCTCACCCTCGGCGCCGGGCGGCACGTCGTGTCCGTGCTCGTCGATGAGCCGCAGCTCCATGCGCGGCGCCTCGCGCCCGATGCTGCCGGCGACGACTTCGGGATCGTCGCCGAAGCGCGTGAACGTGTGAAAGCCGGTCTCGAGCATGCCGTAGAGCTCGATCAGTTGGCAGGGGACGCGCCGGCGGAAGGCGCGAATCGTCTCGATCGGGCACGAGGCGCCGCCGGTGATGACGACGCGCAGCGAGCGCAGGCTCCCATGGTCGAGCCCGGGATCGTTCAGCATCGCGATGATCGACGCCGGCGCGCTCGGAATGAACGTGACGCGCTCGCGGTCGATCAGCTCCAGCGCGGCGCGGCCGCTGAAGCGGTCCAGCAGCACCGCACGCGCGCCGGCCATGATCGACTGCAGCAGCGTCAGATACCCCCAGTTGAGGCCGAGCGGCAGGTAGATCAGGAAGACCTCGCGCTCGGTGACGCTCATTGCGCCGTTCAGGATCTCTGCCGCGGGCAGTGTGGTCTCGAACGAATGCGTCACGCCCTTGGGGTTGCCGGTGGTGCCCGACGTGAATGCCATCCGCATGATCGCGTCGGGCGCCATGCGGTACGGCTTCAGCGGAGGTGGTGGTGTCGGGCCGTAGATGAGATCGTCGAGCGCGACGGTGTCGGGGCCTCCGCCGCCCAGCACCAGGACGGCCTTCAAGCCGGTCAGCGTTGGACGCAGCGAGCGCACCATCTCGACGTAGTCGAAGCCCCTGAACGTTGCCGGACAGACGAAGGCGCGGCTCTCCGAAAAGCGAACGATGTACTCGACCTCGCGGCTGCGGAAGTCCGGCCCGATCTGGTTGGCGATCGCGCCGATGCGCTCGCAGGCGAAGAAGACGTACGCGAACTCGACCCAGTTCGGCAGCTGGATCGTCACGACGTCGCCCGGCCCGAGGCCGAGGCTTTGCAGCGCAGCCGCCGTGCGGTCGACGCGGTCGAGCAGCTCGCCGTAGCTGACGCGATGGCGGTGATCGACGAGCGCTTCGCGGTCGGGATGCGCCGCCGCACGACGGGCCAGGATCTCGTAGAACGTCATAGCGCGTGCCGGAGCCGCGCGATGTCGTCCACGCCGTGCTCGCCCACGGGCGCGAGCGCCAGCTCGGTCACACCGGCCTCGGCATAGACGCGGCATTGATCCAGGCACTCGCGGGCCGTGCCGGCGACCGCATACTGCGCGAGCAGGCGGTCATCGAGCGGCTCGCCGCCCTCGACGCGCGCCATCGCCTGCGCGAACTCGTCGGGGGCGAGGCCGTTGTAATTCGCGATCGCCGCGCGGGTTGCGCTCGACGCGGTGCCCCGTGACCAGTAGGCGGTGAGCATCGCCGCCACGGCGGTCTTGGCGCGGCGGCGCGCCTCGCCGCCATCGGCGCCCACCGCGCATGGCACATACTGGACGATCTGGCTCGGCGCCGGGCGGCCTGCGCGCGTCGCCGCGTCGCAGATGATCGCGACAGCCCGTCGTGTGAACGCCGGGGGCGCGAGGTTCGAGATGATCACGCCGTCCGCCACCTCGCCACAGAGACGCAGCGCTTGCTCGCCCATCGCCGCCGTGAGAATGGGCACCTCTGCGCGTCGCGGTGTGAGCTCCAGCCGAATGCCGTCTGCCGAGAACACCTTGCCGGCATAGTCGACGGTCTCGCCGCGGAGCAGCCGCCGCGTGATCGTCACGGCGTCGCGCACGGCGGCGATCGGGCGGTCGGTCGCGATCTGCATGCGCCTCACACGCGAAGGGATGCCGGCGCCGATCCCCAACACCGCGCGACCCGCACAGAGCTCGTCGAACGCGGCGATCTCCATCGCCATGAGCGTGGGATGACGGCTGTACGGATTGAAGACGCCGAGGCCGAGCCGGACACGTTTCGTCGCGACCGCGCAGGCCGCTGCGGCCGGCCACGCGCCGCGGCCGTAGGGATTTTCCGCGAACCACACCGCCGAAAAACCGGCGCGCTCGGCGGCGACCGCTTGCTCGACGCAGAGCGACGGCGGCAGACCTCCGTGACAGCGAAGCGCCAGGGCGGGAAGCACGCTACACGCTGCCCGGACGTGGCGTATCCCGGCCTTCGGAGAAGTGCGCGTGGACAGTCTTCCAGTCGCCGTGCTCGCGCACGAGCACCATGGTCGAGCGCGAGACGAACGACTTGTCTTCGTGCCCGGCCGTCGGCCGGTCCGTCGACGCCGCCTTCCATCGCGTCGTGGTCCGGCGATGACACGTCACCACCGCCATGTCGCCGCGCACGATCACCTTCACGTCGAAGGGCTCCCACCAGCCGCTGTCCTTGTGCCGGCCGTAGTACTGCCAGAGCCGACTCCAGTGCTCGAGGCCGACGTAGGTGTGGCCGTTCATGTTGAAGAACACGTTCGTGGGATCGGCGCTCCAGATCCCGCGCAGCGCCGGCCAGTCGTACGACGCGTTGGCGTGCAGGTAAGCGTCGTGCACTTCGAGGATACGTTTGTGATCCGCGTCGGATCCGCCGTCGAATTGCATGATCTCGCCGGACTATATCGGCGGCGCCGCGCAAGTCAAGGCGACGCGTCTTCGTCCTGCGACTATAATCGGCCCCGCCATCAAGGAGGGCCGGTCATGAGGAGACGAGACTTCCTGAAGATGTCTATCGCCGGCGGTGCCGGCGCAAGCCTGCTCGCGGCGCCGCGATTCAACCGCGTCTGGGCGCAAGGGCCGATCAAGATCGGGATGCCGGCGGCGCTGTCCGGCTCGTACGCCCAGTACGGCATCCAGGCCAAGCGCGCCGCCGATCTTTTCTCGAAGGACATCAAAGCCAAAGGCATTCTCGGCCGGCCCGTGGAGTTCATCTTCGAGGACACGGCGGGCGACCCCGCAACCGCCGTGCGCAAGGCGCAGAAGCTGGTCGAGAAGGACGGCGTGAAGTTTCTCACCGGTGTGGCGCTGTCGTCCGAGGCGTTGGCGGTCTCGGCCAAGTGTCCCGAGTGGAAAGTTATCTTCATGTCGACGATCAACGGCGCGGGCGCGCTCACCGCGAAGTCGTTCCACCGCTACTTCTTCCGGGTGAATACCAGCGGACCCATGGGCGCGCGCGCGATCAGCCTCTATCTGGCGGAGGCGCCGATGAAGCGCTTCTTTGCCCTGGGCAGCGATTACGCGTGGGGCCGCGACAGCGCCGCGTCGTTCACCCAGCAGATCACCGCGGCCAAGAAGGAGATCGTCGGCAGCGACTATCCGCCCGTCGGCACAAAGGACTTTGCCAGCTACATCTCCAAGATCAGGCAGTCGCGCGCCGAAGGCGTCTATCTGGCGCTGCCCGGCCAGGACGCGACGATCTATATGAAGCAGGCGCACCAGTTCGGCCTGAACCGCGAGGTGAAGCCGATCATGGAGATCCTCGAGCTCGAGAACATGAAGGCGGTTGGCGACGCGATGGTCGGCGCCATCGGCAGCTCGCGCTATCCGTTCACCGTCGACACGCCGAAAAACCGCGAGTTCGTCAAGCGCTTCCACGACATGCACAACATGTACCCCGACATGTTCGATGGTGAGACGTACGAGGGTCTCGAGTGGCTCGCGCAGGTGATTGCCAAGGCTGGCAGCGACGATGTCGAGAAGGTGATCGACGCGTGGGAGGACTCGACCTACGAAGGGCTCGAGGGGCCGTTCCTCATGCGTAAGTGCGATCATCAGGCGGTGCAGCCCGGCTTCGCCGTCGAGTGCGTGAAGGACCCGAAGTATCCGCACCCGATCCCGAAGATTCTCGCGACCTATCCGGGCGAGAAGGTCACGCCGAAGTGCCGGACGGAGGAATTCTCCTAGCGAGCGAGCCGTGGTCAACCTGCTCGAGCAGCTGCTGAACGCGCTGGCGCTGGCGGGACTGCTCTTTCTCGTCTCCGCCGGGCTCTCGCTGGTGTTCGGTATCCTGCGCGTCGTCAACTTCGCGCACGGCGTGTTCTACATGCTGGGCGCGTATTTCGGGTATACGGCGGTGACGCTGACCGGTTGGTTCTGGCCGGCGCTGCTCGTCGTGCCGCCCGCCGTCGGCGCGCTGGGCGCGCTGCTCGAATCATCCACGCTGCGGTTCATCTATCGGCGCCCGCCGATCTATCAGCTGCTGCTCACGTTCGGCCTGGCGCTGATCCTCGAAGAAAGCGTGCGCGTGCTCTATGGCCCAACGGCGAAAGGCGTCGAGCCGCCGGCGCTGCTGCAGGGTGCCGTCGACCTGGGCGGCGTGCTCTATCCGCGCTATCGGCTGTTCCTCGTCGCCCTCGGCTGCACGGTCGGCGCCGGCGTGTGGCTCTTTCTGAGCCGCACGCGTGCCGGGCTCGTCATCCGTGCCGTCGCGCAGAACAGCGAGATGGCGGGTTGCCTCGGCGCCGACGTCGGCCGCGTCCGCACGCTGGTGTTCGGCGGCGCCTGCGCGCTGGCCGGCCTGGGTGGCGTCGCGGCGGCGCCCATGACCACCGCGTACCTCGGCATGGGCATCGGCGTCATCGTCGACGCGTTCGTCGTCGTCGTCATCGGCGGGCTCGGCAGCATCGGCGGCTCGATGGCCGGCAGCCTGATCGTCGGCGCCGCGCAGACGTGGGGCGCCTTCTATCTGCCGGAGACGGCCATGGTCATCATGTACGCCGTCATGGGCGCGATCCTCGTCTTCCGGCCATGGGGCCTCGCCGGCGAAGAGGAATGACACCCTCGCGGGTTCTCTGCCCGACCGTCGGGCGCCGGAGCCCTGCGCAGGCGCCCCGACGGCAAATCCAATGACGCCCTCGCGGGTGTGGGCGCTGGCGGCGCTCGTCGCGCTCGCCGTCCTGCCGTGGCTGCTCGCGCGCCATCAGCTCTCGCTGCTCACCGATCTGCTCATCGCCGGGCTGTTCGCGATGTCCCTGGACCTGATCATGGGCTACACCGGCATGGTGTCCTTCGGCCACGCCGCCTATTTCGGCCTCGGGGCGTACGCGAGCGCGCTGGTGCTGCTGCACTTTGGCCTGCCGGTGCCCATCGCGCTGCTCGCCGGGGCGTTGCTGGCGGGCGCGGTCGCGATACCGGTCGGCTGGTTCTCGACGCGTGCGACCGGCATTTACTTCGCGATGCTGACGCTGGCGTTCGCGCAGTTTCTCTATACGGTCGCCTACAAGTGGCGGGATCTCACCGGCGGGTCGGACGGCATCGCCGGCGTGCCGAAGACGCTCCTGTTCTGGGGCGGGCCCAGCGTTGCGTCGCCGCGCGCGTTCTATTTCCTGGTTGCCGGATGCGTGGTCATCTCGTTCGTGCTCTGTCGCGCGGTCGTGCGCTCGCCGTTCGGCCGCGCGCTGCAGGCGATTCGCGAGAACGAACGGCGGTTCACCAGCCTCGGGCGCGACCCGCGGCCGTTCAAGCTCGTCGTGTTCGTGATCGCCGCGGTGTTCGCGGGCCTGGCGGGCGCGCTGTTCGCGCCGTTCCGCGGCTTCGCCTCGCCGGAGGTGATGTTCTGGGTCTTTTCCGGTCAGGGACTCATGATGGTCATCATGGGCGGCATCGGCACGCTCGTCGGCCCGATCCTGGGCGCGATGCTGTTCATCCTCATCCAGGAGGTGCTCTCGAGCTACACGGAGCACTGGATGATCTTCACGGGCGTCGTCTTCATCCTGATCGTGATCTTCCTGCCGGGCGGGCTGGTGGGCACGGCTCGGCGGCTCGGCGCGCGGGCGTGACGCCGGGCGCGGCGGCGCCGCTGTTGGAGACGCGGGGCCTCGGGCGCGCGTTCGGCGCGCTGCAGGCCGTCGCCGGCGTCAACCTCGCCGTGCAGCCGATGGAGCTGCGCGCGGTCATCGGTCCGAACGGCGCCGGCAAGACCACGCTGTTCCACCTGATCTCGGGGCTGCTGGCGCCGACGTCCGGGCGCGTGATCTTCCGCGGCGATGACGTGACCGCACTCGCCGCGCCGGCGCGCTGTCGCCGCGGGATCTCGCGCACGTTTCAGATCACCAGCATCTTCCCCGAGCTGCCCGTGCTGGAGAACGTGCGCGTCGCCGTGCAGCTCAAGGGCGGCGACAACTTTCGCGTGCTCGGCGGCCGGGACGTGATCGGCGGCACCGAGCAGCGCGCCCGCGACGCGCTGCGCCTGCTCGGCCTCGCCGATCGCGCCGATGAGATGGCGTCGACGCTGCCGCACGGCGATCAGCGGCTGCTCGAGATCGCGATGGCCGTGGCACAGGAGCCGGCGCTGCTGCTGCTCGACGAGCCCACGCAGGGCCTGTCGCCCGAAGACACCGCGGCCACCGTCGGCGTCATTCGTCAGGTCGCCCGCGAGCGCAAGCTGACGATCATCCTGGTCGAGCATGACATGGACGTGGTGTTCGATCTCGCCGATCGCATCAGCGTGCTGCACTTCGGCCAGCTCATTGCGGAGGGAACGGCCGCGGAGATCCGCGCGAACGCCGAGGTGCAGAAGGCCTACCTGGGAGGGCACGAGTAGCGTGCTGCTCACCCTCGAGACGCTGAACACGTTTTACGGCAAGAGCCATGTGCTGCGCGACGTGTCGTTCGCGGTGCCGCCGGGCCAGATCACGGTGCTGCTCGGACGCAACGGGGCGGGGAAGACCACGACGCTGCGGTCCATCATGGGGCTCACGCCGCCGCGCGCAGGCGCGGTGCGCTTCAAGGAGCGCGAGATCACCGGGCTCCCGCCGCACCGCGTATTCCGGCTCGGCGTCGGCTACGTGCCCGAGGGGCGGCAGATTTTTCCGCACCTGGACGTCGGCGAGAACCTGCGTCTGGCCGCGCGCCCCGCCGGCGATCGCACTCGCTGGACGCTGGATCGCATCTTCGAGTACTTCCCGGTGCTGCGTGAGCGCTGGCGGCAGCTCGGCCGCAGCCTCTCGGGCGGCGAGCAGCAGATGCTGGCCATCGCGCGCGCGCTCGCCGGTAATCCCGATCTCGTGATGCTCGACGAGCCCTCGCAGGGCCTGGCCCCGCGCCTCGTGCGCGAGCTGGAGACGCTGATGGTGCGGCTCAAGGGCGAGGGCGTGACGATCCTGCTCGTCGAGCAGAACGCGCGCATGGCGCTGGCGGTCAGCGATCAGGTTCTCGTGCTCAGCAAGGGCACGGTGGTCTTCGGCGGGCCGACGGCGGAGTTTCACCGGCGCGAGGCGGAGCTGAAGGGGCGCTACCTGTCGGTGTAGCAATGCTCGATGAGTTCACGCCGGCCGAGATCAATACGGGCGCGACGACGATTTTCGTCCGCTCCGCCGGCTCCGGTCCGGCGCTGCTGCTGCTGCACGGCTTCCCCCAGACGCACCTCATGTGGCGCGATGTTGCGCCGCTGCTGACGCGTCACTTCACCGTGGTCTGCGCCGATCTTCGCGGCTATGGACAGAGCGGCTGCCCGCCGTCCACGCCTGACCACGCGCCCTACGCCAAGCGTGCGATGGCGCAGGACATGGTCAGCGTGATGGAGCGGCTGGGGTTCGCGCGCTTCTCCGTCGCGGGGCACGACCGCGGCGGCCGCGTCGCCTATCGCCTGGCGCTCGACCATCCCAAGCGTGTGGAGCGTCTGGCCGTCCTCGACGTCCTTCCGACAGACGCGGTGTGGGCGCGTGCCGATGCGAGGTTCGCGCTCGGCTTCTGGCCCTGGTCGCTGCTGGCGCAGCCGGAGCCGCTTCCCGAGCGAATTCTGATCGCGGCCGCCGAGGCCATCGTCGACCATGCGCTCAGTCAATGGGGCTCGCGTCCCGGTGCGATCCCGCCCGAGGTCCGCGCGGCCTACGTCGACGCCTTGACGGATCCGACCCACGCGCACGCGATCTGCGAGGAGTATCGCGCGGCCGCGACCCTCGACCGCGAGCACGATCAGGCCGACCGTGTGGCCGGGCGTCGCATCACATCTCCGGTGCTGGCGCTGTGGAGCGCCGCCGGCGCGCTCGACACCTGGTACCGCGCGGAATCGGGACCGCTCGCGCTCTGGCAAGCCTGGGGCGATGACGTGCGCGGCCACGCGGTCGACGCCGGCCATTTCTTTCCGGAGGAACGACCCGAACAAACCGCCCATGCGCTCGGCCGCTTCTTCGAGGGTGAGCGCAGATAGCGATTCGCTACGCGTCCAGGCTTCCGCGTCTCACGATCGTCCGCCGCAGCGTGCCCTCGCCGATCAGGTCGCGGCCGTTCCGCGCCTCGACGCGAAACAGCAGCTTGCGGCCATCGACCTCGAGCAGCTCGGACGCGACGGTGAACGACTCACCGACCGGTGTCGGACGCCGATGGCGCACGCAAATCTCGTAGCCCACGGTCGTGTGGTCGTCGGGCAGGAACGGCTGCGTGGAATCCTGAGCGGCCCGTTCCATCTCGAGGATCATCCACGCGGCCATGAGCACGCCCGATCCGCCGGCGTGAGTCGTGGCCATCGCGGGAGTCACGACCTCACGGCGCTCGCCGCGAAGGCCGGGAACGATGCCGCGGAACTGTGCGACGCTCACCCGCGCTCGAGGCGCACGAAATTCTGGTTGTACGCGGTGCCCGTGCCCGCCGTATAGCGCGGCTCGATCAGCACGTTCAACCCGCGATCGTGCTTGGCCCACTCGCCTTTGGGCACGAAGACGCTGTCGGCGCGCACGGTGTCGTCGCATTCGAGCTTCACGCGCAGCGTCCCGCGGGGCGACACGAGTCGCGCGACGTCACCGTGGTCGAGGCCCTGGCCGTGCGCGACCCGCGGATGCACGCGCGCGACCAGCGGAACGCCCCGCTGGCGTTCCTCGGGGATCTGCGAGTTGATCGCGCGATCCGACGCCAGCGCGATGAGATGGAGTGGGAATTCCGCGCGCGGAAGCACGGGATCGTCGTCGAACACAGCCGGGAACACGAAGCGGCCGGTCGGGGTCTTGAACTTGCCGTCTGCCCACGGCACGCGCGGTGTGCCCTGCGGCCAGAGCCGCCCGCCCGCCGCCGTCAACGAGGCGTGTGAGACGCCTGGGAACGTCGACGTGAGCCGATCGATCCAGGACGCGGGACTGCCCGCCATGTCGGGCCCGAAGCCGAGTCGCTCGGCGAGCGCTTGCAGAATCGCCAGATCGCTGCGCGCCTCGCCCTGCGGCGTGACGACCGGTCGCATGAGCTGCATCCAGAGGTGCCCATAGCTCGGCAGGAAGTCCTCTTCCTCGAGCATCGTCGTCGATGGCAGGAAAACGTCGCAGCATTCCGCGGTATCGGTGAGGAACTGGTCGACACACACGCGGAAGTCCAGCTTCGCCAGCTCGCGCCGCGTACCGAGCGTGTCGGGCATCTGGTTGACGAGGTTCGTGCCCATGAACATCGCCGTCGTGATCGGCGGATCGGTCGTCGTCCGCAGCGCCTCCGCGAGCTTGGTGACGGGCACGGTGCGCACCGGTGCCGTGCGGCGCTCCAGCGCCACGGGCTTGTGCATGATGGCCCACGGCCAGTTGCCGAAATTCACGCCGCCGCCGGGCGCGCCGACGTTGCCCGTGAGAATGCCGAGCGCCGCGATGAGCCGATACGTCTGCGCTCCGCGCGTGTATTGCTGCAGTCCGATCCCTTGCAGGATCGTCGCCGGGCGCGTGTTCGCGTAGTCCAGCGCGAGCGCTTCGATCACGTCGAGCGGCAGATCCGTCCGCCGCACCACCTCGTCCATCGACATCGCGGTCACGAGCGCCAGGTAGTCGTCGAAGTGGTCGCTGATGGCGGCCACGCGCGCGCGGTCCACGTCGCCTCTGGCGAGAATGACTTTGGCCATGCCGATCGCGAGGTGGCCGTCGCTCCCCGGCCGTGGCCGCACGTGACCGTCACAGTAGCGGACCGTCTTCGTGACCGCGGGGTCGATCACGATGGCGCGCGCACCGCGCGCCCGCGCCGCCTTCAGCACGGGCATCATGTGGATGTTCGTAACCGCAGGATTGCGGCCCCAGATCAGAAACAGCCGGGTGTGCTCGGCAAGGTCGAGCGGGTCGTGGATCTCGCACGCGCCGAAGGATTGGGTCGTGCCGTAGTCGGCCTCGCCGCCGCAGAAGCGTCCGACCGCCTGCGTGACGCCGCCATACAGATTGAAGAATCGTTCGCCCATGATCTTGAGTCCGGCGAACGAGCCGTTGCCCTTGTGGTAGAGCACGGACAGTGTGCCGTGCCGGGCCTTCGCGCGCGTGAGTTTCTCGGCGATCAGGTCGAGCGCGTCGTCCCACGCGAGCCGCTGCCAGCGGCCGCCGACCTTCCGCAGGGGATGAAGCTGCCGATCGGGATGGTAGAAGCGATCGTGCAGATAGTGGTTGACCTTGTTGCACAGCGCGCCGCGCGTAATCGGATGCTCGGGATCGCCGCCGATGCGCACGATGCGGCCGTCGGCAACCTCGGCCACGATGCCGCACGCGTCGAAGCAATCGAGCGAGCACGCGGTGCGCCGGATCTCCGTCGTCGTCATGGCGGCCATGCTGTCACGGACCTCCTGACCGATCAAGGCATCGGTGCTCAGCCGAGCGTCGCCTCCAACAGCCGCTGCGTGTTGCCACCCATGATCTTGACGACGTCCGGTCGGCCGAAGCCGCGATCGAGCAGGGCGGCGGGGATCGAGGGCCACTCGGCCCAGTCGGTGAAGAGCACCGAGCGCGGGTTGACGCCAGCCATGTCCGTGCCGATCGCGACGTGGTCGATGCCGACGATATCCACCATGCGCTTGATGTGGTCGATGAACGTCGAGAAGCTGCCCGGACGGGTCGAGATCGGCCACGCGCCGAGGACGCCGCCGCCAGCGGCGACCAAACGCGCGTGCTCGCGCGACACGAAGCGCGCAAAGCCCGTGTAGTCCTCGATGTTGGTGTGCGACACGAGCATCGGTTTCGCGGAGGCCTCCACCGCGCCTTTCACGACGGGATACGGAGCGTGGGCGAGATCGATGAGCATGCCGAGCCGGTTCATCTCGCGCACCACATCGCGACCGAACGCCGTAAGGCCGTTGTGGAGGGGCGCTTCGGTCTGGATGTCGCCGAGCTCGTTGACGCGGTAGTGGACGAGCTGAATGGAGCGGACGCCGCGGTCGTACGCGCGCTGCACATTGTCCAAACGTCCCTCGAGGAAGTCGCCGCCCTCCACCGCCATGATCGCGACGCGCTCGCGCGCCGCCGCGGCGGTGGCGAGATCGCCGCCGCGCAGCATGCGACGCATGCCGAGCGTTCGGGCATGACCATCCAGCACGTCGAGCTGACGCGAGCACGAGGCGGACATGACGCCGGGTGCCGGCTCGCGCGCCGCGTAGGGCGCCCCGCTGGGGCGGGTCCCCAACGCCGGGCCGTCGCCGACGGCCGCGAGAAACGCGCCGCCGAGCTTCCCCGCCTGGATCGCACGCGCGTGCTCGTCGATCGTCGTGCGCGAGTACGTCTGAAACAGCGCCGGATGCGTATGGACGTCGATCGAGACGACATCGTCCAGGAGCGTACGACCGGCCGCCTGGTTGGTCGCCGAGGCGGTCGTCATGCAGCCGGCGGCGACGAGTGGCAGCGCGAGCGCGCCCTTGACGAAATCTCGGCGGCTCGCGGCTCGCCCTAGCGCACGCCACCAGTCAAAGCAGCTCGGGGCACACATGCCGCCGTGACGGTACTGCGTTGTACCGGCATGCGCAATGCGGGGCCGGACGGCACGAAACGTGCGAGGGATAATCGTTCGTGGACTTCATCCAGTCGCACCTCGATTTTCTCGTCCGCCATCTCCTGTCCGTCGTCTTCGTCGCCTTCCTCGTCGAAGCGGCCGGCGTGCCGTTTCCGAGCCGACTCCTGCTTCTGGTCGCGGCCACGCTGGCGGAGCGGCAGCAGCTGGTGGGGCTGGTGGCCGTCAGCACGATCGGCTCGCTCATCGGCGATCACGTGCCGTACTTCGCCGGCGCGCTGACCGGCCCCCGGATCCTGGCGTTCTACTGTCGGATCACGCTTGGCTCGGCGGAGTGCGTGGAAAAGACCGTCGGCTATTTCAAGCGATTCGGCGCGGCGGCGATCCTCATGTCACGCTTTTCGGCGAGCGTGCGCCTGTTTGCCTCGGCGCTCTCGGGCTGCGGCCACATCAGCTACGGCAAGTTCATCACCTTCGACTTCGTCGGCACGCTGCTCTACACGGCGTTCTGGGTCAGCGTCGGCTACGTCGTCGGTGAGCGCGCCGCCGAGTTCCTCCATCGTCACGGCGGGGCTCGGCTCCTTCTCCTCGTGGGCCCGCTGGCGCTGGCGGCGCTGGTCGGCTACCGGCTATGGCGGCGTCGCCGCTATGGCCCCGCGAGCGCCGACACCGTGGTTGCTGAGTCTTCGTGCGTGCAGGGCCCCGCGCAGCGGTAGCGCGTCTCACCACCGATCGACCGCGACCACTGCCGCATCGTCCAGCACCGTCCCACGCAGCGCGAAGCGGATCGGCTCCCCGACGCGCACCGCCGCGCGCACGGTGGCCGATTGCGGCTGGAACCGAAAGCTCGTCGTCCGCGCCGGCAGCAGACCGCGGATCTCCTCGTGCGTCACGGTGAGCAGCTGCGGGTAGACGGCGCGCACCACGCCGCGACCCTCCCACTGCTGCTCGCCCGCGCGGGCGCCGGCGGCGCAGGCCTGACGCTCCCGCTCGAGGCGCTCGACCTGTGCTCGGGCGGCGTCGAGATCGCGATCGAGCGCGGCGGCGCGGCGCCCCCAGCCGGCGTAGCCGAGTCCGAGGCCGATGGCGAACACCAGATTCAGCACGAGCGCGACTTGCCAGACGGGCATCAGCGAGCTCCTTCGCGTTGCATCAGTGCACGTGATCGTCGGGGAAGGGCGGCGGGCTCTTCTCCGCGTTGAGCTTCTCCACCTGGGACTGAATCGCGCCGCCGCCGTCCTCCCAGATCGCACGAATGTAGCCCTGCCGATCGATCAGGAACTCGGCGTGCGGGCCGGCGGCGAGCATTCGGTACGTCGCGACGATGTCGGCCGCGCCGTCCGTGACGACGGGAAACAGCACTGGCGGCGTGGCGCCGAGCTCCGCAATGGCCTCGCGCGGGGCGTGCGCGGGGACGGCGATGAGCTCGACGCCCGTGACCCAGAGGACCTCGTACATGCGCGCCAGCTCGGTGAGGCGCGCGCGCGAGGCGGGCAGCGTGTAGACGACGAGCAGCACCATGCGCCGGCCGCGATAGTCGCGCAGCGCCGTCGGGGCGAGCGGGCCGACGCTGATGGTGAAATCCGGCGCGACGAGCCAGGCGCGATCGGGCTCGACGTGCGGTCCCAGCGTCTTCGCGCTCTCCGCAGCCCCGAGCGCCCGGATGTAGTTGATGACGTCCCAGCGCTGCGGCTCGCGCAGCCGCTCGCCGAAGGGCGGCATGCCGCGCTCGGGAACGCCGTTGTTGACGAGCCAGAAGAGCTCGCCCGCGTGCCGGCGCGCGATCGCGGCCGAGCGCAGGTCGGGCAGCGGCGGCATCGCGCCCGCCGCGCCGTGGCAGCCGGCGCAATGCTCGCGATAGACGCCGGCGCCGGACGCGATGGAGGCGGCGTGATAGGCCAGCAGCGGGCGCCGGTAGGACGTCGGATAGGCATCGACGACGATCGGAGGCAGGCCGACGCCCAGGCCGAAGACGACGAGCACGAGCGCGCCGACGAGCACCGGCCGCCGGCGGTGGCGGAGAAGCTGTGACGCGAGGAGCGCCAGGATGCCGATGATGACCAGCTGGCTGCCGAGCAGCACGCGCCACCTCGTCTCGGGGACGTCCAGGACGAGCTCGAGCGAGAACCGGAAGGGCAACGGCCACACCGGCGGCGCGTGGCGCGCGGGCGTCGTCAGCGTCATGGCCGCCGCGAGGGCCAGGAGCACCAGCGCCAGCGAGGCCTCGAGCGCGATGAAGGCCGAGAGACGTCGTAGCGCGTTCGGGGCGGAAAGGGCCGGGAGGATCCGTACCCGGTTCACCGTCGCGAGCGCCAGGACCGGGATCAGCACGAGCAACTTAGCGAGCAGCAAGCGCCCGTGCGTCGTGCCGATCAACGCCGCGATGCTCTCGACCTGCGTGAGCGCGTTCATCACGCCGGAGCCGATCAGGACGAGCATCGCGAGCAGCGCCACGCGCGAGAACCGCCTGGTGGCGACGACAGCGTAGGGATGGGCGTCGGCGCCGGCCTCGCGACTCGCGAGCCACAACAGCACCGCGAGCGGCACGAGACTGCCGAGCCAGACGCCAGTCCCGAGCAGATGCGCGACGTCGCTCGCGACGGCCTGCCGGGTTCCGGGCGAGATCGCGGCGGCGTGACTGGAGGCGCTGACGAGCGCGAGCCCGACGGAGGCGAGCAGCAGCGCTTCACCGCGCGCCGCGATCCATTCATGCCCCGCGCTGAGGTCAGCGCGAATCGCGAGGAACGCCCCGAGCATGATCAGCAGCGCGTGCCGCGCGAGCCAGACGAACCCCGGCCACGTGTCGAGCACCGCGTGCGAGACGGCGCCGGCCTCGAACGCGGCGTTCGGTCGGTTCTCGAAAATCGCTGCGCGAGCCAGAAGCCACCCGACACCGAACGCGATCGCGACCAGGACGAGGACACGAGCGCCGCGCACGACGATGAGGTCCCAGCGTCGCGCCGTCGGCGTGGTCGGGCGGCCGGCGAGCAGCAGCATGGCGAACGAGCCCACGAGCAGCACGCAGGCGGCGAGATGACCCCAGAGGGCACCCAGGAGCAGCGCGCTCATTCGATGCGGAAGGTGAAGGTGCCCTCGGTCACATCGCCGTCGATCGAGAGCACGCGCCAGAGCACCTTGTAGGTGCCGGGCGAGAGCGGCGGCACCGTCGCGCGTAGCAGGGCGGGGTTGGTGCGGTCGACGCGGCTGTCACGACGATCCACCTGCTCGCCGCGCTCGTTCAGAACGCGCAGCGCGCTGTAGGCGGGCTCGAGCCGCTCGCTGAAGTAAAGCTTGACGTCATCGGGCGCGCGCTTGAGCCGGCTCTCGACGCGCGGCTCGGCGCGCTGGAGCACCGCGTGTCCGTGCGCGACGCCCACCGTCAGCGCGCACGCGGCGAGCGCGAGGCCGACGCGCCTCGCGCTCGCTCGTCCGCGGCTCGTCATGAAGCCGCGGCTCATGTCGAGATCCGCTCAGGCGAGTCCGGCCTTCGCCTTGTAGTAGGCGACGATGTCGCTGGTCTTCAACCAGAACAGGTCGTACGTCGAGCCGGTGCCGCCCGAGGTGGACACGGGGCCCGGTCCACGATCGTAGCCCGCCGACCAGATCATCTTGTCGCCGCCCGCGGTGAACATCGGGCACCCGCCGTCGATGTTCGCCTGGTTGAACGGCGCCTGGACGATCGGGCCCTTCCATTCTTTCGAGGCCGGATCATAGTGCACGAACACCATGTTGTGGAACTTGCCGAAGTCGTGAACCGACACCACGCCGAGGATGACACCGTCGCGTGCCACCGCGTTGACACGGCACTTGAAGCCGATGGAGTCGAGCAGCTTGCTCTCGTAGCGCTGCGCGGGCTGCCACGCGCCGCTTTCCATCTTGCTCGTATAGATGTCGCCGGCCGTCGGCTCGCCGTTCGGGCGAGGCCGCCGCGATATGAAGACGGACGTGTTTTCCTCGCCCGGCAGCCCCATTGGCATGAAGCAATGGTCGGGGTGCTCGGAGTTGATGTTCGGCCCGAGGTTCTGCGCCTGCGTCCATTCGCCGTTCGGCTGTTTCGTCGTCACCCAGATGTCGACGGCGCCCCGCCCGCCCTTGCGCGAGCTCATGAAGTAGAGCGTCTTGCCGTCCGGCATGATGCGCGGCTCCTGATCGATGGAGTCGCTGTTGACCGTGTCGGGCAGCCGCTCGGGTGGCGTCCAGTCTGCGCCGGTGCCCGGCCATTCGCCGCTCTGGCGGACGCGGTGCGTGACGAAGATGTCGGTCGTCGTGCCGAGCACACGCTTGTCACCGCTGCCCGCGAAACGGGCAAAGTAGATCGTGTTGCCGTCCGGCGTGATTGTCGGCTCGTAGCTGCCGAACTCCTCATTCGGCGGGAAGGGAAGCTTCTTCGGGACGAGCTCCTTGTCGGCCGCATCCACCCCGCGCGATCTCAGCACCATGGTGGCGGCGACGACCGTTCCCGATGTCCGAAGGAAATGTCGGCGCGATAACGTGCTCATGGTGAGCCTCCTTTCAGCGCGCCTAGGTTATACACCAATCCGACGACGTGCTTGGCTGCAATGCACGCGAGCAGACGGTAGTATTGGGTCGTGCTCCACGAGACCGAGGCGCCGACGCGCTATCTGTTCATCGTCGCGCGCAATCGCACCGACATCCTCGAGCGAGTGCGAGAGCGGCTGCGTGGCGACGCGAGGATCGACGTGCTCACCGACCGGCGATACCGCGAACGCCGCGCGAACGCCATCCCGCGCGAGCCGGAGCGACGCCGGGGCGAGCGGCGTCGACCGTCGAAGCACTGGGACGATCTCTCGCTCTTTCCGACGCTGGTCGTCCAGAAGCGCCTGGCGTCGTACGGCGAGCTGGAGCAGCAGATGACGGGGCTCGCGCGCGAGTCCCAGGCGCTGCGCGACGAGAACGAGCGTCTGCGCGCCGAGCTCGCGGGGGCGCAACGGCGACTCGAGACGCTGATCTCCGCCGACGTCGCGACCAAGGCCGATGCCATCGCGCACCTCACCCAGGCCGAGGAAGCGGTCGGCGCGCTCATCGCGCGCTTCCGGGCGCTGGCGTGTGGTCTCGATCAGTCGGCCGCCGCGCCAGCGCGAACGCCGCCGAGCCCGCCGCCGCCAGCGTCGCCAGCACGCTGAAGCCCGGCACGTACGAGCCGGTGCGGTCGGCCAGCACCCCGGCGACCAGCGGGCCGAAGATCATGCCGAACATGACGATCATCGAGGCAAAGCCGCTGATGCTGCCGAAGGCGGCGCTGCCGAAGTAATCGGCGCGGATCGCCGCCATGAGCGGTCCGCGCATGCCCCACGCGAGTCCCTGCAGCACGGCGAACAGTAGAATCATCCAGTAGGCCGTTGCGAACGCCAGCACGAGCAGCGCCAGCGCGTGGCCGAGCATGCAGCCGGCGCAGATCCAGCGCTTGCTGAACCGATCGCCGAGCCAGCCGCCCGTGAGCTGTCCCGTGGCCTGCATGATCGTGAGCAGCGCAACGACACTGGCCGCCTGGTGCAGTGAATAGCCGAGACGCTCCGTCACGTGGATGACCATGTGCACCATCACGGCGGAGACGACCAGCAGCGCGGCGGCGTGGCCGAGGGAGATCAGCCAGAACGCGCGGGTGGCCATGGCCTGGCGCGCGGTGAAGCTGCGCGGCTCCTCCGCGCGCGTGGCAGCCGGCCGCGGCGGCTCGCCGTCGGGACGCAGCCCGTACGTCTCGGGCGGATGGCGCATCACCTGTGCGAGCGGCAGCGCGACGAGCAGCACGACGACTCCCGATGCCAGCGCCGTCCAGCGCCAGCCGAAGCGCGTCAGTGACAGCGCGACCAGCGGCGTGAGCAGGCCGCCGATCGACATGCCCATGCCGCTCATGCTCAGCGCCAGCGCGCGCCGCCGGCGGAACCACGTGACGAGCGCGACGCTGATCGGCAGATAGCCGCCGAGACTCGAGCCGAGCGCCATCATGAAGAAGGTCGCGAAGAACGCAACGGGCCCCTCGATCCGCGAGAACAAAATCAAGCCGATGCCGAAGACGGACATGCCGATGCGGATGAGCGCGCGGGGGCCAAAGCGGTCCGTGAGCCAGCCCTGGACCGGCCCGAGGATGCCGCTCTCCGCGCGCGACATGGCGAACGCCGCCGAGAGCAGCGTCTTGCTCCAGCCAAACTCCTCGCGCAGCATCACCGCGTACGCGCCGTAGGCGTGGAATAAGAGCGCGCCGATCAAGAGTTCGAGACCGAAGCCGGCGGCGACCATCCACCAGCCGTAGAAGAGCGGGCCGCGAGGCACGCGGGATTCTAGCCCGAGCGGCCCGGTTGGCTGGCATCGTGATTGTAAGAGACACCATGGCTGCCGACGGCCTGCCGCTCCTAGCGAGGATCCAGCGCTATTTCGAGCGCGATCTGTGGACGATCGAGACGGCCCCCGTGCACCCCGTACGGCGCGTCGGAATCACGGCCGTCCGGCTCGTCGTCGTCGTGGTGCGCGCGCTCATCGATCCGCAGCTCAATCTCGAGGCGACCGCTCTGGTCTACCGGACGCTGCTGTCGATCGTGCCGCTGCTGGCCGTGTCCTTCTCGTTGCTGAAGGCCTTCGGCGCGCAGTATCGGATCGAGGCGGTGGTCGCCCGGATGCTGGGGCCGCTGGGGGCCAGCGGTGCCGAGCTCACGACCCACATCGTGCGCTTCGTCGACAACCTGCAGGTCAGCGTGCTCGGTGCGATCGGCTTCGTCGCCCTGTTCTACACCGTGCTGTCGGTCATCGAGCGCGTCGAGTCCGCGCTGAACCGCATCTGGCACGTGCGACGACCGCGCAGCCTCGCGCGAAAGTTCAGCGACTATCTGAGTATCCTGCTCGTCGGCCCGGTCCTCGTGTTCGCGGCCTTCGCGATCATGGCTTCCGCCCTCAACTACTGGCTCGTGCAGCGCGTGCTCGAGGCGACGCACACGACGTGGGCGGCCGTGCTCATGGCGCGGCACGGCGCGCCATTTCTGCTGCTCGTCGCGGCGTTTACGCTACTCTACCGCCTGCTGCCGTACACGGGCGTGCGGCTGCGCTCGGCGCTCGTCGGCGGCGTGACGGCAGCACTGCTCTGGCACGTGGCGGGTTTCTGGTTCGCTGTCTTCGTGGCGGGATCGACGAGCTACACGGCGATCTATTCCGGCTTCGCGGTCTTCGTGATCTCGCTCATCTGGCTACAGGTCGCGTGGCTGGTGGTGCTGGCCGGCGGCCAGGTCGCGTACGTCCATCAGAATCCCGTGTCGTACGTCGTCGTGCGCGGGCGGCCGAGCCTGCTGCTGCGCGAGCGCACCGGCCTCGGCGCGCTGGTTCAGATCGCGCGTCAGTATCTCGGCGATGGCGGTCCGACGCGGCCGATCGATCTCGCGCTCACCCTGGATGCGCCGCTGGAGGTGCTGGAGGAGCTGATCGACGATTTCGTCGCGGCGGGACTCCTCGTGCGCACCATCGATCCCGACGGTGTCATTCTCGCCCGCGCGCCCGAGCAGATCGCCGCCGTCGACGTGCTCGACGCCGTCCGCGAGCCGCCCGCCTCGCGCGGTGTGGAACCGCCCGCCGTGCCGACGCCGGTGACGGCGACGCTGCGGCGTCGTGACGACGCCGTCCGCGGCGCGCTCGGCGGCGTGAGTCTGCGCGCGCTCGCCAGCGCGTCATCCGATGCGTGGCGCGCGCTTCCCGCGAAGGACGACCGCGCCGCCTGAGCTCGAGCATCGCCCGATGTAGGTTTTCCGACACCGTCCCGATGAGCGTTCGCGCCGCTGCGTTGCGGCGCGCCGCCGATGCGGGGTATGCTCCGCGCTCACTTCGGACGGAGGCGAGTGATGGAAGCCCAGCACGCAGCGATCAGCCCGATCATGCTGATCCTGCTTTGGCGGCGTCGGCTGTACGGTGGGTGGCGCTACTACGCGATCACGAACTGACGGCCCGACGGCCTGACGGCCGCCGCGCGCTCACGCCGTCGGCACCCGGCAGGACGTCGGCGGCGGCCAGTGCAGGAGCACGTGCGCGTAGCGGCTCGCGTGCAGGTCGGCGCCGGCCTTGAAGAAGTAGGCCTCCCAGAACACCGCGATGTTGCGCGCGAGCTCGGCGGACGGCGCGGACACGCCCGAGACGTAGACACAGACACCGTCGAGCTTCGGCATCATGCGCCGCGCCTGCAGATCGGCCAGGATCTTGTGCGTCGTGTCCGGCTTCCAGGTCATACGATCGAACGCGTACGGCGGATGGTCCTCGATCATGTCCGACATGAGGACGAGCACCTTGCGCCGTGACTCGGCGGCGAAAAGCTTCTCGGCCAGGAGCAGCGAGCTGAAGATGTCGGTGTAGCGCGTCTGGACGGAGGCTCCGAGCGCCGCGGCCGTCTGCGTCCGCAGCGACTCCTTGATCTGGCTGATCTTGGCGTCGGTCTCTTTCGACTCGCGATTGAACTTCATCACGTTGTTGAACCAGCCGTTGAAGTGCGCGCGGGGCGGCAGCTCACCTTCGACGAGCGGCCGAAACGCCGTGAACGTCCGGTCGTGGATCGGCGCCAGTATGAAGCTGTCACCGGGCTGCAACGACGGCAGGATCAGCTTCTCGATCTCGCGGCGGAAGGCCACCCGCTCGCCGCCCCCAACACTTTCGGAGAAGTCGACGAAGACGACGACGGCCGTGCCCGGCGGCGGCGGTGCCGCGGCTTGCGAGGACTGCGTGCATCCGGCAGCGGCGAGAGCCAGCGCGGGCAACGCAAGCAGTCCGAGCAGCCACATCATGCGCCGGCGTACCGCCTGTTGACGCCGCATCACTGTCCTCCGTGATGGTTGTTGAGCGACACCGCCGGCCACCACGACAGCGACGGAAACTCCGCCTCACGCCGGAATGACGGCGGCGGCAGCAGTCGCCGGTGACGGATGTTGCTCTGACGGTAGAGCTGCACGCGCTGCTTGGTGAGCGCGCGGATCTGCTCGATCTGACTCTTGGCCTGCTCGATCTCGCCGTTGAGCTCGGTGCCGACGGCGAAGAGCTTGGTGCGGACCGGGTTCATCGAGCGGTCGAGCGTCTTGAGGGACTTGTGGAAGCCGTCGAGCCGCTCGTCGGGATCGTGCGCGAAGTACGACGCGACGGTGGCGCCGAAGAACACCAGGGCGTTCAGCGCGAACAGCGCGTACGTCATCTGGTTGCCCTCGGGGGCGACCGGCGCACCGCCGGGGTTCTGCGAAGCGATGTACGTATTGCGCAGCAGGCTGACGGCGTAGAGGGTCGCGCACACGATGATCGGCGTCAGGATGCCGATGAGGAGGTTGCCAACACGCTTGGGAATGGCGTGACGCGCGTGAACGCCGATGAAGACGCCGATCAGCGGAATGATGATGGCGAGCGTGGAGGCCATGACGTACGTCATGTACTCGGCTTCACCGAACAGCCGGAAGACCACCGTGTTCAGGGGAAACTCGCCGATGGCGAGGAACGCGATCAAGACCCAGTGCAGGACCGGCGGGAAGAGGATGGTGGCGTCCCGCCCGAGCTCGGCGGAGCGCGCCTTGTAGCCATCGGCCACGGGACGCATGCGCTGCTCGAGCACGTCGAGCTGGCGCTGGTAGGACTCGACGACGGGCCGCAACTTGGCGATGCGAGCCGAAGCGGCCTTGTAGATCTGTTGGACCGCCTGCTCGCCGTTCGCGATCAGCGCCTGCTCGAACGGAGCGGCCGTGTACGAGCCCATCTCCGGGATGTTGCGCTCGCCGTCCTTCTGGCCTTCGGCGACGATGCGACTCTCGTCCGCGAATTCCGGCGGCGGAGGCGGCTGGTGCGAACGTGTGAGCCGCATGGCCGTTAGGCCTCGTGCTTCTTGAGAACCGAGCTGAGCTCGTCGATCAGGAACTTGACGTTGTCGAGCACGGTGTCCTCGGTGGACGAGAGGTCCGTCATGCGCTTCATGACCGCCTGGTAGTCCACCTTCATCTGGGCCAGCGTCTGGTGGAGCGCGTCGACGCTGGTGCGGAGCCCGTCGCGCTCGGCCTTCAGAGCGGCCCACCGCTTCTGCAGCGACTCGAGCTGGTCGCGCATCTCGCTGGACTGCTGCACCAGCTCGCGATACTCCGTGATCGCGTCGATAATTCGTTTGACTTCTGTGTCGTTCAGCACCGCTGGACTCCTTTCGGGTTCGAGTGCACCGCTCGTCCTTCGAAACGTGTCGTGCCAGCCGGCCCCGTCCTCCGTGGACGGCCCGCGCCCGACACGATCCAACGCTCCGTCACGTTCACTCTCGGCTCCCGCGTCATCCAGCAGCGCTGCGCGCGCGCGCCCAGGACAGGACGCGACCGGACGCGCCGTGAGTTCAAAGGCTGTGCCAAACGGAAGTACGCGCCACTACACGTGTCTGACAGCGTCACGCGGCGATGTGACACGCCCTACGCCGATCTCGAATGTCGCGCTGTCATGGGCAATGTCACGGCACATGACAAACACGCACGTGCGGCGAGCGCGCGCGACCGCGCGCGGCGCCGAAAAATCGCGGGTTCACGGCACGGCGCGATTGGCGCGGCCCTTGCCTGCCAGTGACGCGTGCGCTGGCATCGTCGCGACCAGACGGGCCCGGAAGGACCCGTCGCGTTCATCACCGAAGGCTCCACGCTCGTCGGGACGTGCTCGTTCAGCGGCAGTGTCGTCATCGCCGGTCACGTCAAGGGTGAGATCCGTGCGACGGTGGCGCTGACGGTGGCGCGGGTGGGACGCGTCGAGGCGCGGCTTCACGCGCCGATCGTGATCATCGAAGGGCAGGTCGTCGGCAGCATCACGGCGAGTGAGCGCATCGAGCTGCGCCAGCACGCGCGCGTCCAGGGCGATCTCGAGACGCCGGCTCTCGTCATCGAAGAGCAGGCGGTGTTCGAGGGCAAGACCAAGTCGGTGCGCGGGCAGGCCGCGAGCGGGCGCGGGGACGGCGTCATCGACATGACGAACCGCGTGTCCGAAGCGACGACCTGACCGACGTGGAGGTGAGAGCACCATGGAACGAAACGATCTGACGCAGAAGATTCGCGAGCGCATGGCGGCCGGGACGCTTCCCCGCGTCATTCCGAATCTGACGGCGCCGGGGCGGCCGACCTCACCGACGGGGCACATCAAGGCCGACACCGGGATCGGCGTCGTCACCTGCGCTGCGTGCGACGACCGCGGCGCGCAAGTGGCGCTGCGCTTTCCCGACGGTCGTATCCTCCGCTTCCACGGCCGCTGCCACCGGATCTGGGAAGAGGAATGCCGGCGCGTGTCGATGGGGATTCCCGCGCCCGCGCGCCCAGGCACGTCGGACGACTCGGAGGGACGGCTCGCCGCCGGACGATAGCGCCACGCCGCCGAGCGGGGATCGACAGCGCGGGGCGCGACAAGCAGCACGCGCGCCGGATGTCGCTATAATCGCTGTTGATCCCATGAGCGACCCCGAGCCCGACGAAGATTTTGCCGCGCTGTTCGCGCAGCACGAGGCGCGGCGCGCCCTCGAGCGCGGCCAGGTGGTCAAGGGTCGCGTGATTCAAATCTCCGACGAGCACGTGTTCGTGGACGTCGGCGGCAAGGGCGAGGCGTGGATCGATCGCGCCGAGCTCGTGGACGAGCAGGGGCGGCTCAAGGTCGGCGTCGGCGACGAAGTCGAAGCGACTGTGGTCGCCACCGGCGACGAGATCCGGCTGTCGCATCGGCTGCGCCAGGGTGGTCAGGCGCGCGAGGCGCTCGCGGTGGCGGCGCAGACCGGCGTGCCCGTCGAAGGGCGCGTGGCCGGCGTGATCAAGGGCGGCTACGAGGTCACCGTCGGTGGGTTGCGCGCGTTCTGCCCGTTCTCGCAGATGGACCTGCGACGCGCGGACTCCGAGCAGGAGTACGTCGGGCGCGTGCTCGAGTTTCGCGTGACGCGATTCGCCGAGGGCGGGCGCAACATCGTCCTTTCGCGTCGCGCGGTGCTCGAGGAGCAGGCGGCGAAGGCGGCCGAAGAGACGCGCAAGAAGATCGCGCCGGACGCCGTGCTGCCGGGCAGGGTCGTGTCGCTCGCGGACTTCGGCGCGTTCGTGGATCTGGGTGGCGTGCAGGGATTGGTGCCGATGGGCGAGCTGTCGCACGCCCGCGTGGAGCGCGCGGGGGATCGCCTCCGCGTCGGCGAGCCCGTGACCGTGAAGGTGCTGCGCGTCGACGAGGCGAAGGGCAAGGTCACGCTCAGCCTCAAGGCGCTCGAGGGCGATCCGTGGGCGGCCGTGGCCACGCGCCTGCGCGAGCGACAGGTCGTGCGCGGTCGGGCCGTGCGCTCGACGGAATTCGGCGTTTTCGTCGAGCTGCTGCCCGGCGTCGACGGGCTCCTGCACACGAGCGAGATCCCGCGGCATCGCGCGGGTGCCATGCGCGAGGCGGTGACGGCCGCCGCGGAGATCGCGGTGATCATCGTCGGCATCGACCTCGCCCGGCGGCGCATCGCGCTCGCCCTCGCGCCCCAAGATGCCGTCGTCGGCGACACGCTGGAGTCAGCCGTCGCCGTCGGCGCCGTGCTGACCGGCACCGTCGAGCGCGTCGAGCCCTTCGGCGTCTTCGTTCGCCTGGGCCCTGGTCAGACCGGGCTCGTGCCCAACGGCGAGCTTGGCACCGCACGCGGCGCCGATCACCGCAAGATGTTCCCCGCCGGCAGCGAGATGAAAGTGCTCGTCCTGGGCGTCGAGGAGGGGGGGCGTCGCATTCGGCTCTCGCGCGACAAGGCTCTGGCCCACGAAGAGCAGGCCGAGACGCAGGCGTACATCAAGGACGCAGCGCGCAAGGGCGGGTTCGGCATGACGCTCGGCGATTTCCTCAAAGAACGCTGACCCGAACGCGAGAAATCATGCACGATACGGCGGCGTCACCCCGTAGGCTCGAAGTATGGCAATCATTCGTGCGTTGCTCGCGCTGCTTGCCGATCGCGTCTTCGACTCGGTGGTGACGAGTCGACAGACATATCTCAGCGAGTTCAGCCGCTACCTCGACAGCCGAGGCTTCAGCCGCTGACGTAGTCGTGCCCGCGTCGCGCCTTTTCTCGCTCGACGCGTTCCGTGGTGTGACGATGGCCGCGATGGTGCTCGTCAATAATCCGGGCACCTGGCGCGCGGTGTACGCGCCGCTGCGGCATGCCGAGTGGCACGGCCTGACGCCGACCGACATCATCTTCCCGTTCTTCCTCTTCATCGTCGGCGTCGCGATTCCGCTGTCGCGGCCGAGCGTGCCGCGCGTGCTGCGCCGCGCGGCGATCATCTTCGGCTTGGGGCTCCTGCTCAACGGCGTGCCGTCGTTCGACTGGGCGACGATTCGCATCCCGGGTGTGCTGCAGCGCATCGCCCTCTGCTATCTGGTGAGCGCGCTGTTGTTCGCGCGAACGAGCTGGCGAACGCACGCCAGCGTCACCGCCGCCCTGCTGCTGATGTACTGGGCGGCGCTCACGCTCGTGCCGGTGCCCGGCTACGGAGCCGGCGACCTCAGTCCCGCTGGCAATCTCGCCGCGTGGCTCGATCGCGTGGTTCTCGGGCCGCACGTGCTTCGCCTCACGCGCGTCTACGATCCCGAGGGCATTCTCAGCACCGTGCCCGCGATCGCGACGACACTGCTCGGCGTGTTGACGGGCCAGTGGCTGCAGAGCGGGCGCGCCGCGAGGACGATCGCCGTCGGCATGACGCTGGCGGGCGCGGTCGCGGTGCTCGTCGGTGCGGCGTGGGGCGTCGTGTTTCCCGTGAACAAGGCGCTGTGGACGAGCTCGTACGCCGTGCTGACGGCTGGCCTCGCGCTGCTCGCATTGGCGGCGTGCTACGCGGCGATCGAGATCCGCGGCTGGCGGGGCTGGGCGGCGCCGTTCGTCGTGCTCGGCGTCAACGCGCTGATGCTGTTTTTTCTGTCCACGCTGGTCGCCCGCGTGCTGACGCTCATCCGCGTCGACGGCAGCACGCTGCAGCGAACGATCTTCGAGCGTGGGTTCGCGCCGTGGGCGGCGCCGGCCAGCGCCTCGCTCGCGTACGCGGTGGTCTATCTCCTCGCGTGGTGGGGCGTGATGTGGCTGTTCTATCGCGCGGGCGTGCGCCTGCGCGCCTGATCAGGACGTCGCGCGCAGCGTGTACATGCAGCCGACCGCGCTCGGGCCATAGCGCTCCGGCGCGAAGGCGCGGGCGAGCGCGGCTTTGGCACGCCATCCGGTGCAGTGACCCGGCGCGACGACGCGCGGGCGAATGCGCTCCTCGAGATCCCGCACCGTGGCGTCGATGCGCGCCTCCATCGCCTTGCCGCTCAGGTGATAGCCTCCGAAGACGAGATCGACGGGGCCGTCGCGAAATTGCGCGCGCGCGCCGAGCGCCGCGTTCACGACGCCGGCGTGAGAGCACGACGAGAGCAGCGTCGTGCCCCGGCCGCGCACGTGCGCGGCGACGAACCGCTCGTCGCGGATCAGCGGATCGGCGTAGCTCTTGTCCCCGCGGAAGCTCACGTGGCCGACGAGGCCTTGCTCATACGCCGTCACGCGCTCGATCTCTCCGCTGCCGAAGAAGAAATCCTCGGCGAGCGCGTGGGGATTGTCGTGCGTGACGACTCGGCCGCCGGCCGCCTCGATGGCGTCGATCGTCGGCTCCGGCGGCAGCAGGACGATTGTGCCCGTCGGGTTCAGCGTGCCGCGCTGATCGGGCCGATCGGGATGCAAATCCACGAGCGGCACGCCGAGTCCGGCCTCGCGACGCGCGCGGCTCACCGCCACGACGACGCCCGGCAGCGCGCCGCTGTGGTCGAAGTGCCAGTGCGAGAGGAAGATCAGCTCGATTTTCGCGAGGTCGATCCCCAGCCGCGCCGCATTACCGAGCCACAGGTCGGCATTCGGACCGACGTCGAGGAGCATCGTGCGCTCGGTGTCGGCGCGTCGTCCCGTGGCGAGCGTGGACAAGCCGTGACCGGCCCAACAGAACCGGTCGAACACGACCTTGCCCGGGTGGCCATCATGGGTGCGGGTCACCGGGACGCGCGGCAGGTGCTGGAGCACCTCCGGTGACTGCGGAATGCCATCGGCGACGCTCGATAGTGTGTCCGTCAGGTTGTCGACGACGACGAGTAGGCGCAGCTCGTCGAGCGACGTCACCTCGGCCGGCGTCATTCGCCCCGCGCGACCGCCGCCGCGGCGTGTAGCAGCGCCTCCGGCGTGTCGGGATCGATCGAGCAGTCGGGACCGAGCAACAGCGCGCGGCCGCGCATTTCGTCGACCGCGCGCCGCGCCCGCGCCGCGATGTCCTCGCCGCGCATCGAGGCGATCACGGGCTTGGCCGGCAGTCCGCCGATGACGGCCTTGCCGGTCCTCTGATGGACCTCTGCCAGCGACGGATTGCCGTCGCCCAGCGCCCACGAGAACGCCGCCACCGGATAGTTCGCGAACTCGTCGAAGTGGACCGCGGGACCGCACACGTGCATCACGTTGAACGGCGCCCGCTCCACAGGTGCGAGGACCCGCAGATCGAACGGACGCTGGAAGCGACGGCACTCCTCAGGGGTGAGGCCGTCGGCGGCCCGTGCGACGTTCGTTGCGTAGAACAGGCCGTCGGCGCCGGTCTCGACGCACGCGCGCGCGTACGCCGCCAGCGTCTCCGTGATGGCGGCCAGCCCCGCCTCCATCGCCTTGGGGTCGGAGCGCGCGATCGCCAGCGCCTGCTCGCGTCCGCCGATGATCAGATATGCCATGACCATGATCGGCGAGAAAACCGTCCAGATGATCGGCGTGTCAGTTCCGACGGCGGCGCGGATGCGTCTCAGCGCGTCGAGCTGCTCACCGAGCGCGCCGGCGCGCGGATCGGCCGGGCGCAGCCGCGCCACGTCTGCGGCCGTCGTGAGCGGCGTGTGCGTGACCGTGAACGGCGTCGCGCGCTCCGTGGACGGCCGATAGGTGAGCCCCCACATCTCGGCGAAGCACTGCGCGCGCGACTGCGGCTTGAGGAAATCCCACGCGAACACCCGCGCCAGCCGCTGCGTCTCGGTTGCGAGGCCCTCCGCCGAGTTCTCCGTCGCGAAGTTGTGCAGCCAGAAGGCGATCGGCACACGATCGACGGGATCACCGCGCAGGGCCGCCAGGACGCGCTCGCGCCGAGTCATCATTTGATCGCGTAGGGGTTGATCGGCGTGCCGACCGCGCGCACGACGGGCAGCGGCGGCGCGACGAGCATGAAAGCATAGCGACCATCGG
>Ga0114129_10001958_pt1 | contig 28176 bp, 22 predicted proteins | sample RhiMetdeltSRZDD1_FD_80071 | JGI IMG/M metagenome (GOLD analysis project Ga0114129, IMG submission 80071) | Populus rhizosphere microbial communities from Tennessee, USA - Rhizosphere MetaG P. deltoides SRZDD1 (version 2) (version 2) | ecosystem: Host-associated > Plants > Roots > Rhizosphere >... | reverse complement strand
CAATTGTATGGTGAAAACCTGGAAAGCCCGGATATCCGCGCGGGAATCTCGATGCTGATCGCGGCGCTCGCCGCCAAAGGACAGTCCACAATTCGGAATATCGGGCAGATCGAACGCGGCTATCACGATGTAGACGGAAAACTGCGCGCGCTGGGCGCGAAAATTGAGCGGGTAAGAGAATAAACTTACCCGCGAAAACGAAGGAATGGAATATTTTCCAGGGTTGGTAGAATTGCACGCGGTAAAATACCTATGAAACATGTCGTCTGGAATGTGGTAAGAATTCTTTAGTGAGGAAAACCTGGGTTATGTCTTCAAATGGCAATACAAAGCATGTAAAAGTTTTGGTATTAGGGTCAGGTCCAGCGGGCTATGCTGCGGCTTTATATGCCGCACGGGCAGAACTTCAGCCTGTGGTGTTGACGGGGATGCAGTTGGGAGGTCAGGCCGCGCTGACGTATACGATCGAGAATTATCCTGCCTTCCCGGAGGGAGTGGGCGGAGCACAGTTGGGTGAGTTGTTTCAAAAGCAGGCGGAACATTTCGGTGCGCTGACCGAGTTTGACCTGGCGAATGCAGTGGATCTCTCTCAGCGCCCGTTCAAGGTGACTACCGATAGCGGCGAATATCTCGCGGAGGCTTTGATCGTCGGGACAGGCGCGAGCCCGAATCATCTTAATATCGCGGGTGAAGTGGAATTGACCGGCCGTGGCGTTTCGTATTGTGCCACGTGTGATGGCTGGTTCTTCAAGGACAAGAAAGTTGTCGTGGTAGGTGGTGGTGACAGTGCGCTGGAGGAGGGTTTGTTTATTACGCGTTATGCGTCTTCCGTGACAATCGTCCATCGCCGGGATGAATTTCGAGCAAGCCCCATACTGCAGCATCGAGCGAAGGATCATCCTAAAGTACACTTCATTTTAGATACGATTGTCACCGAAGTGATTGGCACAGACAAGCTCGAGGCTGTCAAGCTGAAGAACGTAAAGACCGGAGACGAAACGATTCTGGAAACAGATGGCTTGTTCATATTCATTGGTCATACACCAAACACGCAAATGTTCAAAGGTCAGTTGGATATGAGCGAACTGGGCTATATCCAAGTGAATGAGAAGATGGAGACCAACGTGCCCGGCGTCTTTGCGGCTGGAGAAGCAGCGGATCCGCACTTCAGGCAGGTGGTAACTTCAGCGGGAATGGGGGCCGCGGCAGCCATTCAGGCGACTCGATTCCTCGAAGCAGGATCAGACCATGGTTGAGAGAGAAGCAAACAGGGCTTCCGAATTTTCGGAAGCCCTGTTTTTTCCCTGAAAAGGAATGAATTGTACTTTCAGGATGGGGCAGTTTCGGATAAAATCTCATAAAACACCATACCTGGGAGAAAACATGAACAAGATCTCAATCATTGGCGCAGGCATGACGGGTGCCACCACTGCACACTGGCTTGCTGAACGTGAGATTGCCGATATCGTTTTAGTGGACGTTGTGGAGGGAATGCCGCAGGGCAAGGCTCTGGATATGCTTGAAGCGATGCCCATTGTTGGGAAAGATGCTGAGATCGTTGGTTCGAACGACTATGCTGACACCCGGGGATCGGATATCGTAATTATCACGGCTGGGATTGCGAGAAAACCGGGGATGAGCCGAGACGATCTGTTAAAGACCAATGCGGGGATTGTTGGAACAGCAGCGCTCGAGTCGCTGAAACATTCGCCGGATGCGATTATTATTGTATTGACCAACCCGCTGGATACGATGGCATATCTCACCATGAAAAAGACTGGTTTGCCACGCGAACGTGTGATTGGGCAGGCAGGGATTTTGGACTCGGCCCGCATGCGCGCGTTTGTGGCGCTGGAGACCGGTGTAAGCGTGGAGAATATTGATTGTTATGTGTTGGGCGGGCACGGTGACGAGATGGTGCCCCTCACGCGTCATTCCAATATTGCCGGGGTGCCGTTGAAGGAATATATCTCCGCCGACCGTTTGGCCGCGATTGTGGAGCGCACTCGCAAGGGCGGTGGTGAGATCGTGAATTTGTTAAAGACGGGTTCTGCCTATTATGCACCCGCCGCGGCTTGCGCTCAAATGGCGGAAGCCATTCTAAAGGATAAAAATCTGATTGTGCCCTGTGCCGCATATATGCAAGGCGAATATGGATTGAACGATATGTATTTTGGTGTGCCTGTGATGTTGGGCCGTAGCGGATTAAAGAAAATTGTTGAATATAAGCTGGATGAGGAAGAGCTGGCCATGTTCAACACATCAGCTGCTTCGGTGAAAGAGACTCACGAGGCGTTGAAGAATGTGGTGGAACTATAATTAACTTGAACGACACGGTCAGACCGTGTCGTTCCATGTTAGGAGGCACAATGATTCTGCACGAAAAAATTTCAGCTCAATTGCCAGCCTGGCGGGAACGTATAAAAGCGCTTGGTAAGGATCATGCCGAGGTGGTCGTGGATGAGGTAACCGTCGGACAGATTGTCGGCGGGATGCGCGATATCAAATCCCTGCTTACGGATGTGTCCTATGTCGATTCAGGGGAGGGTATTCGACTGCGCGGTATGACCATCCCTGAAATTCTGAAGAAACTGCCCAAGGCGCGCGGTGGCAAAATGCCATTGGTGGGCGGCTTGTATTATCTGTTGATGGTTGGCGAAATTCCCACCAAAGAAGAAGCGCTGGAAGTGGAAAACGAATGGGACAAGCGCGCTGACATTCCTGATTACGTCTACAAGATGTTGAAGGATATGCCCAAGGACACCCATCCGATGATTCTGCTTACGCAGGCTGTGATGTCGCTGGGTGTGAATTCCTCCTTTGCCAGAAAATATAAGGAGGGCATGAAGAAGGACGCTTATTGGGAACCTGCGCTGGAGGACAGCCTGGACCTCACCGCCAAACTCCCGGTCATCGCGGCGTTCATCTATCGCTACAAATATTTTGGTGAAAAGAAAAAACCCAGGTACAACGCAAAACTCGATTATGGTGCCAACTTTGCCCGTATGATGAAAGTTGCGGATAAGAAAGCCTATTCGGATTTGTCGCGCTTGTATTTCATTATGCACTCCGACCACGAGTCTGGAAATGTTTCGGCTCATGCCACACATTTGGTTGGTTCTTCGCTCGCAGATATTTTCTTCGCCTTTTCGGCCGGTCTGGCTGGTTTGGCTGGTCCACTCCATGGTCTGGCGAATCAGGAATGCCTGGCCTGGTACCAGGATGTGCTCAAACGCTTCAACGGCGTGCCAACCCGCGATGATTTATATAAGTTTGCCTGGGATACACTGAATAGCGGTAAGGTCATTCCAGGTTACGGTCATGCAGTTTTACGTGTGCCCGATCCGCGCTTTACAGCTTTCATGGCGTTTGGTCGTGCGAACTTTCCAGACGATGAATTGGTGCGCCTTGCGGATATGGTCTTTGATGTTGTGCCAACTGTTCTCAAGGAACAGGGCAAAGCCAAAAACCCCTCACCAAATTTTGACGCGGCAAGCGGTGTCTTGCAATACCACTATGGCGTGCGCGATTACGAGTTTTATACTGTGTTGTTTGGTATTGGTCGCGCCCTGGGTGTGACCGCCAACTACGTCTGGGCACGGGCCCTGGGTCAACCACTGGAGCGCCCCAAGTCCGTGACAACGAAGATGTTGGAAGAGGCCGTGGATAAGGCGAAGCAGCCTGCGTAAATAACATCCCAAAGTAAGCTACCGTTTTGCAAAGAGATTGCTTCGGCACAATGATGTGTTATGTGGAGGCACAATGATTTTGCATGAAAAAATTTCCGAACAACTTCCTCAGTGGCGCGAACGTATTCGTACCCTTGCCAGGGAGCACGCTGAAGTCGTCGTAGACACTGTGACGATCGGGGAAGTCGTCGGCGGTATGCGAGATACCAAGTCCCTGTTGACGGATGTATCGTTTGTTGACCCTGCACACGGCATACTCTTTCGAGGCATGACCATCCCAGAGACATTAAAAAAGTTGCCCAAGGCACGCGGTGGCAAGATGCCGCTGGTAGGCGGTTTGTATTATTTGCTGATGGTTGGTGAAGTACCGACCAAGGAACAGGCCCAGGCCGTAGAGGCGGAATGGGCAGACCGTGCTGAGCTACCCGATCATGTTTTTAAAATGCTCAAGGCCATGCCGAAAGATACCCACCCCATGACGCTTTTATCCCAGGCAGTGCTGGCTCTGCAACATGATTCTGTGTTTGCCAAGAAATATCACAACATGAAGAAGGAGGCTTACTGGGAAGCGGCTCTGGAAGACAGTCTGAACCTGACCGCTAAATTGCCTTTGATCGCGACGTACATCTATCGCATGAAATACTTCGATGAAACGAAGAAGCCGAAATACAATCTAAAACAGGACTATGGTGCAAACTTTGCTCGCATGATGAAAGTACTCCATAAAAAGGAGTACGCCGAGCTCATGCGCTTGTATTTCATTATTCATAGTGACCATGAATCGGGCAACGCGTCCGCTCACGCGACTCATCTGGTCGGCTCCACCCTGTCAGATGTGTACTACGCTTTTTCCAGTGGCCTCAATGCACTTGCGGGGCCCCTGCACGGTCTCGCGAATCAAGAAAGTCTTGCCTGGCTACTGGATGTTCATAAGCGATTCGGTGGAGTTCCCTCTCGTGATGACCTGCATAAATTTGCCTGGGATACACTGAATAGTGGACACGTCATCCCCGGCTATGGGCATGGCGTCTTGCGCGTCATTGATCCACGTTTTGTGACCCAGATGGAGTTTGCCAAAAAGCGCTTTCCTAACGACGAACTGCTCCGCCTGGCCGATATGGTTCTTGACGTGGTGCCGGCGGTTCTCAAGGAACAGGGAAAGGCCAAAAACCCCGCGCCGAACGTGGATGCGATCAGCGGCACCTTGCAATATTACTATGGTGTGCGTGAATTCGATTTTTATACGGTGCTATTTGGGGTGGGTCGTGCCCTTGGCGTCACCGCAAATTATGTGTGGGCGCGCGCACTGGGTCAGCCTATTGAACGTCCCAAGTCTATGACGACAAAGATGCTCGAAGACGCGGTAGCAGATGCAGTAGCAAAGGCGGGGCAGCCGCAACCTGCGTAGTCTTCGTTGGGCAGCACCTCTAAACGAAAACCGCCTCCGAATTTTCGGAGGCGGTTCGTCATTATCTTATTCCGAGCTTATCAATCAAAAACCCATATTCGAATGCGACTTCTTTCAAATAATCGTAACGACCAGAGGCACCTGCGTGACCGGCTTCGAAATTGGTTTTCAGCAACAACGTATGGTTATCGGTTTTGAGCTCACGCAGTTTGGCCGTGAATTTGGCAGGTTCCCAATAGGCCACCCGTGGATCGTTAAGCCCGGTTGTGATCAGGATGTTTGGATATGTAGTCGCGCGAATATTATCGTAAGGCGAATACGACATGATGTAATCAAAGTAGTCCCTATCATCCGGGTTGCCCCATTGATCGTATTCCAGCGTGGTCAATGGGATGGTTGGGTCGCTCATGGTATTGACCACGTCCACAAATGGGACACCCGCGATGACCGCGCCAAACAAGTCCGGTCGCATCGTCAGGCACGCGCCAACCAGCAGGCCGCCCGCAGAGCGGCCCACGATGGATAGCTTTTCTGTGCGGGTAAGCTTTTCGGCGATGAGGTGTTCGGCACAGGCAATGAAATCGGTAAAGGTGTTTTTCTTGTTGAGCATCTTCCCGTTTTCGTACCATGCACGTCCCATTTCGGAGCCGCCGCGAATGTGTCCGATAGCGAAGACAAACCCACGGTCCAGAAGGCTGAGGCGGTTGGTGTCAAAGGATGGATCCATGCTCGCGCCGTAGGAACCATATCCATACAGTAGCGTTGGATTATCTCCGTTCCTGCCCAATCCCTTTTTATAGACCAGTGACATTGGCACTTTCGTTCCATCCGGAGCGGTCGCGTAGGCACGTTCCGAAACGTACAGGCTGGCATCATAGCCACTCGGGATTTCATCCTGCTTGACCACGGTCCAGGTCTTCTTTTTAACATCGTAGTCAATGACCGATTTCGGTGTTACCAGAGAAGTGTACGTGAAACGTAAAAGATCCGTTTCGTATTCCGGATTGCGCATCGGAAAAATGTTGTATACCGGCTCTGGGAAGTTGACGTACTGCACATTACTCAGGGCGTCGGTGTTGGAAACGCGGATTTGTTTGAAGCCGCCCTTTCGTTCGTAAAGAACGAGGAAGTCGGCGAAGGCATCCATGCCCGTAATGAGGGTGTCTGCGCGGTGGGGGATGACCTCCTGCCAGTGCTCCTTCGTCGTCTTATCCAACGCGGTTTGCATTAATTTGAAGTTTTGAGCATCTTCATTGGTAACGACCAAGAAACGATCTCCCGCGTGTTCCACCTGATATTCGATGCCCCGGATGCGGGGCTGGAAGGGTTTGAACTCGTCAGTCATGCCATCGTTGGGAACATAGATCCACTCGTCGGTAATCGTGGATTTGAGGTAAGCCATGACGTAGGCCTTACTGCGGGATTGTGTCAGCCAGAGGAAGAACGTTTCATCCGGTTCTTCGTAAAGCAGCTTGTCATCCGCTGGATTGTTGCCCAGGATGTGACGATAAATGCGGTACGGTCTCTGCGCCTCATCCAGCGTCACATAAAAGAAACTGTTCCCATCCCTAGCCCATTCCACGCCGGAATGACCATAGACATCGCCATAGGTGTTTGTGAACGTTTCGGGTAATAACTCGCCGGTCAGCAAGTCCTTTATGTAGAGCGTGCAAATCTCGCGTCCATCGTCGTCCACCGAGTAGGCCAGTTTGGTCGCATCCGGGCTAAGGGAGAAGGAACCGATACGGCAAAAGTTCGTTTCGCCGACCAGCGCGTTTTGGTCGATCAGGATTTCCTCCGTTGAATCAAGCGCTCCCTTTTTGCGACAGTAAAATGGATATTGTTTCCCGGGTTCATAGCGGGTGTAATAAAAATATTCGCCGTCCTTTTCAGGCGCGGATGAGTCATCTTCTTTGATGCGGGCTTTCATCTCCAGAAAGAGGGTTTCCTGCAGTGGTTTGGTGTGCTGCATGATCTCTTCCACATAATCCTGCTCTGCGTGCAGGTATTTCAGTACCTCGGGGTCTTCCTTATATCGCATCCAAAAGTAGTTATCGACGCGGAGTTGCCCGTGCTGAGTGATTTCCTTGGGTTGTTTAATGGCAGTTGGGAAAGACGCCATAGAATCCTCCTATGAGGATGTCGTTGCGAGCCCTCGCGCCCGAAGACCATCGGGACTATAGTGAGCGCAGCCGCCGCTCGTTGGCGGCGTAGACGAAGCGAGGGTGAAGCAATCTCCTCTTTATATGGTGGAATTATCGTTGGAGTTTGCAGGGCGATTACTCTGGGCGAAGGCCCTCGCAATGACTCTCAATTCATGATTATACAAAATGGTTTTGCTTTTTATCGATTTTCGTGCCGATTGGCGCGACCGAATTTTTCCAGTTTCACGATGCGCGCTTTATCTCTGATCTGCCAGGGAACGATCTGTTTGGCATGCTCACGATTATCGGTATCGATGATGGCCCAGCCGCAGTGTGCCCCATCATGGCAACCCCATTCAAAGTGATGCAGATATCCCGCCGCGTGAATTTCCTTGATAATTGCATCACAATCTTCCGCTTCGTGCGGGGATTCGACTAAGTAGCGATCCATTTTAGTTCTCCTGGTAACTTCGGATAATGCCGAAATTATATCCCACAGCGCAACCTAATAAGGAAATAAAAATTGATCATTTCTAGGGTTAGATTGACTTTTTATATTGCACGTAGGGCGAAATGGCTTAGTCAGTCATTTCGCTAGGTTTTGTAATATCGTTTGTGAGGGTTAACCCTCTCCTCAAGTACGAGCCATAACAAAATCAGTATAGTTAGAAGCATAAATTCACCCTCAAAGGCTAGGGTCTTGGACTTCAAATTAGCTATAATGATGACGTCAATAATTTTTGCTGTTTGTAACTATGTGATGGCAATGGTTCATATTGTGACTGACGGAGGTAAATCCTATGTCCAACCTGCAACTTGATCAAGAACGGCAACTTGCAGCCATGCTGGGAATCGCAACGCAACTTATCTCAATTTCAGATGTAGAGACAATCCGCAAGAGGATTGTCGAGAGCCTAATCACTCCTACATTTGGCTTCAAAGTGGCGTACTTCCGGCTTATCGAACCAGATGGGAGTCTCGAAATTTACAAGTGCGCTGGTGCTCAAGGCCAATATGAGCACAACCCGGAATACAAATTACCACCGGGGATAGGTATTAGCAGTCAAGTTATCCAGGCGAAGCAACCCATCGCGATCTCTGACGCACGCCACGATAAGCGTTTTCACCTCACCGAGTTACGCGATAATGAAGGACTGGTGGGAATGCTGGCTGTTCCACTACTTAGCGGCGAGCAAGCGATCGGCGTTTTGTCGTGTTACACGGCTGAACCTCACAACTTTAGCGATGGAGAAATTACCACCCTGCAACAGTACGCGCAGTTGGCAGTGGGAGCATTAAGCAATGCCCAACATCTTTATGATTTAGAACGCATAAATCAAGTCAGTGAAGAACTGGCATCAGAAACTGAACTTGATCGCATCCTGAAAATTATTGTCCGTCGAGTACGACGGATTGCTGGTGCTGATGGAGCTGTATTGTATCCTTACGACCCTGACAAGGCCCGTTTCGATTTAGAGCGGGTGGAAGCCGACGGTATTGGCAAAAACGAATTACTTGCGATCAAAAATCGGCCACGTCCGCGAGGGGTTTCGATGACAGTGCTTCAGGAAGGAAAGCTTGAAGTGTCCGATCTCCAAAAGGCTGTAGACAAAGAATGGATCAAACCCACTACCCGCGATGTGCTTCTTAAGGAAGGAATTCGCGCATTTATTGGCTGGAAGCTTGAGGGTCACCAACCCGTGGGTACCCTATATCTGAACTTCCGTGACCCAGAGCGATTGCCACCGCGTGACAAGCTTCAGCCGCTTGGGATGTTGACCTATCAGGCTGCTCTCGCGATTGAGCGCGCTCGTGAATTTGAAAGATGCAAACGCGAATCCAGCTTGTTAGCGATCACAGCCAAAGTTACTCCCAATGTGCGACAAGTAAGGAAGACCTGGGAGGTGTTTTTGGACGCAGCAATGGAGTTGACCCGTGCAGATGCAGGGAATATCAGTATCATAATGCCAGACGGCCGTTATCTAGATCAGATCGTACAGCGTAATTTTCCTTATCGCTCTACTCCGCTCGAGGTAGGAGGACGAAGTATTCAAGGACAGGTGGCATACCGCAAGGAGCCAATCCTTATTTACAACGTTGAACATGATCCGCGATGGTCACTCTACTATCATGCCGGTATACCAGGTACAAGATCTGAACTGACCGTGCCTATTTATGCAGGTGATTCAGCTGAGAAACTCGAAGGGATTATTAATCTGGAAAGTAAAGAGGAAGCAAATTTCAGTAATCACGACCTAGAACTAATCAAATTGCTGTGTGTACATGCCAGGATTGCAATAAGGATTGCCGGAGATTACGAGCAACTTGTCAGGCAGCGGGACTTGCTAGTAACTCTTGTCAACATGGCAAAAACCTTAACCGCCAATCTCGACAGCGATAATCTCTTACAGACTATTCTCGAACAAACTGCGAAATTGTTCAAGGGTTATTTCGCCACCCTCCAACTCAAGGATGGCGACCGTCTCCGTTTCGAGGCAGTATATCCGGACCATCGCATGAGCGATATTCCAAAGCGGGAGATGTTACTTAATGGGCCCGGTATTACAGTCAAGGCCGCCAAGATCGGGAAACCGCTTTTAGTATCGGATACACGCGCATATCCTGGTTTCGTAGATATCAACAACGGGAAAACCAATTCTGAATTAGCTTATCCCCTACTCGATGATCAGCAAAGAGTTATCGCCGTATTAAACGTTGAACATGAGGATTTAGCGGCATTTAGCGAGAGTGATGTTGAAGTTATGGAAAGGATAGCTCAAATCGTCGCGATTGCTCTTCAACAAGCTGAACTCTACAGCGACTTGAAGTTTGAGAGGGACGCTGCTGCCACTAGCAAACAGTCATCTCGCCCTGAGAACGACGAGTCATTAGAGATTCCAAAACTCTCTGAGAGAGAGTTGGAAGTGTTGTGTCTCATGACGAATTGGGAGCTAAAGACCTATGAAGCAATAGGCCGCCAGTTGTATTTAGAGAAAAACACGATCAAAGCCCATGTCAGTCGTATTTTTTCCAAGTTATGGGCACATAGCCGCCTAGAAGCAGTGGAAAAAGCTCGCTTATGGAACCTAATTCCTAAATGTAGTTAAGTTGAAACGATTGCAGTGCAATAAAGCAGGCTTCTCTATTGAATGAGAGAGGCCTGCTTCGTTTAAGTCAATAAACTAGACCCACCCCAGAGGGTGAAAAGTCTATTCACTCATAAGATTCACCCTTGCGGAGGAATAAAAATCTAGGGATCTTTAGTAAGCTTTTAAAGAACTTACCAATAGTGCCAAAGTTCTAATCTACCCAATCAATTGCCAACCAAGATCTTTTAAGCAAACAAAAAGGAAAATCTAACATGAATCACTCAAATAACTCACACCAGGAATTTATTGAGAAGGCGCAGCGAATTTCCGTGGAAGAAGCCTTTGAAAAGGTGCATAGCGAGAAAACGTCCAATGGAGAAATCACGCTGTTTGCCCGGAACGGAACGCTACATCTCGTTTACTGTCTTCCTGACGAGACGTATGTGACAACGATCGAGATTCAGGCTTGTTGGGAAGCGCAGTGTCGGCTAGCCGCGGACACCAGTTCAGTGGTCGCTCCGCGTCGGTTCTCTGAGGCGGCTATCGATAAAGCTTGGAAGCTTGGGATCGAGTTGTTGGTGGTGTGAAGCGGATTGATGTGAAATTACCTTAATCAATCTAAAGGAGATTAGCATGAAAACAATATTTCCTCTAATCTGGTTCGCAGAAAGGAACGCAAACATGACACCCAATGATCTGGCTCAGTTGTCTCCTGAAGAATTCGTTGACTTCGTCATATCGCACTTTGAGGATCAAGGCTACGCTCTCGAAAAATGCCTACCCGCCCCAGTTCAACTCCTGCTATTCCGGTTAGATGAGGCTTTGCATGTGGTCGATTGTCTACCTAATCCTCCTTTGATGGATCAAATCTGGGACGTGACCTCGGTGGAAGTCGCCTGGTGTGCCTCAACTGCGAAAGTTCTAACGGCTGCGTGTGGATACGTAATCACACGCAGCCGTTTTGCTTTTGGGACGGAGGAAGAGGCCATATGTGCAGGCCGGAAATTGTGCTGGAGGACGGGCAGGTGTCTAAATTAATGACATCGGCGCTCTGGTCCGACTGCGTTAAGCGACTTCATTATGGCATAACTGTCCGATACGGCAAAAGCAGTATAAAATCACATTTTTTGAACTCACTACATTGGACTTGTCAACGGAGGTAAAGATGAACATGGATACTGGCAATAAGACAACGGTTGAACGCTTTTTCATTTCTTTGACCGAGGGTCAATCTCTCGACGAATGGCTCTCCTGGCCGCCAGATGTTTTCGCCGTAACTTCCTTGTTTCTGAAACGGACCGGTGCATATATCTTCACGGTACTTCCTCCGGATGGCAAGACGTGGCCCGAGGACTACGATTGGAAAGCTACCCTCAAGACAGCCAAGAACGCCTGGTATTCATGGATGACAAATGAACATGAGCAATTACCGGAATTTATTGAAAAGAATAAGCGCCGACTGGAAATGCACTGGGAGGCTGTTACTCTAGATGATGTCCGTAGCCTTCTCTCAACCGAGTTCCATTCTGGTGAAAAGCTGTCTGATAAAAATGAAGAGGCGTGGGAGTTATGCCAGGCAATTTTGGAACTCAACTCGCTTGCGGACGAAGCTTGCGCAGGATTCGGAACTCCCTCAGGAAACAATTGGACGAATGAAGCGAATCAAAAAGCCATTCATTGCATTGCAAACATACTCCTTGCTCATACAGGTACTCTTTCTCGTTTGCCCACACATAAAGCTCGAATTTTACCTAAACTTCGCACGCCCAGCGTTGGTTTGACTCTTCGATCCCTTTCCCATCATCTGAACCTACATGAAACCGAGGTCGATATATGCTGGCGAACGATGCCATGGGCTAACATAGATGAGAACACGATCAATATACTTATCGTTCCCTGGCCGTATGAGATTGAGCCAACCTGGTTCCGACCAAGTTCTTATGCTACGCAAAGGAATAGCATCGAAGGCTCTCGCTATTTTGAGTATACGGGAAACCCGTATCCTTTCTCCACTGATGATCTCTTAGGTTTACTGGCCGATGCAGAAAAATCAGTCCATAGAGTCCACATGATCGTTTTTCCGGAACTAGCCTTGACCGAGGAGAACCTCAACGAGTTACTTGACGTGTTAGCGAGCAAAAAACCTCGCGACCACTTGCCAATGGTTCTTGCGGGTGTCAAGTCTATTAAATCTGCCAATCAACGGTTGGGAAGAAATTCGATTGTGCTATCCACCTTTTTCGCTGGAAAATGGTATCAGATGAAACAAGAGAAGCACCATCGATGGCAACTGGAAGAAAAGCAGTTGCAACAATACAACCTTGGAGGAGTACTGGCCGGCAGCAAAGATTGGTGGGAAGCCATCGAGATTTCGAATCGCCGCCTTTCCGTACTGGCTCCCAATAATTGGCTCACTCTTTGTCCTCTGATATGTGAAGATCTTGCACGTCAAGAGCCTATCTCGGAGATTATCCGCGGGGTTGGGCCAACTCTCTTAGTCGCGGTTCTATTGGATGGTCCACAACTCAAAGACCGTTGGCCTGGTCGTTATGCAAGCGTGATGGCAGATGATCCCGGCAGTTCCGTTCTGACAGTTAGTTCTCTTGGGTTGACCAAACGCTCCTGTTTACCTTCAGGTGAGAACGGCTCAAGACAGATTGCACTGTGGAAAGACCATATTAATGGTTGGAAGGATATACGTCTTGAAGAAAATAAAGCGGGCGTGGTACTAACCATTGCTGCTCACTGGAGAGAAGAATTTACCGCGGATGGACGTGGCGATGAAAAGAACGCGGCGGTATTTGTTCTGCAAGGCATCCACCCGGTAGAAGTAATTGATGATGAGACAGAAAGGAGATCTCAAAACACGAGGGACTTCCACGTGAGTGAACCGCGCGATCTATTGGAGATTTCGCTGTTCTCCTACTTAGTTGATGCAGTTTTGGATTCTAGCCCTGATATTATTAAGGCGATGCGGGCTTGGGTCTTAGGAGAAACTAGTAGTGATACTAGCTCGGGCTTACAACAATTTAGAGCGCGAGATAGCCTCATACAGAGAATTAGACCCGGAGTAGAGAGACTGTTAGCCGATTCGGATCGTGAGGATTTTCGGCCGTTTGTCGATTGGTTCTGCGACTTAATGCAGACGATCCCACGACCTGTTGACAATTCACAGTCACGGGAAGTCGCGTATTACACAAACGTGGTTAACTATGCTTCGCAGATCTTAGGCGCAGTAGAAGATTCTACCTTCTTAGACAATTTACACACGGAGAATCCTTTTGGCGAAATAGGTCATAAGCTCGATTTGCCAAGGCCGATTCCTCCTAAAAAACCAATCCATCGAAGAGTCCGGGTCTGTATTTATGGGTGTCTAGCGCTGTTATGGGCCGTTCATACACGATTAAATGGCCTACGTCGCAAAGGGCTGCTCAATAGGGAAGGCACTAATCTTCTCTCTAAAATAGAGGAGCTTCTAAAGAAAGACTACGACAAACAATGGTATGAAGCCATAAAGAGATTTCATGAAATGTAAAAAGAGCACTATCAGCCATAACAACTTCTGTTTCCGCCTCACTATCGCGTGCGACGGATAGGTAAGGCGGAGGATCCTCGTGAAAGACTCATCAGTTGGTCATACCAAGATTGCAGCCACATACTACTGACAACCTGTCCGACAGATCTAGCAACCTCTTGTAGGTTAGGCATTCGGCCCGACGATTATTGATTGGGTACTATCGCCGATCAAACGATCGATCAAAAACGTGTACTCAAACGCGACGTCGTTCAGAAAATCATAGCGACCCGAAGAACCTGCATGACCCGCATGGAAGTTGGTTTTCAGCAACAGCAAGTTATCGTCTGTTTTGAGTTCGCGCAGCTTGGCCGCGAATTTGGCCGGCTCCCAATAGGGGACACGCGGATCGTTGTATCCGCCAGTGAGCAGAATATTCGGATAAGATGTCGCCCGCAGGTTGTCATACGGCGAGTACGTCTTCATATACTCGTAATGTTCTTTATGTTCCACCGGGTTGCCCCATTCATCATATTCGAGCGTGGTCAATGGGATGGTAGGGTCGCTGGTTGAATTGATCACATCCACAAAGGGGACTTTGGCTATCACTGCTTTGAAAAGGTCAGGGCGCATCACAGCGCTCGCGGTGACAAGTAATCCACCGGCAGAGACGCCGTAAATCGCGAGCCTGTCGTTGGATGTATATCCGTTTTGAGTCAAATGTTCGGCACAGGCAATGAAATCGGTGAACGAATTTTTCTTGTTCAACACCTTGCCGTTCTCGTACCATTCGCGCCCCAGGTCCGAGCCGCCGCGAATGTGTGCGACGGCAAAGACAAACCCCCGGTCCAGCAGGCTGAGGCGATGGGGGATAAACTCCGCGTCCAGGTTGGCGCCGTAGGCTCCGTATCCATGCAGGAGAGCGGGGTTGCTCCCATCCCGCTTGATCGACTTTTTATAGGCCACTGACATGGGAACCTGGGTTCCGTCCAGCGCGGTGGCGAAGATGCGTTCGATGACATAATCGTCCTTATGGAAGCCGTGAATGGCATCCACTTTCCGCACGTGCCAGGCTCCGCTGTCCATTTGATAGTCCACCACGGTATGGGGCGTGATGAGGGAAGAATATCTGAATCGCAGGCTGTTCGATCCAAAACTGGAATTACTTTCCAGCTCAAAGTAATAGGCCGGGTCAGGGAACTGCACATAGTTGATATCGCTGATACCATCCGCGGCGCTCACGCGAATTTGCTTCAAGCCATCCCGGCGCTCATATACGACCAGATGATTTTCAAACGTATCCATGCCCTCGATCATCTCATTTGCGCGTGGGGGAATCACTTCCTGCCAGGCTGCCTTGTTCAGGTCAGAAATGTCTGCCTTCATCAATTTGAAATTTTTGGCGTTTTCATTTGTGGCGATGAAAAACGCTCCATGATGATGCGCGGCGTAATATTCCACGCCATGTTCGCGCGGCGCGATCGCTTTTAATTCCTCATCGGGCTCATCTGCGGGAAGATACCGCAGCTCCGTCGTCAGGGTACTGTAATGATCGGTGAAAATATATTTGTCATCACGCGACTTGTGAAAGTACAAGTAAAAATGGTCATCTACTTCGTGAAAGACCAGCCTGTCTTGAGCCGGGTCGGATCCAATCGTATGGCGATAAAACTTATACGGTCGTTTGGCATCGTCCAGCGTGACGTAAAAAATTGTTTGACTATCGTTTGCCCAGTCCAGCCCTGTGTATGCGTAGACACTTCCATATGTATTTGGAATCGATTCGGGATAGAGCGATCCATTCACCAGGTCCTTGATGTAAAGGGCGTACACTTCCGCACCGTCCTGATCCACGGAATAAGCCAGTTTATTCCCATCGGGACTCACTGCAAAACCGCTAACGCTACAAAAGATTTTTCCCTCTGCCAATACGTTTTGATCCAGCAATATCTCTTCTGGATGATCCATTGATTCTTTGCGGCGACAAAAAATGGGATATTGCTTTCCGGCCTCCGTGCGGATGTAGTACCAATATCCGCCTCTTTTCTCCGGGACGGTTGAATCGGTTTCCTGAATCCTGGCCTTCATCTCAGAGAAAAGACTCTCCTGGAGGGGCTTCACGCGTCCCATCACCTCCTGCAGATAATCCATTTGCGCGGTGAGATATTTCATCACCTCCGGGTCTTCGCGATTCCGAAGCCAGAAGTAATCATCCACGCGCGTCTCGCCGTGTTGCGTAATGGTAAAAGGTCGTTTTGGTGCAATAGGAAAGGAGGGCATAAGTCTCCATCGTTCCTGCGGGGGCTGCTCCCTTCGGGAGTGCGTTGCGAAGCGCCTGCAGGAGCGTCGCTACTATTAATAAACTCGATAACTCGTCACGTACTTCTTGTGATACACCGAAATCCACACGGCATCGCTTTGGTTACCGCCGAGGCAGACTACGTAATTGCCAACGTCGCCCAGGTAGAACGATACATGTGCCCAGCCGTCATCCCACAGGAATGTGGTGACCGCGCCTCTTTTCGGTGGGTTGCTGGCCTTGCCCCAATTGCGCCACGGGTTGACGACCGCAGAGTTGGTGACTGGCAGGCCGGCCTTTTTGATGCACCAGTTGACAAAGCCTGCGCACCAGTCTGTTTCATCGGGCAAAGAAGGATATTTTTGTGCCAGGTCCGTGCTCATCAGATAGGCAACAATTTTAGGGTTGTGTTGTGCCCCTGGCACTTCGCGCGTGCCAAAATCGGCATACGCGAGGGGCAGCCAGGGAAATTCCTCCTGGCTTTGTTGAATGACCACATCTCCCAGCTTCTCCAGCCGCTCAATGGGATACCAGCCCGATTCACCCCAGGCGTTGGTGCAATGTTTCCACAGCCCATCCGGTGAGATCGAATTTACTTTGACAACGCGATTAAAACTCATGGGCGCAACTTCAGGAGAGGTAGCATTGGGCTCGTGGCGCATGGGAATCTTGTCTGAGAGTGCGCGGTGGAGGCCGGTAGCAGGATAATCCTCGGGTGAGGCTAATAGATCGGTGGATTCATTCAGATACTTGGAGGTGGCCCAACCGCTCATGTTGGCGCTGTTCTTGACGTAAACCCACTTCCAGTCGGGTGTAGCGTTGAGGTAGATCACCACTTCGCCGCGCTTCAGCTGACCTGTGACGGGATAGCCGTCCCCGGGCCCAGAGCGGAAGTTCAGCGTATCCGCGGTGACGATCATTTTCAAATCGGAAGGTGTGGGCGGGGGCGGCGGATTCACTTTAGTCAGGTACTTGAGCGAGCCCCAGCCGGTCACGCCGTTTGTTTTGCGAACCTGAGCCCACTGGTGATCGCCAGAAACGGCCAGGCCCTCGAGCATTTCACCCTGCTTGAGCGAGCCAATCACGGCGTAATTCAAGCCCGGTCCCTGGCGCAGATTCAAAGTCGAGGCATCCACGCGATAGGCTGTCCGGGGAGCGGGAGGCGGGGTCTCATCCACCAGCTCGAGATAGGCGCGATGGCTCCAGCCGGTCTTGTTATCGGCCGTGGTGACCTGCAGCCAATCTCCCTTTAGCTCACCCCCTTGCACGATATTGTTCTTGTACAGCATGCCGATGGGAGAAAATGTTATTCCAGGACCGGAACGAATGCGCAGCGCGCTGGTGGTAACGATGTATTTTGCCATGCTCGCTCCTTTCTCAGGCCAATTGTAGCCGAACACCCAAAAAATGAAAAATTCGCGTATCCCACCCAAAAATGTTTGATGGAGCCTTGTCTTAACCGGAATTGGATTGCTCCATGATTCTGATAGGAATCATAGGGTATTTCGTTGGTACAATGATCTCGTGCAGGGATTTCACCGATTCCATCATAAACGGTTCTCCCACTACCGCTGGTCTCATAATTTACTGAACTTTTGAAGCAAATTGCTTGCCAGGTTTTTGAGTGTTTTGTTTAAATAATTATGCGGCACTTCGTAAGGCAAAAGCCATATGTACTGGAAAAAAATTGTATTTATTCTTTTAATAGTTATTTTAATGTTGTCTGGCTGTTCAGGGTTGGGTACAAGCCCCACACAAACGATTGAAATACAACCCACGGTCACGCGCATCCCACCGACTCTATTTCCTACCGCGCTGACTCCATTAACGCCAACCACCACCGTTACCATTCCGACCTTTACGCCCACATCCGTTTCGAAGTCTATATATTACATGATCGTCGTGGATGCGTCGGAAAAAATGAATGAACCGTTCGACGGCAGGACCAAAATGGACGCGGCGCGCGAAGTGATTCAAGGGATTATGTCCGGATTGGACCCCGGCGCGAATTTTGGGCTCGTCCTCATTGGCGGTTCAGCGACGAACGAGGGAGTGGATCCTTGCGGTCAGCCTTCGGTTGTGCGGACGCCTTTCTCTGCCCAATCCGTAGTGAGTACTCAGATTCCTCAACTCCAGCCTGCGAGTGGGGGATCGATCTACTCTGCCTTTGTCCTCGCGCGCCGGCAGTTCGAGACTCTCCCAGCGAATACGACGCGCGTCCTGATCATGGTCAACAGCACAAGTGATAGCTGCCCGGGACAGGACGAGTGGAAGGCATTGGAGAATCTGTCCAAGGTCCTGGATCAGGTGGGGCTTGAATTCCATAGCGAGATCATCCTCCTGGACCAAAATGAGAATTTTGAACTTCGCTCTATCACAGATCGAATCGGAATTTGGTCAAAACAAAAAGTCAACTTCCAGTTCCTTCAGAATTTTTCCATGTTGCAGGAAACGCAAGAGTCCGTGATTGGTCGCGTTTCAAATTATGTTGCCGAACTCATTGCCTCCAGACCAGTAGATACACCGGACTCACTTCTATTCACATTGACGCCCGAATCGGGCTTGCCCACCAATACCCTCAGCGCGTCTTCGTATACATTGACGCCTGTACCGGGTCTGCAAACCAACACACCCGGTGCTTCATCCTACACAATCACGCCCCGGCCCGGCACTGCTACGTTTACGCCAACCATCACGTTCACAGCCGTTCCCCGGACGGCCACGGCAACCCTGACTCCTACTATTACCCGCACACCTACGCCGACCCAGCCACCGCTGGTCGAATTACTTTCGTCAAGCTATCGAACCACGGGAATCGGGTGCCAGATGGATATTGTCGTCAAAGTATCCGGCAGCCCTGCAACAGGCTCGTTCCATGTCATGAACTCGAGCAATGCTCCCGAGGGTGAAGTGTTCCAGCAGGTGACTTTGCCGGTTGGAACGTACAGCAATAACATTGTTTCGCTGAGGGGTAATACTCCGGAGACATATGTTCATGAAGTCTGGTTCGAGGTCAATAGCCCGCAAGGCGAGCAATCCAACCGGCTACGGAACCTAAATTGCCCCTTCCTGCCGACTGCCACGCCCACACCCTGAGGGGAACAACGTGTGGGGAGGATATTGCCTGCTCTGATGTAAAATTTGCGTATGTCCAGACGGCGGATCTTCTCGCGTCGTAACACCTCGCCGCGATTCCGACTCCCGATAGGTTTGCTTCTTGTGGTTCTGGTAATTGGCTTATGTTTTTTTATTCCCACAAGCCCGGTCAGCTTCACGATGCTCGACCAACCCTTTCAACGCAGCCTGCCTTCGCCTCCGCCAACATTTACACTTCCTCCACCACCGACAAAATCCTACATTGGACGTATCATCTTCACCTGCACGCGTGGTGACTACAACCAGTTGTGCTTCATCAATGGCGACGGTACCGGCTACCAGCAGCTTACGGATGTGGAAGCGAATAACTATTACCCAATCTTTTCACCGCAGGGTGGCTCGATCGTGTATGCATCGAATCAAAATGGTGGCGTGTTTGATCTCTTTCTGTTCGTGTTTGAAGGCTCGCGATTAATTCGATTGACAAACTTTATTGGGAATGTGGTTTCCCCTTCCTTTTCCCCGGATGGACAAAAAATCCTGTTCGCGAATCGAGCTGGTGAGGGTCCCACTTCCCTGTGGACAGTGGATAACACGGGCGAAAATGCCATCCTGCTGTATGCCGGCCCGAATACGATCGTCGCGGCAGATTGGTCGCCCGATGGACAAAGGATTGCTTTTGCGATGTCGGTGAACCAACCAGATGAGTACGAGATCTTCCTGATGAATGTGGATGGATCGAATGTCGAACAATTGACCAATGGCCTGCCAGGCATCGGCGGCAGTATCGATTGGTCGCCGGATGGAAAGTATCTCTTGATCTACGCGGGCCCGCAGGGAAATAAGAATATTTTCCGCATCGATATCGGAGGTAAAACAGCCACGCAGCTCACCAACGGCGGAAATAATGCCGCCTCCTCCTACTCCCCCGATGGTCAATGGATTGCATTCAACTCGTTGCGCAATAACAATCAGGCTGATATATTTATCATGCGCCCGGATGGCACGGACATCCGTCAGGTGACAACTGACCCTGAACCCGACTGGCAGCCACAATGGGAGCCGTGATCGCAGGTCAAATTGCCAACCTCCGCATGATTCGCAACATTCAAAATCATGTCCGGTGCCAGTGTCCGAATTGTCTCTTCATGGCAATTCCTGATACGTACATTTGTCGAATGCAATTTACACTGCAATACGGATACAATGGAGAGTGACCCTGAGAAGATTTACCACCGGTCTCACGCATGTTCTCCATGCATAAGCAAGCTTTTTGAATTTTTACAGGTCAAATTCAAACTCAAAGCACAATCCATTCTGACGTGCTGCTTATTATGAGGAATCGATGATATCGATGAAAAAGCTCGTTCTTGTTATTATTACTCTCATCCTGGCAGGCTGTTCCGGGCTGTCCAACCTGCCGTTCCTCCAGACTCCCACGGCGGTGGTCGTGAATTCTCCCGCACCGACCGTCACCCTGATCTCGGATGGGTACACCGATACGCCGGATCTGTTTGCTGTCAACACTCCCGAGCCCAGCGCTACGCTGGCGGCCGGTGAAGTTCGGCCAACCAGCACGCTCTTCCCAACCTTTCCGCCTACCCCGCGTTCCACGATCACATTGGAGCCCGTGGATATTACCCTCTTCACACCCGGACCCAATCCATTCACGCTGATTTCAAAATCGACCTCACAATTGGTATGGGGGTCCACCTGCCAGGGCGCCCGCTCGGTCAAGTTTGTTGTACAGGTGATCACGCCTGTGCGAAGGTTAAAGTATGTTACCCTTTGGTATCGTTTGCAGGATAAATACAGCGCCCGTAACACGGATTGGGGTGGAGGTGCTATTATGTTCGATAATGACCGCAGCACGTATTTCTATACGCTCGACCTGAGTCAGATCACGGGTTATAAGAAGTTCGAAGATGCCTGGCTGCAGTTTCAATTCGTCGCATCGAACGTCTATCTGCACCGGCTGGGCGGCTCCATTGTGGACCGCAGCAGCACTTCCGTCACCCATTGTACGGCGTTCAACCCCTGAACCCTAAGGCCTTCCCATGAAAAAGTTTCTCCTCTTGATTTTGATCGGTTCCATTCTTTCCAGTTGCTCGGGTGAACTGCCAAACCTCACCAGCCTGATCGCTTCCCCAACAGCCTCCCGTCCACCCGAGATACCCACGCCTCAACCGACCGTGACGTTGATCCCTACCCTGGACCTTTTCGTCGTCCCTACCAATACGCCCGTGACCTTCACGCCCACAGAAGTCTCACTCATCCCGGAACTGCCTGCAACCATTACACCGCTGCCGCTGCCCACCTTCTCCCGGGAATTCATCAACGATCTAAGCACCACCACGTTTTTTGTTGAGACAGTTGGATTTAAAGGAATCTTGTATTCTGACGCGACCCTTTATTGGAATGAGGGCCCCTGTCTGACGCGCCGCATCAAGATCACTGCGTTTGTCGATGATCCATCTCGCCCTCAGCGTGTGTTCCTGTTCCTGCGTCTGCGCGACAAGAAAAACACGCTTAATGTGAGCGAGTGGAGCGCGGGCGCTGAGATGATCAAAGTTGAGAACGGTTCATTCAATTACAATATTGAGCCCCACAATCTCCGGCAATATTATTATTTTAAGGATGCCTGGCTCGAATATCAACTGGTGGCGGTGAATGACCAACTTGAAATCGTTGGGCGCACCCCACTCTACGATCGCAACATCTCGCTGGTCAGGTGTGGTGTCGTGGGATAGGCGTGAATTTTCCCGCGGACCTGCTCAGGTTCCTGCGAAGTAATCACGTCGCAAAATGGGCTGTGCTGACCGGAGCCGGGGTTTCCCAGGAGAGCGGACTCCGTACCTTTCGCGATGCACAGACCGGTCTATGGGCGCAGTACAAGCCTGAAGATTTAGCCTCCCCGGAAGCTTTTCGACGCGACCCTAAATTGATCTGGGACTGGTATGCCTGGCGGCGCGAAGCGGTCAAGGCTGTGCGACCCAATCCGGGGCATTATGCACTGGTAGAAATCGAAAACCGAATCCCGGGCTTTACCCTCATCACCCAAAACGTGGACGGTTTGCATCGCATGGCGGGCAGCCGGAACGTGCTCGAGTTGCACGGCAATATCCAACGCGTGCGTTGTGCGGAATGTTATACCTTTACCGAAACCTGGGGTGATGACACCGAAGCGGTGCCTCAATGTTCAGTGTGTGGGGGATTACTGCGCCCGGACGTGGTCTGGTTTGGCGAGGCCTTGCCGCGCGATCAACTGGCAGCGGCAGTCGAAGCGGCGCGGTCATGCGAAGTCTTCTTCTCCATTGGAACATCCGGAGTAGTGCAGCCAGCGGCGTCACTGGCACATGCCGCACGCAACCGCGGCGGGCTAGTGGTGGAGATCAATGCGGAACCCACACCGCTAACCCCAAAAGTGGATTATGCATTTCATGGGAAGTCAGGCGAGATTTTGCCCGAGTTGGTGAAGGCTGTCTGGGGTTGATTTGAGAGGTTCGCAATACGATGAGAGTGAGACCTGCGGTCGGGTATCGGCGGGGTGCTTCGCAAAGACCCACGCCGAACGAGATTTTGCCCGAGTTGGTAAAGGCCGTTTGGGGGTAATTTAAGGAGTAGCGGTCGGGGTGGGCTGTACCGCGTAAGCGAATAAATTATCGGCTATCATCTCGAAATCCCCATTATTCACATAAAAGCCCGACTTTTTACATTCCAGCGGATTCTTATCCTCGTAGGAATTCACCTGTGTGTTGTTGATGAATAGATCCATGCTGCCGTGATCAAAATATAAGCCGAGTGTGTTGGTCACGGGAAAATCATTGATCGAAGATGAATATTGCGCGGTGATCAAGGTTTCCCAACCTGTAGCGGAGTGTTTGTAAACTTCGTACTGACCCAATGCAGGATTTATTTGAAACAGATAAAAGTCAGCGCCATATCCCGGTGAACAAAAAGCCAAACCGTAAAATTCAGCAGCATCAGCCACGGTGGATATTTCAGCCTGATAATAGAACAACTCTCCCAGATTCGGACAATTCGTGCAAAGGGCCAGGGCAACATAGCCCTTTTGCTCAGAACTGAGCATCAACCTTCCATCCGTCACCGTGACCTGGCTGCCGTTGTAATAACCATACCATTTGCTTTCGTTGGAAGCGAACGTCTCGTTAAACACGCTCTCATCCAGCGCGGGTGTAATGAGTACGTGCGGTGTAAGGGTCGTGGTTGCCGTGGGCGTTATAGTGCGGGTTGGAGTTAACGTGGGGCTTGGAGTAGATGTCGATGTGGGCTTTGGTGTGGCCGTTTGAGAGGCTGTAACGGATGGAAAGTATCGATCGACCAGGGCAAGGGCATCGGGTTGGAAGTACAAAAATGCCAGGGCAAAGAGCAGGCCGCACCCGACCAAAAAGACTCCCAACAGGAACAGGATAAGCTTTCGCCCGCTTCCATCTTCTTCAATAGCCTGCATGGCGCCATCTTCAAAAGAGTTGTTGTCCATTGGATGACCCGCCGGAAAGCTTGCTAATCTACGTTAACAATGTACTTGAAGAAATGTGTCCCAGCAGGGTAGAGATTCCAGCCATCGTGGACGTCCTGTGTGAATGTTATGCGTGTTTCCAGGTGATGCTGACCCGAGGGCCAGGTTGTCACGAGCGCGGCATACTCACGGCAGGCCGAGCCGTCGTTGTTGACGGTGTTAATGATGACAAAGTTATCCAGAGACACTGGCGATTCGTTCATGATGAAATCCAATTGAATGTCTTTGAAGTTATCCTCCAGAATCTGTTCCAGGCTGGTGCACCAGCCATAGGACCAGGCCACGGGGAACTCTCCCGACCCCGGCAGTTGAACATCATAAAAGAACAGATCTCCCGGCTGGACGATCTCCGGGATCTCCGGTTTCGTCGATGCAAAGGTCTCGAGATACACCGCACCAGAACCAAAGGCTGTGTTGGCCTCCTCCGTGCTGGCCAGGGAAGGGGATTCCGCCGGTTTGACCCAGGCCAGCTGCGTGGCGGTTAGATTCGGCAGGGGCGTCAGGTTGGGCTCGGGTGTGCGCGTGGGTCTGCGGGTGGCGGTGGGAGATGCGAAGACATCTGCCAGAAGTGGGAATTGCCCGGGCCGCAACCAGAGAAATGCCATAAAGAATAAGGCACAGGCGCCAAGGATTACCACGGCGATCATGGTATAGATCATGACACGGTTCCTTTGGTCGCCCTCTTCGATACTGGTTGTTTCGAGATCATTGTCGTTCATGGTCTTCTCCTTGAGATAAGGTAGCCGCGGTGGCCATGAAGATTTAGCCTCTCAGTGGCTCCGGTATGCCTGGTCTGGAGAATTCTACCGCTTATCTCAGGATTTACGAAATGCTAGGAACAGATTGTAGGATGAATTTCACATGCCTGGTTTCGATATGCATGTTCGATATGCGTGCGGCACTTTGTAACCCAGTCTTTACTTAATTCCTGCTATTTTCCCAATACGACTTTCTGAATCTCTTCCCAGGCCGGGCTGAGCGTCGCGCCGATCGGTATGATGATCGCCGCGCAAGCCAGGGCCCAGGCGGCGATGGCGCGTCTCGAAACGAGAGCAGGCGAAAGGTCGGTGCTGAGCGAAGTCGAAGTATCCGTGCTGAACGCAATGTCCGCTTCAACGCTTTGCGAGAGCCCTGTCACGATGCGGCGGAGCAGCCACCATAGCCCGGCCGAGAGCAGCACGAGATATCCGACCAGCAGGACATTCAACGTTTCTCCGTAGAAAGAAAGAGATGGCCCTGTGCCTGCATAATAATCCAGACCCGTGAGATAGACCAGTGGTTCGAAGCCGCCATTCCAAAGCGTATGCAGAAGCACCGCCAGCAGGTACGCTTTGAGCAAGGCTCCCACGCCGCTTTCTCTTGCGCGGAACCAGCCCAGAGCAATGATGCCCGTACCGATGGGGTGCAGGACGGAACCGATGGAACGCAACAAGGTAATGCCGCCCCAGCTCCAGCCGTTGTAGTGAGCGTAGAGTCCTTCGTACAACATATTCTCCAAAATGGCGAAGCCTGCGCCGCTGGCGAGACCGATGGCAAAGGCCTGTCGTTCATTCGTGATGCGGGCGCGCCCGAACATGGGAATGCCCAGGGCCTTGGCGAATTCCTCCGGCAGCGGCGCCTGGAAAGCTGTGAAGATCAAATACACGAGGATGAGCGGCGACGCGAAGAACCGTTCCACGAATCCCGAGGCTCCCCAGCCCAGGTCGGCGAACTCTTCTGCCATGAAACCCAGCGGTTCGATGAGAACATAGGCCAGATAGGGAAGGATTCCCTCAAGCAGTATTGCTACCGCGACAGAAAGGGTACTCCCGCAGACAAAAGCCAGTGCGGCCTGTCGCCAGGTGAGCGGCCAACCCATAGGGCGGAAGGCCCAGGCCAGCACCGCAAAGGTGGAAAGGGCCGCACCCAGCACAAAGAGGGGCGGGAACAGATAATCCACCAGAATTGCCTGGTTGAGGATGAGATTGCCCAATCCCAAAATGAGCGCGAGCACGATCCAAAAAACATAAAAGGATGGCAGCTTGAAAATGCTGGAGGCGCGGCCCGTAATGGAACCCATGCCATGGTAGACAGCCAGCGCTCCGCCAAACAAACCAAGATACAGCGCGGCGATGTTACCCAGCTCATACGAGAGCGCATCTTCGAAGGGAAGGATCACAGGCAGTCCCAGATATCCAACCGCCGCGGCAACGCCACTCAGCATGAGCATAATGCCTGTGATGACCGCAATATACGCCCAGAATTTTGAAGGTTTGGTTTGCATTAGAACTTCTCCACTTCTTCCAACACGTCCAATGCCCAGAGAGCCTGCAGCCGGTCATCCCGATTCCCTTTTCGGAACGCGGCCAGAGCATGGGCTGTAGCTGCTTCTTTCTTAAACTGTTGGATGAATTCCCGGCTCTTCTCGAGATGGACCTGCGGGGAGAGATCTGCCACTCCACTGCCCACTGCAGTTTGGATCGATTCACCTCTGCGCTGCATCAGCCAGCATTCGCCGCGATTGACTTGCTCGCGGCCCCAAATACTTCCAAACAGCCATAGGGCGCCATTGCCGAACAGAAACAACCACAGTCCGTCACCGGGATCCTGGCCGAGGCTGGCAGCCAGACCTGCCACAGCCGCGCGGGTTGAAATCAACAGGATGCCCTGCTGGGTATGGCGGTATACAAACCCGTTTTTAGACGTCAACCCCGCCAGCAGAGGCACGTGAAGTATCAGCGGTATCAAGGCGGCCAGGACGCGCCCATTCGTTGAGGCTTCCTGCGCCGTAAACAGCGCGATCATAAACATCGGCACCGTCAGCAGAGACGACCAAAACAGCCAGGTGTAGACCCTCCGGGCCGTTTTCTTTTCATTCTCGCCGACTTTGAATTCGGTTCCCACGCCGGGAGGCTGCCGCATGAGCCAGACGACGGCCAGGAAAAATAGCGCAGCCCAAATAGTCCAGATCGCCAGGAGCAGTGCGATTCCAAAGTAAGGCAGCCAGCTTTTCCAGTTGCTGTGCGTGCGCTTTGCGCTTCCAGCTGATGCGACCTGCTTTATCTCGTTCGCCTTGCCACGCGCGGGTCTGAGCAGAATCAGTGCCAATCCGACCAGCGCCGCAAAAACAAGCGCAGCGATGCATACCATGGATGAGAGCAGAAAACTGGACATGCTGTCTTACTCCCACTGCTCGAGCGTTTCGCTCAACTCACGGGCGCGTGAGCGTAATTGCTCGCGTGACCGTTCGATATAGATGGCGAGGCTCATGATCACGAGTCCTACGCCGAATGCCACGAACCAGCGATTGATATCATACACGCTGACCAGCACTATCACCTGCGCCACCACATTGAGCGTGCTTGCGCCAATGCCTGTGAAGAATGGGATTCTCCTCTTTTGATACAAGCCCCAGAAGATGATCAGCAGGCCTTCCGCCATCAAGAGAACAAAATACGGGAGTCCCTCTGCGCTCAGGGATTGTGCCAGCGATGTCACCAATAAAACGCCCAGGCCCAGGACCTCCAGGCTAACGGAGTATCTGCTTTTATTGCGCTGCCATTCGAGATAGGCCAAACCCATGAAATACAACCCCGCCGGGATGGCATACAACTGCGGCTGTTTCACGTCATTGATGAACAACAACAGGACCCAGGCCAGTTCAAGGAATGCCATGCCGAGATAACCGAGCTGATGGTAGCGTCCGCGATAGGCAATCGTCACATACAGCGCGCCAGCAAATGCCAGCGAGGCGGCCGCGGCAGTCATGTGGTTGAACACGAAAGGCATATCGATGACGACCGCCGCGCCGGTCAGAAGGATGCCGCAGTTCGTTAAAGGAGATAGCCATACCGTCAAGGCCCGGATGCGGGAGGAAAGTGTCTGTAGGACGCGGCCCAGGAGGTACAGCCCGAATCCGATTCCGCCAAAGACGGCCGCCGCGTCCGCAAGCTGGACTTCGGCCTGCTTCATCGCTGCTCCGGCCGCCAGCAAGCTGAAAGCGACCGCGCCATACACGAGCGTGCCTTCCACCCAAAGGATCGAGAAGAGGGCAAACAGCAGGGCATATCCGCTGGCGATGAGGATCGTGGTGTCGTAACCCGTCAGTGCCAGGGATTGCCAGATCAACATCTCGAGGATGGCGAAGGCAAAGAACGGCCGCGCCCATGGATGACCGAAAAGATGCTCGAGGATAGAATAGCGATAGGTTCTTTTCTCGGTGTCTTCTTCGTCTGCTACCGGATATGTCCGTCGTTCAAAGGCATATCCGATCAGGGACGTGAGCCACGTCATCGCCAGGAACGGAATTGTGATATAGCGCAGCGGTCCGCCGGAGGGATTGATCGTGAAATAGGCCAGTACGGTCATGTGTGTGGCGAACAGCGCCGGGTAAATCCATGCAGGTTTTTTGAAGAGAT
>Ga0114129_10001957_pt1 | contig 28177 bp, 22 predicted proteins | sample RhiMetdeltSRZDD1_FD_80071 | JGI IMG/M metagenome (GOLD analysis project Ga0114129, IMG submission 80071) | Populus rhizosphere microbial communities from Tennessee, USA - Rhizosphere MetaG P. deltoides SRZDD1 (version 2) (version 2) | ecosystem: Host-associated > Plants > Roots > Rhizosphere >... | reverse complement strand
GAATTCGAGAGCGGGCTGACACCGGACGTGTCTTGCGCCGCCGGGACTCGGGATAACTTCAGCGCCTCCTTCGTCGACGGCGAGTTCTTCGAGATGGCGGCCGGCGACCAGCCGCGGCTCGAGATCGGCCCATGTCACGTAGGCCTGCACTGGAGGTAGCGCAGCGACGTGACCGCGTGCGGAGGCGTCGGCGAAACTCGATTCGAGCTGGTCGCGAACCTTCTGCGCCTGTTCCCGGACTTGCTGCTCCTCGGAAACCACAACGCGCAGCCCACGCGTCGCAGAGAGGAATTCAAACAGCGGAACCGAATCCGCGTTTTCGTCGAATCGCTCGCGCACGGGAACGATCAACACCTGGTCGGTGGCACCCGTCGAGCGTTGTGTCGACGGATCGAAGCGACGCAGCGATTCGACCATATCGCCCACGAACTCCAGTCGCACAGGTTCTACATCACCGGCCAGGAATATGTCGACGATGCCGCCACGGATAGCGAAGGAACCGTGCTCCTCGACCGGATCTTCACGCGTAAATCCGCCATCGACGAGCAGGTCGGCAAGGTTCTGTGGATCGATCTCGGTGCCGGATCGAATCTCCAGCGATGCACTGAGGAGGCGTTCCGGACGGCTCACCCGCGGCAGCAGCGCGGCCGAAGACGCCACGATCACACGCGCGCTGCCGGTCGCCGCGGCGTGAAGCGCGCGAGCACGCGCGGCCGATACCCGGAAATGCGGCGTCATGCCGCGGTACGGGTCGACCTGTAGCGACGGGAGCGGAAGGACCGCGCGTTCCACATCGGCCTCCGAGGCGCCTTCCAGTGCTGCGTAGAAAAAGCGCGCGTCGCTGGTCATCTGCTCCACGTCCTTGTCCGTGGGCGCGACTAGCAGCGTGACGTCCGTGGCGGTGCGCGCGGATGCGACGGCGGCGAGGGCTTTAGCCGCCGGCGTCAGGCCTGCAACGACTCGCGATGGTTTATCGAGAGCAGCCGCGGAAGCTGCGCGACTGAGGAGCGCTCTCAACGTGAGAGATGTCGTAATGGGCATTTCGCGTACAAGACACACGCCCGCCTCCGGCAACTCGCCGGGCGGGTTGATTCATTGTCGCAGAAGGTGTGTGTTACAGCGTTGCGGCTGCTAAGGCTGAGTAATGACTGGCGGCCGGCCACGTCCAGACGTAAAACGGCCCGCGAATCGCGAGTATCAGAAGTCGTCGGAGACGACGGGTGCGCTTCATGTTCAATTGACTGGGAACAAGCCCCGTACCAAGTGAACGATGCGACCAGGCCCGAGTTCCATTCCGATTCGCCGAACAGGTGCCGGAAAACCCGCTGAAATCGGCACTATACGGAAAAATCTTTCCCCTCGACGTCCGCGCTCATTTCGAAGTCGTAAATAAGCGTGTCCGCAATTGCTGCAAACAGCCGCGTGGCCATTGTCTCGTGGGCGGGATGGTCAAGATACGCGCGAAGGGCGTCTATATCGTCGAATTCAAGGACCGCTGCGTACGGGAAATCGAGACGTGTGAGCGATTCGTACGATCGTCCAATCAGTACCCGCCGCCCGACACGTGCGCGGCGGATCGCCGGGATGTCGTTGAGGGCGGCGGACCACGCCTCGATAAGCGCACGCCGTTCTTCCATCGACACCTCTGGGCGGAGTCGAAACAACACGATGTGAGCGATCAACGGCGCGGGCCCTTCGAAAACTTGCCTTGCGGTTGATAGCGACGCCTACGGTATCCCCGCTCCGGCGGCTCGGCCGGTGATGGAGCGTCCGGTTGTTCCTCGCCCGCCGGCAGCGTCGGTTCCGGATCCTCGCTCGGCTTTGGTTCGCGATTGGGACCACGTGGTCGCGGTGGTTGTGCAGGTTCCTCCGTGCCCTGACCGCGCATCCACGGGTTGCGTTCGGCGCGCGGGGTATTTCGCCGTTCCCACCGCTCCTTCCGCATCGCGGCGTTGCGCTTTTTCTTAGCGGCGACGAATTTTTGCCGGGGATCGCGGTGGTTGCCGCCAGGCCGCCAATCGCGGCTGCGAGCGCCCTTTCGTTTCTCGGCGGCGCGCGCCGCTTCCTGCGATTCCCACAGCTTTCCGCGCGCGAAGTATTTCATCTGCGCGTCGGGATGTTTCTCTTTGATGCGCTGGAAGGTAGGCAGCAGCTCTTCACGGTCTGCAGCCCGGAACGCGGTCGGCAGTCCGCCCGCAATGATCGTCCAGTACGCGTAACGGGGCGGCATGGAGCCTCTCTTAGTCTTCGCCGAGCCGCTTCAGCTTTTCGACCAGCGTCGTTCGCTTGATGCGAAGCAGTTCGGCCGCCTTGTTGCGGTTTCCCCCCGTCCGCTCGAGCGACCGTCGGATCAAGTCTCGTTCGATCGAGGAAAGATACGCGGGCAGGTCGAGCCCACCCTCTGGAAAGTCGACAGATGGCATCGCCGCAGTCTGCGGCAACGCCTGGATCTCCTGGGGCAAGTCGGTGATATCGATTTCGTTCCGGCCTGCGCTCAGCGCAACCGCGCGCTCGAGGGCGTTTTCGAGCTGACGCACGTTGCCGGGCCACGAAAACGCCATCAACGCCCGCATCGCCGGCTGCGAAACGCGCATGACGGTGTCAGGCGAAAACTTTTCGAGGAAGTGCGTAACCAGCAGCGGAATGTCGTCGCGGCGCTCGCGCAACGGCGGCAGCTGGATGGGAATCACGTTGAGCCGGTAAAACAAATCCTCTCTGAACGTCCCATCCGCAACCATCTTCGCGAGGTCCGAGTTGGTCGCGCCGATGAAACGCACGTCAACCTTGATTGTCTGATTGTCGCCGACGCGTTCGAACTCCCGCTCCTGAACAGCGCGCAGCAGCTTCATCTGCAGCGCCGTGCTCATCGTACCGACCTCGTCGAGAAACAGCGTCCCCTTGTGTGCCTGCTCGATACGTCCTTGGCGTGTGCCCACGGCGCCGGTAAACGCGCCGCGCACATGCCCGAACAGTTCCGCCTCGAGGAGGGTTTCGGGAATCGCGCTGCAATTGAGCGCGACGAACCGGTGCGCGCGTCGCGGGCTGCTGTGATGAATGGCACGCGCCACGACTTCTTTCCCGGTACCTGTTTCACCGGTGATGAGAATCGTGCTGAACGATGGCGACACCGTTTCGAGCAATTGGAACAGTTCGCGCATCGCGCGGCTGCGCCCCACAATTCCGGCGAACGGATGGCGCTCGTCGAGCTGCGATCGCAGGTAGGCGTTTTCTGACTTCAGGCGCCGCTGCTCGATCGCCTTCTGCAGGACGTGCATCAGCGCTTCGAACTGAAACGGCTTCTCGATGAAGTCCGACGCGCCCCGCTTGATCGCATCCACCGCGTCCTTCATCGTGCCGAAACCCGTGATGACGATGCCGACGATGCCCGGATAGCGCTCGAGGGCGGTTTCAATGACGCGAGTTCCATCGATGCCGGGCATCCGGAGATCGGTGATCACGACGTCGAAGGCGAATTGTTCGAGAAGGTGAATCGCCTTTTCGCCGCTGTCGGCCTCGACGACTTCGAACCCGCGATCTCCCAGACGTTCCGCCATGAGCGAGCGAAGTGCCGGCTCGTCGTCCACGAAGAGAAGATGAAGCACGGTGCCAACATTTTGACACACGGTCGCACGAGAGGCCCGACGCGAGGGTGGTATTGCGGACTCAGGGCTTATGAATCAGGGATTTACGACGGCTAACGCTTTTTCGCAGTTCGCCCGATACAGGTTTTTGAGCAGTTGGGTGCACGTCACGGGCAGTTGATTCCCAAAAAGTGTGGTAATTGGCCAAAGCCAGACGCCTGACACCCGACACCAAAATTTATGGACAGACAGACACTTTCAATCATGAAGGCCTGCGAAGCGGTCGGCGTCAGCCGCCGTACGATCTACAACTGGATTTCGGCCGGCAAAGTGGAATACATCCGGACGGCCGGCGGATCGATTCGCATCTTCGCCGATTCGCTGTGGCGTGACGCGGGCGCCCGCCCGTCCGGCTCGAATGGCAACGGGTCGCATGGAACGCAGGCCACCTCGGGGCATTCGGCCTGACAACGCCAGGCAGTACGAATCGCACCGGCATGGAAATCCTCGCAACGGATCCACAGCTCCGCCTGCTGTTTCATCAGCTGAATAATCAGCTCGGCGTCGTGCTCGCACATGCTGAACTGCTGGAGGCCAAGTCGTCTGACACAACGCACCGAGCTCGCGCTGAGCAGGTCGTGAAAGGCGTTCTGGAGGCGCTCGGAACGGCAAAAGAAATTAGGCGTCGTTCTGAGCCACTCGTAACTGCATAAGTCTCATCGCGAAACATTTAGGTCCTCGTTCCAGGACGCCTGTTTTAATCAAGCACTTCACCCGACTTTTGTAATTTGAATCGTCAATAAGTTGGCGAAATCGGCGCCGCAAAGCGCCGATCTGTTGACGATTTGCACATCGTTGCGTACCGGAAAACGCTGACCAGGATTCACAGGAAATATCGCTAACGCGCAATATTTCCAGCGCGTTAGCGGGCACACGCCTGCCGGAAATTGTCATCGCGACAGCGCTGGCTCTGCCGTTTGGTATACCGGTTGCCTATGCCGGGCGCCGGAGGTCAGATAAATGCGCTCGCGTCAGCGTCAAGGCAAAGAAAATCCGCGGGTCGTTGCCCATCTCCCGTTCGTCGAGCAGCTGGCTCGCCGCGTGGCAGCGACGATGCCCCACTCGATTGATATCGGGGACCTGGTGCAGGACGGTGTCATTGGCCTGATCGACGCGGCGCACCGGTTCGACGAATCGCGCGGTATCAAATTCGAGACCTTCGCCGAGCGCCGTATCCGCGGCGCAATGATCGACGCCCTTCGCAAGGATGCGTGGCCTCGTGGCGTTCGCCGTCAGCGGCGTGAGCTCGAGGCGGCGCGGGAGCAACTCCGGCGCGAGCTCGGGTGCGAACCCTCGCTCGCGGATCTCGCGGCCAAGATGGGATCTGACGAAAAGCGCCTCGGCCGCACCATCGTCCGCATCAACGCGATCGAATCGACCTCCCCGTTGGCGAGCGGAGAAAACCTCAATGAGTCGACGCTGCCTGCGGCGCTCGTTCCGTCAGAGCCCGAGCAGCCCGACACCGCGTACGAGAAATCAGAAATCAAGGAACGCATTCGCGCGGCCATCGAATCGCTGCCGCCGCGCGAGCAGAAAGTCATCGGGCTCTACTATTACCAGGAAGCCACGATGAAGCAGATCGGCGCCGAAATCGGCGTCAACGAGTCTCGGGTATCGCAGCTGCACGCGCGTGCAATCCGCAGACTTCGCGACGCGCTGGCCGGTGTAATGCCGGCGGCTGAAGCCGCGAAAGCGATGCGCACTGCGATACTTGAGTTCCAGCACAAGCCGCGGATGGCGAAGGCCACGCTCGACAGCGTGCAGTCGGCGGTGATTGTGCCGCTGTCGGCGGGTGCCGCCCCGAAGCCCGACTACGCGAGCGTTTCGCGGACGGCGCGCAGCAGCTCGGAGAGCCTGAATGGTTTGGCGAGCCAGCGACAGCCGCTTTCCTCCAGGAAGGGCTCGGCGTCGGTGCCTGCGACGTCTCCGGTGACGAAGATGACCCGCCGCGCCAGCTCCGGCGTTGCGGCGGCGATCGCGCGGTAAAGCGTCATCCCATCGACGCGCGGCATCTTCAGGTCGCAGATCACGACGTCATAGTTCGTACGTCTTAAGCAGGCGAGGGCCTCCTCGCCGTCGCCTGCATGATCCACTTTCAAACCCGCATCGGTCAACGCTTCGGCCAGCGCGGTGGCGAGCGCGCGCTCGTCTTCGACAATCAGGACAGACGCGCCGCGAGCGGCGTCCATCGGCGTCACCGTCTGGCGCGGCGGCTTTGACGTCGCGTCGAAGCTGCTCAGCGGAAGTTCCACCGAAAACGTGGCACCGCCGCCCCGCGTCGGTTTCACGCGAATCCGTCCCCCGTGTTCTTGGACGATCGCGTAGGCGACGGTGAGACCAAGCCCCGTTCCTTTGCCGACCTCCTTCGTCGTGAAGAACGGGTCGAAAATCCTCGTCTGCGATTCGATGGGGATGCCCGGCCCGTTGTCTACGACTTCGATGACAGCGGCGTCGCGTTCGCTATCGTGGCGGGTCCGGACGCCGAGAGACCCACGGCCATTGGTATCGAGCATCGCCTGCTCCGCGTTGATCATCAGGTTCAGCAGCACCTGCTGGATCTGATGCGCGTCCGCAAAAACGCTCGGCAGGCTCGACGCGAGGTCAGCTGAAACTGTGAGGTTCGGCATCCGGTCGTAGGCGCGCAGTGCAATCGTTTCCTTGACCAGAGTATTCAGGTCAATCATCGCGCGCGTCGACTGCCGTTTTCGGGCGAAGGTCAGGAGATTTCGCACGATCCGCGCCGCACGTTCTGCTTCGCCGAGAATCACGGAAACGCCGCGTGTCGCGGTGTCGTCCAGCGACTTTTCCGACAGTCGCTCCGCCCAGCTCAGGATAGTCGCCAACGGATTATTCAATTCGTGCGCGACGCCGGAAATGGTTTGTCCGAGCGCAGCCATCTTCTCGGACTGCAGAATCTGCTGGTAGATGTCCTTTGCCTGGTCGTCGAGTCGCTTTCGCTCGCTCACGTCACGGACGAGCGCTTCGACCCGCAGAAGCCCGCCGCTTCTGGCCGGGCGGGCCCGCGCGGTGACCTCCACCCATACCGGCGAGCCGTTGACGCGCCTCATCCGAAGGAGATGGTCGGTGACAGCGCCTGCGGCCGCGAGGCGTGAGATTAACGCGCTTCGGGCGTCGACATCGACGAACCGTGCGGAGGCAAACGGCGCGACGTCGGCGTCCGCGGCATCCGCCGAGTAACCAAAGATCTGTTTGAGATGCGGGTTTGCGGCAAGCGTGCTATCAACCCCATCCGCGGCGGATGGCGCGAGCGCGCCGATGAAGACGCCTTCGCGGACGGCCTCGAACAGCCGCGCGAACGCGTCTGCACGGGTCTGCGCATCAACGGAACGAGACGTTTTCGCGATGGAATCAATGGTAAGCCGCCGCGGAAGCCGCGACAAGAAAGCGAGCCCTGAGCCGAGTGCCTTCCTGCTGGGCGGTTTATCCATTGCTGTCTGGGTCGTCTCGTCTCGCCACCTGGGGACGCTGCTCGACCGTGCGCGTGAGATCGACCACAGCCGCGGCCTCCAACTCGTTCCCGGGCTCGTGATCCTGGCGGTCGTATTTCTGATTCATCAGGTCCGCAAACGTGAGGAGATGCGTCGGCACGCGAACGTGGCGACAACCCGGGCCGCGGAAATGGATCGGCTCGTACAGTTCGGAAAAGTGCTGGCGGAATCGCTCGACAGCAGCTCGATTCGCGCCGCGACGGTCGAACATCTACCGCTCATCGCATCGGGACGAAACGTATGGGCGATCACGCGATGCGGTGGTCAGTGGATTGACTTGACACCGATCGATCCGGCCGGCCGCGCCGTCATCGAACGTGCCGCTGCGCACGCCATGGGCGACGCCGACGTGGCCGCTGAGCGGTTCGATGAAAGCATGTACTGCATTCCGCTGTTTGCTGCAGACGAACGCGTCGGCGCGATTGGCGTGACGCCGAATCCACCGCTCACCGATACCGAGTGCGCGGGGTTGGCGGCGGCCGCCGCACTGCTCGGTCCGGCGGTGAAGAACGCTGAACTATACAGCGAGGTGCAGGAAAACAGCGTTCGCGACGTGCTCACCGGCTGCTTCAACAGACGCCACGCTCTTCACGTGCTCGATTCAGAGCTGCGCCGGACTCGGCGATCGCACGGCGCGTTCTCGCTGGTGATGTTTGGATCTCGATCACTTCAAGACCATCAACGACCGATTGGGCATCTCTGGGGCGACGCGGTGCTCGCGCACGTGGGGCAGCGCATGAAGGCCGTCCTACGCGGCAGCGACACGAAGTGCCGCTATGGCGGCGAGGAGTTCCTTGTGCTCCTGCCTGACACTCCGCTTCTAGGCGCCCGTCGGGTCGCGGAGTTGTTGCGGAAGGATCTCGAGCAGCATCCAGTCACATGGAACGACCAGACGCTGACGGTCAGGGCGAACTTTGGGATCGCCGAAATGAATGCGGCTGAAGACAGCACGAACGCCATCATCGCGCGTGCCGATGCTGCGCTGTATCACGCGAAGCAGGACGGAAGGAACTGCGTCCGGACCTCCAGACCGGCAGGGACTCAATATCAAGTGGCCTCGCACGCGCGCTCGTCGATCGCGTAACGCAGCGCGCGAGCCCCTTTCCGAACAGCCGACGCTCGCGGCTGATACGCTGTACGAGCGCCCGTGTCGCTCCAGCACCCGAACCGCCGCGCTTACATCGCGTGGGTTGTCGTATGCGTACTGTGGGGAACCACGTACCTTGGAATTCGAATCGCGCTCGAGACGATTCCTCCAGCGCTCGTAGGAGGCCTTCGCTTCACCGCCGCGGGCATTCTGCTGGCCGCGGTGCTGGCCAGCCGCGGAGAACCGGTTATTCGCCCCACGCACTGGGGTGGGCTCGCGGTGACCGGTATTCTCACGATTTGTGTGGGTAATGGCGGTGTGATCTGGGCAGAGCAATGGGTACCCAGTGGAATAGCCGCGGTCACAGTAGCCACCATCCCGTTCTGGATGATCGGTACCGAGGCGTTTGCCCGCAACGGCGACCCGGTATCGTCACGGCGTGTACTTGGGCTGGTAGTCGGCTTCGCCGGCATCCTCCTACTGGTCTGGCCGGACATTGCCTCGGGAGGCGTGGCCGGCCGTCAATTCCTCGCCGGCATCATCGCCCTTCAGATCGCCTGCGTGGGGTGGGCGCTTGGATCGTCACTCTCTCGGCGGCATGCGCGCCAGGAAAACGTCATGTCGGCGGCCGCCATGCAGATGTTATTCGGCGGCCTCGTAATGCTCGCGGCCGCCACCATCCGTGACGAGTGGAGGCAACTGGCGTTTACTCCGCGCACGATGGCGGCGGAACTCTACTTGACAGTGTTTGGCTCCATCATCGGATATTCGGCGTATACGTACGCCCTTCGACACCTACCGACGGCGACCGTCTCCCTTTATGCGTACGCCAACCCCCTGATTGCGATGCTGCTCGGCGCCGTGGTCGTGGGCGAACCTTTTGGGCCCCGCGTGATCGTCGCATCGACAATGGTGCTGATTGGTTCCGCGCTTGTTCAGGGAAAAAGCGACGGCGGCGTGACGGACCGCAGCTTCCGAGCGACGGCCCAATCACGCCGAAGCTTGTCTGATTGGGTCCCTGCGATGGTGAACTCAGACGACGCGGCGGCCGCTGACCAGACGTACCAGGAACAGCACGACCGCGATCACCAGCAGGACCCAGATAAAGTTACCCAGCGTGTAGCCACTGACCATTCCCAACAGCCAGAGAACGATCAGAATAATCGCAATGGTCTCGAGCACGTCTAAACCCTCCTCACAGCAGTTGCTGTGCCTCGCCTGACGTAGGCTGCAACATGAGTACCGCGAGATGCGGAGTTGCCGTGTTCGTGGCATTGTGCTGTGCGCCGCCGTCCGTTTCCGCGCAAACTATCGATGTCGTACGGTTTTTCGCTGGCGCTGCGCTTGGGCTCGGACTTCATGAATCGGCTCACCTCATCGCGGATGAGGCGTTCGGAGCAGATCCCGGGGTGCGGAAAGTCTCGGCCGGTTTCATTCCCTTCTTTGCCATTACTCATGAGCCCGTGACACCCACGAAGGAGTTCATCATTTCCTCCGCAGGCTTCTGGGCGCAGGATGTCGGCAATGACATCGTCCTGTCGAGGCACCCGCAACTCCGTCAAGAGCATGCGCCTCTGCTGAAAGGGTTGCTCGCCTTCAACGTCGTGACCTCGGTCATCTATTCAGGCGCGGCGTTCGCGCGTCGCGGCCCTGCCGAGCGCGACACTCGCGGGATTGCGCTTTCGGCGGACGTGGATGAGCCATGGATTGGCGTGACGGTTCTCGCGCCGGCCGTACTCGATGCTGCACGTTATTACCGGCCGAACTCACGCGCGCTGCGCTGGGCGAGCCGCGCCGCGAAGGTCGGCGGCGCGCTGCTGATCTTCAAAGCCGCAGGCAACGATTAGTTGCTCGAATACCTGAGAGCTCAGGACTGTATCGGGCCGAGCGCGAACGTCATCGTCCCATCGACGACAACTCGGCCGTCGACACGCGCGACCCCGTCGAGTTGTCCCATGCGGCTGCGCAGCCGCTTCACGCGCGCTTCGATCTCCACGACATCGCCGGGATGTACTGGATGCCGGTAGCGCACCCGATCGATGCCCATGAAGAAAATCAGCTTCTCGCGATTTTCCGGCTTCGAGAGGATCAGGATGGCGCCGACCTGCGCCACGGCCTCTGTGAGAATCGTCGGCGGCAGCGCCGGTACCGTCCCTGGCTGACGCGAGAGGTACCGCTCGTTCAGTGAAACGTTCTTGATTCCGACAATTCGCTTGTCTGGTTCGAGCTCGATGATTCGATCCACGAGCAGAAACGGGTATCGGTGAGGGATGATCCGCTCGATCGCGCTGTAATCGAGCGGCAGCGACAACGATTCCATCGGGGACGTGTCAGTATAATCTGGCGTCTTAGCCCTGGTCCCGCGCATGACCGATCTGCCCTTGCGGCCTCAGGCCGCGCCGTCTCGTCCTGCGACCGACACCGACCTGCTCTCGACGCTCTTTGAACTCGGGCGGGAAGTCACGTCGGTGCTCGACCTCGCGGATCTGCTCGAAAAGATTCCGCAGCTGATCGCCCAAATCACGCGCTTCAGCGCATTCGCAGTGTACCTGCTGGACGAATCGAGACAGGAACTGCACATCGCGTATGCCGTCGGCTACCCGGACGAAGTAGTACGCACGCTTCGCCTCAAGGTCGGACAAGGTGTCGTCGGCGCCGCCGTCGAACAGGGGCGTCCGATTCTCGTCAACGACATCGGCAAGGAGCCGCGCTTCATGGGACCGCTGCGAAACATGGTCGCGCAGCTTGCCGTGCCGATGCGACGGAAGGGCCGGGTCATTGGAGCTCTGAACCTGCTCAGTGAGCACAGCGGCGCCTTCACCGATCGCGATGAAGCGCTGCTGCGGCAGTTCGCGGCCCATGTGGCAGTCGCGATCGAAAACGCGCGGTTGTTCCGCTCCGAGCGCCATTACAACGAGACACTCGAAACGCTCGCGGAGATCGGGCGGGAGATGTCGTCGATCCTCGATCTCGACGTCCTGCTGACGCGGATCGCGAGCCTCACCAAGCGCCTCATCGACTACCGTACCTTTGGCATCCTGCTTTTGAACGAGACCACGAACATGCTCGAGATGAAGCTGGCGGTCAGGTACGGGGAGGAAAACTCGGCGAAGAACATCAAGCTTGGCGAAGGGCTCGTCGGATGGGCCGCGCTGTACAAAGAGCCGCTGCTTGTATCCGACGTGTCGAAAGATCCGCGATATATCAACCTGGTGGAAGACGTACGCTCCGAGCTGGTGATCCCGATGCTGATCAAGGACCGCTGCATCGGTGTGTTTGATCTGGAAAGCCCGGAGCTGAACGCGTTCACCAAAGAAAACAAGGAGTTGTTGACGCTGCTCGCCAGTCAGGCGGCAGTCGCGATCGAGAACGCGCGCCTGTACGAGGAGGTTCGGCGCAACGAAGAGCGTATCGAGAAAGAGCTGCGCTTCGCGCAGCGTGTTCAGGCGGCGCTGCTGCCGACCGAACCACCGCGGCGCCTGCGCAACGCGGATGTCGCCGGGCGATTTGCCCCCGCTCATGAACTGGGAGGCGATCTTCACGACTTCATCGATCCTGAACCGAACAGCCTCGTCGTCGCGGTCGGCGACGTGTCGGGCAAAGGCGTGCCGGCGGCTCTCTACAGTGCCTTCGCCGCGGAACTGGTCCGATCGCGAACGTATCGACGGAGGTACACGCCGGACAAGTTCAGCGTCGCAGGTGTCCTGCAGGCGATGAACACCATCCTGCACGACCGGCAGCTCGAGGAGTACTACTGCACGCTGTGCTACGCGTTCTTCGATTTCAAGCGACGGACCGTCACGCTGTCGAACTCCGGATTGCCGTATCCATTGCGGTGCTCAGACGACAATTGCGGCCAGATCGAGCTTCCCGGTGTGCCGCTCGGATCGTTTTCAGGCGTGACCTATGACGAGGTCACGCTGCCGCTGCGCGCCGGTGAGGTGTTCGTGTTCTGCACCGACGGCATCTTCGAGGCCGCAAATGTGGAAGGGACAGAGTACGGCGCCAAACGGCTGTGCGATGTCGTCCGCGAACACCGCAAGGCAACGGCGCGCGAGATCGTCGATGCGATCTTCGAGTCCGTCATTCTGTTCAGAGGAACGGCGCCGCAGGGCGACGACATGACCGCGGTGGCGGTCAAGATCACGTCGTAAATCCCCAATCCCAAATCCCAAATCCCAAGTCCCAACGAAGGTACGAGCCACGGAGGCACAAACGACTCAGAGGAAATTTGATTCTCTGTGTCTCTGCGTCTCTGTGGCCCGTGTTTGAGACTTGGGATTTGGGATTTTTCTAGTACTTAATTTTCCGTTTCGTCTCGTCGAGATGCAGGCCGAGTGACTGACTGCCAAACGCCGCCACTTCCTGCACGCGACCCTTCACATCCACGCGGCTGCCGGTGGGAGGCACGCGACCCTGGTGACCGATAACGGTGATCTGACCGGTGCCGTCGTCAACGTTGTAGAACTGAAACGGCACGAGCGGCAGTCCCCAGCTTTTTGTCACGGTTCCTTGTACGGTGACGGTCTTGTTGTAGTAGCGAGCCGGCTGGTCTTTCAACTGCGCAACGTGCACGGTCCGGAGCGCGCACCCGGAAATGAGAGACGCGCCAACGAGCGCAAGTACGAGACGCGAAGCCTTGGTCATCTCTGCAACTCCCTCCCTCCACCTTCCAACCTCCAACCCAGGAGTGCTGGAAGTTGGAGGTCGGAACGGAAGTTCAAAAGGTCGCGGCCCGGATCGTGAAAGAACCGCCGGAATGCGGCGATGCCAGCGCCTGCCTGATGTTACGCACCCCGGTGATCCGGCGCGACCGATGTCCCGTGGTTCAAAAGATGTGCCCGGTGAGAAAACGTGGTTCTTGGCCGGATTTGGCAAGATCAGAGGCAAACAGCGTCTCTTGGAGAGGTCAGAACTCAGGCGTAGGCGGACAGGCTCGTCTTTCCGAGGACGGGGGGACGAAAGAGATCAGAACGCCTGGACGAGGGCGATTCGCGCGCGTCCCATTCGGACGTCCTCCTGCCGCCACTGGTAGTCGTAGCTGCCCACGATCGATGTGAGTGACGGCAGAAGGATCTGGAGAGCTGCGCTTACAGTTTTCGCGTGGAACTCGCCGGCCTCATCGATTGCAAAGTTATCGAAGTTGTCGACTCCGCGCACGAAGCCACCTCTCGCCCAGAGGCGAGGCGTGAGTTCACGCGCGATGCGCGCGTCAAAGGTGTTGTTCCGTACGCCTGTCACGGTGGTGTAATCGGTCGAGGTCAGCGCATAGCGGAGGCCGATGGTCCATCGTGGTGTTGGCGCAACGGTTACGCCAGGAGAGAGCATCAGCACGGTTGCGCCAAAAAAATCGTAGTACCGCAACTGGCCCGTCCATGTCGCGCGGCGATACCCATAGTCGATGCGGCCCTGGTAATCACCTTGCGGCAGCACACGGTTGCCGTCGCCGATGAGAACCTGCCCCGTGAACGTTCCCCACGGCGTCCAACGCCACGCGAGGCCGCCGCCTTCGAGGTCTTCCCGCTGGCCGGACATCGTCTGCAGCTGTCCGCGCCCGATCACCCGCACGACATCGGAGAGGCGATAGTTGATCGCGATGTCCGATACGCGCGTTGATGGTGTCGCAGTACTGAAGTCTTCGTCGTACGCCTGCGCTTCGATCCGATGACCGTACGCGCGCCTTGCATCCTCGAGCAGCATCACATTGGCCGTGGTGGGCGACAGTGTCACGAGGCGCTGCCGGTACGAGATCGATCGACGATCATCGCCTGCGAGCTGATAGGCGCTGGCCAGCGCGCCGACCACACTCGAGTCTTCGGGGGCCATTTCCTCTGCGCGTGTCAACACGGCGAGACTTTCAACGATGCGGTTCTCGTGGAGCAGGGCTGAACCCAGTCCAACCCAGGCGTCCACATTGCGTGGATCTTCGAGTGTGATGCTGCGGTAAATGGGTTCGGCGAGCTCCGGTTGCCCCATCCGCATATACACGTTCGCGATCCAGAGCCGCGTCAGGTGATCCTCCGGATTTGCCGCTGCGATCTTCTGCATCGCGACCAGCGCCTCGGCGTTCCGCCCGGACTGTGTGAGCTCGATGGCCGCGGACAGATCGGAAGGGGCGGCGGCATTCGGCGCCGGTGCCACATCCTGCGCCAGCAGGAGCAAGAAAAGAGACAGCAGCATACCGGTCGTTTCGGCCGGTCAGACAGCGGTCAACAGCCGAAATCAGCTGCCTGACGCTGCTACGTGCTGAGTCGCACTCGGCGCGGGCCAGACGGGAACGATCGCGGCAAGCTGCGCGGCGATGACGGCGGCGAGGGCCTGAATTGCGGCATTCTGCTCACGCCCGTCGCGCAGTTCGGCGGCAAATACGCCGACGCACCCGTTGACTCCCGACAACGGGACGGCAACCGCGCCATGCGATGCGGCGTCTGCAGGAACTGTGCGCATTTGTGCACTCCGCCATGCTGCGGCGGTCGCGTTCGCTGCGTTGCGTTTAATGGGCCCGAGGCGCGCGACGATGCGTTCGTCGTAACCATGAGCGAGTGCCGGGAACAACTCTTCTCCAGCGCCGATCCAGACAACGATGCCGCGCGCGTCGAGGACAGCGGCAGCGCGCGCGAGCGCGTCGCGCAGTGAGTCGGCGTCGGCCGTACGTGCCAGGGCGCCGCAGACATCGGCCACCAGCGCAAGATCCGGTTGCGGTGCTGGGGCGGCCGGGGAAGGCGCCGGCTGCGAAGCGGAATCCTTCGATGTCCTGTCTGACAGCCCGAGGTTTGCGAAGCCATGCTCGGCCTGAGGCGTTTGTGCTGAGGGCGTCAACAGGACGAGTCCCGCAATCCAGATGACGGCGATTCCGGCCAGGGCTCCCCACTGCTGCCGTTCGAGGTCAGCCCGCAGCGCCGTGGCGCCCTGCTGTTCCAATCCATCCGACATGCGCAGCGTTTTCACCGCCGCGGCGATTGCTTCGTTTCCTTCGCTGAAGATCAGGTCGGCGGCCAGCAGGCTCTCTCCCTGGTCGAGATATTCCCGGCTCCTGCCGTCCATCGCGACGATGGTCTTGAATTGTTCGTTGACTTCGTCAAGTGATTTGAGAGCCTCACGGGACTTCAGGAGCGGACGAATTCCCGATTGCAGCTGACCGAACTGCTGCAGCAGCATGGCGCTTCGCTCGAACCAGGGCTGCTGCGGTTGACCCTGCGCGACGTACGCGCGCTGCACGGCGGCAAAGTCTTCTGCCGCGGTAATCATCTGCTCGATGCGGCTGTGGACCTCGCGCGCCGTAATCTCGATGTCAGCCGCGCGCCGATGTGCGTCAAAAACAAAAAAGCCGCCGATAGCGGCGGCGGCGATGAGGACGGCAGCAACGACATACCGGATCGTCGGCTTCTGCATCGACAACCAGTATAAAGACACCGGGTGCTAATTTCGATCCCTATCTCGCGAAAACCGCACCCGGTCGTGTTCAGAACTCGACGAGCGTTTGGACAAGCAACCGATTCTCGTCGACACGCAGACGGCGCGACTCAATACACTGGCAGGTACGGTTGCAGCGTGCGGGCGATGATGGTGAACCGGTTCGTGAAGATGAGAATGCCGATGATGACGAGCAGCGCGCCTGACGTCAGCTCGATGGTGTGGTAGTGGCGGCGGATGCGCGCGAACGCCGCGAAAAACCGGTTGATCGCCAGGGCCGTCGCGAAGAAAGGAATCGCGAGCCCGAGCGAGTACGCCGCAAGCAGCCGCACGCCCTGGTCGATGGTGTTCTGAGCCGCGGCGACCGCGAGAATCCCGGCCAGGATCGGCCCGATGCACGGCGTCCATCCAAACGCGAATGCAATGCCGACGAGAGTTGCGCCGAGAAAACCGGCTGGCCGGCGATTGGTCTGGACGCGCTTTTCCTGATAGAGCCAATCGATGCGCAAGAGACCCATCGTGTGGAGGCCGAAGAGCACGATGATCGCCCCGGCGATGCGACCCAGGATCGTCAGCCGCGACATCAGGAACTGTCCGATGACACTCGCCGACGCCCCAAGCGCCACAAACACGAGCGAAAACCCGAGGATGAAGGCCAGTGACGAGACGATGACCTGGTTCCGCACTGGCGCCGCCACCGTCGCGGCGCCGGTGCCGCGCATCTCGTCAAGCGAGAGTCCTGAAATGTACGAGAGATATCCGGGGATGAGCGGCAGCACGCACGGCGAGATGAACGAGAGGAGTCCCGCGCCAAACGCCGCCAGCAGAGTGACGTTTTCAATCACGGTTTGTTGCCGATCGGAGTCAGCGGCACCGCGCCGTGCGGTAGCGCGCCCTCCATCTGCACATTATGTCCCTTGACCGGCGGCAGATCCTGAAACATGAAGTCCCACTTCCACCGCTCAGAGGGATTCGATGCCTGCAGCCAGCTCCGTGCCGGCATCGCGCGCGCGAACGTCACGTCGGCCGCCTGTGCGTACGGTGTCCCCGGCATCGTCGCCGCGAGGGCGCGCCGGACATCGGCGCTCGTTCGGTAGGACTGCATGAGACCGAACAGCGCGCCAAAATTCACGAGAATCTGCCAGTCTTCGCGTGCTTCGCCGGGAGGCACAATTGCGGCTGCCGCGCCCTGGACCCGCCCCTGGTCGTTCGTATAAATCGCGTCCTTTTCCACATATGCCGCGCCCGGAAGGACGAAGTCGGCGGCCGCGGCGAGGTCGGTCATGACGACGCCCTGCACGACGAGCACCTGCAGCGTTCCGCCACGCCGGGCCTCCGCAACCCATGAGACATCGCCGATTGAGCCGTCAGGTCCAGGATCGATCACGTACAGCGCTTTGACGCGTCCGGATTCTACGGCGGTTCGCAGGTCTGTCAGATCCGGAAGACCGTCATTTCCGTTGCCGACGCGGTAGCCAAGGTCGCGCGCACCGTTGACGTTAGGGGCGTCAGTTGGCGGAACCTTGAATTTCGTGGCGGCAGGCTGCCGTTTTTCGATGCGTCTCCACGAAATGGCGACGATACTGAGGTCATCGGCGCCGACCAGACCTCGCACCACCTGCTTGAGTACAAAGAGTTCTTCCGTCGACGCATGCGCGGAAACGAGAAATCGAACCGACGCGGGATCGGCCGAGGCGGCGGCTTGAACCGCATCGCGCAGCTGTGGCTCGACATCGTGCCACCCGGCAGGCTCGAGCGTGCCGCCGCGCCGCAGCATTGGTTTTCGCAGGCGAGTGTTCCCTTCGACCCAGTGATAATCGAATCGACCGATGTCGCACATCCAGTAGCTGTTCACATCGGGGTTGAACCGCGGCGTCATCCGGATGAGTCGCGTCCCCTTCGCCCATTCCGGTTTCGCTTTGAGCCACGCACTGGTGTTGCACCCTCTCGAGCACAAGGTGCACATCGTATCGACGACGTTCGGGTTATCCCACGGACGGCTCTTGAACCTGTAATCGCGAGTCGTGATCGCTCCTACAGGACAGACGTCCATCAGATTTCCCGACAGGATCGAGTGGACGCCCTCCTCTTGAAACGTCGCGATCTCGCTGCCGTACCCGCGATCGACGATGTTGATCTGGGCATCTCCGTCGACGTCACGCATGAAACGGACGCAACGCGTGCAGAGAATGCAGCGATTGCGGTTCAGCATCAACGTCGGACCGAAGTCCACGTCCGCCTTCACGCCTTCGCCGTCAAATACCCGCCGGGGAAAATCCATCCGGCTTTCAGCGGGCCCAAAGGTGTAGGAGAAATCCTGAAGCGGGCACTCGCCCCCCTTGTCACAAACGGGGCAATCGAGCGGGTGATTAACGAGGAGGAATTCGAATACGCCGGCTCGTGCCGCGACCACTTCAGGATCGCGAGTGCTCACCACCATTCCTTCGGTGCACACCATCGAACATGAGGTCTGCAGCTTCGGCATCTTCTCGATCTTGACGATGCAGACGCGGCAGGAACCGTCGACGGAGATCCCCGGGTGGTAGCAGTAATATGGCACGGAGATGCCGGCCTCGATGGCGGCCTGAAGGACCGTTTTTCCTTTTTCTACTGTGATTTGGCGTCCATCGATGGCCAGCGTGACCGTGTCCATATCTTCCGAATCATATCCGAGTCAGAGTCGAGCTTGACCGACGCGTCGGCGGGGTCTACATTCCCAGTCCGAGGCCGATGGACGCCACGCGCCCCCACGTCAGTTCGCTGTTCGAGTGGCTCGTCGCGCTCGCCTGCATTCTCGCGGTGGTGGCGATTGGATCCGTGTTGATGCGCGACATCGGCAACGTGACCGCGATCGCTCCTGTGATCGCGCATGAAGAGCCGCTTCCGGATCCTCCCGCGACGGTACCACCCCGCTCCGTCTCCGTGCCGGTCATGCTGTTAGCTGATGGCTCCGCATTACGTGTCGGCGACGCGGCAGCAGTTGTGTTGGGGCATATTGGGACGAGCTCGGAGGTAGCGCCGCCCACCATTGATCGTACGGCTTTCGGCGAGCGGGTCACACGGTTCTATGCGCAGAATGGCCAGCGGTTCGCCATTGTCCTGCAACCACTCGCCGCCGATGGCGAGGTTCGAGTCGCGGCAATCTATCTTCCGGCGGCTCGCTGAAGTTCGCTGAAGCGCGCGAGCGCTGCTGAATCCCGATTGATTTGCACATCGCGCACGGTTCCACGTGTCGGAATCCGCTGCTCGACGTGTGAGTCCGAAACCGGCACGACCATGTCTTGCAGCCGGCCGTCCGCGTACTGCAGCGTCACGGTGACCGGAACGTCGAAGATGGTGGCGCTGTCCTGGTCGAACTGGACCAGGACCTCGCCCGGCTGAATAGTGGATGAATAGCGAACGGTTGGAATGTCCGAGCCGTGGATCCAGCGATCGAAGAATCGATCGAGCGATCGCCCTGATGCCGTCTCCATCGCCCGCTGGAAGTCGTCGGTTCCCGCCTTCTGGAATTTCTGCTCGCCATAAAACCGGCGGAGCCCGTTGAAAAAGGCCTCGTCGCCGACGAAGCGTCGCAGCATATGCAGAACGGAGGCGCCCTTGTTGTAGATGATGGCGCGGAAGATGCGCCCTTGTCCCTGAATCAATCCCAGGCGGTAGCCAAGATCGACCGGACCCTGGTCGGACTCCGATAGACTCCAGCGCCGGAATTGACGAAGCATCGCGGTGAACGACGCATCCCCGTGCGCACGCTGCGCGTAGAGCGCGGAGAAGTACTGCGCGAACCCCTCGCTGATCCACTGCTCGTGATAGTTCTTCCAGCCAATGGCTTGACCCCACCATTGATGCGCGAGCTCGTGCGCGAGGAAGAATTCAGGCACGCCTGCAAACGCTGACGGATCGTTGCCCCAGTACAACTTGGAGAACGGCGCCGCGTTGTTGATGATGGAGAAGTACGCCGGACTGTGCCCGCCCGGCACGTCGTGCTCGAGCATCGTCACGGTCAGCGATTCGTACGGCGTGTCGTCCATCAACGTTCCGTAAAACCGCATGATGTCGGCAGCGACCGGCGCAATGTCGCGACCGCGCCCTATCTGCCGCGGATTGGCTTCCACGCCAATCGAAAGCCGATCGTACCGACGCATTTCGACGCCCGATCGCCCAGGCGACTGGTACGTCGCGGCGATTGGAATCGAACTGTCGCGTGCGTCGACCATCATGTCCGTGATGTGTGTCAGCCGGCTCACGACAACGGCGAAATAGCGAACCGGTTGATTCGCATTGAACACGAAGGCGCGTCCAGGCGTTTGAGTTGCCGCGTCCCGCAACGAGACGTCGCTGGGCGTCAACTGACCGCTCCCGACACACGCATAGCCTTCGGGGACCGTGATGCGCATCCGCGCACGCGCGTAGTCGGTGATGACGTTCTGCGGGTACCACGCGGAGCGGCTGCTCAAGAGAAAATTCGGCTCCGACTGGATCAGCGAATCGGGCTCCGTGTCATCGCCACCCTGCTGTGGCTCGAGCTCAACGGTCTCGCGATCGAGTGCCTGTGTTGGAAGACGTCCGCTATAGACAATGTCGAGCGCCATGATGGTCCCGCGCTGGGCCGACACCGGAAGGTTGATGATCAAGCTGTCGTCGTTGCGGATGCGGAAAAACAACAACCGTCCGAATTCGTTGCTGATCACGCTCGTTACGGCGAGCGGCTCAGCGAGCCGCATGGTCAGTGTGGCGGCCGCATCAGCCTGGACGCGCAGCGTCACATGCGTCCGGCCCTCGATGAACTGACGATCCGGATACACAACCGTATCGATGTTGTAGTCGATGATGTCGTAGGTTCGGAGGTCGTCTTCGTTGTACGTTGCACCGCGAACCGCCAGCGTAGACGGAGAGGCGTACAGCGAGATGGCGCGTTTGCGCGCGCGGTCGAACAGCGTGACGTCCTCGGCGTTGCCTCCGCTGCGGGAGTAGGTGAGCGTGCCGAATTTGTTCGTGCGAACCTCCGCGAGGACGTCGCCGCTCTGGGGCAGGATGTACCACGTCTCTCGACTGAGATCCCGCAGATCGATGTTGAATGACTTCGGCGCCTCCGTCGCGAACACGTCCTGCGCGCGTCTGGCCTGCCGCGGGTCGGCGGGCATTGCGCGGAGGCTCGACGCGTCGACGCGGGTTTCAAAATCGGCCGGGTGCATGCGGACGAAGGCGGCGCCAAAAACCGCCGTCAGTGTTTCATTGCCGCTGAAGATTCGGAGCTGTCCCTTTTCCGTTGGCGGCACCGGCGCAAACTTCATCTCGCCGCGGCCAAGGAGGATAAGGCCGGTGACGCCTTCGCCGCTCAGGACCTGGAATACAGATCCGCTATGCAGTGTGAACTGCGCATCCTGCGCCCGGATCGTGAACTCCCGCGCGACGTACTGCGTGGAGGCATCGATTCGCAGCCGGTAAAGTCCCTGTACGAATGTCAGGCGGGTGATGGCGACAATGCGCCAGGAATCGGCCGCACCGCCGCGCGGCCGGCGGATGTCGAGCCGAGCGGTCAACACGCGCGCTCTCGCCGCTGTTTCCGTCATCACGTCGACAATGACGGAATACCCGTCGCCGGGAAGTGAGCTTTCGAGCGGAGTCCGGTCGCGCTCCTTCACCGCCGCGCGAATCGTTTCGTAGGAGAACAGATCGTCGGTTGCCTGCTCCGCGTCTGCACCCGTGATGTCCGGAGTCGACAGGAGCGAGGGAAAATCGTCGCGGTTGTTCTGCTGAAGGAGCTGTTCGAGGCGGTTGAGCAGCTGGGCGACGCCATCCGCCTTCGTGTCTTCGACGCTTCGGCGAGACGGGTCCGTCGTAGCCGCTTCGCGGCTTTGGCGAGCCGGGTCTGGCGAACTGGGCTGCGTGGCACCCTGCGTCTGGCCGTACGCAGGCATCGCGCAAAGCAGGAGCGCCAGCGGGAGCGCGAATCGGAGATTTACAGCAGCCATGTGGTCACGCGGTCACGCCGTCGCGTACCGCGTATTATCGTCTCGGCCGGAAGGTTAGGAAAACCTCAAATCACACCAATCGAGCGCCCGACCTTCGCAAAGCAATCGAGAGCAAACTGCAGCTCATCACGAGAGTGCGTGGCGGTCACGATGGTGCGAACGCGGGCCTTGCCGCGCGGGACGGTCGGAAACCCTATTCCCTGCGCAAACACGCCATTTTCGAACAGCACGTCGGACAGTTTCATCGCGAGCGCTGCGTCGCCAACGATCACCGGGGTGATCGGGCTTTCGCTCGCGCCCGTATCGAACCCCAGCGACTGTAAGCCGCTCTTGAAAAAGCGCGTGTTGTCCCACAGCCGTTCGATCAGCTGTGGCTCGCTTTCGAGCACGTCGATCGCCGCGAGGCAGGACGCGGCAACCGCGGGCGGATGCGAGGTCGAGAACAGAAACGGCCGCGCGCGGTGATACAGGAACTCGATCAAGGCGCGGGAACCAGCGACGTACCCTCCAAGCGCCCCAATCGCTTTCGATAACGTGCCGACCTGGATATCGACGCGGCCATGCAGGTCGAAGTGGTCGATCGTGCCGCGGCCATTGGTTCCAAACACCCCGCTGGCATGCGCGTCGTCAACCATCATGATGCAGCCGAACTCGTCGGCGACGTCACAGAGCGCCGGCAACACGCCGAGGTCACCGTCCATGCTGAAGACACCGTCGCTGATGAGCAGCCGCCGTCGATCGCGCGGAAGCTCCTGCACGATTGCCCGCGCCGCCCTCGCATCGCGATGCGGAAAGACTTTGATGGTGGCCCGACTGAGGCGCGCGCCGTCGATGATGCTGGCGTGATTCAGTTCATCAGAAATGATGAAGTCGTCTTTGCCGAGAATCGATGAGACGGTTCCGGCGTTCGCCGTGAAGCCGCTCTGAAAAACGACCGTGGCTTCAGTGCGCTTGAACGCCGCGAGCCGCCGTTCGAGCTCCAGATGGATGCTCATCGTGCCCGCGATCGTCCGGACCGAACCGGACCCGACACCGAGCGTTCCGGTCGCTTCGAGCGCCTGTTCGCGCAGCCTGGGGTGGGTCGTCAGTCCGAGGTAGTTGTTGGAGGACAGATTGACGACAGAGCGATGGTCGAACGAGGTGTGGGCTTTCTGTTCATCATCGAGCACCCGCAGGCGCCGGTACAGCCCTTGGGACTTGAGACTGTCCAGCTCTTCGGCGAGATAGCGCAGCGGATCGGAGCGCACTCCCGCATTCTAGTACGCAACGCCTCATCGGAGCGCCACGAGCACGTCAGAACCGTCGCGGAAGATTTCGGTTGCGCCGAGGCCGCGAAGCGTCGCCGTGGTGTCACGGCCTTCCGTACCGAGGTACGCTGACTCGTGCACGATCACGTGTGTCACGCCGAGATCTCGAAACATCTCCATCGAAACCTCGGGATGACGCGGGACTTCAGACAGCGCAACCTTCACGCGCCCGTAATGCGGTGGAAAGAAGCCGCTATATCCGTTGACGATCCGTCGCCAGCGCTCGATCGAGTAATACATTGCGCGCAGGTCGTAGTCCGCCTCGCCCAGCGGAAGATCGGCGATGACAGCATTAGCCGGCAACTGATCGACGGCTCGGTAGACCAACGGCGCACGTCGCGGCAACTCCAGCCGCGCAGGAGGCGTCACGAGACCCTGCACGGGTGACATCCCGTTGACGACAAACGGCGCGGCGCCGGCTTCGTACAGAAACAGGGCGGCAAGGACGCCAAGCACGATGACTCCGTGCCGCACGCGAGCGACCGCCGCCGCTCCGAGTGCGCCCAGCACCGCGAGCATCAACGCGACGATCATCGCGAAACGCGCTGGCACACGCAGTCCCTCGAAGCCCGGAATGTACGTCCAGAGGAATCGATACGGCGATGCGAGATCGAGCGGTCTTCCGAGCACCTGCGGAGAAGGGCCAAGCGACAACCAGGCCGCGGCAATGAGGGCGAGCACAAAAAAGCCGCCGGAGCGGATGAACGCCGCGGCGCGCCCTCGCATCGCTGGCGACAAATAGAGCGCAATGCCATACGCAATCGCGCCCCGCAGGAGCAGCTGCGTAACGTTGCCCAGTCGCACATCGAACAACCAGAGGTCGAGCGTCAGACGGCGGAACGAAATGGTCGCCGCTGCCGCAACTGCATGTAACACCGCGAACACAAACAGCAGCCGGGCGATGATCGTTCGCGTGGTGTGAGCATCGCGGATGCTCGGTGTTCGTGCAGATGCCAGGATTCCCGCGAGCGCGAGGAGCAGTGGGACCGCTCCAGGAAACAGCTCGCCTTCGCGTTTTGGAAATATGTTTCCAATCCGCTCGCCCCAAAAGCGTTGGGCCGTCGACGCGGTCGCATACGAATAGATATCGGCGGATAGCCTCGTCGTTTCCGACAAGGAGCGCGATAACTCCAGCTCACGGCTGGCGCGAAAATATGGAACGACGAACGGGGCGATGACGAGGGCAGTTACGGCAGCTGCGGCCAAGAGGGCGAACCACATTCGGCGATCTTTCAACTGGCCTGTGCGCCACATCTCCCACAGGACATAAGCCACCGCGAACGGTGAGAAGTAGAGGAGGTAGTAACCAGAAGAGAGGCCCTGAACAATCACGGCCGCCGTCGCGCCGATCAACGCGCGCGTACGGCCTCCCTCGAAGTACCGCCTGAACCCGTACATCGCAAACGGCATCCACTGCGACGAGAGCACCTGCAGGTGCGACGATTGCGGAATCCGATACGGAGCAAACGCGAAGAGCAGCCCTCCGACGACCGCCGCCGCCGTGTTGCCGGTCACCTCGCGTGCGAAAAGAAACATGCCGAGACCCGACAGCACGAACGTCGACAGAAACAGCAGGTTGTAGCAGAGGATCGGGTTCTTGGTCAGCGCATAGATTGGAAAGATCTCGATCGCCTGAGGAACGAGATGCTCTGAATACGCGAGCGTCAGCGGCGCGGGGTGAAAAATGTTCGCGTCGAAAAAGTGTCTCAGGTGCGAATAGTGCCCCTGGAGAATGCCGCGCAGCTGCTCGCAGTCCCACGCCAGGATCCACATATTGAGCACCGAATCGCCAAGATCCCAGGCGACGTCGCGCGTCATGCCCGCCGCGAGCGGCCACGTCATCACCACCGCGATAGCTGCGTAGGCAAGCGTCACGTACGCGGTCTCGCGTGCGTGCCCCGAGCGTAGGCGAGGGGTCATTCAGTGGGTTCGGACCGAGTTTCTTCGAGAAGAACCTGCAGGATCGCGGCGCTCGGGACCGCGAGAATCGCGCCGATCACACCGAGCAGCGAACCGCCGATCAGCAGCGCGATGATAACGAACACTGGGCTGATGCCCACCTGCCGCTGCATGATTTTTGGTACGAGCAGATGATTTTCAAGCTGTTGTTGGGCGATGAAGAACAGGATGACCGCCAGCGCGAGCGTCGGCTTCACCGATAACGCGACAGCCGCTGCGGGCACCGCGGAGAGGATCGGACCGATGATCGGAATCATCTCCCCAATCGCGGCAATCAGCGCCAGCACCCAGAAGAACGGCACGCCCATCAGAAACAGCCCGAGCGCAGCGGTGCTGCCGATGATGCCCGCAAGCAGCAGCTGGCCCCCGAGCCACGCGCTGATCTTGTTCGTCACCCGCCGGCAGGCGTCGTTCACCTGTGCGCGTTTTTCGCGTGGAAACAACCGGAGGAAAACCAGAATGAGCGAGCTGCTGTCCACCAGCAGGTAAAAGGCGAGCACGAGCACCGTGATCAGGCCGAAGACGCCGCCGATGACCCCGAGGACGGCATTTGCGACCAGGCCTAACGTATCCTGCGCGGCACTCGGCGCGGTCTGCTGGACCGCTTCGGCTGCGCTGATCTCGCGCGTCAGCACCCCGTGGTTGATTAACCATTGCTGCGCCTGATGCAGCAGCCGCGGGAACTCTCGCGCAAAATCTCGCGCCTGCATGACGACGGCCGGGATCACCATCGTGGCGACCGCCACCAACGCCCCAATGATGCAGAGATAGATCACAAGAATCGCCGCCCACCTGGGAACACGCTGCCGCATGAAGCGGTTTCGTTCGAGCTCGTTGACGAGCGGCGACAGGCCAATCGCAATAAGCGCGCTGATATAGATGAGCATCAGCGCATCGCGCACTTCCCAGAGTGCCCAGGCGATGAAGACCGTCACCGCGAGGGCGGCGAGCGTGTAGCGTATGAGCGCGCGCGGAGAATCCGGCGAGGCGCTCACGCTTGCTGCAGATATCGTCTGGTGAACGCAGCGATATCGGCGTAGATCGACTGGAGTTCAACCGGGTCGGCAAGATAGACGATACGGAACGAACCTGCCTCGGGCGGCATGCCGAAGCCCGATCCATATACGCAGAGGATTCCTGTCTCCCGCAGGAGTGTCAGCACGTAATCCTCATCCGTCCGTCCAGGTGGAAGCGACAACATCGGCATCGCATAGAAGGCCGCGTGAGGCGAAACGCAGCGCATTCCGGGCATGGCGTTGAATGCTTCCGCGGTGTTGCGTGCGCGTTCCGCGAGCGCCTTCCTAAACATCACTTGATGCGACCTGTCGCCGGTAAGCGCCGCGACGACGGCGTACTGCATCGGTCCCGGACTGCAGAGCCGGCCGTCGGCCAGCTTCTTCATCGCAGCGAGCGTATCGTTCAAACGCGACGTGGCGCCCAACACCACCCAGCCGGTGCGCCATCCCGGCGCGAGGTACGCCTTCGAAAGACTCGACAACGAAATCACGGCGGCATCGCGGTCGAGCGTCCCGAGCAGCGGCACCGGGCCGTCGAAGCCGAGCTCGCCGTAAACCTCGTCGGCAAGAATCGTCAGAGCGTTTTCTTCGGCGATTTCGAGAAGGGCGCGACGGACTGACGGTGAATACACGGCACCGGTCGGGTTGTTCGGGTCAATCGTCACCAGCACCCGGGTTCGCGGCGTGACCAGACTGCGGAGATGGTCGATATCCGGTTGCCAGTTGCGTTTCGGATCCGTGCGGTAGTACCGCGCTTCCGCACCGATCTTTGCAATGACCGCTGTGTACAGAGGATAGGTGGGTAAGGGAACGAGGACTTCTTCGCCTTCGTCGACGAGGGCATTGAGAACGAGGTCGATGGCTTCCGACGTCCCGGTTGTGATGAGCACTCTATCCGCAGAAATCGGAACACCCTTGGCCGTGTAATCTGCCGCGACCGCTTCACGAGCAGCGGCAATCCCCGGTGACGCGAGGTAACCGTTATGCCCATCGCGCATCGCACGTTCAACCGCCTCAATCATGTGAACAGGCGGCTGAAACCCGAAGGACGCGGGGTCGCCGATATTGAGGTACCGAACAGGTGTGCCGGCCGCTTCAACGGCCTGCGCCTCGGCCACAATATTGCGGATTGCGTACGAGAAACGGTTGACGCGGGAGGCAATGGGAATCGACCGAGCGGTCCGAGAAAGCGGCATCATTCTCATCTTACGCTTGTACCTGCGGCAGCCAGCACCCAAGTGTAAGATTTCGGATATATCCCTTTGACACAGGGCTATACTTCCCTGTGTCTCGCGCGGATAGCTGACATGGATCAACCGATCCATCGGCACTCCGAATCTCTTACTTCAGAGGGTGCGAGACGGTCTCTGTGTGCCCTCAGAGGTGGGAGGTTCGCGCAATGCGGAAGCCCTTACGACATGGAATTGCCATCGGCGCGGTTTATACGTTCGTGCGCGGCATTCTTGGATGGGTCGGCGACTTGGACACCGCGCGCGATCTGTATTTTGCGCGCGGTACGATCGTGAGGTTTCTGGGAGACCTTGCACTGACATGGTGGCTTGGGCCAGCGATAGTCGTTCTGTGTTTTGCTGTTCACTACGCGCTTCAATGGTGGCATCGGAGAGAACTACTAACACCGCCTGTGTTGAATAAAGGAGGCGACATTGAAGTCGCAGGAAATCTTCGCGCGGGGGATGACGCCGGCGGCGACGTTCGATTAGAGGGTGGTTATGGAATTGCGAGTGGAGGCAACGTGCGAATTGGCCCTGGTCAGTACCGCGCAGGTGATGGTGGCCCATTTGGAAAAGGTGGAGACCTTAACGTTCGCGGCGGGGATGCCGCGACAAAAGCCTGAATGGATCACGCCGTGAGTTTTTCGTATGGCATCGCCTTGCTGTCCATGAGTCTCAACAACACATCGCGGAACAGGTACTTGTTCCTGCGGTTGTTGAAGCGAAATTCGAATTCATCGAGATACCGATCAAGGTGCTTGTGCGAGACCTGATGGAACGAACCGATAAGCGAACGCTTGAACAGACTGAACACCGATTCAACCGTGTTGGTATGCACCTCTCCGCGCACCCATTCGTTGATGGAGTGATTGACGGTCGAATGCTTCGTGTTCTCGTCTTGGATGCCCAGATAGCCGCGAGCAGTATCGGTATAGATGTTGGCCGCGTTGTCCGCGACGTTCTCTCTGATGAATCCGTGCAGTTCCTGTTTGGACGGTCGCTTGCCGTAGCCCTTGCGGATACGGACATTTCCGCCACGCT
>Ga0114129_10001956_pt1 | contig 28191 bp, 27 predicted proteins | sample RhiMetdeltSRZDD1_FD_80071 | JGI IMG/M metagenome (GOLD analysis project Ga0114129, IMG submission 80071) | Populus rhizosphere microbial communities from Tennessee, USA - Rhizosphere MetaG P. deltoides SRZDD1 (version 2) (version 2) | ecosystem: Host-associated > Plants > Roots > Rhizosphere >... | reverse complement strand
CACCGCCTGGTCGTCGGCAAGCACGAGGGCCTCGTGGCCGCGATGGCGGACGGCTACCACCGCATCAGCGGCAAGGTCGGCGTCGTCATCGCGCACGTCATGGGTGGCTCGTGGCAGCTCGCGGGCCAGCTCTTCAACGCCCAGCACGCGGGCTCGGCGCTGCTGGTCATCGCGGGCGACTGGGCGTCGGAGCTGCAGGACTTCCGCGGTCTCGCGCCGCATCCGGGGCTGAGCCAGGCCGAGACCATGCGCGGCATCACCAAGGACGCGCGCGCGTCGTACACCGTGGTGGCGGAGCCGAAGGCGATTCCCGTCGCCACCGCCCGCGCGCTGCGCGAGGCGACGACGCCGCCCACCGGGCCCGTGTACCTGTCGATCAGCGCGGCGCTCCTCAATCGCGAGGGGCTCGAGGCCCAGATCGGCGACGGCGCGGGTTATCGCATCGAGCCGCCGGGTGCGGCGCGCCGCGAGACGATCGACGCGATCGCGCGGCGGCTGGGCGTCGCCGCGTGCCCTGTGCTGATGTTCGGCGACGACGTCTGGCGCGGCGGCGCGCAGGCCGAGGCCGTGCGCCTGGCCGAGCTGCTGCACGCGCCGGTGTTTCCGTCGCGGCAGGTGTTCGTCAATTTCCCGAACCGCCACCCGCTCTACTGCGGCATGTATCCCGTCTCGGCCGACTTCAAGAAGATGACCGGGCTCGAGCCGGATCTGGTGTTCATGGTCGGCTGCCAGGGCGTGCATGGTGCGGTCGCCGAGCGGTCGGTGATCCAGATCGGGCCGAACCCGGTGCTCATGGGCCGGCACTATCCGCTGGACATCGCCGCGCAGTGCGACGTGAAGAGCACGCTCGCCGCGCTGATCGAGGCGCTGCCGCGCGTGAGCGGTGCTGCGGCGTGGGCGCGACGTCGCGAGAAGGTCGCCGCGTATGCCAAGACGCTGATCGAGCGCGAGGAGAAGCTGGTGCGCGAGCACGAGGGCGATGCCGTGATCCATCCCGCCGTGCTCGAGGCGCATCTCGCCGAGGTGCTGCCGCGCGAGACGGTGGTGGTGCAGGAGAGCTCCACGGCGCGAACGGCGCTGATGAACTTCGGCCACGGCGGCATGACGTGGACGCGCAGCGGCGGCGGCTCACTGGGCTTCGGTGTCGGCGCCGCGATCGGCGCCAAGATCGCCGTCGGCCGAGAGCGGCCGGTCGTCTGCCATCTCGGCGACGGCGCGCTCGGCTACAGCGCGATCGGCTTCTGGACGATGGCGCGCTATCGCACCGCGATGCTGATCGTCGTGTCCAACAACGAGAGCTATCAGATCGTGCGTCACAACTGGGCCAACCAGATGCCCGACAGCAAAATGGTGCGCGAGGGCAAGTACCCGGGGCTCACGCTCGGCTCGCCGATGGTCGATTACGTCGGTCTCGCGCGTGCGCAGGGCGTCGAGGGCGAGCAGGTCACGAAGGTCACGGAGCTGGCGACCGCGCTCCACCGCGGGCTCGAGCGCGTCACGAAGGACAATCGCCCGTACCTGCTCGACGTGTCGGTGGCGCGCGAGGGCGTCGGCGCCGACGCGACGTGGGACCAGGACTGGCAGCTCTAGGTCGGACAGGCACGCACGCGGCGAGGAGGTCTCTGATGTATCGCATGCGGGCTGTGATCGTCGCGCTTGCGGTCCTCGCGGCGTCTTCGGTGTCGTCGGCCGAAGAGGCGCTCACCGACGCCAAGCGCGCAGACATCGAGCGGCTCCTCCAGATGACGGACGCGCTCAAGATCGGCCGAATGTTCGCTTCGACGGTGACGCAGCAGTTCGAGCGAACGCTGCGCCAACTTCGGCCCGACATTCCCGCGGAGCTGTTCGGCGTGGTGGGGGAAGAGGTCCAGAAGACGATCGACGAGAGCATGGTCGCGCAAGGCGGGTTCATGGATCAGGTGATCCCGCTGTATCACCGCTACTTTTCGCACGACGACATCAAGGCCATGCTGGCGTTCTACGCGACGCCGGCGGGCCAGAAGACGATCTCCGTGATGCCGCAGATGGCGCAGGAGAGCATGGCGCTTGGTCAGCAGTGGGCGCAACGGCTGAGCCCGGTGCTCGAGCAGCGGATCAAGGCACGCCTCAAGCAGCACGGTATCGAGCTCTGACGGCCGCGGTGAGCCCGCCGCGGCACGTCGTCGTCTGCGGCGCGGGCGTCATCGGCGCGGCGGTCGCGTACTTTCTCTCGCTGCGCGGCGTCCGCGTGACCGTGGTCGAGCGCACCGGCGTGGCGTGCGCGGCGTCGGGCAAGTCGGGCGGCTTCATCGCGCTCGACTGGTGCGACGGCTCGCCGCTCGGCCCGCTGGCCCGCGCCTCGTTCGCCCTGCACGCCCGCCTCGCGGACGAGCTGAACGCCGACTACGGCTATCGCCGAATGGACACCCTTGCGATGGCCGCGCGCGAGCGCAGCGCGCTGGCCGGCGGCCACCGTGCACCGGCGCCGTCGTGGCTGGATGGAGCGGGTATCGTCACGGCCGCGCTCGGCTCACCCGAGAGCACCGCGCAGATTCATCCCGAGAAATTCACGACCGCGTTGCTCGATGCTGCGCGCGCCCGCGGCGCGACGCTTCGGATGGGCGTCGTCCAGGGCGTCGTGCAGAACGACGGCGCGGCGCGTGGCGTGACGGTGGACGGCGCGACGCTCCCGGCCGACGCCGTCGTGCTGGCGCTCGGACCGTGGACGAGCCGCGTCACGCGCGGCCTCGATCTGCCGGCGGTGTACGGGCTGAAGGGGTACAGCGTGACCCTCGCCGCCCCCGACGTGCCGCCGCACGCGCTCTTCGTCGACTATCGCGCCGCCGACGGCCGCGCGTTCGAGCCCGAGATCATTCCGCGGCCCGACGGCAACGTCTACGTATGCGGAATGGCCGACGCGCAGCCGCTGCCCGAGTCGGCGGAGGGCGTGAAAGTCGACGATGCCGCGTGCGACGTGCTCGCGCGCGCGGCGGGCCGCGTGTCCACCACGCTCGCGGCGGCGCGCGTGACACGGCGCCAGGCGTGCTATCGACCCGTCACCGCCGACGGCCTGCCGCTGATCGGCCGCGTGCCCCGCGTCGCTGGCGTCTATGTCGCCGCGGGTCACGGGCCGTGGGGCATGCTCAACGCGCCGGCCACGGGCCTGGGGCTCGCCGAGCTGATCGCGACCGGCGCCACGAGCAGCATCGACCTCCGCCCGTTCGACCCCGCGCGCCGGTAGAATATGCGGCGCCGCCTCGGCGGCCGGGAGGCACGCGATGGATCTGGGACTGGCCGGAAAGAACGCGATCGTGACGGGTGGCAGCCTCGGCATCGGCAAGGCGATCGCGCGCGAGCTGGCGCGCGAAGGCGCGAACGTCGCCATCGCGGCGCGATCGAAGGGCGCGCTGGAGGCCGCAGCGGCCGAGCTCGCCGCGGAGACCCGACGTCGAGTCATCGCGATCCCCGCCGACGTGACGAGCCGTGAGCAGGTCGAGGCGATGGTGGAGCAGGCGGCGGCGCAGCTCGGGGGCGTGCACATCCTCGTCAACAGCGGCTCGCCGCCCGGCGGGTCGCCCACGGCCACGGGGCCGATCGAGTCGGTCGTGGACGAAGACCTCCTGCACGACTTCAACGTCAAGTACGTCGGCGCCCTGCGCTGCGCGCGTGCGGTGATCCCGCACATGAAGCGGCAGCGGTGGGGCCGCATCATCAACATCAGCGGGACCAACGCGCGCAACGCGGGAAACCTGAGCGGCGGCGCCCGCAACACGTCGCTGGTCCACCTCACCAAGACGCTCGCCGTCCAGCTCGGCCGGTTCGGAATCACCGTGAACTGCGTGCATCCGGGCATCACGCGCACCGAGCGGACGCCGCGCTTGCTGGCCGCGCGGGCCACGGAGCTGGGCGTCACACCGGAAGAGGCGGAAAAGGCCGACTTCGCGCCGGATTCACCGCGTGGCAACGCGATCTGCCGCATGGTCGACGCGAGCGAGGTCGCCTATGTGACGGCCTTTCTCGCCTCGGACAAGGCCTGGGCGGTGAGCGGCGAGCTGATCGTCGCCACGGGCGGCGCCGGTCGATCGGTCTACTATTAGCCTCAAACCGGGGGGAGCGGCCATGAACCGACGCCAATTTCTTGCACTCGGGGCTGTGACGGGCGGTGTGTTCGCGTTCGGCCGCACGATGCGGAGCGGCGGCCGTCCGGCGTTTGCGCAGAGCTCGTCCACGCCCGTTGTCGACCGCCTCGTGATGACCAACGTGGTCGACAACATCTACGACGTCTTCGCCAAGGATGGGAAGCTCGACACGATCACGGTCGAGCGCATCCGGAGCAGCATCGGCGTTCCGTCGCCGGCCGCCGAGCACGGGCTCGCGTACCATCTCGAGTCGACGCGTGGGAGCGAGCGGCGCGAGATCCTGTTGGACTTCTCGCTCACCCAGCAAACGTTCTTCCACAACTACTCCGTGCTGAAGCTCGATCCGTCGCGGGCGGACGCGCTCGTCGTCAGCCACGGCCACGCCGACCACTATGGCGCGTTGCCGGACTGGGCGCGCGTCTACCAGGGCAAGGCCAAGCCCGGCGTCACCCTCTACGCGGGGGGCGAGGACACGTTCTGCCACCGAATGCTCACGCTGCCGACGGGCGGGACGTTCGACTACGGGCGTCTCGACCAGGCTGCCCTCGAAGCTCGCGGCCTCAAGGTCGTGCTCGCGAAGCAAGCGACGCCGGTCGCCGGGCACGCGTTCACGACGGGACAGATTCCTCGGCTCACGGACTTCGAACGGCCTCCGGCAGCGGCGCGGCTCGTCGCCGGCGCGATGGACTCGGCGTGCTCGGCGGTGCACTTCGGCGCCACCAAGGTGGAGACCAAGCCTGGTGAGCTGGTCAGCGACAACTTCCAGGGCGAGCACGCGACCGTCTACCACGTGAAGGATCGCGGACTCGTGATCATCACCTCGTGCGGCCACGCCGGTGTCATCAACTCCGTGCGTCAGGCCCAGAAGGTGGCGGGCGTCGACCGGGTGCACGCGATCGTCGGCGGCTTCCACCTCGCGCCGGCGGCCGATGAGGTCGTGGCGAAGACGGTGGACGCCTTCAAGACGATCAACCCCGACTACATCATCCCGTCACACTGCACGGGTCTCAACACGATCATCGCCGTGCATCGCGCGATGCCGCAGAAGCTCGTCATGCCCTCGACCGGCACGCGCGTCATCTTTGGGGCATAGTCATTTGCCTTTCAGCCGCACGTCTTCGAGGGGCGCCGACCACGGGTAGGGATCGATGAGCATCAGCCCGGGCTCGGCCACCCGCGGCCCGAGCCCGCTCGGCCAGACGAACTCGTAGAGCGGGCCGAAGCGCGCGCGGTCGTACAGAAGCTGCTGGATCTGGTGCAGCATCGCCTCGCGCTTGCGGCGGTCGGTCTCGCGCGCCTGCTGCTTGAACAGCGCCTCCACATCGGCGTCGGCGCCGCGCGCATAGGTCCCCTCGCTCGTCACGACGTCCACGATGCGCGTCGCGGCGTTGCCGAAGTTGGCCAGCGTGCACATGCACACGCCCGACAGCTTCTTGCCTGCCCACGCCGTCTGGAACGCCGCGCGCTCCATGGTGCGCACTTTCATCCTGATGCCCACGGCGCCGAAGTAGTTGACGATCGTCTCGCCCGCGGACCAATAGGGCGGATAGGGATAGAAGTCACCGCCGTCGAAGCCATTGGGATATCCGGCCTCGGCGAGCAGTTTCTTCGCGAGCGCGGGATCGTAGGCGTACGGCGGCAGCGCCAGTGTGAAGTCGAACTTGCGCGGAGCCATGCTGCCGGTGGGCCGGGAGGCGCCCAGCGTCTCCGCCTCGCTCAGGGCCTTGCGGTCGACGGCGTGGTTGGCGGCCAGCCGCACGCGGCGGTCGTGCCACGGCGACTTCGGATCCCACTGATCGAAGAAATCGAGATAGTGCACGCCGATGGCGCCGGAGAAGCCGAGGCGGATGTTCGGATCGCGCTTGAGCTCGAGCGCCGCCGGGGCGTCGAGCATGTAGGCCACGTCGACCTCGCCGGCCTTGAGCATCGCCGCGCGGGTGGTGGGATCGGGGACCACCTTGAACACCAGCCGCTTCACCGCGGGAACCTTGCGCCAGTGGCCCTCGAACGCCTCCATCACCAGCTCGACGCCGGGCGTGTAGCTGACGAACTTGTACGGTCCGAGGCCGACCGGCGCTTTCTTGAAGCCGTCGTCGCCGACTTTTTCGACGTACTTCTTCGGCACGATCCAGCCCGCGCCGGTGGCGACCGTGCCGTAGAAGGTCATGAAGTCGGGGAACGGCTCGTGCAGATGAAAGCGTATACGCGCCGGCCCGACGATCTCGACGTCGCGCACGCGATCTTTGAGGACACGGCCGACCTTCGACCGCTGGAAGCTGAACTTCACGTCCTCGGCGGTGAAGGGGTCGCCGTTGTGGAACTTCAACCCCTCGCGCAGCTTGAAGTCGTACGTGAGCCCGTCCTTCGACGCCGTCCACGACTCCGCCAGGCTCGGCGTCATGAGGTTGCCCGGCATCGGCTTCACCAACGCGTCGTGCATCGCGTACAGCACCCAGAACGGCGTGAGGAAGCCGCCCGTCACCTCGCCCGGATCGAACCACGAAGGCGCGAGCGTGACGTAGAGCGCCCAGCGCATCTCGCCCTCCGGCTTCTCCGATGCCGCCGGGCGCGGCTGGGCGTGGACGGCGGTGACCAGGACGGCCACGAGCACGAGCGCGGGCGCGAATCTCAGCATGGTGGTGCCTCCTCGGCGTCGGCTACGATACGCGGACTGGAGGTTCCATGAAAGCGACGCTCCTCGCCGCGCTGCTGTTGACCGTGCTCGCCGGGCCCGCCGTCGGCGCCCCCGAAGGCACGCTCACGTGGGGGCTGCACGTGACGCTGGCCGCCAAGTGGCTCGACCCCGGCGACACCGAAGCGTTCATCAACCCGTTCATGGTCCTCTACGCGATCCACGATGCCGTGGTGAAGCCGATGCCGGCCGGCGACAACACGCCGAGCCTGGCGGAGTCGTGGACGGCGTCGAAGGACGGGCTGACCTACGAGTTCGTGCTGCGCAGGGGCGTCAAGTTCCACAACGGCGATCCGGTGACGGCAGAGGACGTCAAGTTCTCGTTCGATCGCTACCGCGGCGCCGCGGCCAAGCTGCTCAAGGAGCGCGTGCGTGAGGTGCAGATCGTCGATCCCGCTCGGGTGCGCTTCCATTTGAAGGAGCCGTGGCCCGACTTCATGACCTTCTACGGAACGTCCGCCACCGGGGCGGCGTGGGTCGTGCCGAAGAAGTACGTCGAGAAGGTCGGCGACGACGGATTCCTGAAGGCGCCGATCGGCGCCGGGCCGTATCGCGTGGTGAGCTTTCAGCCCGGCGTGTCGCTGGTGATGGAGGCGTACGAGGGCTACTGGCGCAAAACGCCGAGCGTCAAGCGGCTCGTGTTCCGCAGCATGGCCGACGAGACCACGCGCGCCGCCGCGCTGAAGGCGGGCGACGTGGACATCGTGTATCTGTTGTCCGGACCGACGGCGCAGGAGATCAAGCGCTCGCCGGGCCTTCGCCTCGTCGCGGCGCGCCCGCCGGGCGTTCCCTATCTCGACATGCCCGAGCAGTGGGACCCGAAATCGCCGTGGCACGATCGGCGCGTACGGCTCGCGGCGAGCTATGCGATCGACCGCGAGGCGCTCAACCAGGCGGAGACGCTCGGGATGTCGCGCCCAACCGGCGCGTTGATTCCGCGCGTGCTCGACTTCTCACGCGCCTACGACCCGCCGCCGCACGATCCCGCGCAGGCCAAGAAGCTCCTCGCCGAGGCCGGGTACCCGAACGGCTTCGACGCGGGCGACCTCACGCCGTTTCCGCCGTTCTTCTCGCTCGCCGAGGGTCTCGTCAACTATCTGCAGGCCGTCGGCATCCGCACGCGGCTGCGCACGATGGAGCGCGCGACGTTCCTGACCGCGTGGCGCGAGAAGAAGCTGCACGGGGTCATCATGGGTCTCGGCGCGCCGGCCGGCAACGCGGCCACGCGCATCGAGGTGTACGTCACGAAGAACGGAATCTACTCCTCGGGCGTCGTCCCGGAGATCGAGGATCTCTTCCAGCGGCAGGCGCGCGAGCTCGATCGCAAGAAGCGCGAGGCATTGCTCTACCAGATCCAGCAGATCATGCACGACCGCGTGATGCACGTGCCCATCTACGAGCTGGCGTTTCTCTGGGGCGTCGGCGCGCGCGTGGAGGAGGCGTGCGTGGATCACATCAAAGGCTTCTCGTACTCCGCGCCGTACGAAGATCTGAAGCTCAAGAGCAGGTGAGGACCGCCTTGCCCGGATAACGCCGGGCCATGAGGTCCTGCGCAATCTGCGCGATGTCTTTCCACGGCCGCTCGACGCTGACGTGCGGCGTGAGCTCGCCGGCGGCGACCAGATCCGCAAGTCGGCGCAGCCCCACGCCTGCCGGCCGCTCGCCGAGCTCGGCGAACAGGTAGAACCCGTAGAGCGTCGTGCGGCCGGCGACGAAGAAGTTGCGCACGTCGAACGTGACCTCGCTCGTGGCCGACACGCCGAAGTTCACGCAGGTGCCGCCGCGCTCGAGCGCCGCCAGCGCCGTGCCGAGCGTGCGGCCGCCGACCGAATCGAGAATGAGGTCGTACTTCGGCGAGGCAGGAACCTCGTCGCCGAGCGTGACGTCGTGCGCGCCGAGCGCGCGCAGCGCCGCCTCTTGATCGGCGCGCCGCGCGGTGGCCGTCACGTGAGCACCGGCGAGCCGCGCGAGCTGGACGGCGAAGTCGCCGACGCCGCCCGTCGCGCCGGTGACGAGCACACGCCTGCCGATCAGGAGGCCGCCCTTCTCGAGAGCGTAGAGCGCCGTGAGCCCGGCGACAGGGAGCGTCGCCGCCTGCGAGAAGGTGACCTTGTCGGGGAGCGCAGCGAGCGCGTGCGTCGGCACCGCGACGCGCTCCGCCCACGCCCCCTCCGCCAGCATGCCGACGACGCGCGCGCCGACGCGCGGTCCCGAGCCATCCGCGGCTGCGCGCTCGACCTCACCCGCGAGGTCCCAGCCCGGACGCCACCCCGGCGCGGCCATTCCCGAGCGGCGCACCTCACCGCGGTTCAGCGAGATCGCGCGCACGCGAACGATGACGTCATCCCGATCGGGTGCGGGATCGGGCACGGGCGCGATCACGAGCCGACCCGGCGCGGTGGGATCGACGACGACGGCACGATTGCTCATTGGCAGTCTCCTCGGGCGACCGGGCGCCTCGGCCGAGGAGAATACGGTATTCTCTGGCCCTCAGCACGCCAGGAGGCCAGCATGTCTCTCACCGACCGCGTCGCGATCGTCACCGGAGCAGGCACCGGGATCGGGAAGGCCACCGCGCTGGCGCTCGCGCGCGCCGGCGCTCACGTGGCGGCCGTCGACATCGACGCCGGCCTCGCGAAGGCCACGGCCGATGCGGTGGCCGGGCTCGGCCGTCGCGGCCTCGCCGTGGAGACCGACGTCGGCGACGTGGCGGCCATCGACGCCATGGTGCGCCGCGTGACGGCGACCTTCGAGCGCGTCGACGTGCTGGTCAACAACGCGGGCGTCACGCGGCGCGCGCACATCATGGATCTCACCGAGGCCGACTGGGAGCGCATCATGCGCGTGAACGCCAAGGGCGTGTTCTTCTGCCTGCAGCGCGTGGCGCGCGAGATGATCCCGCGGCGCAGCGGCGTCATCATCAACATCGCGTCCATCGCCGGCAAGGGCTACGCCGGCACCTCGAACGCGATTTACGCGGCCAGCAAGGGCGGCGTCATCTCGCTCACCCGCACGGCCGCGCAGCAGCTCGCGCCGCACAACATCAACGTCAACGCGGTGTGCCCCGGCACCACGGTCACCGCGCTGTCCGAGGACAACGTGGCGACGCGCGCGCGGGCCGAGGGCGTCTCGATCGACGAGATGAAGCGGCGGCGCGACGCCGCCATCCCCCTCGGGCGCCCGAACGATCCCGAGGACGTCGCCGCGCTGGTGGCGTTTCTGGCGTCGCCGGGCGCGCGAAACATCACCGGCCAATCGTTCAACGTCGACGGCGGCGTGATCTTCGACTGAGAGGAACGCCATGACCACGAAGCCTCCCTTCCACGCCGATCAGGTCGGCAGCCTGCTCCGCCCGCCCGAGCTGCGCGAGGCACGCGCGAAGGCGAGGGCCGGGGGGCTGACTGCCGCGCAGCTCAAAGAGGTGGAAGACCGCTCGATTCGCGGCGCCGTGGCTCGGCAGGAAGCGCTCGGTCTGCGCGCGGTCACCGACGGCGAGTACCGGCGCGACTTCTGGCATCTGGACTTCATGGCGCAGCTCGACGGCGTGGGAACGACGGCGCCGGTCGGGATGGTGTTTCAGGCCGACGACGTGCCGCCGATGGCGACCATCACCGCCAAGGTGCGGTGCTCGAAGCCGATCATGGTGGACCACTTCACGTTCTTGAAGTCCGTCACGACCGCGACGCCGAAGCTGACGATCCCGTCGCCCGCGATGCTGCACATGCGTGGCGGCCGCAACGCCGTGTCGTCCCGCGCGTATCCCGATCTCGCCGAGCTCTGGCGCGACGCGGCCGCCGCGTACCGCACCGCCATCGGCCACCTCGCCGCCGCCGGCTGCACGTATCTGCAGCTCGACGACGTGAGCTGGGCGTACCTCTGCGACCCCAAAGTGCGCGACAACTTCGTCGCCAACGGCGACGATCCGGCGCAACTGCCGCGCATCTACGCGGACCTCATCAACGACGCGCTGGCCGAGCGGCCGGCGGGCATGGCGGTGACCATGCACACGTGCCGCGGCAACTTCCGCAGCACGTGGTTCGCGGCCGGCGGTTACGCCGACCCGGTGGTGGAGGCGATGTTCTCGACGCGCGTCGACGCCTACTTCATGGAGTGGGACAGCGAACGCGCCGGCGGTTTCGAGCCGTTGCGCCTGTTGCCGCGCGACAAGACGGTCGTGCTCGGTCTGGTGACGACGAAATCGGGCGCACTCGAGTCGAAGGACACCCTGCGGCGCCGGATCGACGAGGCGACGAAGTACGTGCCGCTCGAGCGCCTCGCGCTGTCGCCGCAGTGCGGCTTCGCCAGCACGCATCACGGCAACGCGCTCACGGAGGACGAGCAGTGGCGCAAGCTCGAGCGCGTCGTCGAGGTGGCGCGCGACGTATGGGGAGACTGAGATGAACGTCGGCGTCTCGATTCCGCTGCCCGCCTATCTCGTCGATCCCGGGCTCATGGCGAAGAAGGCCGAGGAGCTCGGCTTCGATTCCTTCTGGTGTGCCGAGCACCCGTTCATGCCCGTGCAGACCACGAGTCGCTTTCCGGGCTCGGCGGATGGCGTGATCCCCGAGACCTACGCGCACTTCGTCGATCCGTTCGTCGCGCTCGCGCGCGCGTCGGGCATGACCCGTCGCATCAAGCTCGGCACGGGCATCGTCCTCGTCCCCGAGCGCCACCCGCTGCTGCTGGCCAAGGAGGTGTCCACGCTCGATCTGTTCAGCGGCGGGCGCTTCCTGTTCGGCATCGGCGCCGGCTGGCTTCGAGAAGAGACCGAGATCATGGGCGGCGACTTCGAGCATCGCTGGACGCAGACGCGCGAGTCGGTGCTGGCCATGAAGGAGCTGTGGACGAAGCCCGAGGCCTCGTTCGAGGGCCGGTACTACAAGTTCCCGGCCGTGAAGTCCAACCCCAAGCCGGCGCAGAAGCCGCATCCACCGGTGCTGCTCGGCGGCGGCGCCACGAACGTGCTGAAGCGCGTGGTGGCCTGGGGCGACGGCTGGCTGCCCAACCGCGTCACGCCCGACGAGCTGCGTCAGGCGCGCGCCACGCTCGATCGGCTGGCCAAGGACGCCGGCCGCGATCCGACGAAGATCACGATCACCGTGCACGGCCAGCCGTCGGATCGCGATCTCATCACACGCCTGCTCGATGCCGGCGCCACACGCGTGCTGGTCCGGCCGAACGCCGTGAAGACCGACGCCGAGATGGCGGAGCAGCTCACGCGCATCGCGGAGATGGTACTGCGCTAGCCGCCCCATAACGTCGGTTGCCTGCACGTCAAGGTCGCGTAACACGGTGGCAGAGATCCACGGTGTATCGATCTCTCGACGCAGCGCACGGCTCGGCTAGAACGTGACGCAGGGGCTCCCGTCGGACAGGAACTCGACGAGCTTCGCTCCGCCGACGATCGTGGCGCCGGCCACCAGGTTGTTCTCGTCGAGCTTGCGCTTCTTGAAGCATGGTGAGCACACGTAGATCGCGCCGCCGCCCTTTGCGAAATTGTCCATCAACTCGCGCAGGGGCGGGAAGCCTTCCTCGTGGATGGACTCCGCGAACCCTTTGTTAGCGAGCCGCACGCCCTCGATGCTCAAGAACACGAGCGTTTCCTTGCCCGAGCCCAAGGCGGCATTGGCCAGCACGAAGCCCACGGTGGCCCGATCGGTGTTGTCCTTGCTGTGCGTGAGGTTGACACAGAATTTTCCGGCCATCGCTCAGCCCTCCTTCCGACGGATCAGATAGACCGGCGGCTCGATCGACAACAGCGTGTGGCCGGTGAGCCGGCACCATGCCGGCAGGTCTTCCCGCGCGCCCGCGTCGTGCGCGACCAGCTGCAAGACCTGACCCGGCCGCATCGTCTCCATGCGCCCGCGCAGCTTCAACAGCAACACACCGCACGCCAGATCCTCGGCGTCCCACACGACGTCGGCGCTCGGGAATCCGTCCACGCTACGCGATCAGCTTCGCCAGCGAGTCCAGCCGCGGCAGGACGCTCTCGCGTCCCTCGGATGGCACGCCGAAGATCGCGCGGTCGACACCGGCGGCCGCGAGCTTGTCGAGGCCTTCCTTCTTGGGCGGCGCGAAGAAGATCGACACCGGCACCGTCTTCGGGTCGCGCCCGGCCTGCTTGAGCCGCTCGCGCAGCGCGGGAATCTTGTCGAGCGGGTTCTGGTTCGGACGCATGATCGGCATCCAGCCGTCGCCGTACTCGACGACGCGGTCGAACGTCGTCGCGCCGTCGCCGCCGATGAGGATGGGCGGGTGTGGCTTCTGCAGCGGCTTGGGATCCGCCCAGATCGCGTCGAAGTTCACGAACTCGCCGCGGAAGGACGGCTCCTTCTTGGTCCAGATCTCCTTCATGGCCAGCACGCGCTCGCGCATCAGCCGCCAGCGCGACTTGAACGCGGTGCCGTGGTTTTCCATCTCCTCGACGTTCCAGCCCCCGCCGATGCCGAACAGGACGCGGCCGCCGGAGAGCCGATCGAGCGTCGCGACTTCCTTCGCCGTCGTGATCGGATCGCGCTCGATCACCAGACAGATCCCGGTGCCGAGCTTCAGCCGCTTGGTCGCCGCGCCGGCGGCCATCAACGCGACAAAGGGATCGTACGACGACCAGTACTCGCGCGGCAGCTCACCGCCGCCGGGCCACGGACTGCGGCGGCTCGCCGGGATGTGCGTGTGCTCGGGCAACCACACCGACTCGAAGCCGCGCTCCTCGAGCGCGCGCGCGAGCTCGTCGGGTGCGATGGCGTACTCGGTGGCGAACATCACGACGCCGTAGTGCATGACAGGCCTCCTTCGATCAGGGCAGTAGGTTCTTCCCGTCGGCGGCCGGCAGCGTGAGGCCGACGCGCCGAGCGAGCGTGGGCGCGATGTCGCGCATGTCGATCATGCCGAGCGCGCGCCCCGCGGGCACGCCGGGACCGACCAGAAAAAACGAGGCGCGCAGATCGGGCACGTCGGGCAGGTGGCCGTGATTGCCGCCCTTGCCGGTCGACAGCACGCCGCCGGTCAGGCTCGAGCTCATCTGCCAGCCGGGCTTGAGCCCGACCAGAAATGCGGCGGGCGGGTAGCCGCCACGCGCGTGCAGCGTGTCGCCGTCCAGGACGCGATCGATCCCGTTCGCGGCATCGCCGGCGAGCTTGTCGAGCAGCGTGCGAACCTGTCCGCGCGTCACGTCGTCTGCGCTGTCCTTGAGCACGATCGCGGCCGACCCGCCGGCCGTCCACGGAACCGCCTTCCAGTCGGTGATGCGGCCGCGATCGACGGTGAGCAGCCCGGCGTCGCGGAACGCGACGAACAGGCTCAGGTTGGTGTGGACGGCCGCAAAACCGTGATCCGACACGATGCAGACGAACGCGCGACCCGGCGCCAGCCGCTCCGCGGCGTCGCGCAGCTTCGCGACGACCGCGTCCAGCCGCTCGAGCATCGCGAACGTCTCGGCACTGAACGGACGCGTCTCGTGCTGGGTGTGGTCGAGCGCGATGAGGTGCAGCGTCAGCAAGGCCGGCCGCCTCTTCTCGAGCAGGCGCATCGCGAAGCGGCCGCGCGCCTCGTCGTCCTCGGCTTCGAACCCGCGCGGATAGGCGCCCAGCTCGCCTTCGAGCTCTGCCAGCAGCCCCGGGGTCGAGACCGCGCGCAGGAGCTTGGCGTCCTCCGCCGTGTTGGCGCGCCAGTACTCGGGAATGTTCCACGTCACGCGCGCGCCGACGCTCGCCGGCCACTGCACGCTGGCCGTCGTCCAGCCGGCGCCGGCGGCGGCGTCCCACAGCGTGGCCACACGGATGTCCTCCGCGTACCAGTACCAGGCGCTCTGGCCCGCGCGGAGCGGGTCGAAGATCGTGTTGGCGAGGATGCCGTGCTTCGCCGGCCACACGCCGGTGATCAGCGTGGTGTGGCTCGGGTAGGTCACGGTCGGGATGACGCCCTGCACACCCGCGGCAAACGCCCCCTCGGTGACGAAGCGACGGAGCGCGGGAATCTTGAGGCCGTGTTGGTCCGCCGCCGTCACGTAGTCGGGGCGGAGGCCGTCGATAGAGATCATGAGCACGATCGGCGTCGTCGATTGCGCGCCGGCAACCGACGCCACGAGGCCGAGGCCGAAGAGCAACGCGACGAGCCGTCGCATCGCGCACATGCTACCAGACCGTGCGCGCAACCTTTTGGTCGCCCTCGCTCTCCCAAGTGCAGAGGGCATGGGCATGATTCGCTGGGACGTCTCTCACACGCGATTGCGCACGCTACTCGCGACCGCCGCGATCTCGATCATGCTACCGGTGAGCGCCGCACAGGCGCAGGATCTCGTGCGCTTTCCGGCGCGGGTCTCGTGGATTGCCGGGGAAACGATGGTCGTGTCGACGGACACCACGCCAAGCGTTCGCATTGATCTCCGGCACGTCGACCAGGACGAATATCAGCGCCTGACGGCGGGCGACTACGTCGTCGTGATCGGGACCATCAGCGACGACGCCAACCGAGTCCTCGCAACGACGATCGAGCCGCTCGCTCCGTAGCGTTCGAGGTGGTCGCCGAGCGTTCGACCGGCCCGACGTGGCCGGCCCGACGTTACGACGTCGGGACCGGCTGCCACGCGTTGCCCGGGCAACTGTCCACGCTCGGGTAGTACGCGCCGTAGCTCGGGCAGTACCAGTAGTACGACGGCCCGTCGGAGCCGTACCCGTAGTCCGGATAGCTGTACCCGTACCCGTAATACGGAAACGCGGGCCCGACGAAGCCGTGATGGAACCGCCCCTCGAAGTGGTGTCCGTCGAAGTGATGGCCGTCGAATCCGTGATGGCCGTCGACGTGACCACCGCTGAAGCCGTGACCGCCGCCGGCCGCCTCGCTTGGTGCATTGATCGCAAGAATGAGCGCCAGGGCCGCGCACGTCGCGAATGCGAGCTTCCTGAGTTGTCGAAGATTGCTCACGCCGTCATCATCTCCCTCTATCCTTGAGACGCGGCGAGGCTGCGGGCGATTCCTGGTCCGCGCGCACTCGATCTTGCCGGAATCAGGCTTTCTGCCCGAGCGCCGCTTTCACGCGTTCCGGCGTGAAGGGCAGCGCGCGCAGACGCTGGCCCGTCGCGTGCGCGATCGCGTTCGCGATGGCCGCGGCCGCGGGCCCTTGCGCGCCCTCGCCGACGCCGAGGAAGCGCTCGTCGGGGCGGTTCAAGAGCACGACGTCGACGTCGGGCACCTCGTCGAAGCGCAGGATCGGATAGTCGCCCCACGACCGTGTCGTCACGCGCGTGCGGTCGAAGCGGACGGACTCCTTGAGCGTCCAGCTCGTGGACTGGATGATGCCGCCCTCGATCTGGTTGATGACGCCGTCGGGATTCACGATCTGCCCGGCATCGACGGCCGCGATCGCGCGCGTCACGCCCACGCGGCCGCTGGCCCGGTCCACGCTCACATCGACGACGACCGCGCAGTAGCACGCCAGGTTCTTGTAGCGGGCGAAGCCGATGCCGCGGCCGCGCCCGCCGTCGCCCCGCGCCCGCGCCGTCCAGCCGGCGCGCTGCGCGGCGGCCTCGATGACGGCGCGGGCACGGGCATCGCGCAGATGACGCAGCCGGAACTCGACCGGATCGGCGCCGGCGGCGGCGGCGAGCTCGTCGACGAACGACTCGAGCGCGAAGACGTTGGCGTATCCGCCGAGCGTGCGGAGCGCGGAGGTGCGCAGCGGCGCGTCGGCCACGTAGTGCTTGACGACCTTGACCGCGCCGAAGTCGTACAGCGGAATCGCGTTGCGATCGGAGCCGCCCGCGGGCTGCGGCACGTCGGCCGGCGGCACGGCGGGCGCTGGCGTGGCGAGATGCCGCGCGGCGAGCAGATTCACGCCGGACGACGAGCCCGGTCGTGTGCTGTGCGGATGGCTCCACAGCTCGTGCGACCAGGCGACGACGTTGCCCTGGCCGTCGAGCGCGCCCGCGAGCTTCATCACCATCGCCGAGCCGTACGGCTCCCACATGAACTCGTCGTCGCGCATCCATTGCAGCTTCACCGGCCGGCCGCCGGTGGCGCGTGCCAGCAGGGCCGCGTCGAGCGCGACGTCGTCGGCGCCGTTGTGGCCGTAGCAGCCCGCGCCCTCGGCGTGGATGCAGCGGATGCTCGTGGGCTCCATGCCGAACGCCTTGGCGAGCTCGCCGCGCAGCGGGAACACGCCCTGGCTGTGCGTCCACACGGTGAGCTGGCCATCCTGCCACTGCGCCACCGCACACGACGGTCCCATGGAGGCGTGCGCCTGGTACGGACGCGTGTAGAGCGCCTCCAGGCGCTTTGCCGGCTCGCCGGCGGTGGGCGCCGCTTTCTCCGCCACCGTCTGCGCGGGGACCGAACGCGCCATGAGATCGCGATAGAGCTCGTCGCCGGACGGCGGCAGCGACGCGGTCTCCTTCCAGCGGGCGCTCTGCTTGAGCGCGTCGCGCGCGCGAATGGCCTGCTCCTCGCGCGCCGCGGCCACGGCGAGGAAGCTGCCGTCACGGACGACGGCGAGCACACCGGGAAGACTGCGCACGCGCACCTCATCCACTTCCACGAGCTCCGCGCCGGGGGACGGCGGGCGCACCACGCGGCCGAACACCATGCCGGGCAGCCGAATGTCCTGCACGTATGCCGCGCCGCCGGTGAACTTCCTGGGGATGTCGCGACGGCGCACGCTCTGGCCGACCACGCGGTGCTCGCTGGCGGGCTTGGGCTTGATCTTCGCGGTGGCGTCGCCCTCGAGATGCGCGTCGGCGGAGAGCTCCCAGTAGGCAGTCCGCGCACCGCTCGGCGCGGTGAGCGTGCCGTCGTTGATGGTCAGGTCCGCCACCTGCACGCCGAGCTTCGCCGCCGCCGCCGTCATCAAGATGTGGCGAGCCTCGGCGCACGCCAAGCGCAGCGCGGTGCCGCTCTGCTCGACCGAGAGGCTGCCTGCCGTCTGGCCTTCGTTCGGGGTGCGCGCGGTGTCGCCATGAACGACGTCGATCCGCTTCAGATCGACGTCCAGCTCGTCGGCGGCGATCTGCGACAGCGCGGTGCCGATGCCCTGACCGAGCTCGATCTTGCCGGTGAAAATCGTCACCGTGCCGCTCGGATCGATGCGCAGCCAGGCATCGAGACGGCGATTACCGTTGAGGCTGCCCGGCAGCGTCGCGGGCTGGCCGAGCGCGGCGCGGGGCGCCAGCGCGAAGCCGACGACGAGCGCGCCGGTGGCGAGGAACTCGCGCCGCGTGGGGCTCACGAGGACAGCTCCGTCGCGGCCCGCCGAACCGCCCGCACGATCCGGTTGTGCGAGGCGCACCGGCAGAGATGACCGTTCAGCGCTGCCTTGACGTCACGCTCGCTCGGCCGCGGGTTGCGGTCGAGCAGGGCCTTGGCGGCCATCACCATACCGTTGCCGCAGTAACCGCACTGGCAGGCCTGCTCTTCGATGAACGCCCGCTGTAGCGGATGCAGCCGCTCGGCAGTGCCGAGCCCCTCGATCGTCGTGATGCGCCCGCTCGCGACGCTGGCAACGGTGGCGACGCACGAGCGCACCGGCTTGCCGTCCACGAGCACCGTGCAGGCCCCGCACTGCGCGAGTCCGCAGCCGAACTTGGGGCCGTTCAGCTCGAGGTCGTTACGCAGCACGTAGAGCAGCGGCGTATCCGACTCGACCTGCACCGTCCGACCCTCGCCGTTCACACGCAGCGTGATGCTCGCCATGGAACCTCCTCGCTCAGTTGAAGGTCAGCACGGTGCGCGCCACCTCGCCGGCCTTCATCGCGCGGAACGCCTCGTTGATGTCTTCCAACCGCCCGCGCCGCGTCACCATCTCGTCGAGGAGCAGCCGCCCCTGGCGGTAGAACTCCAGATAGAGTGGGATGTCGAGTCGGAACCGGTTGCTGCCCATGCGCGAGGTCTGCACGCGGCACTCCGGTCGAATCGCCATCCACGGAAACTCGATCGTCGCGTCGGGCGGCAGGACACCGACGATGGTGGCCGTGCCGCGGATGGCGAGGCTCTCGATGGCCTGGCGCACGAGCGTGGCGTTGCCCACGGCCTCGAAGGCGTGATCGACGCCCGCGCCCTTCGTCAGCGCGCGAATCGCCTTGACCGGATCGTCCTGCGCGCTGTTCACGACGTGCGTCGCTCCGACGCGCCTGGCCATCTCGAGCTTCCCGTCGAACACGTCCACGCCGATGATCTGTCGCGCGCCGCCGATACGCGCGCCCTGCACGATGGCGAGCCCGACGCCGCCGCAGCCGAAGACGGCCACCGTCTGGCCGGCCTGCAGGCCCGAGGTCCGCAGCGCGGCGCCCACGCCCGTGAGCACACCGCAGCCGACGAGGGCGGCGCGGTCGAGCGGCACGTCGGCATCGATCTTCACGACGGAGTTCTCGTGCAGCAGCATGCGCTCGGCGTAGCTCGCAATGGCGATGAACTGCCGCAGCGGCTCGCCGCCCTGCGACAGCCGCGGAGCCGCCGAGTCCGGACGCGCGACGAGGCCGCCCGTGCAGAGGTTCGGATGACCGTCGAGACACTGCGGACACGCGCCGCAGAAGCCGGACAGGCACGCCACGACGTGATCGCCGGGGCGCAGCGTGGTCACGTCGGCGCCGATGGCCTCGACGACGCCTGCGCCCTCGTGACCGAGCACGATCGGGCGGTCGAGCGGCCAACGGCCGACCCCGTCGACCACGTGCAGGTCGCTGTGGCAGACACCCGAGGCGGCGGTGCGCACGAGCACTTCGCGGCCCCACGGCTTGTCGATCTCGACGGACTCGATCGTCAGCGGCGCGTGCGTCTGGCGAAAGACCGCGGCCTTCATCTCCATGGCGCTCTCCTCAGCGGGGCAGGTTCCAGCCGATCCAGTCGCACACGCCGCGGCCCATCACGAGCTCCGCGTCACGGCCGCTGAGCCAGGGCAGCTCCTCGGTGAACATCGTCACGCACTGGCGATACGGGCATGGCATGCGGGTGATGTCCGTGCCCCAGAACATTCGCGACGGGCCGAACGCGTCGAAGATCCGCTTCAGCTTGTCGTGGATGTCGCGGAACGGATACGGCTGGGCCGAATAGCTCGGCGCCCCGGTGGCCTTGATCGCGATGTTCGGATGCTTGGCGAGTTCCAGCATCTGCGGCAGGTTGTCCCACGCGCCCTCGCCGGTCTCCGCCGGGGAGCGGCGGCCAAGATGATCGATGATCAGCTTCAGGCGCGGATGCCGCTCGGCGACCTCGCCGACCTTCGGCAGGAAATTCGCGGCGAGCAGCGCGACGGGCAGCCCGGCGCGCTCGGCCGCGGGCCAGAGCCAGTCGATCGTGCCGTCCGTCGGCCACGACTTCATGTGCTCCTGCAGAAACGTGAAGCGCAGCCCGCGCATGCCGGGCTGCTTCGTCCAGCCGTCGATCAGCGCGCGGCTCTCGGGGCGGTCGAGCGGAAAGTTGCCGAGGATCGCGAAGCGGTCGGGATGCTGGCGCGCGGCCTCGATGGCGAGCGCGTTGGCGTTCGGGTCCCAGGACGTCGGCGGGTGAATCACCGCCGCGTCCACGCCGGCCGCCGCCATCTCCTTCAACAGATCGTCCTTGGTGAAGGCGACCACCTGCCGGTGTCGGAGGTTTCCGGGCTTGCCGCCGGACCAGATGTGGACCTGCGCGTCGACGATCTTCATCGCGCTACTCCACGATCGCCTGGTACACGAGCGCGCGCACGAGCGGGTAGTAGTGCCGTCCGAGCGGGGACTGCTGCATCGAGACGACTACCAACTGCTCCTTGGGATCGGCCCACCACCCGGTCGCGAAGGCGCCGTTCCAGGAGAAGTCGCCCGGTGAGCCGGCGCTCGGCGCGCCACCGCGATCCTCGCGCACGGCGAGACCGAGGCCCCACGTGTAGCCGGGACCGGCGTAATACTCCGGCCCGCGCGCGATCCCCGCCAGATGGTCGCTCGTCATCAGCTCGACGGTCTTTGGCGCCAGCACGCGCGCGCCGTTCAGCGCTCCGCGATTGAGCAGCATCTGGGCGAAGCGCGCGTAGTCGACCGCGGTGGAGACCGCGCACCCGCCGCCGCAGTCGAACTTCCGCGGCACCGTCGGATCGGGGATCTTGTAGTCGGCGCCCGTGTCCGGATGCTTTGGCAGCGGCTGAGCGAGGCGCGCGCGCTTGTCGGCGGAGACGAGGAAGCTCGTGTCGGTCATCTTCAGCGGGCGGTAGATCCGCTCGGCGAGGACCTCGCCGAGCGGCTTGCCGGCGACGACCTCCACCACGCGGCCGAGGACGTCGGTGGACAGGCTGTACTCCCACTGCGTGCCCGGTTGATAGAGCAGCGGCGCCTTGGCCAGCTTGTCGATGAACTCGTCCATCGTCAGCGTGAGCGAGGACTCGTTCGACGACTGTGGGTACATCTTGTAGATCTCGCTGGTCCCCCGGTTGCCGTAGGTCAAGCCCGACGTGTGGCGCATCAGATCCTGGACCGTCATCTCGCGCGCGGCCGCCACGCGCTCGAGGCCGACGGTCTTGCCCTTGAAGGCCGGGATGTATTTCGACACCGGATCGGAGAGCAGCAGGCGTCCTTCCTCGTACAGCGAGAGCGCGGCCACCGTGACGAACGGCTTCGTCATCGAGGCGATCCGGAAGATCGCGTCCGGCGTCATCCGTGCGCCGGCGTCCTTGTCGCGGAAACCGACGGCCTGGAGCGACGCGACGCGGCCGCGGCGCGCGACGAGAACGACCGCGCCCGCAATGCGTCCGTTCTCCACGTCGGCGCGCAGCACCTGGCTGATACGGTCGAGACGCTCCGATGAAAGCCCAACCTGCTCGGGCTTGGCTGTCGGCAGATCGGCCGCGACGGCTGGCGCGCCGAGCAACAGGGTGAGCAGGACGGCAGCGAGCGCTCGGGTCATCATGATCCGCCTCCCGGAGTGAGAATCTCGGCGCCCGGTGCGGCCTCGAGCTCGCACGCGTTCACCGTCATGGAGAGCATGCTGTAGTAGCCGATGGCGCCGGTGAGCTGGATGAAGCCGTCATCGCCGAAGCGCGCCCGCAGCGCCTTGACGGTGGCGTCGTCGACGCGGTGCTGGCGCAGCAGCGTGCGGGTGAAGTCGACGATCTGCGCGTCCTCGGGCGGCAGGCCGCGCGCGTGCTTCTCGCGGATCGCCGCAATCGTCGTCTCCGGCACGCCGAGCTTGCGCGCCTGGCCCGTCTGGGCTCCCCACACGTAGACGGCGTCGAGCTCGCGCGCCACGGCCATCGCCGCCAGGACCCGCACCCGCATGTCCAGCGAGCCCTCGAAGCGGACGAAGGCGCCGAGATGCGCCAGACGGCCCGCCAGCTCGGGGCAATGCAGGAACATCGTGAACGGGCCCTGCAGCGCGCCGCGGCTGGCGACGATGCCGTCGACGATCGCCTGGTCTTTCGCCGCGACCTGTTGCTTGCTCGTGATGGGAGTCAGCCTCGCCATGTCGACCTCCTCATGTCCACAGCCGCTTCGTCGCCATATCGGCCCCTTCGCGCAGTGCGGCCAGCTTCGCCCAGACGACGCTCTCCTCGATGAGCTGGGAGCCCGCGAAGGTGCCGAAGCCGCAGTCGACGCCCGCGATGACGCGCGTGCGATCGCCGATCGTCTCGGCCGCGGCCACGATCCGGTCGGCGATCACCTCGGGATGCTCCACGACGTTGGTCGTCGAGTCGACGACGCCCGGGATGAAGACCATGCCGTCGGGCAACGGGTGACGCCGGAACGCCTTCAGCTCGTGCTGATGGCGCGGACTCGCGAGCGGAAGCGACAGCGCGCCCACTGTCGCGCGATAGACGATCGGCAGCAGCGGCTCGAGCGGCACGTCGTGCGTGTGCGGCCCGTCATAGTTGCCCCAGCAGAGATGCAGCCGGATGCGGTCGGCCGGCAGGCCGGCGATGGCTTCGTTGATGGCGGCGATATGCAGTGCGACGGCAGCCAGGAACCCGTCGAGCGGCTCGTCCTGGAAGAAGCGCGCCCGCTCCATCGCCAGGTCAGGGCAGTCGAGCTGCAGGATGAAGCCGCGCGCGACGATCAATTCATACTCTCGACGCATCTCACGGGCGAGCGCGTGCAGATAGCGCTCGTGCGAGCCGTAGTAGGCGTCGAGCATGATCGTCGCGATGACGCCGGGCGAGGCGGCCGTCATGAAGGCTTCGGCGAACTTGTCGGCGCCGGGCGCGCGCCGGAACAGCTCACACTCCGCCGTGGCTTCGGCGAGATCGGTGTAGGCCACCTCGGCCACCGCCTGTGGCGCGTCGTTGATGCGCGCCGCGCCCGCACGCTGCCGCGACAGCCGCGCCGCGTAGTCCGGATGCTCGGCGATGTCACGCGAGAGCCGTCGCCGGCTCGCGCCGCCGAAGCCCTGCATGCGACGCGCGGGGTAGGTGGAGAAGCCGACGCGCGGCTGCTCACCGTCGTTGCCGACGTCGACGCCGGCCTCGAGCTGGCGGCCAACCACGTGTCGCACCGCGGCCTCCGCCTCCGCCGCGAGCGTCGCATCGTCGACGCGCTCGCCGCGGTCCTGGCGCACGAGCAGGTCGCGGAGTGCTGGCGGGCGGGGCAGACTGCCGGTATGGGTCGTCAGGATTCGGGACGTGCTGCGCTTCATCGGGTCCTCCCGAGAAACGCGGTTTAGGCTACACCATGCGGCGCTGGGCGGCGCGGGCGCATCTCTGGGGCGGCCTGCTGACCGCGCCGTTCTTGCTCGTGCTGGGACTGAGCGGCAGCGTGCTCGTGTGGGCACCGGAGATCGAGCACGCGCTCGAGCCTCGCCCGGTGGTGGCGACGCCGGCGCGCGCCGCGCCGTCGCTCGACGCCGTGGTCGCCGCCGCGCTCGTGGCCGAGCCGGCGGCCGCGCCCCGCGCGCTGCGCATGCCGCCGCAGGCCGGGCAGCCGTTCGTCGTCGAGCTGGCCATCGGTGGTCACCGGCTCGACGCGGCCGTGGACGGCGCCACGCTGCGCGTCGTCGACGTGCGGGCGCCGGAGCGCTCGCCGCTCGTCGCCGTACGCTCGCTGCACGCCGCGTTTCACGGCGGCCGTGCCGGCGCGCTCGTCGTCGGCCTGCTGGGTTTCTGGCTCGTCGCCGAGGGCGTGAGCGGACTCTGGCTCTACGGCCCGTCGATCGCGCGGCGCGTGCGCGGCCGAAGCCGCATCGTGCATCGCGTGGTCGGTGGCGGAACGCTCGTCGTGGGTACGATCGTGGGTCTCACGGGAGCATTGCTGGTCGTTGGCGCGCTTGCGTCGGTTGCACGCTCACCGGTGGCGACGGAGCGCCTCAGGCGGCTGGACTTCGTGACCGCCCGCGTGCCGGCTCACGACGGCCGTGTCGTCGCGCTGGTGGCCGAGCCGGCGCATCGCGTCCGCGTCGAGATGCGCCGCCCGGATGGTGCCGTGCATTCGCTGCTTGTCGACGCCGACACGGGTGGTCGCGTGGCGGCGGCAGCGCCACCCGATCACTGGGACCTCGTCCGGCGGCTGCACGGCGGCGACTTCGGCTGGCCGTTGCGCGTGCTCTACGCCGCCGTCGGTCTCGCGCTGCCGGTCCTGTCGATCACGGGGTTCCTGCTTTCGACCCGACGTTTCGGGGAACGCTCGCGGTCGTGACCGGCTGCCGCGCTCAGTCGCCGTAAAGCGACGGTGTGACCTCAGGCGCCGGGCGGCGGCGCGACCACGTCCTCGTATCGGTGCCGCTTCGTAATCAGCTTCGCGTGCGCGAAGACGTCGAGCGTCGCCTCGAAGGCCGGCCGCGTGATCTCCACGTGCGGCGTCCAGCAGCCGAGCTTCTGGTACGCGGCGATGGTGGCGGTGAGCACCGCGCGATCGATCTCCGGGAAGAACCCCGCCTCGGCCGCGGCCACCTCGTCGGGCGGCGTCGCGAGCAGCCACGCGCGCGCCCGGCGATACGCGCGCATGAAGCGCGCGGCGGCGCCGCTCTTCAGCCATTCGCGGGTGGCGGCCAGGCTGGAGAACGCGCACGGCCCGATGGCCTCGCCGACGGAGGCGACGACGTGGCCCGCGCCGTCGTGCTCGAGCTGCTGCGGCGCCGGCCCCTGCTGGTGGATGTAGTCGCCGTCGCCCTTGCGGAACGTCTGGTCCATCTGTCCGCTCGGGACGTCGACGGCCGTGAGCTCGGTGAACGGCACGCCACGCTTGTGACAGGCGTACTTGAACATCGCCAGCGGCTGGCCGCCGTGGTCGACGAGCACGCGCTTGCCGCGCAGCTTCTCCCACGTAAAGGCCGGATCGGGCGCGCGCGCCGTGAGAAAGAAACCGTCCATCTCGTTGATCTGCGCAAAGTGCACCGCGGGCGGCGCCTGGCCCTTTTCCAGCGGGCCGAAGCCCTGCGACGGCGCCGACTGGCAGACGTCCACGGCGCCGGCCACGACGCCCTCGATGGCGGATTTGCCCGGCGGCGCGATGGAGTGCTTCGGCGCGAAGCCTTCCTCGCTCAAGAACCCGCCCGCGATGGTGGCGATCAGCGGCGAGTAGAACGCCGAGAAGCGCGTGAACTGGATGCGGATCTCGTCGCTCATGACCTCACCCAGCCGCCGTGCACCGGATGATGCGAGCAGAGGAATTCCACGAAGGCCGGGCGGCCTTTGGCGTTCTCGTCGAACGCGCGCTTGAGCGCGGGGACGATCTCCGAGGGCTTGTCGACGTCCTCGGCGTGGAAGCCGACGGCCTTGGCCATGTTCGCCATGCACGCCCTGGCGTGATCGGACACCTTCCACGTATAGGGATCGTGGCCGGCGCCCCAGAAGCCGGGTCCGTAGCCGGAGTAGCCGCCGTTGTTGATGTGCAGCGTCGTGATGCCGAGCCCGTAGCGGGCGACGGCTTCGAAGTTACCCATCATGTAGCAGACGCCGGCGTCGCCGGTGATGTGCACGCACTGGCGATTGGGATACGCCAGCTTGGCGCCCACGGCGCCGGCCAGGCTGAAGCCGAGCGTCGAGACGTTGCCCCAGCCAAGGAAGCCGCGCGGAATCTGCGCCTCGTACACCGTGCTCGACTGATCCCGCGTGTTCCCTGAGTCCGCGGTCACGAACGAATTCTTCGGATCGAGCACCTTCATGAGATCGCCGAGCACGCGGTAGGGATTGATCGGCGTCTCGTTCGACGTCAGCCACGGCTCGAACTTGGCGCTGAATGCCGCTTTGGCCTCGCGGATCTCCTGCAGGATCGCCGGCGCCTTGCGGGCGCCGCGGCGAGCGAGCTCGTCGGCCAGCGCCGCCAGCGTGAGCTTGGCGTCGCCGATCACCGCGTGGCGCGTCTCGTACGAGCGGTTGATGTCGAGCAGGTCCACCGTGCACTGCACGATGGTCTTCGCCTCGGCGCCCGGGATCGCGTGGCTGAAACGGTTCGGGAAGAGGCTCGCGCCGATCGAGAACAGCAGGTCGCACGACTTCAGGAAATGATCCGCGTGAGAGCCGCGCACGCCGACGGAGAGCGCGTGGTTCTCCGGGAACGCGCTCTTGCCCTTCAGCGTCGTGAGCACGGGCGCCTGCGCGGCCTCCGCGAAGCGCAGCAGCTCGGCCGTCGCGTCGGCGTAGAGCACGCCTTCGCCGACGTAGAGCAGCGGATTCTTGGCCGCGAGCAGCGCTTTGACCGCCGCCGTCACATCGTCGGGGTCCGGGCCGGTGCGCCAGCCCTTCACGGTGGTGTACGGATGCTCGGCCTCGTCGTACTCGCCGAGGTCCCGCGGGATCAGCAGCAGCACGGGGCCGGGGCGGCCCGAGCGCAGGTGCGTGAACGCGCGACGCAGGTAGTCGGGCACGAGCTCGGCGCGGCCGATCTCGCCGACCCACTTGGTCACGGACTTGAACGCCTCGCCGATGTCGTAGTGCGTGTGCCGGGTGGCGCCGGGCCCCACGCCCTCGGCGATCACGAGCACCGGCGACGAGTCCTCCCACGCCTGCGCGACGGCGCCGTAGGCCATCTGGATGCCGGCGGCGTTGAGTCCCGCCATCACGGTGCAGGCGCCGATCTGCTTGCCGCACGTCACGCGCGAAAATGCGTCGGCGACCGCGACGGCGAAGCGCTCCTCACCCATCATGAGGATCGGCACGCCCTCCTCGCCGAGCGCGTTGTTCACCGGACTGGTGGGATAGCAGCTGACCCACGGAATGCCCTCGGCCTTGAGAATCCGCGCGAACCCGTTGACCGCGTTGACCTTCATCGAACGCCTCCGGCCAGATGTTTCTCGAACCATCCGAGCACTTTCTTCCAGCCGTCGAGCGCCGCGTGCTGCCGATACTGCGGCCGGTCCACGGCGAAGAAGGCGTGCCCCGCGTTGTCGTAGGTGTGGAACTCGTAGGTCTTGCCGTGCTCCTTCAGCGCGGCTTCGGTCTTTGCATTGTCCGCGGGCGAGGGACGCGTGTCCTCGACGCCGAACAGCCCGAGCAGCGGGCACTGCAGATTCTTGGTGAGCTCGATCGGCGACGTCGGCTGCCGCGCGGTCAGCTCTTCGGGCTTGGCGACCACGCCGCCGCCGTAGCAGTCGATGGCGGCGTCGACGCCGCGCGGCGTGCACGCCGCCAGGTACGCCTGCCGGCCGCCCGAGCAATAGCCGATGATGCCGACGCTGCCGTTCAGATATGGCAGCTCGCGCAGGTAATCGATCGCGCCCTGCACGTCGCCCATCGTCCGGTCGTCCGGCATGCCACCGGCCGCGCGCACGCTCGCGCTGTTCTCCTCCGGCGTGGCCTTGCCCTCGCGGAAGTGGAGGTTCGGCAGGATCGTCGCGAATCCTTCGTGCGCGAAGCGCCGCGCGATCTCCTTGCTCGGCCCGTCCCAGCCGGGCATGTGATGGATGACGACCACGCTGGGGAAGGGCCCCGCGCCGAGCGGCCGCGCAAAATACGCGTCGATCCGGTCCCCGCGGTGTCCGCGTATCAGCACGGTCTCGGCGAGCTGGGCTTCGTACGCCATGGCGATCCTCCTCAGGCCTTGTCGACCTTCTCGAAGTCGGTGCGCTCCCAGACGGGCAAGCCTTGCAGGTGACGCCGCAGGCAGTCGAGCGCCAGCTCGACGGCGCCCAGCCGTACCCACTCGCGGCCGCCGACGATGCGGCTGCGGCGCGAGGCCACCTCGTCTGCGGTGGCAATGGCGAGGCAGATCGTGCCGCCGAACTCGATGCGGTCGGCGCCCTCGTCGAGGTCGATCAGCACGGCCAGCGCATGGCTCGCGCCCGTGTGCTGGCGCATCGCGCGCGCCACGGCCTCGGCCGTCTCTCGCGTGATCTCGCCCGCCGGCGGCGGGACGCCGAGGGCGGCGTAGATCTCGGCGGGATCGCGCGCGAGGAGGCCGCGACGGAACACCTTCTCCGCGCCGGCAAGGTGGGCCAGCCGCGCGGCGATCTGGCCGCTCGTGAACGTCTCGACGATGGCGAGGGTCGCGCGGCGCCGGGTGAGCT
>Ga0114129_10001955_pt1 | contig 28193 bp, 20 predicted proteins | sample RhiMetdeltSRZDD1_FD_80071 | JGI IMG/M metagenome (GOLD analysis project Ga0114129, IMG submission 80071) | Populus rhizosphere microbial communities from Tennessee, USA - Rhizosphere MetaG P. deltoides SRZDD1 (version 2) (version 2) | ecosystem: Host-associated > Plants > Roots > Rhizosphere >... | reverse complement strand
CGCGGTGGTGATGATCGAGGTGCCGCCGCTGCGGGCGCGGCGGGGGGACATTGGGCTGCTGGTGGAGCATTTCTTGCGGAAGTTCTCGGTGGCGCACCACAAGCGGGTGCCGCGGCTGACGCCGCGGGCGCTGGAGCTGCTGCTGGGGGCGGAGTGGCCGGGCAACGTCCGGCAGCTGGAGAACTGTATCGAGCAGGCGGTCGTATTGAGTGAGCATGATACGATCGATGTTGATGTGCTGCCGCTGGGAGAACCGGCGGGCAAGCGTGCGGGGGAAGTACCGAGGCCGGGTCTGCCGGCCGGGCTGACCCTGCGGGAGCTGGAGCAGCAGTACATCCTCCAGACGCTGGACGGGGTGGGGGGCAACCGCACGCAGGCGGCGCGGCTGCTCGGCATCAGCCTCCGCTGCCTCCAGTACAAGCTGAAAGCATATCGGCAGGGCGGGCTCGATCAGCTGGCCCAATTCAACGGGGCGCCAGAAAGCCAGCACCCACTAGGAGTTTGACGATCATGGAAAACCCGTTCCGTTTGTCGCCACTGCTGTCTTTGCTCATCTTGTTACTGCTCCCGGCTTTGGTGGGAGCCCAGGTACCGCCACCGATCCAGCAGGACAAGGACTACATCATCGGTCCCGAGGACATCCTCGAGATCCAGGTTTGGGGTAACAAAGACCTGAACCAGACCGTCTTCGTGCGACCCGACGGGCGCACCTCCCTGCCCTTGGTCGGGGAGATCGGCGTGGCGGGCAAGACGGTGCAGCAGCTTCAGGACCATCTCACCAACGTGTACGAGAAGACAGTCAAGGGCGCGGTCGTCACCGTCATCGTCAAGGACATCAAGAGTCGGCCCGTCTATTTCATCGGCGGCTTCGGCAAACCCGGGGTGATGCAGCTCACCCGTGAGCTCACGCTGCTCCAGGCTATCTCGGTCGTCGGCGGTGTAGTGCCGAACGCCGACGCCGAGAAGGGGTTCCTGCTCCGGGGTGACAAGCGCATCCCGATCGACTTCAACCGGCTCGTCCAGCGGGGAGATCTGAGCCAGAATCCAAAGCTCGAGCCGGGCGATTCGATCGTCGTTCCCCTGGCCGACTCGGTCTACGTCAATGGTGAAGTCAAGGCTCCAGGAGCTGTTAAATACTCGGGAGATTTGACTATTTTAAAGGCGCTCACCCAGGTCGGAGGGTTGACACCGCTGGCTTCCGGTGGGCGGGTGGACGTTATTCGAGGGAACGCGGAAAAGAAGGAACGAATTCGGGTCGATGTTGATAAGATGATGCGGTCGCCGGATGAGAATCCTGATATCCGGCTGCAACCGAATGACATCATCTTTGTGCCACAACGACTGTTCTAACGCTGAAGTAGAGACGCTCGGGGAGCAGCGCGGCGCAAATGTCGCGCGGCTCTCCCGAGCGCTCGCTCTGTCCCTTGCTCTTCTCGGGGCTGCCGTTGCGCCGGCGTTCGCGCAGACTCCGAGCACCCCATCAACCGATCCATCACAGCAACCAGGACAGCCGGGACAGCAGCCGGGACAGCCGGGACAGACCCAGGAGCAGCAGGGCCAGCAGCCCGCACCAAGCCCCCCCACACCCGTCGAGCAGCAGCAGATTCCACTTTACCAGCAGTATCCGGTCCAGCAACCCGGCCGCCCGCTGATCACGCCGGGCGCTCCGCCGACCACCACGCTGCCTCCCTGGACTCCGCCCCTACCGCCGGCACCGTCGCAGACGAATATCCCGGCGCCGCTTCCGATTCCGGTTCCAGGAGGTCCGGCACTGCCCGGCACCCCCGGGTACGCGGGAATCCCCAATCTGACGCTCCCGGGCGCATTCGCGCCGACGGTGACGACGATCCGTGGAGGCCTCCTAGAGTTCCACCCGACCGCCCGGGTCTCGGAGGAGTACAGCGACAACTTCTTCCAGACGTCGAGCCACGCGGAAGACAACTTTCGATCGACCGTCGGGCCCGGCTTCATCATGCTCCTCAACGGGGCACGGACGTTCGGCTCGCTATTGACGACGGTCGACCTCGTCCATGACACGGCGAAGAACAGCGGCGACGACGTAAAGGTCTTCCCGAGCCTCAACGCCGCGATCCGCTACCTCTTCACGCCACGGCTCAGCCTGACCCTGACCGACACGTTCGTCCGGAATGACTCTCCTAGCGCGGTCGATGTGTTCGGTCTGAGGCGTGGACGCCAGATATTCGATACGAACGCCCTCGGGGTGACCGTCGACTGGCTGATCGGTCGGATCGCGGCTCAGGCCTACTACCGCAACGTGCTCTTCTTCAATGAGAGCGGCAGCGGGAGTGGTTCGGGCAGCGGCTCGGTGGGCGGCACCACGAACCAGAACGATCAGGTCACAAACATTCTCGGCGTGAACGCCTCGACCCGCTTCGCGGTCGACTATCTGGCCCGGCTCGGATACGAGTTCTCTCGCACCAATTCGCTGAATGGAAATGGTAGCAATGGTAGCAGTACCGACCAGGACAACACGAGCAATACCGTCTTCGCGTCGGTTTCGCGGCAGTTCGGTCTCTATACCACGGGAGGTATCTCGACCTCTGCCCAGTTCCAGACCCTCAACAACACGAAGGTGTACAACGCGTCGCTCTTCGGGGCATACGGGTTGCCTTCAGGGCTGTCTCTTTCTGCGGCCGTCGGGTACAGCATCCTGGACAGCGACACCGAAGATAACACGGGCACCGTCACGGCGAACGTGAGCGCGAGCTATCGTTTCAATCGGGCATTCTTCTCGGTGGGGGTCTTTCAGGACTTCCGGCAAACCTCTCAGACAGGTCAGAACTTCGGTACGGTAGAGACGCGCTCGTATTTCGGTAGCTTCCTCTATCAGTGGACTCCATTCATCACCACGACGTTGCACGTGACCTACAGCGAAAACGAGCCCACCGGTACCGGCAACCTGAAGAGCGGCGCCAGCCAGACCGCGCTCAGCTACGGCGCGGGCCTGAACTGGCAGATCCTCCGCTGGCTGGTCGCGAGCCTTCAGTACACCTACACGCGCCAGACCGGCGGTAACGTGTTCGGCAACAACCTGGGACGATTCGGCGGTGGTGACTTCGCCGAGAATCGCGCTACGCTGAACCTCTTCGCGACCTTCTAGTTCCGGCGCCGCTCAAGCGGTCGCGCGCCGCGGCCACCGTCTTCCAGAGTTCCCTCCTAGGTCCCCTGCCCGGCTCTTCGACGTCGTCTGGGCCCTCCACGCAAAGGTTGCAGGTGCGAACAGGCTCTAAGTGCCTGCTTTCGTTGCCTCGCTTCGACCACTGAGGCTTCGACCTAGGACCACAGCGCAGATTTGCGGTGTGAAAGTAGTTGATTGCCCAATCAGAGCAGGGAACTTCTCCGTTTCCTCTGTCGAGGTTGTCTGAAAAGACAATGACTTAGGTCCTTGGCCTGCGTTCCGGACTGGCACTGGCTTTGCTCCTTCCCCGTCTCCGGAACCGCCAATGCTACGGATCTTCAGACACTACGTATCCGGCTTGGGTGTCATCCTCTTTCTGGGTGACCTTCTGGCAATTCTCGGAGGCTTCGTCCTCACCGAGCTGTCGGCGGTCTGGGTCGGCTCAGCTCCATTCCTCGTTCGCTTCCTGGAGGTTTGCACTCTCACCACCTTCACGCTCCACCTGGGTGACCTTTATGGGGCTCGGCTGGCCGTAAGTCCGCGCGAACTTCTCGCGCGCCTCCTCATCTGCCAGTCCATTTCCGGATTGATGATTGCCGCGATCGGGTTCGCCGCGCCGTCTCTTCGGCTTGGCCGCTCAGCCTTCCTGCAGATCACCATCCTGACCACGCTGGGTCTCATGGCGTGGCGGATGGCGCTCCTGATGGCCTGGCCGAAGCACCAGATGGCGGTCCGGGTGCTTGTGCTTGGAACTGGGCAGGTAGGTCGGATGATCACCGAGTTGGAAGCGACCAGCGCCCGCCCCTACCGGATTATTGGATTCCTGGACGACAGCCCCGCTGCCGCCGACATGATTCCGGAGGGCTATGCGCTCTTGGGCAAGATTCAAGATCTCGACGTCCTCGTTGAGGAGACTCGGCCAGACATCGTTGTGATCGCCCAAGTCGACCGACGAGGATGCTTCCCCGCGAAAGCCTTGCTGGGGTGTCGGCTTCGGGGGATCCGCGTAGAGGACTGGCCGACCTTCTATGAGAAGGGAACCGGTAAGATTCTTGTGACCGCCGTGCGGCCGAGCTGGCTGATCTTCTCGGATGGTTTCGTGAAGACGCCTCGCACCGAGATCATCAAGCGTCTCTGCGACGTAACCGTCTCGCTCGTCGGGCTTACCCTGGCGCTCCCCGCGATGATTATCGTTGCCATCGCGGTCAAGCTGGAGTCCCCGGGGCCGATCCTGTACCGCCAGCCTCGGCTCGGGCGTGACGGCTGCGTATTCATCCTGAACAAGTTCCGCTCCATGCGCCAGGATGCTGAGAAGGAGACCGGTCCGGTTTGGGCCCAGACCCGGGATCCTCGGGTGACCCGGGTCGGGGCGTTGCTGCGTCGGACGCGACTGGATGAACTCCCGCAGCTCCTCAACGTGCTGGTCGGGCACATGAGCTTCATCGGCCCTCGCCCCGAGCGTCCCGAATTCGTCGAGGAGCTCCAAAAACAGATCCCATACTATATGGAGCGCCTCGCCGTGAAGCCCGGCATCACCGGTTGGGCGCAGGTGAGCTATCGGTACGGCTCGTCCGTCGAAGACGCGATCGAGAAGCTCCAGTACGATCTGTACTACATCAAGAACCTATCCCTGTTCCTGGACCTCCTTATCCTCCTCAACACGGTCCAGGTAGTGCTCTTCGCGCGAGGTCGATGAACATGACCGCGCGCCACTTTATCGCCACCAAGGAGACAACTCGCTGATGGACACCCGGACGCTGCTCGCTCAGCTCGCGCGCTCCCTATTCGCCAGACGCAAGAAATGGATCGCCCTCACGACGCTCGCGTCGTTTGCGCTCCTGGTCCCAGCGGCTTATCTCCTGTCCAAAGAGCCCCCGCGCTATCAGACGGTGGCCACGGTTCTGATCGAGAACAAGGCCGATCGCGCGCCGGTCTTCCAGGAGTTCTCCCCGTACCGGCCATTGCCAGTGCAGCTCGCGATTCTGCAGAGCCGGCTGCTCGCCGCCTCGGTGGTGGAAGGACTCCCCCGATCCGCCGTGGACGACCTCATCCACAATCCTTACGGTCGCGACTACTGGGGTGAGTTCCAGGAGTGGATTCGCCGCCTCCGCAGCAAGGAGACCCCGGTTTCGAGCCCCCAGCGCCGGGCGGTGGCCGAACTGCAGCGCGATCGGGTCCGCTTCATACCACAGCCTGGCAACTCCGGAATCGTGGAGATTCTGGCTGAGGCGTCGCAGCCTCAGATCGCTCTCGACATTGCGAATACGTATATCGAGGTGCTGCTCGCCCGGACCCGGTCCTTCAATGTCGACGACGCCAAGAGTACCCGCGAGTACCTCTCCCAGCAGACTACCCAGGTCTCTGACGCCCTCGGTCGGAGTGAGGCGGCCCTGCGTCAGTTCACGATGTCGCGTGGTGGTGTTCAGATTCCGGCCAAGAGCACGGAAACTGCTCAACGGGTATCCCAGCTCGAGACGACCTTGGTTGAAGTGCAGGCCAACAAGAGCATCAGCCAGACTCGTCTCGCAGCGATGAAGCAGAAGGTCGAGGCGATGCCGGTGGTGCAGGCTCCGGCCGCCCCGTCGAAGCCGGCGGCTCCTGTCGCCAACCCAGCCAACACCGGTCGCCTCCGGGCCAAGCTGTCCAGTCTCGAAGCGCAGATGGTGGAAGCGAAGAGTCGTTACCCCGAAGAGCACGTACGGGTTCGATCGCTCGCCCAGCAGATCGCGGACGTGCAGCGGGAGTTGGGAGACGCCGTCAAGGACTCCACCGCGGCTAATCCCTCGACCAACAGCGTTCCTTCCGAGGACCGCGCCGCGTTCACCGAAATGGTGGCGGCCCTCGAGACCTCCGTCGTCTCACTGTCAGCCCAAGAGAACGCGTTGAAGGAGCAGCTCGCGGGCGCGCGCCGTGAGCTGTCCGGTCTTTCGAAGGACGAGCTCGAGTACCGCCGTCTGGCCTCCGACGTGGAGACCAATCGGAAACTGAGCATTCTACTGTCGGACAAACTGGGCGCCGCCCGCATCCGAGAGCAGGGCGAGATGAATGTAGTGAAGGTGATCGATCCACCAGGGTTCCCCACTACCGCACCCAATCAGCGCCGCATGACGTTCCTCGGTCTCGCCCTCGCCTTGTCCTTGGTGATCGGCCTCGGGGCACCGGCGACCGCGGAGTACTTCAACCGGCCCATAATGAGCGAGACCGACGTCCGCCATCTCACCGGACTACCGATCCTGACCGCGATCCCGGATGTGCAGACGCCGGGGGTAATCCTCGGGTCCAATGGGAGCGAGAACCAGACCAGCCAGGAAGACTACCATCTCTTCGTCGACTCGTTCCGACGCCTGCGGGTGGAGCTGCAGATGCTCGGAGATGAGCCTCCCCTGCGACGGATTCTGGTGGCCAGCGCGCTGCCCTTCGAGGGGAAGTCCACCGTCACGTTCAATCTCGGTCTCGCCTTCGGCGAGGTCGGCAAGCGCGTGATCATCGCCGATGCGGACTTCCATCGGCCGACACTCCATCGTCTCGCCAACAGCACGCCCCGTAAGGGATTCACGGACCTGCTGGCGGGCACTAGCAATCTCGTGGACACCATCATGCCCATCACCGAGCATGTGCATCTCGCGCCCCGAGGTGGATCCATGACCGCTCCCGCGCGGAGCGGCCTCGGTAACCGCCTGCCTCAGATCCTCTCAGACATGTCCAACGACGCCGACTACGTCCTCATGGATTCGTCGCCGATCTTGCTGATCCCGGACAACCTCTACATCGCCGCTGCGGCGGACGGGATCATCGTTGTGGTGAGTGTCGGTACGACTCGCCCTCGCGACCTCCTGCGGACGAAGGAGATCCTGGAGCGCGCCGGGACTCCTATCCTGGGGGTAGTCCTGAACCGCACACCGATCAAACAACTGAACTCCTACTACAAGCAGTACAGCGGCTACTACGGCGCATAGATCGAAACCTCACACTACTGGGCACTAGGGAGCGGATACGACCGTGTGGATAGAAACCCTCCAAGAGAAGCTGGAGACGCGCACCGCGCGCGTCAGCGTGATCGGCCTCGGCTACGTGGGCCTCAGCCTGGCCGTCGAGCTTGCCAAGGCCGGTTTCACCGTTCGCGGCGTCGACCTGGACCTCGAGCGAGTAAATCTGCTCAATCGGGGTGAGTCGTATTTGGTAGACGTGCCCGGCGAAGTGCTGAAGCCGCTCGTGGCCAGCGGCCGGTTGAAGGGCTCGACCGCCTTCGACGAGGCTGCTAGCGCTGATGCGCTGGTAATCTGCGTGCCGACCCCGCTGCGAAAGAGTAAGGAGCCAGACATCTCGTGCATTCTCTCCGCACTGGAGAGTATTCTCCCGCACCTCCGGGCTGGACAGCTGATGGTTCTAGAGAGCACGACGTTCCCGGGCACTACGGAGGAGGTGCTGCAGCCGAAGATCGAGAGCGCCGGACTGGTGATTGGCCGCGACGTGTTTCTGGCCTTCTCGCCCGAGCGAGTGGATCCCGGCAACAAGACCCACACGACTGCCACCATTCCGAAGGTGGTGGGCGGCGTGACCCCGGCATGCACCAAACTGGCCGCCGTTCTGTACCGGCAGGTGACGCACACCGTATTTGAAGCTTCAAATCCGCGGGTGGCGGAGACGGCGAAGCTTCTCGAGAACACGTTTCGCAGTGTGAACATCGCGCTGGCGAACGAGCTGGCGTTCGCGTGCCGAAAGATCGGCGTGGACCCGTGGGAAGTCATCGAGGCGGCGGCCACGAAACCGTTCGGTTTCATGCCCTTCTACCCAGGGCCGGGCATTGGTGGGCACTGCATCCCGGTGGATCCCCTCTATCTGTCCTGGAAGGTTCGACTCACTGGCTACGAGGCACAGTTCATCGCTCTGGCAGACCAGATTAACCGGGCGATGCCGGAACACGTGGTGAATCTGGTGACCGACGCCCTCAACGGTCAGGGACGCTCCGTGAAGGGCGCGTCGATGCTGATTCTCGGCGTGACATACAAGGCGGATGTGAACGACGTGCGCGAGTCGCCGGCCCTGGAGATCATCGAGATGCTGGCCCACAAGGGCGCTCAGGTGTCGTACGCGGATCCGTTCACGCCGCAGCTGAACGGTGAAGGCGGCAGGAAGCTGGTCGCGGTCGAAATTACACCAGAAGCGCTGGCCGCGGCGGACTGCGTCGTCATCCTCACGGGCCACTCAGCGTTCGACTACGCGATGATCAGCGACCGCGCGCGCCTCGTGGTGGACACGCGCAACGCCTTGAAGGGGCACCGGCATTCACAGGCCAGGATCATCACTCTCTGAGAGAGCCTTATGCGAACAATTCTCGTTACGGGCGGGGCAGGCTTCATCGGCTCGCATCTGGTCGACCGACTTCTGGAGGACGGCGCGTCGGTCCGAGTCTTCGATAACCTGTCTACTGGATCGCTGCAGAACCTTCAGGCGGCGGCACAACGTCATTCACGGGTGTCGAGCAGTTCCGGCGCCAGCTCGAACGGGAGCCGGCTAGAAGTGATCATCGGCGACGTCCGAGATCGAGAGATGCTGAGGACGGCACTCCGTGACGTAAAGTACGTCTTTCACTTGGCTGCGCTGCCTGCTAGTTCGGCGTCGGTGAGGAACCCGGGCGAGATCCACGCAGTCAACGTCGAAGGTACTCTCAACGTCCTCCAAGGCGGGCTAACCGAGGGGGTGTGGCGGCTAGTGGTCGGGTCGTCGTCGTCGGTGTACGGGACGCCGACCCGGGTACCCATCTCCGAGGATACGCGAGTGGCGCCGAGCACGCTGTTCGGCGCGTCAAAGGTGGCGGCCGAAACCTATGCGCGCGCCTTCTACGTACGTCACCAGCTCGATACGGTGACGCTACGCTACTTCAATATCTATGGTCCGCGGCAGAAGGCGACGGGAGAGGGCGCCATTATCGCGAAGCTGCTGGAGGCAGTTCGGCAGGGGCGCCCCTTCGTCGACCAGGACGATCGGACGGCGGAAGATTTCGCTTACGTGGACGACGCGGTGGCGGCGACGCTGGCTGCAGCACAGGCGCCTCGGGCGGCTGGTCACGTCATCAACGTGGCTTCGGGGGGAATGGCCACGATCAATGACGTGCGAGGGATCCTAGCGGATCTGCTCCGGAGGGTACCGGTAGCCACCTTGCCGCGGGACCCGGCGGCCGGACCGCGACAAGTATGCGCCGCGATGGACATGGCCGCTGAGTTGCTCGACTTCCGGCCCCGCGTCCCGCTCATCGCCGGTCTCGCGCGAACGATCCAGGCCTTTAGCGAGACCGAGTACGCAGAGTTGCCGGCGCTAGCGCGGGTCACTCCGGAATGATCAATGCGCTGACCTTTGACGTGGAAGAATACTTCCATGCGGAGGTCTTCTCTGAGGTGGTGCGTCCAGAGAGGTGGGGGGGCCTCGAGAGCCGCGTAGTGGCGGCCACGGAGCGTATTCTCGACGTGCTGGAGGGAGGCCCGGTCACCAGGGCAACGTTCTTTGTCCTGGGTTGGGTTGCGGCTCGGCATCCGGACCTGGTTCGGATGATCCATGCTCGGGGCCATGAGGTGGCGTGTCATGGACACGGCCATCAAATGATCACGCGGCAGAGTGTGGCGCAGTTCGCAGAGGACGTATCGCGGGCGAAGAAGACGCTCGAGGACACCATCGGTGCCGCGGTGGTTGGCTACCGGGCCCCGACGTTTTCAGTTGTTCGCGAAACTCTCTGGAGCCTCCAGGTGTTGGTTGATTTGGGCTTTCAGTACGATTCGAGCATCTTCCCGATCGTCCACGATCGATATGGAATTCCCTCCGCCGCGCGCTGCCCCCACCGATTGGCGGTGGCCTCCGGCGCTGAGATCGTAGAGTTCCCGCTTTCGACGGTGGCCGTTTTGGGTTGGCGCGTCCCCGTGGCCGGTGGCGGATACTTTCGGCTCTTCCCCTACGGCGTCACGCGGTGGGCTATCCATCGTATCAACAAGCGTGAAGGCCAGCCCGCGATTGTGTATTTGCATCCATGGGAGATCGATTTGGTGCAACCACGTCTCCCGGTAGGGCGCATGGCCCGTGTCCGCCATTCGCTGAACAGCGGGGCAACTCTGGGCCGGCTTCGGCGTTTGGTGCGCGACTTTCAGTTCGCACCGGCTCGTGACGTGCTCGCGGCCGCTGGGATACTGACGGCAGGAAGGGTCGCGTGAAGATCGTCGCAGTGGTCGGAGCGCGGCCAAACTTCGTCAAGATTGCACCGATCTTGGCCGCGCTGCGGGAGTACCCGCACGTCTGCACCACGCTGGTTCATACCGGACAGCACTACGACGCGAAGATGTCGGATTCGTTTTTCGCCAATCTCGAGATTCCGAAGCCCGACGTCAATCTCAACGTTCAGGCAGTTGGGCCGGTGGCTCAGATGAGCGAGATCATGACCCGGTTCGAGGCCGTACTCACCGACCACCGCCCGGACGTGGTTCTCGTGGTCGGAGACGTGACCTCCACGGTGGCGGCGGCCATCACCGCGGTGAAGATGGGCCGCGCGGTAGCCCATGTGGAGGCGGGTCTCCGGAGCTTCGATCGGACGATGCCCGAGGAAGTTAATCGCGTGCTCACGGACGCGATCTCCGACTTTCTCTTCACCACCGAACCGGAGGCGGAGGAGAACCTGATCCGTGAGGGGATATCGAGGGAGAAGATCCACTTCGTGGGTAACGTCATGATCGATACCCTTTTTCGGTACCGCGAGCGAGCTCGGGAATCTGACGTGCTGTTGCGGCTCGGTCTGGCCCCCGAAGCATACGCCGCGTTGACGCTTCACCGCCCGAGCAATGTGGACGACGAGTGTACGCTGGGCGTGCTGCTTGCCGCGATCGCCCGAATCCAGGCCGAGATTCCGGTGGTGTTTCCGGTCCACCCACGGACGAGACGCCACCTGGAGGCTCTGGCTCCGGTGCTGCCGTCAATGCCTGGTCTCCGTTTGGTGGATCCGCTGCCGTACCTGGACTTCGTGCAGTTGATGGCGAATGCGCGCTGCGTTCTGACGGATTCGGGTGGGATTCAGGAGGAGACCACGGCGCTGCGAATTCCGTGCCTGACCCTGCGGCAGAACACTGAACGGCCGATCACTGTCAGCCGCGGCAGCAACCGCGTCATCGGGACCAGCGAGGAGGCGATCTACGAGAGCTGGCGGACCGTCGCCCAAGGGCGGTGGCCGGTGGGTGACCTTCCGGAGCTTTGGGACGGCAAGGCGGCGGGACGGATCGTGCGCGTCCTGCTCGGACTCGGGCGCTAGGAGAGTTCGGTGGACGTTCGTGCGTTGACCACCGAGACCGTCGACTGGGATGCATTCGTGCGGAGCACGCCAGGGGGTAGTCCGTTCCATCTGATGGCTTGGAAGCGGGTCGTCGAAACCGCCTTTCGCCATCGGTCCCACTATCTGATGGCGGTGCGGGGCGGGGGGCTGGAGGGCGTCCTCCCCCTATTCGAGGTTCGCGGGCTGGTCGGCGGACGCGGATTGGTGTCGGTGCCCTACGGGGTTTACGGCGGCATCTGCGCCACCGGCGTGTCGGCTCGGCAGGCCCTTGTAGAGGCGGCTCGGGAGCTGGCCGAGCGGGTCAAGGCCGACTACGTCGAGCTCAGGCATCGAGGCGGGCAGGAGGTGGACCTGCCCACCAAGTCGCTCTACGTGACCTTTTCCCGACCGATCGCGTCGAGCGAGGAGGCGAACCTCGACGCGATCCCGCGCAAGCAGCGCCGGATGACGCGCCAGGGGCTGAAGCACGGACTTCACCCCGAGTTCGGGCTCCAGCATCTCGACCGCTTCTACGATATCTACGCCCACAGCGTTCACTCTCTGGGCTCGCCGGTATTTCCGCGACGCCTGTTCCGTGCCATCAGCCAGGAGTTCGGTAAGGACTGCGAGTTGCTGACGATCTGGAAGGATTCAGCTCCCGTTTCGGGCGTGCTCACGCTGCTGTTCGAGGACCAGGTGCTCCCCTACTACGGTGGAGCCCGACGCGAGGCTCTGGCGTTCGCGGTGAACGACTTCATGTACTGGGAGCTGCTCTGCCACGCGGCCAAGACCGGCTATCGCACCTTCGATTTCGGCCGTAGCCGCGAGGGCACCGGCGCCTACAACTTCAAGCGCCACTGGGGATTCGAGCCGGTGCCCCTGCCGTATCAGTACGTGCTGCGGGGTGGCCGCCAGATGCCTAACCTGAGTCCTTCGAACCCGAAGATGCACTTCGCCGTAGAGGCCTGGAAACGAATGCCCCTGCCCTTGACCAAGCTCGTCGGCCCCTTGCTGACGCGGTATCTGCCATGAATATCTTGATGCTCGGACGCTGGGTGCCTCCACCCCGCCGGCCGGTACGGACGATGCGCGAGTATCAGTTCGCCCGTCAGCTGCTAGCGCGGAGCCACCATCTTACGCTCGCGTTCGTCACCGACAATCCGGACACCGCCGGGTCGATCTCGGCCCTCCGTTCGGAGTTCGGAGACCTCGAGTTCTCGGCGGTGCCGCGCGCCTGGAAGTCGCTCACCGGTGCGGTCAGCCTCGCGACCGGCGAGTCCTGCACCCTGTCGTACTTCAGGTCGGAGGCCCTGCGCACGCGACTCGACGATCGGATGCGTCGTACACCCTACGATCTGGTCTGTGTCTCGTCGTCGAGCATGATTCAGTACGCCCTCGCCATCGATAAGGCGATTCCCCTCGTGGCGGATTTCGCGGAGGTCGATTCGGAGTGGTGGCTGCAGCGCGCGGTTCGCGGATCGTTCCCGAGCATCCGCTTCTTTCGGACCGAGGCGGCCAGACTCCGAGCCGCGGAGGCGGCCGCCGCTGGTCGAGCGGCGCGCTGCCTGACCGCAAGCGCGGGGGCGGCCGAGATCGTCAAGCGCTTCGCCCCGGACGCTCCGATGACCGTGATCCCCAACGGGGTAGACGTGGACCGTCCCGTGGTCCCGGCCACGCGCCCGAAGGTCCCCACGGTCGTGCTGAACACCTCCCTCGCAGGAGAGATGGAGGTCCGGGACGCGATCGAGTTCCACCGCGCTGTCATGCCGCTCATTCGGGAGCGCGTGCCCAGCGCGCGGCTCGTCATCGTGAGCAGGGAGCCCGTGGGCATTCCTTCCCTGGGCAACGCGCTGGCGGGTGCCGAGCTGGTGCCGGGAGTCTCGGATCCCGGCGCGTTGCTTCATAAGTCCACAGTGGCCGTCGCGCCCCTTCGCCACGGCACCGATGTCCATCGAACGGTGCTCGAGCCGATGGCGGCGGGTCTAGCGGTGGTCGCCACGTCGGGCGTTCTGCAACGGCTCACGGTGGGCGCGGGCGAGGAGGTCCTCGTCGCCGACGAGCCGAAGGACTTCGCCCGCAAGGTCATCCATCTACTCGGCGACGATGGAGCGCGGGGCGAGATGGGCGCACGGGGTCAGGCTTTGGTCGCGGACCGGTACTCGTGGACCCGCATGGCGGAACAGTTCGCTCACCTGGTCGAGGGTGTCAAGCAGCCGCCCCCCCCTTCCCGACCCTCCGCGGAGCCCCTGGCCCGAGCCCAGCTATGAAGGTTCGCCGCATCGATAGCCGCCAGGGCTTCGAGGCCCTGGCGCCCGTGTGGGCCGAACTCGGTCGAGAGGCGGGACATGCGTCCCCTTTCCTGAGCCATGACTGGTTCTCGTGTTGCTGGGAAGCGGGGACGCCGTCGCGCCGCGCGGAGACGCTGGTGGTGGATGACGCCGCCGGCCCGGTCGCGATGGTGCCACTGGCCCGCTGGCGGAGTGCCTTGCACCGGGCCCCGGTTCGAGTGCTCGGCATGTTGACGGCACCGGATACCGCGTTCACGGACTGGCTGATCACCGGCCGCCCGGAGCCAGTGGTCGAGGCGGTGCTGAACGAGCTGGACCGGCGGAAGGACTGGGACGTACTCGATTTGAGTGCGCTGCCGGCGGACTCCCCGACCGTGAAGGCCCTCGAGACGACGCTGCCCGGTCGCTTTCGCTGGCAGCGCGGGGCCACGCTCCGGTCGCCGCACGTCACGATCGCCGGGACCTGGGATGCGTACTGGACAGCGAAGAGCCAGCGATTCAAAAAGACGATCCGGAGCGTACGGAACCGGCTGGGCAAGGCCGGGGCCGTATCGATCGACGAATACCGGGAGGTCTCGGTCGACTCTCCAGTATTCAGCGAGCTTCTCGATGTGTCACGTCGGAGCTGGAAGGCGGGCGAGGGGGTCGCCATCGCCACCATGCCCGGGATGCCGGCTTTCTTTGCCGCACTCACCGAGCGGGCCAGCCGCCGAGGCTGGCTCCGAGTCTGGATTCTTCGCCTGGACGGACGTGCGATCGCCACCGAGTATCAGCTCGAAGCGGACGGCCGGGTGCACGCGCTACGGGCCGACTTCGACGCGAGCTTGCCGGAGGAGCTGTCTCCTGGCAGCCACCTGAGCTACGAGATTCTACGCACGCTCTTCGGACGAGACAGCGTTCACGAGTACGACATGGGGCCGGGCGAGAACCCGTACAAGGCCCGATGGGCGTCCGGCGCCCACGAGACGATCCAGCTCCGGGTGTTTCGTCGAGGGCTCTACGGGACGATGCTTCACGGCCTCGAAACGCGGGCGGTGCCGGCCCTGCGCCGGCTGCTCGACCGGAGGGAGCCGTGAGCGGCATCGCGGGGCTGATTCACCGGGATTTCCGACGTCCAGTCGACGAGCGTCTCGCCTCCGTGCTCGTCACGGCGACCGGGAGCTCGGACAGTCCGAAGGGTCTCGGCGGACCCGGATCACTTCTGCTGGCCCTGGGAGAGAGCTGCGCTGAGCAGCTGGCCGACGGGCAGATCGTGGCGGCCCTCGACCTGAGCAACGTCGACGAGCTGCGCTCGGCGACCGGCGCCAGCTCGCCCGGCCAGATCATCCGCCATCTCTATGAGCAGATCGGAGCCGACTTCCCGGACCGTCTTCGCGGGGCCCTCAGCATTGCACTGTGGCTCCCCGACGTCCGTACCTTGGTGCTGGTCGCCGACCGCTTCGGCTTGCAGCGCCTCTACTACGCGGTCAACGCCACCGGGGTGGCGTTCAGCTCACGCGTCCGCGGCCCGCTCGCGCTCGACGGAACCACCTCCGAGGTGGAGCCCGATGCGATCTACGCGTACCTCAATTTCGGCACGGTGCCCGCCCCACGGACTCCGTACCGTGCGGTCCGCCGGCTTCCACCGGGGCACGCACTCGTCTGGAAGGACGGCGAGATTGTGGTCCGGCCGTACTGGCAGATGACCTACGAAGAGCGCCGCCGGAGGCAGGATACCGCCGCATCCGAGATGAGGCGCCAAACGGAGGAGGCGGTTCGGCGGGCCCTTCTGGGGGTGGAGGTCAAGCACACGGGGGCCTTCCTCAGTGGGGGCACTGACAGCAGCACGGTGGTGGGGATGATGGGGCGGCTCACCGGAGAGCGGGTCCAGGCCTTCTCCATCGGCTTCCGGGAGGAGCGCTACAACGAGCTCGAGTACGCCGAGCTAGCGGCCCGTCACTTCGGGGCCGCGCACTACACGCGGCTCGTGAGCGCAGACGAATCCTTTGCCGTCGTCCCAGACTTGGTGTCGGCGTACGACGAGCCGTTCGGAAACAACTCGAACATTCCGACATATCTCTGCGCCCGTATGGCTCGGGAGGCGGGGGTGCGCCTGCTGCTGGCGGGCGACGGTGGAGACGAGATCTTTGGGGGCAACGAGCGCTACCGTCGAGAGCAGATCCTCTCTCGCTATGGGCTCATTCCGAGCCCGGTACGGCATGGAGTGCTCGAGCCGTTGCTGCGGCGTCTTCCCCCGGGTGGCCTGAGCCCGCTGGGGAAGGCGCAGCGCTACGTGGAGCGAGCGTCCCTGCCAAACCCCGACCGGTTCTACTCCAGCGAGTTCTTCGTCGCCCGGGAGCGCGCCTGGCTCTTGCACCCGGAGTTCCTGGCCGATATCCACGGTGACACTCCGCTGGACGTGGCCCGGGAGCACTACCGGGGCGCTCGGGCCCGGTCGGAGATGAATCGCCTCATGGGCGTCGACCTCAAGATCACTCTCGGCGACAACGATCTGTTCAAGGTGACGCGGGCTGCCGAGGTCGCCGGTATCATGGTGCGGTTTCCGCTGCTGGACGTCTCTCTAGTCGAGTTCACCGGGACGTTGCCGGTGCGCGACAAGGTCCGGGGTACCGAGAAGCGGTATCTCTTCAAGCGGGCGTTTGCCTCGCTGTTGCCCGCCGAGATCCTCGCCAAGGTCAAACACGGCTTTGGACTGCCAGTCGGCGAGTGGCTCAAGACCCACGCCGGATTCCGCGAGCTTCTGCACGATACGCTGCGGTCGGGCCGTTGCCGGGAGCGGAACTACTATGCGCCCGGGGCGCTCGAAGCCCTGTTCCGGCGCCACGCCGAGGACCATACCCCCTACCACGGTGACGTGCTCTGGACGTTGCTGATGCTCGAGCTGTGGCACCTCCGACACGGAGACGCGCGGTGAGCGTCAAGTCGGAGACGACCCGCGTGCTGTCCACCGTGCTCTACCGGAGCGGTCTGCTCGGGCCGTTGAGTAACGCGGTCGGTTACGCCCGGCGGGTCAAAGGGTTCCCCGTCCTCGGTTTCCATCGGGTCAACGACGACGATGACCCGTTCATGCCTGCGCTGCCGACCGGCCTCTTCGCGGCCCGCATGGAGCACATCGCACGGCACTACACCGTCCTTACCGTGGAAGACCTCGTGGAGCGACTGCGTCACGGTCAAGTTCCGCGAAAGGCCCTCGCGCTCACCTTCGACGACGGGTATCGCGACAATCTGACGCACGCCGCGCCCATCTTGGCCCGCTACGGCTTGCCGGCGACGGTCTTCCTGACCACCGGTCACATCGGCACGTCCGAGATGCTGTGGTTCGACCGGCTGGCCCTCGCCCTCAAGAGGACTGCTCGGCCGCAACTCGCCCTCGGGCGACAGACCGTGCTGCCCCTTGGTTCGACGACGGAGCGACTGGGGGCGCTGCAGGTGGCCCTCCGCCATCTGAAGAGTTTGCCGGACTCGGAACGACGGCACACGCTCGATCAGCTCATCGTCGAACTGGGCTCCGGCCCCCTCGAGGGCCCGAAGCGGCTCATGCTGAGCTGGGACGAGGTCGGTGCGTTGCGAGGCCTCGGGTTCTCGATCGGGGCTCATACCGTCAGCCATCCGATCCTGTCGAGGCTGTCGCCTGAGGACGCTTGGCGGGAGATCAGCGATTCGAAGCTCGCGATCGAGCGCGCGCTCGGGACTCGTGCCCGGGCGTTTGCGTACCCCAATGGCGGCGCGGAGGACGTCACCGATCTCACGGTTCGCCTAGTCAAGGACGCGGGGTTCGCCTGTGCGGTGACCACGCGACGAGGATTGAACACATCGACCACTCCGCTCCTGGAGCTCCGTCGCGGCGGACCCTGGGAGCGTCATCTTCCGACGTATGCGCTCAAGCTGGCCCGCTACCAGCAAACGGGCGCCTGAGCCAAGGAGGCAGCTATGTGCGGGATCGTCGGTTATATCGGGCGGCGGGATGCGGTCGGAATCCTCGTGGATGGTCTTCGCCGTCTCGAGTACCGTGGGTACGACTCGTCGGGGATCGCGATTCAGACGCCGACCGGCCTGGACCTCCGCCGGAGCGTAGGCAAGATAGATCGGCTGCGGGAAGCGATCGGCCGGAACCCGCTCGCCGGGACCACCGGACTCGGGCACACCCGCTGGGCCACCCACGGCCGGCCCTCCGACGGCAACGCCCACCCGCATGCCGACTGCACCGAGCGACTGGTGGTGGTACACAACGGGATCCTCGAGAACTACCTCGAGCTGAAGGCCGACCTGGAGCGCGACGGGCACCGGTTCCGCTCCGAGACGGACACCGAGGTGATGGCGCACCTCATCGAGGCGGCCCGAGCGGATGGGCAGGACCTGGTGACCGCGGTGCGCTGGGCGATCGGTCAGATTCGCGGGGCATATGCGCTGGGGGTGCTGGCCGCCGACGAGCCTGGTCTTCTCATCGCGGCCAAGCGTGGCGCCGGCGCGGTGGTCGTGGGGTTGGGGGAGGGCGAGACGTTCGTGGCCTCCGATATCCCGGCGGTGCTGCCACACACCCGGACGGTTCTGATCCTGGAGGACAACGAGATTGCCGAGGTGAGCCGCGAGCGCGTCGTGCTGTCGACGATCGCCGGTCAGCCCGTCGAGCGGGCCCCGTCCCATATTACCTGGGATGCCGCGATGGCCGAGAAGGGCGGCTACCCACACTTCATGCTCAAGGAGATCCACGAGCAGCCGGAGGCGGTCGCCGCCACCTTCCGCGGGCGGGTCGAGTCCGAGAGCGGCACGGTCGTCCTCCCGGAAGCCAACCTGACACCGGAGCTGATCGCCGCGGTCGAGCGGGTGGTTCTGGTCTCCTGCGGCACGTCGTACCATGCGGCCCTGACGGGTCGTTCCATGATCGAGCGCCTAGCCGGACTCCGGGCCGAGGTGGACATTGCCTCCGAGTTCCGGTACCGCGACGCGATCCTGGGTCCGGACACCCTCGTGGTGGCGGTCTCGCAGTCCGGGGAGACTGCGGACACCCTAAGCGCGATCCGAATCGCGCGTGAGCAGAGCTCCCTAATGCTAGCCATCACCAACGTGGTCGGATCGGCGCTGGCTCGCGAAGCGGCCGGCGTGATCTATACGCACGCCGGCCCCGAGATCGGGGTGGCCTCGACCAAGACGTTCACCGCCACGATCACGGCCTGCTATCTGCTCGGGCTGGCGTTGGGTCTCGGCAAGGGTTTCCTCACTACCCGGGACAGCCAGAAGCGGATCGCCGAGCTGCAGGAGATCCCGTTCCTGATGGCTGACGCGCTCGCGGTCAAGGCGGCGGCGGCCGAGCTGGCGGGTCACCTGACCGCGTACAGCAACTTCCTGTACCTAGGCCGCGGCACGCAGTTCCCGATCGCCCTGGAGGGGGCCCTGAAACTGAAGGAGATTTCCTATGCCCACGCCGAAGGCTATGCGGCGGGCGAGATGAAGCACGGGCCCATCGCGCTCATCGACGAGCGGATGCCGGTGGTCGTGTTGACTCCCCGAGACGGTTCGTACGATCGGATGGTGGGCAACGTCGAGGAGGTCAAGGCCCGCGGTGGCCGCGTCATCGCGATCTGCCACCTCGGTGACGCCGAGATGGCCCGACGCGCCGATCATGTCCTGGAGGTTCCGGCTGCGGCCGATCTCCTCTCTCCGCTCCTGACCGTGGTTCCCCTCCAGCTCCTCGCTTACCACATGGCGGTCCTGCGCGGCTGCGACGTCGATCAGCCGCGAAACCTGGCCAAGAGCGTGACGGTCGAGTAGGGGCGACCACTCATGAGCGGACTTCGCGACTACATCCTCCTGGTCGTGGTGGGGGGCCTCGTCCCGGTGAGCCTGATGCGGCCATGGATCGGGGTCCTGGGCTGGTTCTGGATCGCCTACATGGTTCCCCACGCGCTCACCTGGGGCTTCGGCCGCACCCTGCCCCTGGCCGCACTCGTGGGGGGCGCCACGCTCGCGGGCTTCCTCTTCACCAAGGATCGCCGGCCTCTCCCCCGCTCGCTAGCGGTGGCGCTCGTGATCCTGTTCTTCGCCCACATCACCCTCTCCTCGTCGCTTGCGTTCAACCAGGAGCTGGCGTGGGCGAAGTGGAACTGGGTCAGTAAGATTCTGCTGATGACCCTGGTGACCATGTGCCTGTTCCAGGACCGGACCCGACTGCGGTACCTCTACATGGTCCCCGCTCTGGGCCTGGGCTTCTACGGGCTGAAGGGCGGCATCTGGGTGCTGCGGACCGGAGGCGCCAGTCGACTCTTCGGCCCGGACAAGAGCTTCTTCGAGGACAACAACACCTTTGGCCTCGCTCTCGCCATGGTGCTGCCGCTACTCCTCTATCTCTCGCGTGAGGAGCCCCGGGTCTGGCTCAAGAACCTTATGAAGGGGATGTTCGCAGGCACCATTGTCACCGTTCTCTTCACCTACTCGCGCGGGGCCTTCCTCGGACTCGCGGTGACCATCGGCGTGCTGATCTGGCGCTCACCTTGGCGCCTGCGTTTTGCGACCATCGTGCTCGTCACGACCATCATCGCGGCTCCCCTGGTTCCGGCCGGGCTCAAGGACCGCATCGGATCGATCTCCAATCAGGAATCGGCCGAGACCCGGGACAATTCCGCGAAGGGGCGAATCGAGGCCTGGACGACCGCCTGGGGCATCGCGGTCGCCCATCCGTTCTTCGGCGAGGGTTTCAAGGCCCTGTGGAATACCCAGCTGTGGAACACGTACTTCGGCAACGACTATCTCTCGGTTCGAGACGTTCACAGTCTGTACTTCGAGATATTGAGCGAACACGGCCTGATGGGATTCGCGCTGTATTTGGCCATCCTGTTCAGCACGCTCGGCACGCTTCGAAGGCTCCGGAAGCGCTGGCAGGCCGATCCCGAGCACGGCTACCTGTCGCGCTACGCGGAGATGACCGAGTTGGCCATCTATCCGTACCTGGTGGCCGGAGCATTCCTCGGGGTGGCGTACTTCGATCTCTACTTCCTCATGGTCGCCACCGGGATCCTGCTCGGCCACCTCTCCCAGGAGGCCGAGGCCAAGGTCCTGGCCGCCCAGCCGGCGGCGCCGTCGGCGCGAGCGAGACTGGCGGCGCGACGGCAGTCTCTCCCGAGGACACGACATGCTTGACGCATTCGCCAGCACCTGGCGCCACTGGGACCTCGTGGTCAGCTTCGCGCAGCGCGACATCAAGGCCCGATACAAGCAGACCGCGCTCGGCATCTCCTGGGCGTTGCTCCAGCCTCTGTCGATGATGCTGGTGTTCACCCTTGTCTTCTCGGTCTTCGCCAAGGTACCGAGCGACGGCGTGCCGTATCCGATCTTCGCCTACAGTGCGCTCATCTTTTGGACCTTTTTCGCGAACAGCATCAGCACCGGCACCGTGGCCATGGTCGCCAACGCGACGCTGATCCGGAAGATCTACTTCCCCCGAGAAACTCTGCTCACGTCGGTGGTGCTGGCGGGCTGCCTGGATCTCACCATCGCCTGCGTGCTATTCGCGGGGATGCTGCTCTACTACAAGATCGCGGTGACCGCCGCGGTCCTGTGGATCATCCCGTTGGTCGCACTGCAGATCCTCCTCGGCCTGGGCATCACGAGCTTGACCGCGGCGGCGCACGTGAACTTCCGCGATATTGGCCACGCACTCCCGCTGATGCTGCAACTGTGGATGTTCGCGAGTCCGGTGGGATATCCGATCAGCGTGATTCCGGGGTGGCTGCGACCGTTTTACATGTTGAACCCGATGGCGGCGATCATCGACGGCTACCGCCGGGCGGTGCTGCTCGGCGCGACTCCCGACCTGCCGGCGCTCGCGATGAGCGTCGTGATCACGCTGGCGATCGTGGCACTGGCCTTTCCCGTTTTCAAGCGCGCCGAGCGGACGTTCGCCGACGTGATCTGAGAGGGACGATCTTAAATGTCCGATACGGTCATCGACTTGGACTGCGTCGCCAAGCGGTATCGACTGCGGCGCGGCTGGCACGTCACCTCCCTGCGGGACGAGGTGGTGCGGCTCGGTTCTCGAGTGCTGGGACGTGCAGTGGAACCGCGGGAGGAGTTCTGGGCCCTCCGGGACGTGACGTTTTCACTCGAGCGAGGGGAGATTCTGGGCCTCGTTGGGATGAACGGGGCGGGCAAGAGCACGCTGCTCAAGATCCTCTCGAAAGTCACGGTCCCGACCCGAGGTTCGTTCGTGGCCCGCGGTCGACTGGGAGCCCTGATTGAGATCGGGGCGGGCTTCCATCCGGAGCTGAGTGGGCGGGAGAACATCTTCCTGAACGGGGCGATCATGGGGATGTCGCGCCGGGAGGTCCAGGGAAAGTTCGATCGGATCGTCGCGTTCGCGGAGGTGGAGCGATTCATCGACACTCCGATCAAGCACTACTCTTCGGGGATGCAGATGAGGCTGGGCTTTGCGGTGGCGGCGCACACCGATCCCGACATCCTGCTGATCGACGAGATTCTCGCGGTCGGGGACGCGTCATTTCAAGCCAAGTGTTTGAACAAGCTGGCCGAGCTGAAGGAAGAAGACAAGACGATCATTCTCGTCTCCCACAACCTAACGACGATCACCGAGCATTCGAAGCGTGTGTTGTGGCTCGATCACGGCGCGGTCCGCATGATCGGGGAACCGGACGCGGTGGTGGACTCATTCCTTCAGCACGTGACCGAAGAGATCGGAGGTGACGACGAGGGCGGAGGGTTGGGCGCGCGAGAGATCGGCCGGCAGATCAGGATTCTCGACGTGTCTCTGGCGGACGAGTTTCAACATCCGCAGGCGCGATTCGATCGGGGCGACGCGGTGCTGATCGACGTCGCGTACTCCGCTTCGGAGGCGATGCCGGGTGCGGTGTTCTTGATCTCGATCCAGGACGTTCAGGGGTACCCGCTGGGAGGTGTGTCGACGGACCCGGACGCGGTGAGGATCAACGGGGCAATCGACCGAGGGGTGGTGCGGCTGCGGCTGGATCCGCTGATCTTGAACAAGGGCGTTTACACGCTGAGCGTTCACGCGCTGGATCCGGGGACAAAGCGGTACTACGACATCAAGCGCCGGGCGGTGCGGATTCTGGTGGATGGGGAGCTGGCCAGCTCACGGCAGACGAGTGGCCACGTGTATTACCCACACCAGTGGGAGCAGCTCAAGTGACCCGGCGGGAGGCGGTCTGACATGTGCGGGATCGCGGGGATGGTGGACGTCACCGGCCGACCGGTCGACGAAAGGCTGCTGCGGGCCATGACCACGGTGCAGGCGCACCGGGGGCCCGACGGCGAGGGTTTCGTCTGTCGCGCCGGGGCGGGCTTGGGGCACCGACGTCTCGCCATCATCGACCTCGTCACCGGCGAGCAGCCGATGGCCAACGACGACGGGTCGATCTGGCTGGTGTTCAACGGCGAGATCTACAACTTCCGGGAGCTGCGTGGGGAGCTCGAGGCGCGCGGCGTCCGTTTCCGGACTAGCTCGGACACCGAGGTGATTCTGCGCGCCTACGAGATCGACGGACCGGCCTGCGTGAACCGGCTGCGCGGCATGTTCGCCTTCGCGATCCTTGACCGGCGGGCGGAGCGGATGTTTCTCGCTCGCGACCGCATGGGGATCAAGCCTCTCGTCTACGCCTGGGACGGCCGGCGGCTGCTGTTCGCTTCGGAGATCAAGGGGATCTTGGAGGATGGGAGCGTACCACGGGACCTGGACCAGGAGGCGCTCTCCGACTATCTGACCTACCACTACGTGCCGGCCCCCCGGACGATCTTTCGAGCGATCCGTAAGCTACCGCCCGCCTCGACCCTGGTCCTGCCACTGGGCGGTGGCGAGCCGGCGGTGTCGAAATACTGGGAGCTTCAGTTTGCGCCCGACCGCCGGGTCGGGGAGTCGGAGTGGCTCGAACGACTCCGAGACCACCTGGCCGACGCGGTCAAGAGCCACATGGTCAGCGACGTCCCGATCGGGGCATTCCTGAGCGGTGGGGTCGATTCGAGCTCGGTAGTGGCGCTCATGGCTCAGGCGTCCTCGGCCCCGATCCGGACGTTCTCTATTGGATTCGCCGAGGCCGACTTCGACGAGCTTGCGTTCGCCCGCCGGGTGGCGACGCGGTACGGGACCGACCACTACGAGCTGGTAGTGAAGCCCAACGCGGTCGATGTCCTGCCGAAGCTCGCGTGGCACTTCGACGAGCCCTTCGCCGACTCCTCGGCGATTCCCACGTACTACGTATCGAAGATCACCCGAGAGCATGTGACGGTCGCCCTGTCCGGTGACGGCGGTGACGAGAACTTTGCGGGGTACCGCCGCTACGCTCGAGCCCAGCAGCTTCACAATCGCTTCGATCGGGGGCTTGGTCGGCTCGCGCGGCCGCTGCTAGCTGTGGCTGGCCGGATGCTGCCGATCGAGGCTCGCGGCCAGGCCTATGCCGAGCTTCTCGGCTCCGACGCCCTTGGCCGCTACCTGCGCCTCGTGGCCTATGAGCGGCGGCGCACCGTCCGGCGCCTGCTTTCCGGTGACCTCGCCGTGGTCGGACGGGTGGTGGGCGACAGCTCGCTGTTCCGGCGCCTGGCCTCCGAGAGCAGCGCGCCGGACTACGTCTCGATGCTGCAGCACCTCGACATGCGGACCTACCTGCCAGATGACATCCTGACCAAGGTGGACCGGACGAGCATGGCGGTCTCTCTGGAAGCCCGGGTTCCCCTGCTCGATCACATACTGATGGAGTTCGTGGCGACGATCCCCTCGCCATTCAAGCTTCGGAACGGGACCGGCAAGCACCTACTCAAGCGGGCGATGCTGCGGTCCCTTCCGGCCGAGATCCTCACGCGGCCGAAGATGGGCTTCGGGGTGCCGCTGGGTAGCTGGTTCAACGGCGAACTTCGAGACATGACGCGCGACATCCTGCTGTCTCGTACCGCGCGAGAGCGCGGCATCTTCCGGCCGGCCGAGGTCGAGCGGGTCCTCCAGGTCCACGACTCGGGCCGGCGCGACTGCTCGGCGCGGCTCTGGTCGCTCGTTTGCTTCGAGCTCTGGATGCGCCAGTGGGCGACGGGCGCGCCCCGGCGCGACGCACGGACGAGCGCCTGATATGTGTGGCATCGCCGGTCTGGTATGCACAGACCCCCGACACCCGGTGGACCCGGGCCTCCTGAGCCGGATGACCGGCGTCATCCGACACCGCGGTCCCGATTCGGACGGCTTCCACCGCGGGCCCGGGGTCGGCCTCGGCCACCGACGGCTCAGCATCATCGACCTCTCGACCGGGGATCAGCCGATCTACAACGAGACCCGAACCGTGGCCATCGTCTTCAACGGCGAGATCTACAATTTCACCGAACTCGCGCGGGAGCTGGAGACCGCCGGGCACATGTTCGCGACGCGCTCGGACACCGAGACCATCGTGCACGCGTACGAGCAGTTCGGGCTCGACTTCGTTACCCGACTTCGCGGCATGTTCGCCTTCGCCCTCTGGGATGAGCGCCATCGCCGCCTGGTCCTCGGGCGCGATCGAGCGGGCAAGAAGCCACTCTACTACCACGCGGACGCCGAACGGCTCCTCTTCGCCTCCGAGATCAAGGGACTGTTGCAGGATCCGAGCATCAAACGCCGCGTGAGCGTCGAGGCACTCGACGACTACTTCACCTTCGGCTGTATTCCGAGCCCGAACACGGTGTTCCAGGACATTCGGCAGGTGCCTCCCGCCCACGTCCTGGTCTGGGAGCGTGGCGCGGTGCGTCTCCATGAGTACTGGGATGTGACCTTCGATCCGAGGGGCCCGCATCGCGCCGAGGAGGCGCTGGAGGAGTTTACCCAGCTCTTCGACGAGGCGGTCCGGATGCGGATGGTGGCCGACGTGCCGCTCGGCGCATTCCTGAGCGGCGGCGTGGACTCGTCTGCGGTGGTGGCCTCCATGGCCCGGCAGTCGGCACGACCGGTAGTCACCACCAGCGTCGGGTTCGCCGAGAGCGCACACAGCGAGCTCGAGCACGCCGGCACGGTGGCCCGGGCGGTCGGGAGCGACCACCACGAACTGATCGTGAAGCCCGACGCGGTGGCGGACCTGCCGCGGCTCGTCTGGCACCTCGACCAGCCATTCGCCGATTCGTCCGCGCTTCCGACCTACTACGTATCGCGGGCCGCGCGCGAGCGGGTGACCGTCGCGCTCTCGGGGGACGGCGGCGACGAGATCTTCGCGGGATACCAGCGGCGCTATGGAATCCACCGCCTGGAGAACCGTCTGCGTAAGGTGATCCCCGGCGCGATCCGGCGCGGGGTCTTGGCCCCGCTCGCCCGGATCTACCCGCGGTCCGAGCAGATTCCGCGCCCGCTACGGCTGAAGCTGGTGATGAGCAATCTTGGGGAGTCCTTCGAGCGGGCCTACTTCCGCGACATGTCGCTCTTCCTGGATGAGGAGCGTCAGGCCCTCTGCAGCCCGGAGTTTCTGGACCAGGTGCGACAGCACGACCCGTTCGAGGCATTCTCGCGCCACTTCGACCGCGTGCGGGATGCGGATCCCCTGTCCCGCGTGCTCTACGTAGACTTCAAGACGTGGCTAGCCAATGACATTTTGGTGAAGGTGGATCGGATGAGCATGGCGTGCTCGCTGGAGGTCCGGGCGCCTCTCCTCGACCACAAGATCGTCGAGTTTGCGGCCCGTTTGCCCGCCTCGCTCAAGTACCGGGGCGCGGTGTCGAAGTACCTCCTCAAGGAGCACCTCGGCAGGCGCCTGCCGCAGGCGGTGGTGCACCGGCGGAAACAGGGTTTCGAGCTGCCGCTGGCCGAGTGGCTACGGGGCGAGCTGGCAGAGGTCGCGGACGATCTGTTGTTCTCACGCCAGGCGACCGCCCGGGGCTACGTGCGGCCCGAAGCGGTGAGGCGGATCTGGGATGCCCACCAACGGCGGTCCCGCAACCATTCCGCCCAGATCTGGGCCCTGATGGTGCTCGAGCTTTGGCACCGCGCCTACGTGGATACGCCGTGAGCGACTTCGAGGAACAGTGGCAGCGGCGTTTCGAGAGGTTCGCGACACGCCACCAGGCTGAGCACCAGGTCTCTGGCTGGTCGCTGGCCGGCCTTCGGCAGCGGGTCGCCACCTTCGAGAGCCTGCTGGACCGGGGCCTGTTGCCCGCCGGTGCCCGGGTGCTGGAGCTCGGCTGCGGCGCCGGAACGTACGTGCGCCTCCTCGGGAAGCGCGGACACGCGGTGGTCGGGCTCGATTACTCGCTCCCGAGCCTCGCCCGAGCGGCGGCGGCCGATCCCGGGCGGCTCGGCCGCTACGTGGCAGGCAGCAGCTACGCGCTACCATTTCCGAGCGGATCCTTCGACGCGGTGACCTGCGTGGGGGTGCTGCAGGTGCTGACCGAGCCGGCCGCGGCGATCGCGGAGATGGGGAGAGTTCTGTCCAGCCGAGGTGCCCTGCTGGTCGAGACCTTGAATGCCTGGAACCCGATCGCGGTGGTGCGGCGCCTCACCGCGTTCGGTCAGGGACACCCCACTCATCTCCGCTACGGCACGGCCCGTATCGTCGAACGTGCGATGGTAGCTCACGGAGTGAGGCCTCTGGAGCGAATCGGGGTAATTGTGCCTCCGAAGTCGCTGCCCGGCCTCGCAGAATCGCTGGGCCGACCTTGGCTGAGGCGCGCGCTCGGCCTGACACCCGGGGTGCGCGCCGTCGCGGCCCACGCGTTCTGGATCGTGGGGAGCAAGGTATGAACTCGGCGGGGGCGCAGGGGGTGAGCGCACCGGAGGGGTCGCTTGCGACTCGGCGACGGCCCGCGCTGATCGCGCACGTGATCCCGACCCTGCGGGTAGCGGGCCTCGAGAACGTGGTCGCCCGTCTGACCGATCAGCTCCGGGCCGGTCTGAGACACGTCGTGATCACCCCGGCGGGGGACGGCCCGATGCGGGCGCGTTTTCCCGAAGACGTGCCGGTGATCGCCATGGCCGAGCAGCACCGGCCCGATCGTTGGAACGCGCTTCGCATGGCACGCCTGTTCCGGTCCCTGCGCCCGGACATCGTGCACAGCCGGAATTGGAGCTGCTTGGACGCGATCATCGGTGCACGCCTCGCCGGTGTGCCGATCGTGATCCACAGCGAGCACGGGCGGGAGGCCAGCGATCCCGAGGGTCGCAATCGAACGCGGCGGATCGGCCGGCGGCTGCTCGCGCCGATGGTCAGTCAGTTCGTCACCGTCTCGCGGGACTTGGCCCGCTGGCTGATCGAGGACATCGGAGTGCCCGGTCGAAAGGTCTTGTCGATCTGCAACGGGGTCGATACCCGACGTTTCGTCCCCGGGGAACGGCGTGCGGCCCGGGCGGCGCTTGGACTCGGCTCGGAGCATGTTGTGATCGGTACTGTCGGACGGCTAGATCCGGTGAAGGACCAGGCCGGCCTCCTGAAGGCGTTCAGCCAGCTAGCCGAGGACCCCCGCGCCCTCCTGCTGATCGTCGGTGACGGACCTTGCCGGAAAGACCTGGAGGCCACCGTGG
>Ga0114129_10001953_pt1 | contig 28198 bp, 27 predicted proteins | sample RhiMetdeltSRZDD1_FD_80071 | JGI IMG/M metagenome (GOLD analysis project Ga0114129, IMG submission 80071) | Populus rhizosphere microbial communities from Tennessee, USA - Rhizosphere MetaG P. deltoides SRZDD1 (version 2) (version 2) | ecosystem: Host-associated > Plants > Roots > Rhizosphere >... | reverse complement strand
GGGGCCTCATGATCTTCGTGACGGTCCGCTACCGGCGCCGCAAGGGCGACGACCCCGACGCGGTGCCGAGCCAGACGGCGTACAACATCCCGCTCGAGATCCTCTACACCGCGGTGCCGGTCGTGATCGTGGCGGTGCTGTTCGGGGTGAGCTGGGCGGCCCAGAGCAAGGTCACCGACGTCGACCCCGACCCGGCGGCCCGGGTCGACGTCATCGGGTTCCGGTGGTCGTGGCAGTTCGTGTACCCGGACGAGGACGTCATCGTCACCGGCGAGCCCGGCCGCGGGCCGGAGATGGTCATCCCGGTGGGCCGGCCGGTCCAGCTCCGGCTGCTCAGCGCCGACGTCGCCCACTCGTTCTGGGTGCCCGACTTCCTGTCCAAGCGCGACCTCATCCCGGCGGTCGACAACACGATCGACGTCACCCCGACCGAGACCGGCAGCTACGTCGGCCGCTGCGCCGAGTTCTGCGGCCTCGACCACTGGCGGATGAACTACTCGGTGCGGGTCGTCAGCGAGGAGGAGTACGAGGACTGGCTCGACGAGCAGCGGGCCGCGGCCGAGGACGAGCCGCCGGTCACCGCCATCGTCGACGACCGCGGGCTGGAGGGCGGCAACGGATGACCACCGTCGAGGACCGGCCGCTCGTCGCCGAGGAGCCCCCCGAGCCGCCGGCGCCGCGGGCCAGCGGCCTGCTCGCCTTCCTCACCACCACCGACCACAAGCGCATCGGTATCTCGTACATGGCGACCGCGTTCGCCTTCTACCTCATCGGCGGCGCGCTGGCGATGGTCATCCGCACCGAGCTGGCCGAGCCGGGCACCCAGGTCGTCTCGCAGGGCCGGTACAACGAGATGTTCACCATGCACGGGAGCATCATGCTGTTCCTGTTCCTGGGGCCGTTCGCGTTCGGGCTGGCCAACTACTTCGTGCCGCTGCAGATCGGCGCCCGGGACATGGCGTTCCCCCGGCTCAACGCGCTGTCGTACTGGTTCTACGTGTTCGGCGGCATCACGATGCTGACCGGGTTCCTGACCGCCGACGGGGCCGCCGACTTCGGCTGGACCGGCTACACGCCGCTGTCGGACATCGTGAACTCGCCGGGCATCGGCAACGACCTGTGGATCATGTCGGTGGCGCTCACCGGCGTGTCGGGCATCCTCACGGCCGTCAACATCGTGACCACGGTGATCGCCATGCGGGCCCCGGGCATGCGCATGTTCCGGATGCCGATCTTCACCTGGAACATGCTGGTGGTGAGCATCCTCGTGCTCATCGCCTTCCCGGTGGTGTCGAGCGCGGCGGCCATGCTGTTCGCCGACCGGCAGTTCGACGCCCACATCTTCGACGGCCAGAACGGCGGGACGCCGATCCTGTGGCAGCACCTCTTCTGGTTCTTCGGGCACCCGGAGGTCTACATCCTGGTGCTGCCCTACTTCGGCGTGGTCACGGAGATCTTCCCGGTGTTCTCCCGCCGGCCGGTGTTCGGCTACGCCAGCATCATCTTCGCCACCATCGCCATCGCCGCCCTGTCGGTCGGCGTGTGGGCCCACCATATGTTCGCCACGGGGGCGGTGCTGCTGCAGTTCTTCACCGGGTTCTCGATGCTGATCGCGATCCCGACGGGGGTGAAGTTCTTCAACTGGATCGGGACGATGTGGGGAGGGCGCCTGGTGTTCCCGACCCCGATGCTGTTCGCGCTCGGGTTCCTGTTCACGTTCCTCCTGGGCGGGCTGTCGGGCGTGCTGCTGGCCTCGGCCCCCATCGACTTCCACGTGCACGACAGCTACTTCGTCGTCGCCCACATGCACTACGTGCTGTTCGGGGGGTCGGTGTTCGCGCTCTACGCGGGCATCTACTACTGGTGGCCCAAAGTCACCGGAAGACTGCTGGACGAGCGGCTGGGCCAGGTCCACTTCTGGATGACGCTCGTGGGCTTCCACCTCACGTTCTTCGTGCAGCACATCCTCGGCCTGGAGGGGATGCCGCGCCGGGTCGCCGACTACTTCGACGACGACGGCTTCACCGGCCTGAACCAGCTGTCGAGCGTGGGGGCGTTCCTGCTGGGGGCGTCGACGCTGCCGTTCCTCTGGAACGCCGTGCAGACCCTGCGGGGCCGCCTCGGCCGGCCCGCCGGCCCCGACCCGTGGGGCGGCCACACCCTCGAGTGGGCGACGTCGTCGCCGCCCTCGCCCGAGAACTTCGACGGCCCGCTGCCCCCCATCCGCTCCGCCCGCCCCGTGTGGGACCTGCACCACGGCCAACCCGAGGGAAGCGTCCCGTGACCACCTCCGGCGAGCACCGCGTCCCGGGCACCGAGGGCTACCACGGCCACGAGGCCCGTCCCCCCGTCGACGACCGGAAGGTCCCGTGGCGCGTGTTCGGGGCGATCGGCGCCTTCGTGCTGCTGATGGCCGTCATCTACTGGGTGGCGTCCTACGAGGCGAGCGGCATCGTGCTGCTCTTGCTGGCGAGCGGCCTGTCGCTGTGGATCGGCACCTACCTGTGGCTGCTGCAGCGCCGTGAGAGCGCGGCCACCGTGGAAGCCCGGGCTGCCGGCGAGGCGCTCGCCGCCGAGGGTGCGGCCCTGCCGGGCGCCGGTGTCGACGCCCACCACGACCATTACCTCCCCCACAGCAGCGTGTGGCCCTTCGCCATCGGCCTCGGGGCCGCCACGCTGGCCAACGGCCTGGTCCTGGGCCTGTGGGTGATCGTGCCCGGAGCGGTCCTCATGGCCCTCGGGCTCGGCGGGTTCGTACGCCAGACCCGCCGCCGCGACTGACACCCGCTCGGGGAATAGTTGCGCGTACAATTGGTTGCACCCGGCAGATCAGGAGGAAGACGAGATGCCCGCCATCACTGTCGACGACCCTCTCACGCTGCCGGTCGTCACCGAGCCCGACCAGGCATCGACCCCGCGGCCGGTGCTGTCGGTGACCACCGCGCCGTCCGGGTTCGAGGGCGAGGGCTTCCCCGTGCGCCGCGCCTTCGCCGGCGTGCCCCAGCACCTGCTGGACCCGTTCATCCACATGGACCAGATGGGCGAGGTCGAGTACGCCCCGGGTGAGCCCAAGGGCACCCCGTGGCACCCCCACCGGGGCTTCGAGACCGTCACCTACATGATCGACGGCACGTTCCAGCACCACGACTCGACCGGCGGCGGTGGCCTCATCACCGACGGCGACACCCAGTGGATGACCGCCGGCTCGGGCCTGCTGCACATCGAGCGCCCGCCGGACGACCTGGTCGCCAGCGGCGGCCTGTTCCACGGCGTGCAGCTGTGGGTGAACCTGCCGGCCGCCGACAAGTTCGTCGACCCCCGCTACCAGGACATCCGCGGCGGGCAGGTGAAGCTGCTGCGCTCGCCGGACGGCGGCACCGTGCTGCGCCTGATCGCCGGCGAGCTGGACGGCTACGAGGGCCCGGGCGTGACCCACACGCCCATCACCTACGTGCACGCCACGGTGGCACCGGGGGCGCGGCTGGTGGTGCCGTGGGCGCCGGACTACAACGCCCTGGCCTACGTGCTGGCGGGGCGGGGCACGGTCGGGACCGAGGGCCGGCCGATCCGCACCGGCCAGCTGGCCGTATTCGGCGACGGCGATCGCCTGGAGCTGAGCGCCGACGCCACCCAGGACGGCCACAGCCCGAACCTCGAGGTGCTGCTGCTGGGCGGGCGCCCGATCCGGGAGCCCGTCGCCCAGTACGGCCCGTTCGTGATGAACACCCGGGCCGAGCTCGCCCAGGCGTTCGAGGACTACCAGGCCGGCCGCATGGGCCAGGTCCCCGCCGACCAACTCGGCGGCTGAGCCCGCCGGCAGAACGGAGGCGGCGGCGCTCATTGGCGCACCCTTCGGGATGCGCGCAATGACCGATCGGCCCTGCGGGCCGAGTACCGCACTGTGCTCATGGTTCGCTCGCTGCGCTCGCTCATGCCGACGCCACCAGCGTGAGGTGTCCCCGCCGGACCACCTTGGACGGCGCCGCCGGGCTCTCGGGCTCCGGCGGCGCCACCGCGTCCGGCGTGCGGCCGTAGGTCACGCGAGCCACGACCTCGTGCAGCCCGGCCTTCGACACCGCGGTGCGCAGCGGGCAGCGGTGGAACTGGCCGGGCGACGACCCGCCGGGCGTGGCGACGAAGCGGTAGGAGTCGCCGCTGGCGTCGACGCACAGCGAGCCGTTGTTGGCATGGTGCTCGTAGATCCACACGTCGGGCCGGCCCGAGCGGCTGACCCGACCGGCCAGGCGGAACTCGTCGACGTTGATGGGCCAGGCGAGGCGCTCGACCCGGGCGCGGCGGCTGGCCTGCACCAGGGGGCGCCACCACTCGAACAGGTGCGGGGCGTCGTGCGGCGGTGACCACAGATCCATGGACCAGAACTTACGTACGGGGTGTGACAGTTTCGGCCGCCGGACGCGACTTGACCGGGCGGTCAAGGTGGTGTTGGCTGGGGTGACACCGGTGTCATCCCAGAGGGGGAAGCGCATGCACGACCTGGTCATCCGCAACGGTTCCGTCGTCGACGGGACCGGGGGGCCGGCGCGGGCGCCGGGTACGGCGGACATCGCCGTGGACGGCGAGCGCATCACCGAGGTGGGGCAGGTCGACGGGAAGGGGCGCCGGGAGATCGACGCTCACGGCCGAGTCGTCACCCCGGGGTTCGTCGACATCCACACCCACTACGACGGCCAGGTCACCTGGGATCCCGAGGTCACCCCGACCAGCTGGCACGGGGTGACCACCATCGTCATGGGCAACTGCGGCGTCGGGTTCGCCCCGGCGCGGCCGGGCAAGCGGGACTGGCTGATCCAGCTCATGGAGGGCGTCGAGGACATCCCTGGCACCGCGCTGGTCGAGGGCATGTCGTGGAACTGGGAGACCTTCCCCGAGTACCTGGACGAGCTCGACCGCATGCGCCGGGTGCTCGACGTCGCCGCGCTGGTCCCCCACGGGGCCGTGCGGGCCTACGTCATGGGCGACCGCGGCGGCGCCAACGCGGAGGCCACGCCGGAGGAGATCGACCAGATGGCCGACCTCGTCCGGGAGGCGATCGTTGCCGGGGCCGCGGGGTTCTCGACCACCCGCACGATCCTGCACCGGGCCAAGGACGGCGAGCTGGCGGCGGGCACGACGGCCAGCGCTGACGAGCTGATCGGCATCGGCCGGGCGCTCGGGGACGCGGGTGCCGGCGTGTTCGAGCTGGCAAGTGACATGTTCGACCCCGAGGCCGAGTTCGCCTGGATGGCGACCGTCGCCCGGGAGTCCGGCCAACCGGTCACGTTCAACTGCCTGCAGGACGACATCCGGCCGGAGCACTGGCGCAAGCTCATCGAGCTGGCCGACGAGGCGACCGCCTCGGGTGCCCGCATCGTGCCCCAGGTCGCCGGCCGCCCCGCGTGCCTGCTGCTCGGCTGGGACTCGACGGCCCACCCGTTCACGTTCCACTCCACCTGGCAGGAGATCGCCCGCCTGCCCCGCGAGGAACGCCTGGCCCGCCTGCGCACCGCCGAGGTCCGCGACGCCATGCTGGCCGAGGACCCGGGACTGGAGGGCATCGCCGCGTTCCTCACGTCCTCGTACCACAAGCTGTTCCCCCTCGGGGACCCGCCCGAGTACGAGCCCTCGCCGGACGAGAGCCTCAAGGCCCGGGCGGCCCGCGAGGGCACGACGCCCGAGGCGCTCGCCTACGACCACCTGTGCTCCGGCGACGGCCGGGGCCTGCTGTACCTGCCGCTGCTGGGCTACGCCCACGGCGACTTCGGCGCCCTCCACGAGATGCTCGTCCACCCGGGGACCGTGCTCGGGCTGGGCGACGGTGGCGCCCACTGCGGCCTGCTGTGCGACGCCTCGCTGCCGTCGTACATGCTCAGCCACTGGGCCCGCGACCGGTCCCGGGGCGACCGGCTGGGCCTCGAGCAGGCGGTCCACCTCCAGACCCGGCGCACCGCGGCGCTCTACGGGTTCGACGACCGGGGCGTCCTGGCGCCGGGGTACCTCGCCGACGTCAACGTGATCGACTTCGACACCCTCGCCATCGACGCGCCGGAGATGGTCTACGACCTGCCGGCCGGCGGCCGCCGCATGATCCAGCGGGCCCGGGGCTACGCGGCCACGGTCAAGCGGGGCGTGGTCGTCCGCGAAGACGACGAGGCCACCGGCGAGCGGCCCGGTCGCCTGCTGCGGGGCCCGCAACCGCGGCGTTGATCGATTTGGCGGCGCATACGCCGAATATCCGGCGTATGCGCCGCCAAATCGTCTAGGTCAGCCCCAGCCTGGCGTACTGCTCGGCCGGGGCTTCGACCTCGTCGAGCGCGGTCCGGAGCAGGTCGACCATGTCGCGCGCCGCCCGCGGCTCCTCGGCCCGGTTCTCGCCCTCGTCGGGGTCGAGGTCCAGGTCGTAGAGGTGGCTCGGGACCGGGCGGGTCCCGGCCCAGAACGGGAGCCGGTCGCCGGGGGCGAACGGCTGGCGGATCACCGGCACCGTCGACCCGGGCATGAAGTCGAGCGTGGCGCGGTGGTCCGGCACCGGCAGCTCCTGGACCCCCGCCATGTGCAGCGGCATCGTCGACCAGCGGTTCGACCACATCGACAGCGGCCGGTTGCCCGCCACCGGCGCTCGGGCGTACTTGCGGCGGCCGTCGGTGACCTGGACCCAGTTGCCCCACACGCCCCCGATCGCCCACTCCCGGACCGACGGCGCCGTCCCCGCCAGCAGCGGGACCAGCGACCGGCCGTGCGTGCGGTGGCGGGGCGCCACGCCGAACACGTCGGCCACCGTGGCGTGGAGATCGACGCTGGTCGTCAGCGCGTCGCACGTGCCGCCGCCGGGGACGCCCGGCCAGTGGACAAGCAGCGGCATGTGCCCGAGCGGCTCGTACTGCGGCGCCCCGGGCTTGCCCCAGATGTCGTCGCCGCCCCGCACGTCGCCCAGGTAGTGGCCGTGGTCGGTGCACAGCACGACCGCGGTCGAATCCCACAGCCCGCCCTCGTCCAGCGCCGCGGTCATCTCGCCGAACCAGTGGTCGATCATCGACAGCTTGGCGCCGTAGTTCGCCCGCACGTGCCGGCCCTCGGCCTCGGTGATGTAGCCCTTGCTCACCCCGCCGACCACGTAGGGCGGCCAGATGACGAGGTCGCCCGCCCACGGCTCGTCCTCGTAGCGGCCGAGCCAGGGCGGCGGCGTGTCGAACGGTTCGTGGGGATCGAACTCGTCGACGAACAGTAGCCAGCGGTCGTGGTGGGGCGCGGCCCGCCGCAGCCAGTCGGCGGCGGTCGCCATGGTGCGGGGACCGGGGTAGTCCGCCTCCTCCCGGAACCAGGTGCGGGTGCGGTCGTACGCCCGGTCGATCGACAGGCCGTCGCCCCACAGCTTGCGGTAGAACCAGCCGCCGTCCCGGGCCGGCGGCGCGGGGGTGCCGACCCACGACGTGTCCACGTGGGTGCGCCAGGGATCGCCCTCGTGGCCCCGGACGTAGTCCCAGCCTGCGAAGTCGGTGTGGTAGTTCTCGCCGCCGGTCTCGAACAGATGCGGGTGGTCGCTGACCAGCATGGTCGTCACGCCCGCGGCCCGCAGGTCGGCGGTGATCGGGCGCTCCCACAGCTCGACCGACCCCCACGGCCGCCACAGGAAGTCGAGGGCGCCGCAGAGGATGTCGTGCCGCGCCGGCATGCAGGGCAGCGACCCGGTGACGTGGTTGGTGAAGCGCGTCGCCCGGGCCGCGAACCGGTCGAGGTTCGGGGTGGCGAACTCGGTGCCCCCGTAGCTGCCCAGCATGTGCCGGTTGAGCGAGTCGAGCAGCACCACCACCACGTGGCGGGGCGCCGCCGGAGCCGTCCCCGCGGGAGCGTCGGCCATGGGGCCGGAGTGTACGGCCGGGCGGCGGGCAGCCGGCAGGGCGCGTACCCTCGGTCCGTGGCCACTGGGGACCCGACCGCGACCGCCGGTGCAGACGCGCCCGACCAGGAAAAGCCCGCCGAGGACATCGACGCCCTCGTGGCCGACCCGGTGCTCGTGGCCGCCCGCGCCGAGGCGTTGGCCCCCGCGCCGGCCCCGCCGCCGGTGTGGGGTGGCCTCGACGCCGAGCCGCCCGACGGCGCCGAGCCCGCGGGCGACGTCGACGCCCGGGCCCGGGCCCTGCTCGACCAGATGACCGAGCACGAGAAGCTGCACCTGCTGTCGGGCGACGTGGCCGTGCGGCGGGGCGTGCTCGACATGTGGCGGGGCCGGGACGAGCGGCCGTACGTGGCCGGCGAGGTGGCCCGCCTGGGCGTCCCCGGCCTGCGCTACCTCGACGGCGCCGGCGGCGTCGACCTGCCGGGCGCCACCGTGTTCCCGGTGCCCGTGGCCCGCGCCGCCACGTTCGACCCCGCGCTGGAGGCCCGGATCGGCGACGCCGTCGGCGTCGAGTGCCGGGCGCTCGGGGCCAACCTGTTCGCCGGCGTGTGCGCCGACCTGCTGCGCCACCCGGCCGCCGGCCGGGCGCACGAGACCTACGGCGAGGACACCCGGGTCGTCGGCGAGCTGGCGGCCGCGCTGGTGCGGGGGACGCAGCGCCACGTGATGGCGTGCGTGAAGCACCTGGTCGGCGCGGGTGTCGAGGACGGCCGCTACCGGCTCGACCTCCACATCGACGAGGACGACCTGCGGGCCCACCACCTGCCGCCGTTCAAGCGTTGCGTCGACGCCGGGACGGCCGCGGTCATGGCCGCGTACCACCGCCTCGACGGCGAGCGCTGCGGCCACGACCACGGCCTGCTCACCGAGATCCTCAAGGAGGAGTGGGGCTTCGACGGGTTCGTGGTCAGCGGGCTCGTCCTGGGTGTGCGGTCGGCGAGCGCCGTGGCGGCCGGCCTCGACGTCGAGCTGCCATACCGCTGGCGGTTCAGGAACCTGGGCCGTCACGTCCGCTTCGGGCGGGTGCCGGCGGAGCGAGTCGACGACGCCGCGCTGCGTGTCCTGCGGCGGCAGGTGTGGTTCGCCGACCGGACCGGGCGGGCCGGCGAGCCGGACCGCTACGTGACCTCGGCGGTGGGCGGGGACGCGCACCGGGCGCTGGCCCGGGACGTGGCCGAGCGGTCGTTCGTGCTGCTGCGCAACGAGAGGGTGCGGATCGGCCCCGCCGCGGGCACCCCGGTCCTGCCGCTCGACCCCGAGGGCGTCGAGTCGCTCGCCGTGTTCGGCCCGCTGGCCGGGGCGGCGCTGACCGGGGAGCGCGAGCCCCGGCCCGCCGGGGCGACGCCGGTGGTCACGATCCTCGACGGCCTGCGGGACGCCGCCGACCGCTGGGTCATCAACGTCGAGCACCACGGGGGCGCGGACCTCGACGGCGCCCGGTTGGTCGCGGCGACCGCCGACGTCGCCGTGGTGGTGGCGGGGGTGCCGTTCCGGGACGCGGGCGAGCGGCCGTTCCAGCGGGCCCGGGACCGGGAGGCCCTGACGCTGGCGCCGGCCGACGAGGCGCTGATCCGCACGGTCGCGGCGGCCAACCCCCGCACGATCGTGGTGCTCGTGGGCGGAGCACCGATCGTGGCCGAGTCGTGGCGCGAGCAGGCGGGGGCGATCGTCATGGCCTGGTACCCGGGAATGGAGGGCGGCAGCGCCGTGGCCCGGGTCCTGTTCGGCGAGGCCAACCCCGGCGGGCGGCTGCCCTGCACCTGGCCCCGGGCCGCCGAGCAACTGCCCCCACTCACCGGGGGGCGGGTCGTGCGGGTCGGCTCGCTCCACGGCTACCGGCTCATGGAGGCGACCGGCCGGTCGCCGGCCTACCCGTTCGGCTACGGGCTGTCGTACACGACGTTCGAGCACGGGCGCATGACCGCGGTCGACGACGGCGAGGGCGGCGTGCGGGTCACCGTGCCGGTGGTCAACACCGGCACCAGGCCGGGCGACGAGGTCGTCCAGGTCTACCTGGACGAGGCGCTCGGCTCGGACCCCCGCCCGCTGCGGACCCTACGGGCGTTCGCCCGGGTGTCCGTGGCCCCGGGCATGGTGACCAACGTGGTCGTCGACGTGGGCCGCGACGACCTGAGCCGCGCCGCGGCGGCGACGGGCGGGGCGGTCCGCGTCCATGTGGGCCGGTCGGCCGACCCCGCGGAGCACCGCACGCTCAAGCTCTGACAGCGCCCCTCAGCGGGAGCCGTTGCCGGACTCGCCGTTGCCGGACTCGCCGTTCCCGGGCGACCGCTCGCCGTTCCCGGACGACGACTCGCCGGCGCCCGCCGAGCGGCCCTCGCCGTCGCCGGCCGAATGGCCGCCGTTGCCCGCCGGAGGCGGCGGGGGCGGCGGAGGCGGATCGTCCAGCAGCACGCGCAGGCGGGCCACTTCGGGTGCGGTCGTCGCGGCGGCCAGGGGTTCGGGCTCGGCGGTGCCCGGCGGCATGGGCAGCGGGACCGCCACCTTGTCGTGCGACTGGTGGGCGTCGACGACCGACGTGTGGAACTGCTCCATGGCGGCCACGAACCCCTCGTCGACGTAGGCCCGCCCGTCGATCAGCGGGCCCTCGGCTCCGTCGATGATGGCGATGACGTCCTCGCCGGCGATTGTCTTGTGGGTCTCCAGCGCATGGGCCAGGCGCAGCACCTCGGCCCGGTTGGCGACGAGCAGCTGCTCGGCCCGCTCCATCAGGACCGTCAGGTTGTCCTCGATGCGCTCGCCCAGGTTGCCCTTCAGGAGCTCACGCTGGTCGTCGTCGTTGCCTCCGGGCTTGCCGCCGCCACCGATGCCGACCTTGTGGGTGACGCCGTGGGACGCCACGGTCTGGCCCATGCCCCAGTAGCCCTCCATGAGGGTGGCCACCGTGGTGGCGGACTCCAGGTCGCCGGACACGCCGGAGGAGTTGTCGCCTTCGAAGAAGAGCCGCTCGCCGGCCAGCGAGGCGAGGGAGACCATGATGTCGGCCTCGTACTCGCTGCGCCACCGGGTGAACTGGTCCTCCGGCTTCACGCTGCGCACCATGCCGAGGTACGTGCCGCCCTTCTCGATCGTCGCGAGGTCGATCGAGAGGTGCTTGCGGGTGCGGTAGGCGGCCACGGCGTGGCAGGCCTCGTGGACCGCGATCGCGTGGCGCTCTCGCTCGATGTACTCGACGTCCTCGGGCGGGCCGAGCTCCTTGAGGTGCTTGGCCGCCATGACGTCGCTCCAGCCGATCACCTCACGTCCGTGCCGGATGGCGTTGATGAGGGCCTCGTTGACGAGGTCCTTGATCGTGGCGCCGGTGGCGTAGGGCGTGATGGTGGCGAGCTTGTCGACCTCCTCGGGCGTCAGCTCGTGGGACACCTTGGCCAGGTAGCCCTCCAGCGTGCGGACCCGGCCGTCCTTGGACGGGTAGCCGACCTTGTACATGCGGTCGATGCGGCCGGGCCGGAGCATCGCCTCGTCCAGCGCCTCGGGCATGTTCGTGGCCATGATCACGAGGATGCGGTACTTGGGCGGCGGCTTGGGTCGCATGCCGAGCAGGCGCCGGCCGTAGCGGTTGAAGATGCCGCGGGGCTTCTTGAGGCCCGAGAGCTGGGACAGCAGGGCCTGGAGCGTGCCCATGCCACCACCGCCCATGCCGCCCATGATCACCCGGTCGATCGTGCGGGGCGGCGAGCCGTCGAGCGACGACGGGGCGGCCGAGGCCGACAGGACGACCGACTGCGCCTCCGGCGACAGCCAGCGCAGGTGGTCCGAGGCGCTACCCGACCACGGCGAGGACGGGCCCGGCGTGGCGGCCTGCCCGCCGAGCGGTCCGGGCATCAGCGAGCCGCGGTTGCCGAGGGAGTCGGCCTCGTCGAAGAACACGATCACGCCGCCGTAGCGCAGCGCGAGCCTCCGCAGCTTGCGGAACAGCGACATGACCTTGAGCACGCCGACGCCCATGAACATGTTGATGAACGCGCCGGGGTCGACGAACACGAACGGCTTGCCGGTCTCGCCGGCCACGGCCTCCGCCATCAGCGTCTTGCCGGTGCCCGGGGGGCCGTAGAGGAGGATGCCGCCCGGTACGTAGCCGCCCTTGTCCTCGATGGACTCCGGGTTGTCGAGGAAGACCATGTTCTCCTTGACGCGGTCGAGCACGTTGTCCTGGCCCCACACGTCGGAGAAGCGGGTCTTGATGTCCTCGGGCATGTACGTGTCGATGCCGCCCCGGGAGAGGAACCAGAACAGGGCGACGAACTGGCCGACGAGGAACACCATGGCGAACGCCATCTGGAAGACGAGCGGCAGCCATGACCACACCCGTGACGGCAGCTCGACGAGCGCGGTCGCCGGGGTGACGTCGTAGATGGCGCCGAGCACGATGCTCAGCACGGCCAGGAGGATCAGGACCTTGAGGGCCCGGGCCATCCGGAACCGGTTCCAGTCGTTCATGCGGCCGGCGCGCTTCTCGAACCGGCCGAAAACCGACTCGGTCCAGAAGGCGAAGTAGCCGGGCGACCGCTCGCAGATCAGGTAGTGGACCTGGCGCAGAAGCTCGACGCCCGCCAGGGCGAACAACCACCACTTGGACCGCAGGGTGTCCTGGACCGCGTCGCCGAAGGTGTTGAACGGGTTGGGGTCGGAGTACTCGGACCAGACGAAGAACCAGAAGAGCAGGAAGAACAGCAGCAGGAACTTGACCCGGTCCCAGATCGGCAGCGGCTTGCGCGTGGGCCGTTCGGGGCCCGAGCCGGCGCCGACGACGTCGGGCGCCGGCAGCCCATCGTGGGCGTGGACGCCGTCGAGGGGGATCGGCTCGGTGGCCGTGCCGCCGCCGCCCTGGGGAGGTTCGTCGGGCGGGCCCGGCGGCCCCGGAGGCGGGATCATGGTCACGAGCGGACCTCCTGGATCGTCCACGAGTCGACGAGGTCGGCGATCTCGTCCTTGTGGGTCTCGAAGTAGCACTCCTCGTCGCAGCCCACGAGGAAGCTGACGAGCTGCGACGACTGCGAGTCGCGGACCGACGTCTGGTCGATGACGATCGGCGACCCGTCGTTCTCGATCACGAACACCGTGTGGAGGCCGCTGTAACCCCCGTCGAACTCGATCGGGTCGTCGACGATCACCCGGACCCCGGCCGCGTCACCGCCCTGCTGCTGGGCGGCCAGCGGGTCGCGGGCCGGGTCGCCCCGGCCGCGGAGCATGCCGAGGTCGAGGTTCTCGCGCTGCGCCATGCTCAGCATGCTGTGCTCGACCCGGCCGGCGGGCTCCGAGCCGTCGAGCCGGCTCGTCATGTCCACGCTCGGGTCGTCCGCGCTGTCGAACGTGCGGATCCAGCGGACCTCGGCCTCTCGGTCCAGCTCGATCTCGCTGGCGTCCGGGAACAGGTCCTCCTCGTCGTAGACGGTCCAGTCGTCGGGCAGCTTGGCGTAGATGCCGAGGTCGTCGTTCTTGACGTACTGGTAGCCCGACCCCCCGCACGCCGACCCGAGCACCGCCAAGGGGGCGACGGCGATCAGGGCGAGGCGAGCCGGGATCGACCTCATCACTAGATTCTCGCCCAGACGAGCACGAATAGCGACCTGTTGTCGCGACAAGTGACGAGAAGTCCCTGTTGACGCCTAGTCGGCCTCCGCCGCGGCGTGCCGCCGGCGCAACCGCCCAGGGATCTCCCGCCAGGTGACCCGGGAGGCGATCGGCACCCCGTCGCGGGCGGCCAGCTCCTTGCACAGCTGGTAGGTGATCCACGCCACGATCGGCGGCAGGACCAGGACCAGGATCCTGAACGTCCACAGGATCGCGTTGACCGACAGGCCGAACGTCGCGGCCATCACGTCGGCGGCGCCCCCCAGGAACAGCACCGTGTAGAAGGAGATCGTCGCCGTGCCGAGCGCGGTGCGGACCGGGCGTTGCCGGGGCCGGTCGAGCACATGGTGCTCGGCGTGGTCGCCGGTCACGCGGGCCTCGAGGAACGGCCAGGCGTACAGCAGGAGGAAGGTGATGCCCGCCAACAGCACGCCGGGGAAGAACGGATTGGGGATCTCGAACCCGAAGGCGCGGATCTCCCACCCCGGCATGATGCGCAGCGCGCCGTCGAGCCAGCCCATGTACCAGTCCGGCTGGCTGGCCGCCGACACCTCCGCCGGGTCGAAGGGCCCGTAGATCCAGATGGGGTTGATCTGGAACACCCCGCCGAGGAACGCCACGACCGCCGACGTGAGGAAGAACAGGCCGAGCGCCTTGGCGGCGTAGGTGGGCCACAGCCGCTCCCCCACCACGTTGTCGTCCCGCCGGCCGGGGCCGGGGAAGTGGGTGTGCTTGTGGCGCACGAGGATCGCCAGATGCACCGCCAGCAGGACCGCGATGGCCGCCGGGATCAGCAGGATGTGGATGACGTAGAGCCGCTCGATGATGTCGGGCCCCGGGAACTCGCCCCCGAAGAACAGCGACGCCAGCCAGGTGCCGACGACCGGGATCGACAGTGTGATCGAGTAGACGATGCGCAGCCCGGTCCCCGACAGCTGGTCGTCGAGCAGCGAGTAGCCGAACAGGCCGTTGAGCAGGGCGAGGATCAGCAGCGTGCAGCCGACGATCCAGTTGATCTCCCGGGGCCGGCGGAACGCACCCGTGAAGAACACGCGGGCCAGGTGCACGGCGATCGACGCCAGGAACAGCAGCGCCGCCCAGTGGTGGATCTGGCGCATCACGAGGCCGGCCCGCACGTCGAAGCTCAGCTCCAGCGCCGAACGGTAGGCGGCGGTCATCTCCACGCCCCGCAGCGGGGCGTAGCTGCCGTTGTAGGTGACCTCCTGCTGGCTGGCGTCGAAGAAGAACGTGAGGTACACCCCGGTCAGCACCAGCACGATGAAGCAGTACAGGCCGAGCTCGCCGATCATGAACGACCAGTGGTCGGGGAAGACCTTGTTGAGCGCGGTGCGGACCAGCTTGGCGGCGCCCAGGCGGCTGTCGACCCAGCGGGCCAGGCGGTGGGTCAGCAGCCGGGTCGGGTCGCGCGCCACGGTCAGCGGTCCCGGTCCCAGAAGCCCGGCCCCACGGGGCCGGAGAAGTCGGCGGTGGCGATGATGTAGCCCTGCTCGTCGGTGTCGAGCGGCAACTGGGGCAGCGACCGGGCGGCCGGCCCGAAGATCGGCCGGGCGTGCTCGAGGACATCGAACGTCGACTGGTGGCACGGGCACAGGAGCAGGCCCAGCTCGGCCTGGTACAGCCCCACCGGGCAGCCCACGTGGGTGCACAGCTTGGAGTAGGCGACGATGTTGTCGACCGTCCAGTCCTCCCGGCCCGGCGCGGGCTGGAAGTCCTGGCTGTCCCGGACGTGGATGAGCAGCGTCGACGCGTCGGCGGCGTCGGTGTGGCCCTCGGGCCACACGGTCACGAACCCGTCGACCGGCAGGTCCTCGGGGCGCAGGGGCTCGCCCTCGTTGGTCACGACCCGGATCGGCGCCGTGCGGTACGGGGTCTCCTTGAGGCCGCGGCCGGGCCGGGGGCCGAGCGAGCGGATCGGGAACAGGACCGCCACGCCCAGCGCTGCGCAGGCCCCGCCGGCCGTGGCCACCAGCACCCGCCTGCTGCGCAGCGACGACTGGCCGGCGGCGAAGTCGGCGGTGAAGGCGGCGACGTCCTCCTCGCTGGACTCGAGGGGCTCGCGCTCCTCGACCACCTCGTCGTTGGGCATGAAGTGCTTGGCCCACAGCACGATGCCCACGCCGATGCCGCCGAGGGCGAGAGCCAGCAGCACGCCCTCGGCCTGGGGCTGGCCGCCCTGCCAGTACACGACCGCCAGGCCGATCGACGCCAGCATGGCGACGACGAACGAGGCGGCCGACGCGAGCTCGACCCGGACACCGCGCCGGGTGAGCACCGTCTCACCCGCTACCTGGCGGGGCGCGTCACTCATGGCCGGCGGGGGCCCTCCCGGCCGAACGGGGGCGGATCGGCGCCCGGGTGCCGATCCAGGCCACGAGGGCCAGCAGCGCGGTCATCCCGATGAGCCAGGCCACGAATCCCTCGGGGATCGGGCCGGTACGGCCGATGGGGACGCCGCCCGGGTCCTCGGGGCTCTTGAGGTACTCGACGTAGGCGGCCAGGTCGTCGAGCTCCTCGTCGGTGATGATGTCGGGCCCGAACACCGGCATCTGACCGGGGCCGGTGCGCACGGCGGCCCCCACCTGGAGCGGCGTGGCGTCGGCCAGCCCGGGCGCGGCCCGCCCGTAGCTGAGCGCCCCGCCGCTGCCCGAGGCGCTGTGGCAGGCCTGGCAGTTGGCCCGGTAGATGACGCCGCCATTGGCCAGATCGGCGTCCCCGATGTCGACGTCTGGCAACTCGGGGCCGTTGCCCAGCGAGGCCACGTAGGCCACGAGGGCGTCGATCGCGTCGGGCGTGTAGGCCGGCGGCTTGCGGATCGGCTGCTCCTCGGGATTGGCCAACGGCATCCGACCGGTCGACAGGTAGTAGTAGGCGCCCGCCTCGCCCGCCTCGACCAACGACGGGCCGCGCAGGTCGCCGTCGGGGCCATCGACACCCTCGCCGGTCTCGCCGTGGCAGCTGGCGCAGCCGGTCAGGTACAGCTCGCGGCCGACCGCCAGCAGGTCGTCGTCGTCCTGGCCGTCCTGGGCTGGCGCCCCGCCGGCCACGAGCGGCGTGACCGCGAGCGTGACCAGGACCGGGGCGGCGATCAGCAGGGGGCGGAGGCGGATCCTCACGCGGCCCTCACTGCAGCACGTAGATGGTCAGGAACATGAACACCCAGACCACGTCCACGAAGTGCCAGTAGTAGGCGCACACCTCGACCGTGGTCTCGGCGGGGGCGCGGGACGACCCGACGATGGCGGCTACGACCGCCCCCATGAAGATCAGGCCCCCGATCACGTGGAGGCCGTGGAAACCGGTCATCAGGTAGAAGATCGAGCCGTACGAGTGGTCGTCGATCTGGAACGAGGCCGCCGTGTACTCCAGGAGCTGGTTGGTCAGGAACACGAAGCCCATGAACGCCGTCAGCCCCAGCCACCGGGCCGCGGCCCGGCGGTCGCCCTGGCGGGAGGCCACGACCGCGAGGTGCATCACTCCGCTCGACGACACCAGCACCAGCGTGGCGAGCGCCGTGCGGGCCGTCTCCAGCTCGACGCCCTCGGGCGGCCAGGCGTCGTTGGCGGACCGCAGCGCGAACCAGGCTGCGAACAGGCCGGCGAAGAACATCAGCTCCGACGCCAGCCACACGACGACGCCAACGCCGAGCGTCGAGGGGGCCGCCTCGTACGCCGGGTCGGGGGTCCCGGGCTCCGGCGGTGGGGCCGGCTGGGCGGTCACCGACACGGTGTCGTTGTAGCAGAGCGGTGCCTGGCGCGCGGGTACCGTCGGTCACGTGGCCCACCCCAGCGCCGGCGACCTGGCCTTCCGCTGGCTGGTGGACCCGGCCGCACTGGCGGCGGTCGTGGGGGTGGGCGTCCTCTACGCCCGGGGCGTGGGGCGACTGGCCGCCCGGGGCCGGCGCTGGTCCCCGTGGCGCAGCGCGGCGCTGGCCGGCGCGCTGGCGGTCGGGATCGTGGCCACCCAGTCCGGCATCGCCCGCTACGAGGACGACCGGCTGTGGGTGCACATGGTCCAGCACACACTGCTCGGCCTGGCGCTGCCCCTCCTGATCGTGCTGGCGGCGCCGCTCACGCTGGCGCTGCAGACCGGCGGGCCCGGCACCCGCCTGTCGCTGCGGCGGGTGCTGCGGAGCCGGCCGGTGCACGTGCTGACACGGCCGGTGGTGGCATGGTGCCTGTTCGGCGGCGGCCTCGTGGCCATCTACCTCACACCGCTCCTGGAGCTGTCGGTGCGCAACGACGTGGTCCACGTGCTGGTGCACGCCCACGTCGTCGTGGCCGGCTCGTTGTTCCTGGCCGTGCTGGTCGGGGTCGACCCCCTCCCGGGCCGGCCGCCGTACGGTGCCCGGCTGCTGGCCCTGCTGGTGGCGGTGCCGTTCCACGCGGTGGTGGGCCTGGCGCTGCTGTCCGCCCGGTCGCCGGTGGCCCCGGACGTGTACCCGAGCCTGTCCGACCAGCGGACCGCGGCCGGCCTGTTCTGGGGGACGGGCGAGCTCTTCACCCTGGCCGTCGCGGCGGTCGTCGTCCGCCAATGGTGGGTGGCCGAGCAGCGGGCGTCGGCCCGCGAGCTGGCGCGGGACCGTGCGGGCCAGCCGTAGAGCCGACCACGTTGCCCCTACGATGCGCTGGTGGCTGGACCGCGCGCGCTCGCAGGCGACGGCCGCCGGGGCCCCGCCCAGTCGACGGGCTCGATCATCGTCTTGAACGGACCGTCGAGCTCCGGCAAGTCGACGCTCGCCGCCGCACTCCAGCGCCGCTTCGCTGCGGATGGTGAGTGCTGGTTCGTCTACGCCATCGACGACTACTTCGCGAAGGTGCCGTTCGACTGGGTCACCGCGGGACGCCACATCGGGGCGCACGCCGACGACGGCGTGACCCTCGAGATCGTCGACGGTGAGTTCCGGATGCGGCTGGGACCGATCGGGCGCCGGGTCCTCACCGCCTGGCGGGGCGCCGTCGGGAGCGCAGCTCGGGCGGGCCTCAACGTCATCGCCGACGACGTGGTGCTGACCGAGGACGAGTGGCGGGGCTGGCAGCTCGAGCTGCAGGGCATCGACGCCCACTGGGTCCGCGTCCAGATCGCGCTCGACGTGCTGGAGGCACGAGAGCGCGCACGGTCGGACCGCATGCCCGGCCACGCGCGAGCGCAGTACGAGGACTCGTACCGCTACCCCGCCTACGACGCCGAGGTCGACACCGGTGTGCTCGATCCCGACGCCGCGGCCGCCGCCGTCCTCGCGGGATGGCGCGCCCGGTCCGCGTTCGCGCGCATGTGGGACCCTGAACAACCTCGCTAGGAACTAGAGCTAGGCGTCGGGCGTGCGGGTGTTGACCCGGTTCATGGCCGCGTCGACGCCCTCGGAGACGATCAGCTCGACGGCGTCGGCCGCCTCGTTGACCGACACGTCCAGCTCCAGTCGGTCCCGCTTGGAGGGCCGCCGCAGCACGTGATCGGCGCCGTGCTCCTTGCTGACGGGCTTGCCGACGCCGATGCGCACCCGGAGGAACGCATCGCTGTGGAGGTGAGCCTTGATCGAGCGCAGGCCGTTGTGGCCGGCGAGCCCGCCGCCCCGCTTGACCTTGATCCGGCCGAGGGGCAGGTCGAGCTCGTCGTGCACGATCACGATCTGCTCGGGGTCGGTGATGCCGTGCCGCTTGACCAGCCGCGCCACCGACTCGCCCGAGAGGTTCACGTAGGTCTGCGGGAATGCGAGCGCCACCCGCCGGTCGTCGATGCGGACCTCGGCGACCCTGGCCCGCTCGCGGGTGCGCGTGAGCGCGCCGCCGTGCCGGGTGGCCAGCAGCTCGACCACCTCGGCACCCACGTTGTGGCGGGAGGCTTCGTACTCGCCGCCGGGGTTGCCGAGGCCGACGACCAGCAGGTCGGCGGGGGTGCCCCGGCGCTCGGCCGCGGCGCCCCGCCGCCCGAACAGCGTCATGGCACGACGAGGGGGCGGGGGCTAGCCCTCGCCGCCCTCGCCCTCGCCGCCGGACTCGGCGGCCGCGCCGCCCTCGCCCTCGGCGGCCTCGCCCTCGGCAGCCTCGCCTTCCTCGCCCTCTTCCTCCTCGCCCTCTTCCTCCTCGGCCAGGGCCAGGCTGGTGAGTTGGGCGATCACGACGGGGTCCTCGGGGTCGGCATCGGTGGTCACGCCCGCCGGCAGCACCAGGTCGGCGACCGTGATGGTGTGCCCGATCTCCAGCTCCGAGATGTCGACGGACAGGTGCCCGGGGACGGCGGCGGGCTTGGCATGCACGATGATGGCGTTCAACACCTGGTCGACGACGCCCTGCTCGCGCAGGACGAGCGTGGCTTCGCCCTCGAGCACGATCGGTACGTCGGTGGTGATGGGCTTGTCGACATCGACCGACAGGAAGTCGATGTGGAGCACGTCGCGGCGCACGGGGTGGCGCTGCATCTCCTTGACGACGGCCTCGGTGCGAGTGCCGTCGATGTCGAGCGTGATCAGCGCGTTCAGGCCCTTGTCCGTCGTCAGGGCCTGGCGCAGGTCGCGCCAGTCCACCGTGATCGAGCGGGGATCGGCGCCCCGGCCGTAGAGGACGGCGGGGACCTTGCCGGAGGCCCGCAGCCTGCGGGACGCAGACGTGCCGGTGGTGCGGCCGAGCGTGGCCACCAGGGTGATGTCGTCAGCCATCGGGAGCTCCTACTTCTGACGTCGCGCCGGAGCGCAGGGGTGGGACGGGACAGCCTAACGGCGCCCGCGGGTGGATCCCAAGCGGCTGCGCTACAAGCGGGACCTCCGCTCAGGACTCGTTGGCCCCGCCGAAGATCTCGCTGACCGAGGTGTCTTCGAACACGGCATCGATGGCGTCGGCGATGATCGACGCCACCGACAGGACCTCGAGCTTGTCGATCTGCTTCTCCGGCGGCAGGGGCAGTGTGTTGGTCACCACCACCCGGCTGATGACCGAGTTCTTGATGCGGTCGATGGCCGGGCCCGACAGCACGCCGTGGGTGGCGGCCGCGCACACGTTGGCGGCGCCCTGCTCGACCAGCTGCTCGGCGGCGGCGACGAGCGTGCCACCGGTGTCGATCATGTCGTCGATCAGCACGCAGGTGCGGCCCTCGACGTTGCCGACGACCTGCTTGGCCTCGACCACGTTCACGGCGCCCTTGACCCGGCGCTTGTGGACGATGGCGAGGTCGGCGTGGAGGGCGTTGGCGTACCGCTCGGCCACCTTCACCCGCCCGGCGTCCGGCGACACGACGACCAGGTCGTCGCCCATGTTCTCCCGCATGTGGTCGACCAGGACGGGCATGGCCGTCAGATGGTCGAACGGGTTGTCGATGAAGCCTTGGATCTGGCCGCTGTGCAGGTCGACCGACAGCAGGCGCCCGGCGCCGGCGGCGGTGAACACGTTGGCCACGAGCTTGGCGGTGATCGGCTCGCGGGGCTCGGCCTTACGGTCCTGGCGGCCGTAGCCGTAGAAGGGCATGACGGCCGTGATGCGCTTGGCGGAGGCCCGCTTGGCGGCGTCCACCATCTCCAGGTGTTCCCAGATGGCGTCGTTGATCGACATCGAGCCGCTGGCGCCGTGGCTCTGGATGATGAACACGTCCATGCCCCGCACGGACTCGCCGAAGCGGCAGTGGATCTCGCCGTTGGCGAAGTCCTCGAGCTTGACCTCGCCGAGGTGCACGCCAAGGTGAGCGGCGATCTCCTCGGCCAGCGGCAGGTTCGCCCGCCCGGACACGAGGTGCAGCTTCTTCTTGGTGACGAGCTCCATGTCGCTCCCGGTCCGGCGGCCTACCCCGTGGCGCCAGTGTAGAACGGGCCTGTCAGCGTGCCCGCAGCCACCCGCGCGCCCGGCTCGAGCACCGCGAACGGCCCGACGACGGCGTCGTCGCCGACGTCGGCGTGGGTCGCCACCGACTCGGTGACGGTGGCCCGCTCGCCCACCCGGGTGTCGGTCAGCCGGGTGCCGGGACCGATCTCGCTGCCGGCACCGACCACCGTCGCCCCCTGCAGCACCGTGCCGGGGAACAGGGTCACGTCGGGCGCCAGCGTCACGGTGACGTCGACGTAGGTGGCGGCCGGGTCGACCATCGTGACCCCCGCCTCCATCCAGGCCAGGTTGGTGCGGCGCCGCAGCTCGGCCTCGGCCACCGCCAGCTGAGCCCGGTCGTTGACGCCCTGGGTCTCGTCGGCGTCGTCGACCACGAGCGACACCACCGGGTGCCCGGCGGACGCCAGGACCTCGACGACGTCGGTGACGTACAGCTCACCCTGCGAGTTGTCGGGAGTGAGCCGGCGCAGCGCCGGCGCCAGCAGCCCGCGGCGGAACACGTAGATGCCGGTGTTGACCTCGTCTATCGCCAGCTCGTGGGCGTTGGCGTCGTGGTGCTCGACGATGCGGCGGACCCGGCCGTCCTTGTCCCGCACGACCCGGCCGTAGCCGGTCGGGTCCTCCATGCGGGCGGTGAGCAGCGTACAGGCGGCGCCCGACAGCCGGTGCTCGACCACCAGGGCGGCCAGCGTCTCGGCCCGGATGAGCGGGGTGTCCCCCGGCAGGACGACCACGTCGCCGTCCTCGGCATCGACGGAGTCGAGGTCCTCGGGCAGGCCCGTGAGCCCGACCGCTACCGCGTCGCCGGTCCCCCGCTGGACCCGCTGCTCGACGAACTCGAGCGGGACGGGGCCCGGCTCCTGCTGGAGCGCCTTGACCACCCGGTCGGCCCCGTAGCCGACGACCACGACCGCCCGGTCGGCCCTGCAGCCGGCCACGGCGTCGAGGACGTACCGCACGAGCGGGCGCCCGCACAGGCGGTGCAGCGGCTTGGGCCGAGCCGACCGCATGCGGGTGCCCTGCCCGGCGGCGAGCACGATGGCCGACAGCGGTCGCTCCCTCATGCCCCCCGTTGTAGCGCGCCGGTGGCCGCATCATGCACGTGGCCGTTGGAGAACAGGACCGGCCCGCCGCCGTAGATGCCGGGCCGACCGGCCAGGTCGCCGAACCGGCCCCCGGCCTCGGTGACGAGGACCGCCAGGGCCGCGAAGTCCCACGGTCCGCCTCCGGCTTGCACGCAGACGTCGGCCCGCCCGTCGGCCACCATCAGCGCACCGTGCTCGTGGGGGTCGACGTACGCGCTGCCCGCGGCCGCCAGCCGTTCGACCGCCGCCCGGCGCTCGCCGTCCAGCGCCTCGATCGGCGGGATGGCGGTGTGGCGCCCACCGGCCAGGGTTGCCGTCGCGGACACCCGGATGCGCTCTCCCTCGGGCCCGGTGGCGTCGCCCCGGCGCCAGGCGCCGGCGCCCCGGGCTGCCCACCACCGTCGCCACCCGGCCGGGGTCCCCGTGGGCACCGTGGTCACGCCGACCACCGGCTCGCCGTCGACCTCGAGGGCGACCTGCGTCCCCCACCCGGTCCGCCCGACCACGAACAGGACGGTCCCGTCGATGCCGTCGACGATCCACCGCCGGTCGGCGGGCCCGGACTCGCCGACCTCCTCGCCCAGCAGGCCGTCGGCGGGGCGCTCCGTGGCCAGGATCTCGGCGATGCGCCGCTCGACCGCCAGGTCGGCAGACGACACGGGCGAGCCGTCGGGCTTGATCTCGTGCGCGACCGCCGCTCCGGTGAAGGCGGCCATCGTCAGCTCGTCGGCGGCGTCGGCGAGCCGCAACGCCAGCGCGAGGTCGTCGTCCAGCCGTGGGCCCACGCGTGTGAGTGTGTCAGCCGCAGTCGGTCGTCGGGCCGTCGATGCCCACGGCCAGGCAGGCGTTGCCCTCCACGTCGAGCGAGCTGGTGACGCCCTGGAGCATCCACATGTCGACGTCCTTGTGGATCGTGACCTGCACGGTGTCGGGCCCGACGGCCACCTGGGCGTTGGCGCCGCACGGGTAGCCGGACTTGTCGAGCAGCTCGCAGGCGAGGGTCTCGGCCTCGGCGGGGTCGAGGCGGATGTCGCCGCCAGCCCGGCGCGCCGCCTCGTCGATGCCCTGGACACCGGCCCGGGCGGCGGAGTCGGCGACGTTCTTGGCCTCCCTGTAGGTGACGAGCGTGCGGCCGCCGTCGAGCACCAGTCCGGTCACGGCCAGCAGGCCGACGGCGAAGATCACGACGAAGGCGGTGACCATCCCCTGGTCCCGGTCGTGCCGGCCGGTCATTGGCTGCGGAAGGCGTCGATGGGCTCCCACGCCACCTCCTCCAGGGTGACCGTCGGGCCGAGGTTCAGGTAGGTGAGGTCGCTGGTGGCCACGACGCAGGTCACGGTCACCCGGACGGTGCCGCCCCGCTGGAATGCGGGTTCGAACTCCGTTGTCACCTGGGGCCCGCCGTCGCAGCTGAGATGCTCGCCCCGCACCGAGTCGTCGGCTGCCCGCTGGGCCTGGACCGCCGCGGAACCGGCGTCGTACTGGAGCGAGGCGGCCCGGGCGGCGTCGTTCGCCGCCCCGACCAGGTCGCTCCGGGCGTCGGTGAGCCGGCCCGCCAGCACGAGCAGGAACAGGAAGCCGATGAGCGCCGGCATCACCAGCACCGTCTCGGTGGTCGCAGACGCCCGGTCGCCCCGCAGGCGTCCGCCGCCCGATGGTCGGGTCATGGGCTGGTGTCGACCGGCGCTTCGCCCGCGGGCCGGAACCGTTCGATGGCGGTCTCCGCGCTCTCGTCGATGCTGAAGTCGACGTCCATGCCGGGGAAGACGAACACGGTCGCGACGTCGCCGGACACCTCCATCCGCACCACCTCGTCGGCGTCCTGGAGGGACGCGGTGGCCTGGACGTTGGTCAGCAACTGGGGGGCCAGCTCGGTGATGAGCCCCGTGGCCACGTTCTCACCCTCGGTCAGATCGGCTTGCGTGCCGCCGACGGCGGCGGCCCGCGCCCCGTCCTGCGCCGCCGCGCTGGTGATGCTCACCGCGTGGAAGTACAGGCCGGCCTGGACGATCAGCATGAGCGTGAACAGGAACGCGGGGGTGGCGATGACGAACTCCGTCGTCGCCGACCCCGCGTCCCCACCCAGTCGCCGCCGGTGCATCACGGCCCGCTGTTGAGGCTGTTGGAGATGCTGTTCCCGCGGTTCTGGATGCCGGTGACCATCAGGGTCACGACCACGACGGCGATCGCCGCCAGCGAGCCCGTGATGATCATGGCCTCGGTGGTCATGCCCCGATCGTCCTCGCGCAGCTCCTTCAGCCGGTACCACAGGACCGACATGTAGTCCGTCATGACACTGATCATGGGTGTGGTCTCCTTGGTTGGTGGCTAGATCGTGCTCATGATGGCGTAGGCGGCCGGATAGCCGATCAGCAGCAGGAACCCGAGGAACAGCATCACGACGGGCACCGCCATCTTCTCGGTCGTCGACTGCGCCTCCGCCTCCGCCTCGGCCAGCGCATGGTCACGCAGCGACGTGGCCTTGACGGCCAGCGACTCGCGCACCCGGGCGCCCTCGGTCCCGGCCAGGGACAGGCTGGCCGCCAGCTCGGTGAGCTCGGGCACGCTGAGCTCGACGCCGAGGCGGGACAGGACCGCCCACGGCGTCTCCCCGGTGAGGACCGTCGTCTCCAGCGCGTTGTGCAGCTGGACGAACGACCAGCCCTGGCCGATCGAGGCCGCGTCCCGCAACGCGCTCTCGACGCCGGCCCCGCCGGCCAGCGAGATGACCACCAGGTCGAGGAAGGACCCCAGCGAGTGCTTGAAGGCGTCGCGGCGGTCGCGGGCCTGGTGGCGGACCCCGATGTCGGGTGCGAAGAAGAACGTCAGGCCGAGGATCAGCGAGAAGACCGTCGGCACGAGGATGTTGACGCCGTAGCCGAGCACAGACGCCAGCCAGCTCAGCACCGCCGGCAGCGCGACGCCGTACAGCCCGAGCACGACCTTCTTGGCCATGTGCTGCTCGATCGACCCGCCGGTGAGGCGGAGGTCCGCCTCGAGCGCGTTCATGTTCAGCCCGAGCTCGCGGGCCACGCGGGCCAGCGATGCGCCGACCGTGCGGCCGAGCAGGTCGTTCATGCCCTCCGACTGGTCGGGGGTCGTGAGCGACGCCAGGGCGTTGCGCCGGTGCAGCCGGTCGACGGCGGCCTGGAGCGGCGGCGCCGGCGGGAACAGCAGCCGGACCGAAAGAAGCGCGCCGGCGCCGGCCAGTGCCCCGAGCAGGATCGGCACGATCACCCCACCACGTCCTCGGTGCGCAGGAACCGCTGCTCCTCCACCGGCCGGAACGACCGGGCGAGCCACACGAACGCCCCGCCGAAGAACAGCCCGACGACGCCCAGCATGAACTGCCCGAAGGCGGAGTCGTAGGGCTCCAGGTAGTCGCGGTTCCAGATCAGCAGGGCGGCGGCGAACAGGCTCGTGAAGACGACGATGACCCGCACGGCCGTCTGGGTGCGGGCGCGACCCGCGGCCACCCGGAGCTGCATGTTGACGTGGGAGCGGGCCGCGGTGGCCAGCCGGCCCAGCAGGTCGCCGAGGCGCTTCGGGCTCTTGTCGGCGGCGAGGATCAGGGCCGCCACCACCAGGTCGCCCGAGGGGTGGTCCAGCTCGTCGGCGAACTCGCGCAGGGACGGGGCCAGGCGCTCGCGCTCCAGCCGGGCCGCCAGGCGGAGGACCTCGGGGCGGATGGCGCGGGGCGCGACCGCGGCGCTGGCGATGATCGACTGCTCGAGGCCGCCGGCGCCGGCCAGCGTGTCACGCAGCATCTCGGCCCAGGCGGCGACGGCCTCGGTGCGGGCGAGGCGGGCCGCGCGGGCGGCGCCGCCGCCCAGCAGGCTCGGGGCCATGAAGCCGGCGACCCCCGCGAGGAGCGCGGCCATGGGCCACCACGTGATCGCCCCGATCACGACCGCGGCGAACAGGCCGAGGGCCAGGCGGAGCGTGAAGTTCTCGATGCGCTTGCTGAGCGGGACCTCGGAGCCCTGGCGGCGGGGGGCGACCTCGCCGGGGGCGACCGGGCGCAGCGCCAGGGCGATGGAGACGATGCCCAGGCCGAACACCGCGCCGAAGACGGCGATGATCGGCGTCATCCGCGTCGCCGCCCGGCGGCTCGTCGAAGCTTCACTGCACCCTTCCTCGGGATGCGGGCACCCAGCGCCCGCCTTCAGCCGCCCGCCGGCTGAACACGTGTCGGCGCCGAATCTACTGGCCGCCAATCGTCGGCGGTACGCGCCCCCCGGGCGGTGGCCGGGCTGCCGCTCTGGGTCAGCTCGCGCCGGCCGCGAGGTAGACGTTGAGCTTGCCGAGGCCGCCTCCGGGGGCCAGGCCGACGCCCACGACCGAGATCTCCCAGGCGCCGCCGGCGGCCTGCGCGGCGCGGGCCAGAGCGTTGACGCCGCGGGTCGTGCCGTGGTGGCGGCCCGCCAGGGTGCGGGCAAGGGTGAGCACGCCGGCGGGGTCGAGGCCCATGGCCTTGGCGGGCAGGTGGACCGACAGGGTCGGATCGCCGCCCGCGCGGCGCTCGCAGCACAGGTGGACGCTGGACCGCCACGCGACCGCCGCGCCGCAGTCGGCCAGATCGTCCAGCAGGTCACCGGCGTCGGCGCCGAAGCGGCGGGCCACCGCGGCCAGCGCCGCGCCGTCGGTGCGGCGGCCGGTCCGGAAGTACAGCTTGTGGACCCCGCCGCCCGTGCCGGCCTCGGCAGTGGCGACGTGAGGCACCAGGAACGGCAGGCCGTCGACCAGGCCGGCCAGCTCGCCGAGCACCGGCCACCGGGCGGCCAGGCGGTCGAGCCCGCCCTCGTCGAGCCCGGCGTTGCCGTAGACCTTGAGCCCGGCCAGGTCGCCGGGGTCGCCCGGCCGGTGCACCAGGCCGAACCACGTGGCGAACCGGGTCCGGGACGGCACCGCCGACGGGTCCGGGAACAGCGCGTCGAGGAGGCAACCGAGCTCGGCCGCCTCGCCGCGGGCGCCGGGCGCGAGCCGCTCGACGAGCCCGTCGAGGGCGAGGCGCTGGGACGCCAGCCGGGGCCCGAAGAACGGCATGCCGCTCGCCGTCTCGGTCACGTACCGCAGCGCCCCGTCGAGGCGGCCGCCCCCGCCGGTGACGCTGGCCTCGAACGGCACGCCCGATGGCGTGATGGCGCTCGCACGGCGGCCGTCGTCGGTCCGGGGGACGGTGTAGCCGGCCGCCGCCCGGGCGAACGTGGTCCGCACGGTGGCGGCGTCGACCCCCGGCACCAGCCGGCGGACCATCTCGTCGAGGAAGGCGGCGACGGTCTCCACGGTGGGTGGACGCTGGCGGTGGCTCAGCCCCACCAGCCGTCGGGGCGCAGTAGGACGCGGTAGTCGAAGCCGACCGCGGCCAGGTCGACCTGGGTCTGGTCCCGTAGCGGCGAGCCCGGCACGGCCCGCTTGTCGGGCCCCGGGAAGAACACCTCGTTCGACATGACCAGCGGGCCCTCGGCGCCCACGATCTCCCGCACCGACGTCACGTACCGGCGCATGCCGCCCTCGCCGCCGCCGGCCGACGTGCCGATGTGGACGACGAAGTTGATCGCGTTGGCCACCATCAGGTTCGTGGCCTCGAGGTTGAGGCGCTCGGGCGCCTGGATCGCGTACATGGCGAGCTTGCCGAAGGCGCCGAGCGACGAGTTGGCGTGCACCGTGCACATCGAGCCGTCGTTGCCCTGGCTCATGGCGTTGAGCATCGGGATGACCTCGTGGCCCCGGACCTCGCCCACGATCACCCGGTCGGGGTTCATGCGCAGACCCCAGCGCACCAGCGTGGCCAGGTCGAT
>Ga0114129_10001951_pt1 | contig 28247 bp, 22 predicted proteins | sample RhiMetdeltSRZDD1_FD_80071 | JGI IMG/M metagenome (GOLD analysis project Ga0114129, IMG submission 80071) | Populus rhizosphere microbial communities from Tennessee, USA - Rhizosphere MetaG P. deltoides SRZDD1 (version 2) (version 2) | ecosystem: Host-associated > Plants > Roots > Rhizosphere >... | reverse complement strand
CGGCCCCGACATGGTCGAGGCGGTCGCGCTCGACTGGGAGAAGATCGGCATCAAGGTGCGGCGCGTGCCCGAGGCGTTCAGCAACTTCCTGCCGAAGAACCGCGCGCGCAAGACCAACAAGACCCACTGGGTCTACGGCTCACCGCCGTTCGACGAGCCCGTCCTGGCCTGGCAGCGGTGCATCATCTCCAAGGGCCCGTTCAACCTGCTGGCCGAAGGGCCGTACGACGAGGACGTCGAGACGATCTCGCGCGAGCTCGACGCGAACCGGCGCGCGCAGATGACCCAGGCGCTCGCCCAGAAGCTCTACGACGAATACCGCGGCGTGATGCTCGGCACGCGCTCGCTCACATGGGCGGTCAGCAAGAAGGTCAGCGCCTGGCAGACGCTCGTGTACGTCCCGCTCGAGAACAACTACGAATACGTGAGCTGATCGAGGGGAGGACCCTCATGAAGGTTCGGGTCGCTTCGCTCCTGACGACCGTGCTGCTCGCTGTCGCCGTGAGCCCGGCGGGCGCCGCCCAGCCCGGGGAAGCCGTCATGGCCTGGCACGTCACGCTGGCCCCGACGTGGTTCGATCCGTCGACCGCGCCGCCGCAGATCACGCCCTTCGGCATGCTGTACGCGATCCACGATGCGATGGTGCGGCCGCTGCCCGGCACCAAGATGGGACCGAGTCTGGCCGAGTCGTGGCGGGAGAGCCCCGACGGCCTCACGTTCGAGTTCAAGCTGCGTCCCGGGCTCAAGTTCCACAACGGCGATCCGGTGACGAGCGAGGACGTGAAGTTCAGCTACGAGCGCTACCGTGGGGCCGGAGCCCGAGAGCTTCAGGCGCGCGTGCGCCAGGTCGACATCGTCGATGCGCTCACGATTCGCTTTCAGCTCAAGGAGCCGTGGCCCGACTTCATGACCTTCTATGGCACGACGGCCACCGCCGCCGGCATCGTCCTGCCGAAGAAATATCTCGAACGGGTCGGCGACGAGGCGTTTCGCAAGAATCCGGTCGGTGCCGGTCCGTACAAGTTCGTGAGCCACACGCCGGGAGTCGAGGTCGTGCTGGAGGCGTACCCCGGCTACTGGCGGCACGCCCCGTACGTTAAGCGCCTGGTCATGAAGTCGGTCACCGACGGCACCACGCGCGCGGCGCTCCTGAAGACCGGTGAGGCGGACATCTCCTATGCGCTCGACGGGCCCGACGCGGAGAACGTCAAGCGGGACCCGCGCATCCAGATCGTCGCCTCGCGCCACGCCTCGATCAACTGGCTCGAGTTCGCGGATCAGTGGGATTCGAAGTCGCCGTGGGCCGATCGGCGCCTGCGCCTCGCGGTCAACCACGCGATCAACCGCAAGGCGATCAATGACGCGGCGTGCCTGGGCTTCTGCCCGCCGGCCGGCGTCATCGTGCCGCGCGTGATGGACTTCGCGCTCCAGGTCGAGCCGCCGGCCTTCGACCCGGCGAAGGCCCGCCAGCTCCTGGCCGAGGCGGGTTACCCCAACGGGATCGACGCGGGCGAGCTGGTCCCGATCCCGCCGTTCTTCACGATGGGCGAGGCGGTCGTGAACTATCTCAACGCGGTCGGCATCCGCGTGAAGATGCGCCAGATGGAGCGCGCCGCGTTCTACACCGCCTGGCGCGAGAAGAAGCTACACCCGCTGTTCATCACCGGGGTCGGCAACTCGGGCAACGCCGCCAGCCGCGTGCAGGAGTTCATCTTCTCCAAGGGCACGTACGCCTATGGCGGTTACCCGGACATCGACGATCTCTTCGAGCAGCAGGCGCGCGAGCGCGACACGAAAAAGCGCGAGGCGCTCCTGCACCGGATCCAGCAGCTCACGATCGACCGGGTCATGTTCGCGCCGATCATGGATTTCCGCGCGCTCATGGGAATCGGGCCGCGCGTGACCGAGCACACGATCACGTGGATCCACAACTCCCCGTTCCCGTCCTACGAGGACATGAAGATCAAGGACTAGCCGCGGTCAGCGGGCCCGGCCTCAGATCGTAGAGACGCATCCCGCTGCGGCGTCCGCCGAGCGCGCTCGAGCGCCAGAGCGCCGGGTCAACGAGCTGACCTTTCTGCTGGACCCATTCGACGATCGGCCGCGCCGCGACGTCGGCGCCGAGCCGGCGGCTGATGAAGGGAACATCGCCGACCATCACGAAGCGGATCTCCTTCGCGTCGACCATTCCCGCCAGCGTTTCCGGCGTCAGGATCGGATCGAGCCCGTGAAAGCCGCCCATCGCCATCACCGCGTCACCCGAGCTGATGATGATCGGCGCCGCGAGCCGCGTCGTGGTGGTGGCGAGCAGATAGCGCTCGCCGCCACGGTTGGCCTGAAGGAACGCGATGAGACCGGCGGGGTCGTACGGCTCGACCAGTCGTATTCGCTGCGGCGTCTCGCCCGCGATCGGGATGAGCCGGCCGAGATCGGCCGACGGGATGGCGCCGGGCCCTGGCACGAGCACGCTGCTCAGCGCCCACGCCGACGGGATCACCAGCACCGCCGCGAGGCCGATGCTGCCGGCGCCGGTGGCGAGCGCGTGCCGCGCCGCGCTCGTCTCCTCCGCCGCGGCGACGCGCGTGTCGACGGGTCTGTCGACACGACGGAAGACGAGCATCGCGAGCAGCGCGCCGGCTGATGCCAGCACACCCACGCCCAGAGCCACGTGCAGCGGATGAAATTCGCCAGGCCTCCAGCCCATCGCGGCCGCGTCGATGTAGAGCTGCCACGCCGCGGTCAGGAGTAGCGAGGCGGGGAGCAGGATCGCGCGCCAACCGCCGCGCAGATAGAGCGTGCACAGTCCAGCGAGGCCGACCGCCGCGAGCGCCGCGAGCGGCGGAGCCATCGTGGCCAGGTAATAGAAGTGAAAGAAGCCGCCCGCGTAGCTGTAGACGACGCCGTAGGTGAGGAGCCAGCCGAGCCAGATGAGCAGGGCGAGGCGCCGCGCGGAGAGCGTCGTGGGGAAGCCTCCGCCGAGCAGCCCGACCACGAGCCCCGCGACGGCGAGCGGGAACAGCCATCCAACCTGCCCGGCGAGCTGACCGTCGGCGAGGCGGAGAGGCCCGGCCGGCGCGCGAACGAACATCCGCGAAAGACCGCGGCGCGGTCCGGACTCGAGCGCTGGACTCGCCCCGATAGCCTGCAGCGCCGGGCGTGTCGGCGGCGTCGCCGAAGCGACCGCGGCGCTCCTGAACTCGGGCGCGCGGACGAATCGCCCCATGCCGTAGGGGCCGACGACGAGCTCGAGCATCGAGTTCCGGTCGCTGGTGCCAGCGTAGGGCCGGCGCTGAGGGGGCGTGAGATCGTACGCGATCACCCACGAGAGCGACACGGCGGCCAGGACGACTCCCGCGACGGCCAGGTGGCCGACGCGCCGCCACCAGCCAAGCGGCGCGCCGATGAGGTAGACCAGCGCGAACGTCGGCAGCGCCACGAACGCGGCCAGCATTTTGACGTTGAACCCGACCCCGATCAGCGCCATCGCCAGCACGAGGAGCGGGAGGCTGGCGCGCTCGACCGCGCAGGTGAGCGCCCAGGCGGCCAGGAGTAGCACCAGCACCAGGCAGCTGTCGGTGTTGCTCGAGCGATCGATCGCCACGCTGACCGGCGTCAGCGCCAGGAAGAGGGCCGCCAGCAACCCGGCGCCCGCGCCGAAGCGGCGCCGAACCAGGTGGTACAGCAGCGCGACGGCGGCCACGCCTTCCAGCGCCTGGGGGATCAGCACGCTGAGCGCGTGGAAGCCGAACAGCTTGACGCTCGAGACCTGGATCCACAGCGCGACCGGCGGCTTGTCGACCGAGATGAACCCGGCGGGGTCGAACGAGTTGTAGAGGAAGTTGTGCCAGCTCTGGCTCATGCTCCTCACACCGGCGGTGTAGTACTCGTTGCCGTAGCCGTTCTGGTCCAGGCGCCAGAGCCTGAGCATCGTCGCCGCGGCGAGGACCGCGAGCAACCCGACCTTCAGCGATACGCGTTGGCCCGGCTTCACGTCATCCATGAGCGGCAGCAGGATACTAAGACGCGACATGGGCTGTCGCCGTTGACACGTCCGACACGCGCTCGTTACCATCCGGCCACATTCGCTTTGCCGGAGGAAGCCACCATGGCCCGATCCCTCGATCGCCGAGCGTTCTTGAAGCGCGCCGGGGCCGCGACGGCCGCCGTCGTGGGCGCTCCGCTGATCTCGTCGACTCGCCCCGCGCGCGCCGCCACCGGCGACCGCCTGGTCGTGGCCGTGGGGCAGTGGGGCACCGAGACGCCGTTCGCCTGGCGATCGACCCAGGGTGAAAAGCCGCTGTGGGACTGCGTCTACGACCCGCTCATCATGCGCGATCCGAAGACGTTCGAGTACCGGCCTGGCCTGGCCACGGAGTGGAAGCCGTCGAATGAGATGCGCACGTGGACGTTCAAGCTCCGGTCGGGCGTCAAATTTCACGAGGGCTGGGGCGACCTCACCGCTGAGGACGTCAAGTTCACCGTCGAGCAGAACCTCAAGCCCGACTCGGGCGGCGGCTCGGCGCCGTTCTTCCGCGTGAACCTCGATCGCATCGAAACGCCCGACAAGCTCACGGTGGTCATGCACTTCAAGAACCGGGTCTGGGAGGTCGCCTCGAACTTCACGCAGTTCGTCGGCTACCAGAACGTCGTCCCGAAGAAGTACCTGGAGTCGGTGGGCGAGGAGAAGGCGGCGCTCCATCCGATCGGCACCGGTCCCTACCGGCACGTCGAAGGTCGACAAGGCGACTACCACCGTTTCGAGGCGGTCGCGAATCACTGGCGCAAGCCGCCCAGCTTCAAGGAGCTGCTCATTCGCCGGGTGCCTGACCCGGCGACCCGGCTGTCCGGGCTCCGCGCGGGCGAGATCGACATCGGCGTCGTCTTCGGCGACTACCTCGACCAGGCCGTGAAGTCGGGGCTCAAGCTGCACGATGCGACGAACGCGGCCTGCTACTGGGTGATCCTCAGCGGCCAGACGACACCCGACCGCGAGGATTACTGTCCGACGTGCCCCTGGGCGGGCGACCCGAACGATCCGAAGAGCCGGGAGAACGCGCGAAAGGTCCGGCTGGCACTGAACCTCGCCGTCAATAAGAAGGCGATCGTCAGCGCGCTCTGGAAGGGAAAGGGTTCCGAGACGCCGTTCTCGTATTACTACTACCCGTTCCACAAGGGCTACAGCACGGACTGGAAGATCCCGCCCTACGATCCCGAGCGCGCGAAGAAGCTGCTCGCCGAGGCGGGCTACGCCGGCGGCTTCGAGGTGCGCGTGAACCCAACCGTGATGGTCTACGCTCTCGACGGCCCCGACGTGATGGAAGCCGTCGCGCTCGACTGGGAGAAGGTCGGGATCAAGCCCAAACGCTTCCCCGAGATGATCAGCACGTTTGGCCCCAAGAGCCGCAACCGCAAGACGAACAAGACCCACTGGGTGTACGGCTCACCGCCGTTCGACGAGCCGATCCTGGCCTGGAGCCGCGTCCTTCACTCGAAGGGCACGTTCAACCTGCTGTGCGATGGCACCTACGACGAGGACATCGAGACGGCGATGCGCGAGTTCGACGCCGACAAGCGCGCTCGGCTGACACAGGCGCTGGGCCAGAAACTCTACGACAACTATCACGGCATCATGCTGGGCATGAAGTCGATCACGTGGGCCCTCAGCCGGCGGGTCGGCGCCTGGCAATCGCTCGCCTACGTGCCACTCGAAAACAACTACGAGTACATAAGCCCGGCGAGCTGAGGGACATCATGAAGCGCAGCACTGATCGGATCCTGACGACGCACGCGGGAAGCCTGCCGCGCCCGGGCGATCTGCTCGAGCTGATCCAGGCCAAGGCCACCGGTCGGGCCTACGATTCGGAGGCGTTCGGCGAGCGCGTCAGGCGCGCAGTGGGGGAGATAGTCCGCAAGCAGACCGAGCTCGGCGTCGACGTCGTGGACGACGGCGAGATGGGCAAGCCCGGCTTCATTCCCTACGTCAACGAGCGGCTGTCCGGCTTCGAGCCCGACCCGCAGGGCCGCGGCAATCCGTGGACCGGCTCGCGCGAGGTCCGCGCGTTCCCCGAGTTCTACGAATGGTTCTCGCGGGCGATGCCGAGCCCCGCCGTCCGCTCGCTGCACATGGTGTGCACCGGCCCCGTGACCTACATCGGCCACAAGCACGTCCAGGCCGACATCGAGAACCTCAAAGCCGCGCTCGCCGCGAGCGGCGCGACCGAAGCGTTCATTCCGTCGATCTCGCCGACCAGCGTCGAGGACTGGCAGCGCAACGCGTACTACAAGACCGAGCAGGAATATCTGTTCGCGATCGCCGAGGCGATGCGCGAGGAATACCGGGCGATCGTCGACGCCGGCTTCCTGGTCCAGATCGACGATCCTCACCTGGCCACGCACTACGTCTCGCGTCCCGACCTCACGGTCGACGAGGTCCGCCGCTGGGCCGAGGTGCGCGTGGAGGCGCTGAATCACGCGTTGCGCGGCCTGCCGCGCGAGCGGATCCGCTGGCATACCTGCTACGGCATCAACATCGGCCCGCGCGTGCACGACTTGGAGCTCAAGCACTTCGTGGACGTGATGCTGAAGATCCGCGCCGGCGCCTACTCGTTCGAAGCCGCCAACCCGCGCCACGAGCACGAGTGGCGGGTGTGGGAGGGCGTGAAGCTGCCCGAGGGCGCCGTGCTCATCCCGGGCACCATCACGCAGTCCACGGTGCTGGTCGAGCATCCGGAGCTGATCGCCGAGCGGATCGGCCGCTTCGCGCGTGCCGTCGGCCGCGAGAACGTCATCGCGGGCGCCGACTGCGGCTTCGCGACGTTCGCGGGCTCGACCGAGATCCATCCCAGCGTGGTCTGGGCCAAGTTCGAAGCGCTGGTCGAGGGCGCGCGGATCGCGACCCGCCAGCTCTGGGGGCGCGGTTAGCATGGCCGCGCCCGCGAAGCTTCCCACGGCGCTCCGGAGCGACGAGCTCGGCTGGCGCGCGCTGCCGGCCCCGGGCGCGTCGGTGAAGGTGCTCCGCCGCGACCCCGAGACCGGCGGCTCGACCGCGCTCGTCCGATTCGAGGCCGGCACGCGCTTTCCCGTTCACAACCATCCGGCGGGCGAGGAGATCTTCGTCGTCGAGGGCGATCTCCAGGTCGGCCGCGAGCACATGAAGGCCGGCGACTATCTCTACACGCCTCCGGACGTCAAGCACGCGGCGTCGAGCGAAGGCGGCTGCGTCTTCCTGGTGACCTTGCCCCGGCCGGTCGAGTTCGTCGAGCGCTGAGGCGCATGCAGCGATTCATCGTCGGCCGCGTGATCCAGTCGATCGTCTCGATGTTCGTGGTGTCGGTGGTGGTCTTCGCGCTCGTGCGCCTCTCGGGCGATCCGATCCAGATCATGATGCCGGCCGAGGCGTCCAAGGCCGACATCGAGCTCGTGCGCGCCCACCTCGGGCTCGATCGCCCGTGGACCGTTCAGTACTGGCGCTTCCTGACCCAGGCGCTCCAGGGTGATTTCGGCCGCTCCGTGCGCTTCCGCCGGCCGGCGCTCGATCTGGTCGCCGAGCGCTACGGCGCCACGCTCGAGCTCGGCGGCCTGGCCGTGCTGATCGTGATCGCGGTGGCGTTGCCGGTCGGCGTGTACTCGGCGGTGCGGCGCGGGAGCGCGCTCGACTACGCCGCGCGAGCGTTCGCGGCGCTCGGGCAGGCGGTGCCGCCGTTCTGGCTCGGGCTGGTCCTCGTGCTGATCTTCGGCGTCATGCTCCATCTCTTGCCGACGTCCGGGCGCGGCACCCCGCTGCACGTCCTCTTGCCGGGCGTCACGCTCGGCTGGTTCGCGGTGGCCGGGCTCATGCGGCTCACGCGCTCCTCGATGCTCGACGTGCTCGGCAGCGAGTACGTCAAGCTCGCGCGCATCAAAGGGTTGCCGGAGCGCCGGGTAATCTGGCGCCACGCATTCAAGAACGCGGCGCTGCCGGTGGTGACGTTCGCGGCCCTCCTGTTCGTGGCGCTCCTGAACGGCTCGATCATCGTCGAGACCGTGTTCGGCTGGCCGGGGCTCGGGCTGCTCGTCATCGAGGCGGTCGATTCGCGCGACTACCCGATCGTGCAGACCGTCGTGCTGTGCCTGTCGGCGATGTACATCGGAGTCAACCTGCTGGTCGACATCCTCTATGCGTACCTGAACCCCAAGATCCGGTACTCGCGATGAGCGGCGCCGCCGCGACCGAGACCGCGGTTCTCCAGGAGCGCGCGCGCGACCGGCGCTGGCCGCCGGCGTTTCCGCTGGCGGTGGTCGCGGCGCTCGTGCTGTGCGCGCTGCTGGCACCGGTGCTGGCGCCGCACTCGCCGGTCGAGGGCTCGCTCGGCGACCGCCTGGCGCCGCCGTTCGGGCTCGAGGGTTCCAAGCCCGGACACTTCCTGGGCACCGATCGCCACGGGCGCGACACCTTGAGCCGGCTGCTCTACGGCGCCCGGATCTCGCTGGCCGTCTCGGTCGTCGGGATCACGTTGACGGGCGCGGCCGGCAGCCTGATCGGGCTCCTCGCCGGATTCTTCGGGGGGTGGGTCGACTCCGTCCTGATGCGGCTGGCCGACATCTCGCTCTCGCTCCCGGGCATCCTGATCGCGGTGCTCCTGTCCGTGGTGTTCGAGCCCTCGTTCACGAACGTGATCATCGTCGTGGTCTTCCTGTTGTGGCCGAGCTACGCGCGCCTGACGCGCGGCGAGACCCTCGGCATCAAGCAGCAGGAGTTCGTCGCGCTGGCGCGCATCGCCGGCTGCTCGAGCGCCCGGATCATGTTCCGCCACGTGGTGCCGAACCTGGCGCCGTCGATCCTGGTGCTCGCCACCCTGCACGTCGGCTACGTCATCGTGCTCGAGGCGGCGCTCTCGTTCCTGGGCGTCGGCATTCCGCCGCCGACCCCGTCATGGGGCGTCATGGTGGCCGACGGCCGCGGCCTGATCGAGCAGGCCTGGTGGGTCTCGATCCTGCCCGGCATCGCGATCCTGGTCACGGTGCTCTCGCTGAACATCCTCGGCGACTGGGTCCGCGACCGCCTCGATCCCAAGCTCCGCCAGGTCTAGGCGAGCATGGCCGATACGCTCCTGGAGGTGCGCGACCTGCGCACCTACATCTATACGCGCCGCGGTGTCGTCAAGGCGGTCGACGGCGCGAGTTTCTCGGTCCGCCGCGGCGAGACGCTCGGGATCGTCGGCGAGTCGGGCTCGGGCAAGTCGATGACGTGTCTCTCGATCCTGCGCCTCGTGCCCGAGCCGGGCGGCCGGATCGTCGGCGGCCAGATCTTCTTCGACGGCGAGAGCCTCCTCGACAAGAGCGCCGACGAGATGCGACGCCTGCGCGGCTCGCGGATCGCGATGATTCTTCAGGACCCGATGGCGTCGCTGAACCCGGCGATGACGGTCGGTGAGCAGATCGCGGAGTCCCTCGCGCTGCATCGAGGCCTGCGGGGCCGCGCGCTCGACGAGCGCGTCCTCGAGCTCCTCCGCCAGGTGAGGATCAGCGACCCCGAGCGCCGCGTGCACGCCTATCCGCACCAGATGAGCGGCGGCATCCGGCAGCGCGTGGCCGGCGCCATCGCGATCTCGTGCCAGCCGAGTCTCCTGATCGCCGACGAGCCGACGACCTCGCTCGACGTCACGATCCAGTCGCAATATCTGCGCCTGCTGAAGGACATCCAGCGCGAGACGAACCTGGCGCTGGTGTTCGTCACCCACGACCTCGGGATCGTCGCCAAGCTCTGCGACCGGGTCGCGGTGATGTACGCCGGGCGCATCGTCGAGCTCGGCCGGACGCGCGACATCTTCAATCACCCGCGTCATCCCTACGCGGTCGGGCTCCTCAACTGTCTGCCAACCCTGCGCCGTGGACGCGAGCCACTCAGAGCGATCGAAGGACAGCCCCCGGACCTCGCCAACGTCCCCGACGGCTGTAGCTTCACCCCGCGCTGTCCGATGGCCGAACCGCGGTGCAGCGACAAGCTCCCGCCGCTCGAGCCGATCGACGCCGAGCACCTGGTCGCCTGCTTGCGCGCGGGCCAGACCGCGAGCTTCGGCCGTCGCCCGACGGCTGTCTCGCCGGTCTCGACGCCGGCGGCCGCCGAATCGGACCGCCACGGCGACGTCGTGCTCGAGGCGCGCCAGCTCACGAAGCACTTTCCGCTCGTGCGCGGCACGATCTTCGGCCGGCAGTTCGGGACCGTGAAGGCGGTCGACGGTCTGGACTTCACGCTCCGCCGGGGCGAGACGCTCGGGCTGGTCGGGGAGAGCGGCTGTGGCAAGACCACCACGGCCAGGCTCGTGCTCTCGCTCGAGCGGCCGACCGCGGGCGGCGTCTTCTTCCGCGGTCGCGACATCCACGCGCTCGGCCGCGGCGAGCAGGCCGGATACCGGCGCGCGGTGCAGGCGGTCTTCCAGGATCCGTTCAGCTCGCTGAACCCGCGGCTGACGATCCGCACCACGGTGAGCGAGCCGCTGGCCCAGACCGAGCCGAATCTCACCCGGGCCGAAGTGGCCGAGCGCGTGGCCGCGTCGCTCACGCGGGTCGGCCTGCGGCCTCGCATCGCCGACGACTATCCGCACGAGCTGTCGGGTGGCCAGCGCCAGCGGGTCGCGATCGCCCGCGCGCTGACCACGAACCCGGAGTGCATCCTGCTGGACGAGGCGGTCTCGGCGCTCGACGTCTCGATCCGCGCGCAGGTGATGAATCTCTTGCGCGAGATCCAGGACCGCTCCGGCGTGAGCTACCTCTTCATCGCGCACGATCTCGCGGTCGTGAAATATGTCAGCACGCGGATCGGCGTGATGTATCTGGGCAAGCTCGTCGAGACGGCGCCGGCCGACGAGCTCTACGCCAACCCGCTGCATCCCTACACGCAGGTGCTGCTGAGCAACGCGCTGCCCGCGCATCCCGACGACGTGCGCGACGAGGTCATCCTGAAGGGCGAGGTGCCGAGCGCCTTCAATCCGCCGCCGGGCTGCCGCTTCCATCCTCGGTGCCCCAAGGCGCTGCCGATCTGTGCCGAGGTCGAGCCGCCGCTACGCGAGCAGGCGAGGGGCCACCCGGTGGCCTGTCACTTGTACTGAAGCCACGCCGACGGGATCTCGACGTACGAGCGGTCGAGCTCGCCGACCGAGGCGCAGCCCAGCAGCTTGAGCGTGCGGATCAAGTCACCGCGCAGGATCGCGATCGCGCGGGCGACACCGGCACCGCCGTTGGCGCCGAGCCCGTACGCGTAAGCGCGACCGCAGAGGACGGCGCGCGCGCCCAGGCACAGCGCCTTGACGATGTCGCTCCCGCGGCGGATGCCGCCGTCCAGCAGCACCTCCGCGCGACCGTTCGCCGCGCTCACGACTTCCGGCAGTGCCCGCAGGGTCGCCGATACGCCGTCGAGCTGGCGGCCGCCGTGGTTGGAGACCACGAGCGCCTCGGCACCCTCGTCCACGGCGCGGCGCGCGTCGTCGCCGGTGAGAACGCCCTTGATCACGATCGGCCCCCTCCAGACCTCGCGAATCCAGCGCAGATCCGACCAGGCGACCGTCGACTGCTCGAGCGCCGCGGCCACATCGGCGTACGGCATCGGTCCCTGGCCGGGGATGACCACGTTGGGGAACGACATCAGGCCACCGTCGGCGAAGAAGCCGGCGAGCCACCGCGGTCGCGCCAGGAACTGCGGAAGAAACGGCACGCGCGCCCACACGCTCGGCCCGAGGAGCTCCTTCGTGCCGTTGCGCGCGTCACGCTCGCGGAGCCCCGACACCGCGGTGTCGATCGTGACCGCGAGCGCCGAGAAGCCCGCGACCCGCGCCCGCTCGATCGCCGCGCTGGCGACTTCGCGACCGCCGACGAGGTAGAGCTGATACCAGACGGGACCTGTCGACGCCGCCTTCACGTCTTCGAGCCGGCATCCAGAAAGGGTCGAGAGGACGTACGCGGTGCCCGCGACGCCGGCTTCCCGCGCCGCCGCCTCCTCGCCGCGCGGGTAGAACATCCGGCTGCTGCCGACCGGCGCCAGCAGGAACGGCAGCTCAAGGCGCCGGCCCAGCACGGTCACGTGCAGATCACACCGGGCGATCGCGACCGCGTTGCGCGGCCGCAGGATCACGTCGTCGTAGACCCGGCAGTTTTCCCGGAGCGTGAATTCCGCGTCGGCGCCGCCGTCGATGTAGTCGAACACCGCGCGCGGCAGCCTCCGCTCCGCCAGCCGGCGCAGATCGGCGATGTTCACGACGCGAGGGAAGCTGACTTTCTGCGGCATCTCTCGCGTCGAGGTTCAGTGGAAGCGGATGCTCTGGAACACGCGCGCCGGCGTCAGCGGAAGCGCCGTGATCGACGCATCGCGCGGCGAGAGCGCGTCGCACACGGCGTTGGCGGTGGCGGCGCCAAGGCCGGGGTTGCCGCACTCGCCGAGGCCGCGCAGGCCGAGCGGGTTGGTCGTCGCGCGTACCTCCTGGTAAAAGCCGTCGACCTCGGGGATGTCGGCCGCGAACGGCAGCGCGTAGTCCATCAGGGTCGTCGACACGAGCTGGCCGTCGGCGTCATAGGCCAGGCTCTCGTGCATCGTGTTGCCGATCCCGAAAGCCACGCCCCCGATCAGCTGGCCGTCGACCAGCGCCGGGTTGACGGCGCGGCCCACGTCGGCGCCCACGACGACGCGCCGCAGGGCGACCGCGCCGGTCTCGGGATCGACGTCGGCGACGACGGCGGCGGCGCAGCCGGCGTAGGTCACCTTCGGCACCTCGAACGAGGCGCCCGCCGCCAGCCGCCGCTCGCGTGCGAGGTCGGCGAGCGTGGTGCGCCGCCCGCGCGCCTCGACGACGCCGCTCGCATACGTCACCTCGCTCTCCGGCACGCCCCACGCTTCGGCGGCGCGCTGTCGCGCGTCGGCGATCAGCTTCGCCGCCGCCAGGTGCGCGGCGTTGCCGGCGGTGACGGTCCCGCGCGAGCCGTAGGTGCCCACGCCGCTCTCGACGGCGGCGGTGTCGGCGTGTCGGACGTCGAAGCGCGAGGCCGGCAGACCGAGCGCCTCGCCAAGAATCTGGGCCAGTACCGTCTCGAGCCCGGGTCCCATCGACGAGGCGCCCGTGTCGACGAGGAGCCGTCCATCGGGCCGCGCTTCAACCTGCGTGGTCTCGAAGGGTCCGAGCCCCGTCTTCTCGACGTAGACCGCGAGCCCGATCCCGCGCCGCGGCCCCGACGATCGCGCGTTCATGGCGGCCTGATCGACGCGCGCGCCGGTGTAATCGAGACGCCGCAGCAGCTCGTCGAAGAGCGCCGGGAAATCGCCGGAGTCGTAGACCGTGCTCACACCGAACGACTTGGTGCCGCAGTCGTAGGGCATCTGGTCGGAACGGATGAGGTTACGGCGACGGATCTCGGCCGGATCGATCTCGAGGCGCGCTGCCGCCTGGTCGAGGAGCCGCTCACGGACGAAGTTGCACTCCGGACGCCCTGGGGAACGCAGCGTGCCGGCCGGGGTCTTGTTGGTCACGACCGACCAGAGATCGCACGCGTAGCTCGGCACGCGATAGGGGCCGGGCAGGAGAGCGGCGCCGAACTCGGCGGGCACCAGCGCCGCGGTGCGCACGTAGGCGCCGATGTCCGCGTGGATCACCGCGCGCATCCCGACAATCCGGCCGTCGCGATCGAAGCCCATCTCGATCTCGTAGGCGACCTCGCGCGCGTGGTTGGCCGCCATCAGGTTCTCGCGCCGGCTCTCGATCCACTTCACGGGCCGCCCGAGCTTCATCGCGGCCAGCGGCACCAGGATGTCCTCGGGATAGAGCTCGCCGCGGACCCCAAAACCGCCGCCTACGTCGACTTCGGTGAGCCGCAGGGCACCGACCGGGATGCCGAAGATCGGCGCCAGGATCGTCCGGTTGATGTGAATGCACTTGGTCGAGCCGATCAGGTGCAGCTCGCCGCCGCGCGGGTCGGGCGGCACCGCGACGAGCCCGCGCGTCTCCAGCGCCGCCGCGGTCTGCCGCGGATAGGCGAATCGCTCGCGCAAGGTGAGCGCGGCGCCGGCGAGCGCCCCGTCGGCATCGCCCACGCGCATCGTGATCGTCGCGACGTTGTTCGAGTCGGTCCCGGGGAACAGGCGCGCGGCGCCGGCGGCGAGCGCCTCGCCGGTCGAGGCGCACGCGGCGAGCGGCTGATAGACCACATCGATCCGGTCGAGCGCGTCGCGAGCGACGTAGGGATCGTCGGCGACGACGAGCGCCACCGGCTCGCCCACGTAGCGGACGACGTCGCGCGCGATGGCCGGCTGCAGGTAGCGCTCGGTGCCCTGGGGGGCGGGGACCCGGTTGGGGATGATCGCGGCCGCCGGCACGTCGGCGGCCGTCAGCACGGCGTGCACGCCGGGCAGGTCGCGCGCCCGCTTGGCGTCGATCGACACCAGCCGGGCGTGGGCGTGCGGCGAGCGAAGCACCACGGCGTGGAGCGAGCCTGGAACGCGGACGTCGTCCACGAACCGCCCCTTGCCGGCGACGAACCGATCGCCGCCGAGCCGCGGATGGGCTTCACCGATCACCGCGCCATCCTAGCACTGTGACGGCGCGGCGGCGCGAGCTCGGCCGGCGCGACCGAGCTCGCGCGCGGCGGCTCAGCGGGCGCCGATGAACGTCTTGGCCCGCGCGACCTCCGGCCTCGGCGTGTCGGCTTTGGACGCCAGCGCCACGAGCTTTTCGTAGTAGCCGACAGCCTTCTGCCGATCCCCGGCCGCCTCGGCGGCGCGCGCGGCGCCGGCGAGACCGCGGAAGCGGTTCGGATTCTCCTTCAACGCGGCTTCGAACTCGCGCAGCGCCGCGGGCGCCTGACCTTGCTGCAGGAGCAACTCGCCGAGCAGCTCGCGCATCGGGTAGAGCCGATTCTCCATGGCCACGTGCTTGACGCTGCCATCCTCACCGTCGGCGGCGCCGCGCATGAATTTCAGCGCTTGCTCGGACGAACCTTCCGCGAGAGCCACCCAGGCCGACACGGCGAGCATCTGCTCCTCGGTGCGATCGGCCCAGTAAGACTGATTCGACTTCTCCAGTGCGGCGCGCAGATCCTGCATCGCCTGGATCTCTTGCTTGGCTCCCGCCAGGTTGCCCGACCGCGCCATCCCGAGCCCGCGCGTGAAGCGCACGAGCGAGTCCGCCTGCGCAAACCCCGTGCTCGCGACCGGCAGCGCGGCCGCTCCCACCCAGTCACCGCGCTCGAGCGCGTAGCGCGCGGGCACCGCGGCGATTGCGGTGAAGCCGGGCACGGCGCCGCCGGTCTGCTTGGGCAGCGCGGTGATCGTGTCGACGAGCGCCTTGGCCCGGGTGTCCTGCGCGAGCTGCAGGTGCGCGTACACCATGAAGTCGGTCGCGTGGTAGTAGTCCGGCTGGATCTCGAGCGCCGAGCGGTTCGAGGCGATCGAGTCCTCCCACATCCCGACCATCGAGTAAATGTGCGAGGGCATGTGGCGCGCGTGCGGCGCCGCCGGCGCGATCTTCCCGTAGGCGACGGCGATCTTGATACCCTTGTCGGCGAGCGGCGGGTAGTCGTAGGCGTGCACCAGGTAGTGCGCGACGCCCGGGTGATCGGGATTCTGCTTGAACAGCCGCTCGAGGATCTCGGCCGACTTGAGCTGGCTCGCGTACGTCTTGTCGCTCTTCGACGCCGAGGCCTGCAGGGTCAGCGCGTAGTACGTCCACGCCTCGAAGTCGTCCGGGTAGCGCTGGGTCATCTGTTCCATGGCCCGGGTGTAGGCGGCCAGGCGCGCATTCACCGGCGTCTTGTCGGCGTCCTTATAGTAGGTACCGATCGCCTCGATCCAGTCGCGCTCGCGCTGGGTCTTGGCGCCGATGCCGCGCGCCTTGTCCAGCGCCTCGGACGCCGCCGTCGCATCCTTCGGCGGCGGCGGGAATGCCAGCGAGTTGCCGAGATAGTTCACGGCGAGGCCCCAGTAGGCGATCGCGCACGCCGGGTCCTGCTGCAGCACGCCCTCGAAGACCTTGCGTGCCTCGGTGAACCAGTAGGAGTGCAGCATCGCCACGCCGCGCTCGAACTGCGCCTGCACCTTGGCGTCGCACGAGGTCGGGAAGGTGACCTTGCCGAGCTTTTCCGGGGCCGCGGCCGGCGCGACGAGCGCGACCGCACACGGAAGCGCGAGCAGCACTGCCTTGATTTTCATCGAGACCTCCTCGATCGGGTCGGAGTCACGGCCGATCCACGGTATCGCGCTCGTTGGCCTGGGCATACACGCGTCGCGTGCGCTCCACGTCGAATGGGCGCTCCTCGAGCGTGTCCGGCGACCATTCGCTGCGGGGCGTTCCGAAGAAATCGCCGCCGTAGACGTGGATGGCCCCGGTGAATCCCGAGAGCGGGTTGACGACGGAGTGGATGGCGGCCTCATCCAGCAGCGCGGTCTCGGCGCGGCCGAGCTGCTTGCCCCCGGCGATCTCGAGGCCGCGGGCGCCGCGTCGGTAGAAGGTGTTGTCCTCCCGGCCCCCGTAGAGCCCGATCGCCGCCCACATCCGGTGTTCGTGCGGGTAGATGGCCATCCCGGGTGCCCAGACCACGTTGAGGATCGTCAGATCGGGCGAGTGGTGCAAGGTGAACAGACCACCGCGTCGGGGCGTGCCGAGCGCGGCCTCGACGTCGGCCGGCACCCCCAGCGCGCGCCCCAGAATCTCACCGACCCGGGCGGCCGGATGGTCCGCTGCGAGGGCCGCGCGGCAGTCGGCGATGAAGCCGTCGAGGTCGAACATGGTCGCCACGGTACCGGCAGCGCGCTCATGTGTCCAATGCATTTCTCTTCGTATAATCCATGCACGGAGCGCATGAGCGTGAACCTCCGTCATTTGCGGGCCTTCGTGGCGATCGTCGACGCCGGCGGCTTCGGCCGCGCGGGCACACGCCTCAATGTCAGCCAGCCAGCGCTCTCGCGACAGATCCGATCTCTCGAAGCCGAGCTCGAGGTGCAGCTCTTCGACCGGATCGGCCGCCGTACCCGACTCACCGCCGAGGGCGAGGATCTCCTGCGGCGGGCCCGCGATCTCCTGACCAGCGCCGACTCGCTCGGCGAGCGGGCGCGGGCGCTCAAGGGCGGCAAGGCCGGGGTGCTGCGCGTCGGTGCCACGCCGCAGGCGATGGAGACGTTCCTCGCCGGGTTCCTGCCGCGCTACCGCCGCGGGCATCCCGGCGTCGACGTGCGCCTGGTCGAGGACGGTGGTGTGCGCCTGGCTTCGCGCCTGGATCACGGCGACGTGCACCTGGCGCTCACCGCCTCGTCCGACGCGCGGTTTCACCGGCGCCTGCTGATCCCGCTCTACGTCCTGGCGGTCTTGCCGAAATCGTCGCGGCTCGGCCGCCGCGCGACGCTCGAGATCAGCGAGCTGGCCGAGGCGCCGCTGCTCCTCACGCGCCGCGATTTCGCCTCGCGCGAGTGGTTCGACGCCGCCTGTCAGGTCGCCCACGTGCGACCGCGCGTGCTGCTGGAGAGCGGGGCGCCATCCACCTTGGTCGCGCTGGCGCGGGTCGGATACGGCGTCGCCGTCGTTCCGTCGAACGTGCGGGTTCCGCGCGACGGTCTCCGGGTGGTGCCGCTCGTTCAGCGTGGGACGCCGATCGGCCGGTGGCTCAGCGTCGCGTGGGACCCGCGGCGCTTCCTGGCGCCGTACGCGGAGGATTTCGTCGAGGAGCTGGCGGCCTACGCGAAGCGCGCCTGGACGAAGCCGGGCCTCGCCAGGCGCGCCCCACGCATGCCGCGACCGAAGGAGTCGTCCGGCTCGGGCTAGGCGCGATTGGCCCGCAGGACGCGCCCGGGGAACGCGCCGGTGTGCTTGCCGTGCTCGAGCACGACCTGCCCGCCGACGATCACGTGCGAGACACCGTCGGCACCCTGCACGCGCCGTGGCGTGCCGGAGGGCCCGTCATGCGTGACCTCGTCTTCCCTGATCCCGATCGATGCGAGATCGAACACCATCAGGTCGGCGGCGAGGCCCTCGCGAATCATGCCGCGATCGCGCAGGCCCATGATGCGTGCGGGCTGGAAGGTGTAACGACGGATCGCGTCCTCGAGCGTGAGCAGCTCGCGATCGCGCACCCACTGGCCCAGCACGTAGCTCGACTCGCCGGCGGTGCAGAAGTTCGTGTTCAGGTGGGCGCCGGCGTCCGACTGCGTCGGCAGCGCGTGACCGCTCTTCACCATGTTGGCGATCTGGCTCTCTTCTTCGTTGGAGCGGGTCATCAGCTGGAACTCGGTGTCGAGCCCTTCCTCGAGCGCCAGGTCGAGCATGACGTCGGCCACGTGTTTGCCGAGCTTCTCGGCGAGCGCGGTGAAGCTCTGGTCGACGAGCCCCTGGTTCTTGGCGAGCTTCACCTTGCGGACGAAGATCGAGCTCCAGGGCACCAGCCGGCCCGGCACCCCCGGCCGCCGGCGCTGCGGCTTCAGCGCCTGGTCGCGCATCTTCGCGCGCCGCTCGGGGTCGGCGAGCGCGGCCAACCGATCCGCGACACGGAGCTGCATGACCACGTCCCACACGTCGAGGTTGTGGAAGAACGTCGTCTTCTTCAAGGTGAACCGCGGGTTGAAGGGGATGGCCCGCAAGAGGTTGTAGAGCTGAGCGCCCTCGCGCGAGGCCTTCTCGACGTACGGCCAGGCGTTGGTATCGAAGCTCAGGAAGAACACGGGCCGTCCGCTTGCCACCGCCACGTCGCGCAGGTGGTCGAGGTCGGCCGGGCTCGGCTTGCCGGCGCCCTTCGGCAGGATCTCGATGATCCCGCGGTTGAACTCGCCGAGGGTGCGGCCGAGCGCCACGCGCTCTTCGTCCGCGGCCAGGCGCGTGGGTACGGGCTGGCCCTGCGGCCCCGCGTGCGTCGGCGAGTCCGTGGTGCTCCAGCCCCAGGCGCCCGCCTCGAGCGACTCGCGCAAGAGCCGCTGCATGTGAGCGATCTCGTCCGGCGTCGCGGCGCGATCCCAGGCGGCCTGGTCCATCGCCGAGAGGCGCAGGGGATTGTGACCCACCAGCGGCATCAGGTTGAGCCCCAGGCCGATGTCGATCGCGTTCAGATATTCGTCGAAGTTCTCCCACGTCCACGGAACGACCGACGCGAGCGAGCGTACCGGGATGTCCTCGACACAGCAGAACGTGGCGAGCATCGCGTCACGGTGCTCCGGCCGCAGCGGCGCCAGGGTCAGCCCGCAGTTGCCCATCAACACGGTCGTAACCCCGTGCCAGATCGAGGAGGTACAGAGCTTGTCCCAGAAGGGCTGGGCGTCGTAGTGCGTGTGGGTGTCGATGATGCCGGGCGCCACGAACTGCCCCTCGGCGTCGATCGTGGTGGCGGCGGCGCCGCGAATCTTACCGATCTCGACGATCGTTCCGTCCTTCACGGCGACGTCGGCGCGATAGCGTGAGAAGCCGGAACCGTCGACGACCATGCCGTTCTTGATGACCAGGTCGTAAGGCATCAGTACCCTCCGGGTCCCTGCGGGAGCTGCTCGATTTGTGCGCGATTGTCCCACATAACTGCGGGCTCCGTCAGAAGTCGCTCACCGGCGCCGCCGCACCGGCAAGAGTGGCTTCTGGCCGGGATGGAGCTGCTGGTCGACCGTGTCGAGGATCACCGCGGTCATCGCGTAGTTACCCATGAGCGCGGCCAGCTCGAGCACGCCGCGCCGACCGAAGAGCGCGCTCGCCCGTGCGAACGTCGCCGAGCTCAGCTTGCGCTTGCCGAAGAGCTCCCGACCGAACGCGATGATGACGGTCTCCCGCTTGCCAACCCGCTTGCCCGGCCGGCCGAGTGGCCGCCGGCGCTTCACGATCTCGATGATCCCGGCATCGAGGCCCTCGGCCAGGGCGGCCGGCTCGTGCGCGGTCCACTCGAACTGGTTGTCGAGCTCGCGCGCCGTGACCAGGATCGCCAGTTCGCTGAGCCGCCGGTCGAGCGCGGTCTCGAAACGCAGGTACTGGTTGGCCGCCCTCAGAAATCCGGCGAGCCTGGGTGAGTGGAGCCAGATGCCGCTCGGGCCGCGTAGTCCGACGAGCGTGCGGCTCTCCGGGCTCACGACCGCGTCGTAGTGCCGCTGGCCCTCGGCATCGAGCTGGTGCCGCTCGAGCAGGGGTAGCCGCGAGAGTGATGCCGGGTCGACGTCCCGCGGAAGCTTCAATGCTCGTTCACGATCATCATCGAGACCTCCTGACCCATGATGGTCGCGGCGATCGTGCGCTCGTCGGGGGCCACGCGCAACCCACGGCTCGGGGTATGATTCGGGCAACCACGCTCGTGAAGAAAGGAATACTGTATGCCAGACCTGTTCGAGACGATGCAGACGATGCGCGCGATGCGCCGACTCAAGCCCGACCCAGTACCCGACGAGCTGATCCAGAAGATTCTGCAGGCCGGCGCGTGTGCGCCGAACGGAGGAAACACGCAGCGCTGGCGGTTCCTGGTGATCAAGGACCGGAAGATCAAGCAGGCGGTGCAGGTCTGGTACAAGCGCGCCTTCGACGAGGTGGTCGGGCCGCGCTACCTCAAGAGCAACCCACCGCCCGGCGTCACGCGCGAGCAGTACAACCGCCAGCACGCGGCGGTCGAGTATTTGACCGACCACTTCCACGAGGCGCCCGTGTGGATCGTCGCGTGCCTCGAGGAGGGTACGGCGGCGCCCAACCGCAGCTCGGGCGCGTCGATCTATCCCGCCGTTCAGAACATGCTGCTGGCGGCCCGCGCGCTGGGGCTCGGCGCCACGCTGACGACGCGGCATCTTCTATTCGAGAAGGAAACGGAAGCCGCGCTCGGGCTTCCGCCCGGGGTCCATTCGTACGCGATCCTGCCGATCGGCTACCCGATGGGGAAGTTCGGCCCCGTCGGCCGTGGGCCGCTCAAGGAGATCGTGTTCCAGGACCACTGGGGCAGTCCGTATCAGGGCGTCTAGCCTGCGTCGGGGCTCGACGGGACCCGTCGAGCCCCGAGTCGCCGTTGGATCACCGAGGTTTGACTCTGCTCCGGCGACGCGTTAGGGTCGCGACCACAATCACCAGTTGTCGGCCGAGCGACGGAGGTCGATCATGGCCATCAAGCTCATCCACCACGTGAACGTTCAGATCAGCGACCGGGAGCGGACGCGCGCGTGGTACGAAAAGGTGCTCGGCGCCGAGTTCCTCGATCGCGGTCCGGCGCTGAATCGGCGCCAGCTCCAGCTGCGGCTCGGCTGCGGCGAGATCCACTTCACGGTGACGCCGCGTCCGATCATCGTCCCGTCGAGCCACTTCGCGATCGAGGTCGACGACTGGGAGGCGACGATGGCCCGCCTCGATCAACTGGGAATACAGCACGTGCGCACGTCGGCGGCCAGCACCGGCATGGACATCGGAGGCACCGATCCGCGCCAGGGGCGGCGAGAGGACAGCAGCGAGCACTACGCCTACATCCAGGATCCGGATGGCAATCTGATCGAGCTCGTGAACCATCCGCTGGGTCTACAAGATTCTGAGGGCCGGCCGGTCGAGATCGCCCACGATCCGGCCGGGATGCGCTGGACGCAGATCACCGGGTTCGTCGCGGCGGAAACCGAGCGCGAACGATGAAATGGTATCGCTTCCAGTCGGGCCGCCGAGAGCCCCGCACGAGGGCACGATGAAGATCGCGACGCCCGACCTGGTGACGAACTCGTACTTTCCCGCGCTCGCGGCGGAGGAGCTCGGACTCTATCGCGAGGAGGGCCTCGACGCGCACGTCGAGCTCCTGCCCTCGCTCGACGCGGTGAACGCCCTCCGCGACGGCGCGGTGGATTTCGTCGCCGGGGGCGCTCACACGACCCTGCTGGCGTTCCCGGGCTGGAAGGGCGCGAAGCTCGTGGTCACGCTGTCGCAGGGGACGCCCTGGCTTCTGGTCCTGCGCGCCGACCTGGCCGCGCGCCGCGGCGACGTCACGGCCGTCAAGGGGCTGCGGATCGGCGCCGCACCGGGCCCAGACCGCGCGTTCCTTCAGCTCTTGCGCGCGGCCGGCGTCGATCCCGTGCGGGATGGTGTCAAGATCGCGCCGGTCCCTGGCGGCACCGATCCGGGCGCGTCGTTTGGCGTCACCGCGGCCGAGGCGCTCGAGCGCGGCGCGGTCGACGGCTTCTGGGCCAACGCGCTCGGGAGCGAGACTGCGGTGCGCCGCGGCGTGGGCAAGATCGTGGTCGACGTCCGGCGCGGCGACGGGCCGCCCGAGGCGGGGCACTACACGTTCGCGGCGCTCGCGACGACCGAGGCGCTGATCGCGCGCGAGCCCGAGCGCGTCGCGGCGGCGGTGCGCGCGATCGTGCGCGCGCAAGAGCTGCTCAGGAAGGCGCCGGCGCGCGCCACCGAGGTAGGGCGTCGCCGGTTTCCGGCGGCGGCTGCAGAGATCATCGGTGCCGTCGTGGAGCGCGACCTGCCGTTCTACAATCCGGCGATCGGGGAGCGGGCCGTCACGGTGATGAACGGCTTCGCGCGCTCGATCGGCCTGCTTTCGGCGCCGGCCACCTACGAGGACACGGTCGCCGCGCGCTTCCGCGATCTCTGGCACGGGGCGAGCGACCCGCGCTAGATCTCGCCGCCCGCCGGGTCAGCGGGCCTTGAGCTTCACGTCCTCGTAGGGCGCGGAGTAGCCGTGGTAGGTGATGAGCCCGAGCCCCGATTCCGCCACCCGCGGTCCGTAGCCGTTCAAGAAGGCCGGCTCGAAGAGTGGCACGAAGATCGCCCGCTCGTACATGAGCTGCTGGATCTTGTGCAAGGTCGCCTCGCGCTTCTTGCGGTCGGTCTCCGCGACCTGTTCGCGGAAGAGCCCGTCGATGTCGGGATAGCCGCCATAGGCGTACATCCCGTCGGTGAGCACGAGCGCCTCGATGCGCGTCGCGGCGTTGCCGAATGCGGCACTGCCGCCGCGATAGAGATTCTTGAGCTTCTTCTCCTGGTTGGCCTTGATGATCGCGGCGCGCTCGAGCGGCTGCACCTTGATGCGGATCCCGATGGCCTGCAGATAGTTCGCCACGACCTCGGCGATCGACGCGTACACCACGTCCGCCGAGATCAGGCCGGCGTCGAAGCCGTTGGGATAGCCGGCCTCGGCCAGGAGCTTCTTGGCGCGCGGCGCATCGTACGCATAGAGGGGTGGGGACCAGGCGAACTCGAAGCCGCTGGGGATGATGCTGGCGGTGTTCTTGGCCAGCCCCAGGTACTCGGCCTCGTTGATGGCCTGACGGTCGATCGCGAGGTTCGCGGCCTGGCGCACGCGCCGGTCGGCCCACGGCGATTTCGGGTCCCACTGGTCGATGATCGTGATCCATTCGGTGAACGCACCGCCGGTGGCCTTCAACGTGAGCCCCGGCGTCCGCCGGATCTCCTCGGCCAGCGCGCCGCGGATCGAGTAGGCCACGTCGGCCTCGCCGCGCTTGAGCATCGCCAGGCGCGTGGCCTCGTCCGGCACCGACTTGAAGACCAGCCGCTTCACGGTCGGCACCTTGCGCCAGTACTGCTCGTGGGCCTCGAGGACGAGCTCGATGCCCGGGTTGAACGAGACGAACTTGTACGGGCCGGCGCCCACCGGCGCCTTCTTGAAGGCCTCGTCGCCGACCTTCTCGATGTATTTCTTGGGCACGATCCAGCCGGCGCCCGTGGCCGGTGTCCCGAAGAACGTCATGAAGTCAGCCCACGGCTGTTTGAGCCGGAAGCGCACGCGATGCGGGTCGACGACCTCGACCGCCGCGACCCGCGCCTTCATCATCGTCGCCGCGGCGCCTCGATAGCGCTCGAAGGAGAACTTCACGTCCTCCGCGGTGAGCGAATCGCCGTTGTGAAACTTCACGCCCTGCCGCAGCACGAACTCGTATGCCAGACCGTCGGGCGAGGCGCTCCAGGACTCGGCCAGGCTCCCGGCCTGGGGCTTGCCCGGCATCGGTTTCACGAGAGCATCGTGCAGCGCGTAGAGGACCAGGAACGGGGTGATGAGCGCTGGGGTCTCCGCCGGGTCGAAGAATGTCGGCGCCAGCGAGAAGTGCACCGCCCAGGTCATCTGGCCCGCCGGCGCGTCGGTGCGCGAGGCACCCTGCGCGAATGCCGCCGGGATGGGGGTAAGAGCGAACACGAGGGCGGCGACCAGGATCGCCGCGATAAGGACGGAGAGAGTCCGGGCACGTGTCATGAGCCGTTGCCTCCAACGGGTCCGATCGGTTCGTGATGGGGCATCGTCCAGCGGTCGGGTCTCCTACTCCAGGCCGTACTCCGCCCAGTGGGCGTCGACGCGGTCCAGATCTTCCTTCGGCGGCACCGAGCGGGCCGGGAACCGATGCTTGCGCGTCGCATCGACGCCGACCTTGGAGGACAGCACCGTCTTGCGCTCGAGCTGATCCACGTCTTCCTCGGCGGTTGAGGGATCGAGCGCGACGCCGGCCGTCGCGCGGTTCACGTAGAGGTCGTGCTCGGGCTGCACGTGCCAGGACATCGCCCAGAGCACCTGGAAGTAGTCGCGGATGTCGATGTCCTCGTCGACGACGACCACCCACTTCGAGAACGACGGATCGTACGCCCAGACGGCCCACATCGCGCGCTGGGGCAGGGCGGGATGTTCGCGTTTGAGCGAGATGGCCAGGAACGCGGCGCCGCCGCCGGCCTCGAGCAGGTGGACGTCGCGCACCGGAAGCCTCAGATCGCGCCGGAGATGCTGGAGCAGCGCCACGTCGCGGCCGGTGCCGCGGATGCAGCTCGACTCGCTCGGCGGCATCTGGCTGAAGAAGGCCTGATAGATCGGATCGACGCGATGGGTGATCGCGGTGACCTCGATCACGAAGCTTGGGCCGGACGAGCCCATGTAGCCCGTGTACTCGCCGAACGGTCCCTCGTGCTCGCGCACGCCGGGCGGCACGAAGCCCTCGATGACGATCTCCGCGTGCGCCGGCACCTCGAGATCGTTGGTCTCGCACTTGACGACCTCGAGCGGCTCGCCGCGCAGGGCGCCGGCCACCCCGAGCTCGTCACCGCGGATCCGCGCGACCGACGTGAGCGGCACGGGCGGGTCGCAGCCGATCACGACCGCGCACGGCGTCGGGTTGCCCTTGCGCTCGTTCTTCATGATGTGGGCGTACATGTCGCGCCAGGTGGTGCTGAGAAAGAGCCCGAACTTGCGCGGCCCCTTCAGCATGAGCCGGTAAGTGCCCATGTTGCGCTCGCCGGTCTCCGGATCGTGCGAGATCACGCACGGCCCCGTGACGTAGGGCGCCGGGTCCTGGTCGCGCGTCCACAGGCACAGCGGCAGCGCCGTCGCGTCGATCTTGTCGCCGGTCTGGATCACGCCCTTCACCGGACCGGTCTTGACTCGCACCGGAGGAATCGGATGGCTCTGAGCCCGAGCCCACTTGTCGGCGATCTGGTCGACGGTGGTCTCGAGCGCCAGCGCGTAGACCTCGGGCGAGGCGCCGAGGATGCCGGCGACCAGCGGCATCCGGTGCCCCTTGACGTGCTCGAACATGACGGCCGGACGCCGCGCCGGCGGAATTCGCTGGAAAACCCGGCGGATGACGGCGGCGACCTCCCAGTTCGGATCAACCTCTTTCTTGACGTGGTGCAGCCGACCCCGCACTTCCAGAGCGGCCAGGTACTCGCGGAGATCCTTGTAGGCCATCCCTTAGCTCCTCGCGGGCCGGCGCTGCCCGCACCGAGGCTGTGGTACGCGTTCGCAGTCCGGGAACATGCGCCGGGATTATAAAGGAGCCAGGCGGCGGCCTTGCGGCGCCGTGTTGGGCTGCAGTAGGCTGACGGGGCTTGCGGCCCGGCCGCGCGCCGACCCCCAAACGTCAGGAGCAGAGACATGAAGCCGACGATTCTGCCCGAGACACCGCAGCCATCGCCCGCGCATGAGGAGCTCTGGTCGAGCGATGCGATCGCGCGCATGCTCCAGGCCCTCGAGGTGCCCTGGGTCTCGCTCGTGCCCGGCGCCAGCTTTCGCGGCCTCCACGACAGCCTGGTGAACCACATCGGCAACCAGCGGCCGCAGATGATCCTGTGCCTGCACGAGGGCGCGGCGGTGTCGGTGGCCCACGGCTATGCGAAGGCGAGCGGCCGCATGATGGGCACCATCCTGCACTCGAACGTCGGCCTGCTGAATGGCAGCATGGGGATCTTCAACGCGTGGTGCGATCGCGTCCCGATGCTGATCCTGGGCGCGACCGGGCCCTGGGACGCGGCCAAGCGCCGCCCGTGGATCGACTGGATCCACACCGCGTCCGATCAGGGCGCGCTCGTACGCGGCTACACGAAGTGGGACAACCAGCCGGCGTCGGTGCCCGCGGCGTACGACGCGCTGCTGCGCGCCGCGCAGATGGCGACGACCGCACCGAGTGGACCCACGTACGTCAACCTCGACGCCGCACTCCAGGAATCGAAGCTCGGCGCGCTGCCGCCGCTGCCCGATCCCTCGCGCTTCGCCGCGCCGGAGTCACCGCGCCCGGCGCCCGAGCTGATCGCACGCGCCGCCTCGGTGCTGTCCGGCGCCTTCGCACCAGTCATGCTCGTCGGTCGCGGCAAGCGCACGATCGAGGGCTGGCGCGCCCGCGTGGCGCTGGCCGAAAAGCTCGGCGCGCGAGTGATGACCGATCTCAAGACCGGTGCGAGCTTCCCGACCGGGCACGCGCTGCACGTTGGGCCGCCCGGCACCTATCTCTCCGAGCTCGCGGCGGCGGCCGTGCGCGAGGCCGACGTGATCCTGGCGCTCGACTGGATCGATCTGGCCGGCACGCTCAAGCAGGTCTACGCCGATCGGCCGATTGGCGCGCGGATCGTCGCGGCCTCGTGCGACGTGCACCTGCACCGCGGCTTCAGCATGGACTACTTCGGGCTGCCGCCCGTCGACGTGAACCTGCTCGCCGAGCCGGACGTGGTCGTGCCGCTGCTCCTCGACGCGTGCAAGGCACGCCAGAGCAACGCGGCGCCGGCGAAGGCGCCGGAGCCCGGCCGCCGTACGTACGACGTGCTGAGCCTGCGGGCCGTCGCGGCGGCGCTCAACGAGGCGACCGAGGGCGTGGAAGTATGCCTGACGCGACTCCCGCTCGGCTGGCCGGGAGAAGCGCGCCACTTCGCGCATCCGCTCGACTACCTCGGTGGCGACGGCGGGGCGGGCGTGGGGGCGGGCCCGGGCATCACGGTGGGCGCGGGCCTCGCGCTGAAGGGCTCGGGACGCATCCCGATCGGGCTGATCGGTGACGGCGACTATTTGATGGGGCTCACCGCGCTGTGGACCGCGGCGCACTACCAGATTCCGTGCCTGTTCGTGGTCTGCAACAACCGCTCGTTCTACAACGACGAGGCGCACCAGGAGCGCGTGGCGCGCATGCGCGGCCGCCCGGTCGAGAACAAGTGGATCGGCCAGCGGATCAACGAGCCCGACATCGATCTGGCCGCGCTCGCCGTGGCGCAGGGCGCCAAGGGCATCGGGCCGGTCACCGACCCCGAGCAGCTCCGGAGCGCGATCGCGCAGGGCGTGAAAGCGGTGCTGAACGGCGAGGTGTGCGTGATCGATGCGCGCGTCCGCCCGGGGTACGACGCCGACATCAGCGGCGAGCGCGCGACGCGACAGGAGCCGGTAGGACGGTCGTAAGAGCGGCGGCGGGAGTCGCCGGCGTTTCGCCGGCAGCTCCCGCCGCGACGTCAGGGCGCCTGGATCTCGTGAAACACGTTGTACATCGAGACGGCGGTCTTCTGACCCGCGACTTCCGTGTAGCGCGCCTCGACGACGTCGCCAGGGCGCACGTCGGCCATCGCGACCTGCGCGGCCGGCGCGACCGTGACCCGATCGCGATCCTCGATCACGACCTGCGCGACGTCCGACGTCGCGCTCGAATCGACCGCGGTCACACGGCCGCGAACCTCAGTCTCGTAGCCGTTCCGGACCCAGACCGGCGCGGCGACCGCAGTGGTCGCGACCAGCGCGGTCAGCGGAACCAGCTTCAACACCCATTTCGTCGTCATGCGATATCTCCTCCCTGTAATCGTTGAGCCGCGCATGACACGCGGCCCCGCCCCGTGAAAGCGGCAAGCGCTGTGCCACCGACGCTCACGCGATTGCCGACACTTAGCGGGCCCGCACGTTTTCGATCCGGAACACGGTTGTAACCGTTACACGCCGCGTCGGGCTGCTGACGTTCTCGACCGCTGGAGCCGGGGATGTGGCAAGGTGAGGGCCCGGAGGAGACCATCATGGGGCGACTGACCCGGGACGACGTGCTGAAGAAGGCGGAGGCGCTCAAGAACTGG
>Ga0114129_10001950_pt1 | contig 28261 bp, 29 predicted proteins | sample RhiMetdeltSRZDD1_FD_80071 | JGI IMG/M metagenome (GOLD analysis project Ga0114129, IMG submission 80071) | Populus rhizosphere microbial communities from Tennessee, USA - Rhizosphere MetaG P. deltoides SRZDD1 (version 2) (version 2) | ecosystem: Host-associated > Plants > Roots > Rhizosphere >... | reverse complement strand
GTCTGGTTCGCCTACAACGACGACACCTTCGTCCTCCGTGACGTGTCGTTCGACGTCAGGCCGGGCGAGCGCGTCGGCATCGTCGGCGCCACGGGATCCGGAAAGACGACGCTGATTAATTTGTTGCTGCGGTTCTACGATGTGACGCGCGGGCGAATCACGATCGGGGGCGTCGACATCCGCGAGATGCGGCTCGACGAATTACGGCGTCAATTCAGCCTGGTGCTGCAGGACGTGCACCTGTTCTCCGGCACCATCGCTGACAATATCCGGCTCGGCGACACGCAGATCTCGGACGAAGCCGTGCGGCGTGCGGCGGCGACGGTTCACGCCAACCGGTTCATCGAGCGAATGGCGCAAGGATACGAGAGCCCCGTCGCGGAGCGAGGGGCAACGCTGTCGGTCGGCCAGAAGCAGCTGCTGTCGTTCGCGCGGGCGCTGGCGTTCGATCCGGCGGTGCTGGTGCTCGACGAAGCCACATCCAGCGTCGATACCGAAACCGAGATGCTCATTCGCGACGCGCTGCACGTGCTCATGGAAGGCCGTACGACCATCGCCATCGCCCACAGGCTCTCGACGATCCAGGACATGGACAAGATCCTGGTGCTGCACAAGGGCGAGCTGCGCGAGGTCGGGTCGCACCAGGAGCTGCTGGCGCGCCGAGGTATCTATTACAAGCTGTATCAGCTGCAGTACAAGGATCAGGACGAAGAGGATTCAGGGCTCAAGGCTCAGGGCTCAAGGCTCAGGATGTGAGCCCACTTACTGCGTCGCCGGCGGCTGCGCCGCCCGCTCGCGTTGGCGGAACAAACGATCGACCTGCCGCGGCGTGCTGTCGCGCGGGTTCCAACCCATTCGCAGCACCTGAATGCTGATAGTGCGGCGTCCCAGGTCCAGCGCTTCGTAGCAGCTCCACATGTAGATGTCGATATGCCGGCCCTGGACCTTCGGGCCGGTGTCCATGATGGTGTAGATCCCGTTGTATTTGTCGCCGAGCCGCTCCACCTGAATGACCGAACCGACCGGGAGGATTTCGGGGTCGGCGGCGGCGATGCCAGTCCGCACGTTCACGCCGGAGGCGGTCGTCGTGCCCTTGCAGTAGGCCGTCGCGGTGAAACGCAGACGTGCGCCGGGCAGCGCCGGGCCCTCTGAGAGCTCCGACTGCCGGGCTGCATAGCGGGAGTCCAGCGTGGTCACCTCGTAGAGAAGCGCGAAGGTCACCGCCGCCGTGGCTGTCGCTACGATCTTGCGTCCTGTCGAACGCGTCAGGAACATGCTGGTCTATAGGTGGACCGGCAGCTTTCGCAGGAAGGTGCCAGCCACCCATGCGGGGGGCGGTTCCACTATACCGGCCCGGCGGCCGAAGGTCAAAGTTCGATTAGGTCAAATGGGCTAGAGCTGCTGCCCGTCGCTGGCCTTCTGAGCCAGTCTTCGGCGATGAGCCAAAATCATGGCAAGCGATGCCCGATAGGCCACGGCGGCTAGCACCAAGGCGCCTACCGTCGATCCCACCAGATACGCCCACATGAACGGCGCGAGGATGTGGCCGACGCCGACGAGATCGCGCCAGGACGCGCCCGCCAGCTCCGACAGCGCCTGCTCGAGCGTTTGCGGCTGGATGTCGACGCCGAGCAGCGCGGCGCCGGCGAGCGTCGAGAGGGTGTAGTAGGGGAGGATGATCCAGGGCAGGTTCGAATACACGCCGAGGATCACCGCGACGCGATTGAGGCGCAACAGGAACGCCAGCGCGAGTCCCATCACGGCATGAAGGCCGAGGAAGGGCGAGAAGCCGAGAAAGACCCCGAGAGCGAAGGCCGCGGCGGTCCGTTGCGGCGTGTCGTGAGTGTGGAGCAGCTGTTCCAGCCAGCCCCGGATGCGCGGCGAGCTCAGCATGGACGCGATCAGAAATGGGTGAAGCCCTCGGGCATGGGTAATTGGACGCCATCGCGTTCGAGTCGGATGGCACGATCGGCGGTCAGCTCGCCAATTCGCGTCAGCGCGAGCCCGCGCGCTTGGCGCTGCACCAGGCGCATCCCGCCTCGCCTTCGATGCGCAACCGCGAAGAGCAGTTCGTAGTCATCACCACCGGACAGGCTCGCTGGCAGCGGATCGGCTCCGTGCTCGCTGAACCATTTCGACGCTCCAGGATGGATGGGAATGGCATTCGCCTCGATACGCGCGCCGGTCCCGCTGGCCGCCGCCACCTGCTGGACGGCGTCCGCCAGGCCATCGCTCAGATCCATGCACGCGCTGCCCGTTCCTGTCCGCCCGAGCAGGCGCCCGAGCCGCGCCCGTGGCGCCGGACGCCGGTGCCGCAACACGCACTCCGCGAGCGCGGTATCGTCCGGCGTCTCGCATCCCGTCGCTCCGTGCTCGCGCAGCCAGCCGAGCCCGGCCACCGCCGCGCCAATGCTGCCGCTCACATACAACTGATCGCCAGGCTTGCCATCTGCGCGTGTCAGCACGCGCCGCGCCTTGACTGTGCCCGTCACGGTGACGTCGATCACGAGCGGACCTGGAGATTTCGAGATGTTGCCGCCAGCCAGCGTCACGCCGGACTCCGCGGCCATCGTCAGCAATCCGTCGAGGAGATGATCCACATCGCTGACCGGAAGTTGCGGCGGGAGGAGGAGCGACAGGAGCGCGAGCCTCGGCGCAGAACCCATGGCGGCGAGATCGCTGACGTTGACCGCGAGCGCCTTGTAGCCGACGTCGGCCAGCGTCGAGAAGCGGCGATCGAAATGAACGCCCTCCACGAGCGCGTCCACTGACAGCACCGAACTCATGCCCCGCTCTCCTTCGTCCACCGCGGCATCGTCGCCGATGCCGACGATGAGCGAGGACGGAGCGGACGGCAGCCGGCGGCGGATTCTCTCGATGAGCGCGCGTTCGCCGATGGCGGCGACCGTCGTCTCGGACCTGCTATCTGGCGTAGTCAACGGCCCGCGTTTCACGAATGACGGTGACCTTGATCTGGCCGGGATACTCGAGCTCGTTCTCGATCCGCCGCGCGATATCCTTCGACAGCCAGACGGTTTCCTCATCCGAGACGTGGTCGCTCTCGACCATGATGCGGATCTCGCGACCGGCTTGAAGGGCGAAGGCTTTCGAGACGCCCTGGAACGAATCCGCAATCCCTTCGAGTTTCTCCAGCCGCTTCACGTACGACTCGAGGATGTCGCGCCGCGCCCCTGGACGCGCTGCGGAAATGGCATCTGCGGCCTGAACGATCATCGCCTCGAGCGATGGCCAATCGATGTCCATGTGGTGTGCGGCGACCGCCATCAGGACCGGTTCGCTCTCGCCGTGCTTGCGGAGGAAGTCGAGACCAAGCTCGAGGTGCGTGCCCTGCAGATCGCGATCGATCGCCTTGCCGATGTCGTGCAGAAACGCGGCGCGCGCCGCGATGTGTCCGTTGAGACCGATTTCCTTGGCCATGATGCCCGCCAGGAACGCCACCTCCTTCGAGTGATTGAGGACGTTCTGGCCGTAGCTGGTGCGGAACTTGAGCCGCCCCATCAAGCGGAGGACTTCCGGATGGAGGTCGAACAAGCCGAGCTCGAACGCCGCCGCCTCGCCTTCCTTGCGGACGGCCTCCTCCATGTCGGTCTTGACCTTCTCGACGACTTCTTCGATGCGCGCAGGGTGAATGCGGCCGTCGGCGATCAGCCGCTCAATCGCCTGACGCGCCACCTCGCGACGGAATGGATCGAAGCTCGAGAGGATGATTGCGCCTGGCGTGTCGTCGACGATCAACTCGACGCCGGTGGCCGTCTCGAGGGCGCGGATGTTCCGGCCTTCGCGGCCGATGATGCGCCCTTTCAGGTCGTCGCTCGGCAAGTCCACCACCGAGACCGTCGTTTCAATCGCGTGCTCGGCTGCGCTTCGTTGGATCGCATCCGTGATGATTTGCTGGGCCCGCGCCGCGGCAGTTTCGCGTGCTTCTGCCTCCAGCCGCTTGACGAGATTGGCGGCATCGCGACGGGCGTCGGTCTCGATGTGTTTGACGAGGAGCTCGCGCGCTTCGTCCGCGGTCATGCCCGCGACGCGCTGCAGTTCGCGATGTCGATCGGCCACGAGCTGCTCGGCCTTAGTGCGTGCGGCTGCTGCGGCCTGTTCCTGGCTGACGAGTTCCTTCTGGCGCCCGCGCAGATCCTGTTCGAGCCGATCGTTCGCGGCTAGGCGATCGGCAAGCGAACGCGTCTTGTCAGCCAATGCCTGCTCGAGGTTGAGGATCTCCTCGCGCCGTTGTCGCATCTGCTGCTCGGCCGCGGCCGCATCGGCGTGGGCTTTTTCTCTGGCTTCGAGCGCCGCTTCCTTGCGAAGTGTTTCAGCATCACGCTCCGCCTGGCGCAGGATCCGCTCGCTGTCGGCTTGCGCGCGCGCCACGGTTTCGGCGGCGGCATGGCGTTGCCGCGACGCGATCCACCAGAGCACCGCAATCACGGCGACGAGCAGAATGAGAATGGTGAGATACGGGAGGATCGAGACAAACGCGGTCAACGAGACGGCCGGTAGACCCATGCGTGCCACCGTCCTGTATGTGAAGCCCGCTGGGTGAATCGTTAGCGGGCGCAGGAAAAGGAATGGCCCCCGCTTTGCCGTGTGGGGAGGTCGGATGAACCTGCTATAGCAGGTGGAACCGCTGCACAAGCCGCGCTTCAGGCTTCCTCTTGCAGAGGCATGCACACCACGCAGCGTCGCGATTCACTTGGGGTTAGAACATCGGCTCAAACGAGCCTCCTAACCATCACGCACAAAGCAGGGAACTCAAACTTCCAGACGATTGTACCGCACAGACCGCAGCTCATGCTACCCGGCGGCTAATCGGGCCCCCGCCGGCTGCAGCGCGAGGTCGAGCATGCGCTCTAACTCCTTGGCGCGATGCGCGATCCCCACCTGGTTGTCGTGCGCGTTGTCGCACGTGCGGAAGTACTCGTCCGCGATATTCAAGGCCGCGAGGACAGCAACCTTGAGCGTGTCGCCCGACGGGCATTCCTTGATCGCCAGGCGCATCTTCTCGTCGACGTAAGCGGCCAGGTCAGCCACATACGCCGAGTCCAACGAGCTCCGGATGGGATAGCGCTGACCGTGAATCTCGACGGTGACGATTCGCGTTGGTTGTTCCATGCTTGACCTGTCGCTTGTCGTTCCCGGGTTCCAGGTTCAAGGTTCCCAGGTTCTTGGTTCAGGGTTCTTGGTTCAAGGTTCTCCGGTTCCGAACCAGCGAACCGAGAACCCGGGAACCTGGAACCCGGGAACTTGGAACATCACTTTCAAATATTCAGCGCTTCGATCTGCGCGAGCATGTCTTCGACGCGCGACTTGATCAACTCGCGTTCTTCGCGCAGCGCTGTGATCTCGGCGTTGGATCCTTCCGATGCGGTCAGTCTCGCCAGCGCGGTATCGAGCTCGCGCACCAGGCGGCCGTTTTCTTCCGACAGGCGCCCTTCGTTGGTGCGTAGGCGCTCGACCAGTCCGACGAGCAGCTTGATTTTTTCTTCCAGCCGGTCGATGGATTCGAGATCGACCGATCGAGTTGCAACCGCTTTAGCCAATGCGTGCCTCCGGATCTTTGTGGCGACGTGATCTACCGTCGTTCAGCATTATGTGCCGTGCGGAGCGCCTCAACGATTCTCTCGGTGGCTGCCTGTGCTTCGTCGTCTGTCAACGTACGATCCGCGGCGCGGAACGTGAGACGGAGCGACAAGCTGACGCGCCCTTCGGGGACGCCTTTCCCCTGGTAGCGGTCGAACTCTGCGATCGAGACAAGCGTTGATGGTGCCGCCGACCGGATCGTGCCACGAACTGCGGCGGCAGGCAAGGTATCGTCGATCAACATCGAGAGGTCGCGAACGATTGATGGATAGCGTGGCAGCGATTCGATCACGCGTTCGTCGCCCGATGCCACGGCGGCGAGCGCTTTCAAGTCGAGCTCGCCGGCATAGACCTCCTCCGACGCCGGCACGCCGCGCGCCTCGACGATTGACGGCGCAATCTGACCGACAATCCCGATGCGAGTCTGCATTCCGTTGTGGACGGCAAGAACATCGGCGGTGCGCCCGCGCACCAGAAACGGGGCGGAGCCAGGTCCGAACTCAACATCCACGCCAATCGCCGCGCAGATCTGCTCGACGATGCCCTTGGCGTCGAAGAAGTCGACCATCCGTGTCGGCATTGACCAGTGCGGATCGTCCGCGGCTCCCGACCACACGAACGCCGCTGCACGTCCCTCGCCGGTGGAGCCGAAGCGGCTGCCCGATTCGAACAGCTGGATGTCTTTGCGCTCCCGGCGACGGTTGTGTGCGCACGCATCGAGCAACCCCGGAAGGAGCGACGGCCGCAGCACGGCAAATTTCTCCGACAGGGGATTGGCGATTGGCGACGGCTCGACGCCGGGTTCGCTGAACGGCAGCGCAGCCTCTTTCTCGACGAACACGAACGTTGCGGATTCCGAGAACCCGGTTGACGTGAGAATCTGGCGGACCAGCCGTTCGAGCGACAGGCTCGCGGGCGGCGCTGGTTGCGGCTCGGTCAAGGACGGGAACGTGGTTGGCAGGCGATCGAACCCAAAGTGACGGCCGACCTCTTCAATGAGATCCGCCTCGCGCATCACGTCCACGCGAAAGCTCGGCACGGTCACGTGCCAAAGGCGATCGTCCTGACGGATGGTTTCGGACGACGTGAATCCAAGGGCCTGCAGAATCCGCGTGACATCGGCCGGAGGGACGCTCTGTCCGAGCAGTCGCGCAATCCTGGAGGCCCTCAGGTCGATCTGCAGCACCGTGCGCGGACTGGGATACCGATCGATGATCGGCCCACGTGGCCGGCCGGCGCCGATCTTCTCGAAGAGTGCGGCCGCGCGGGCGATACCAATCGGCGGCGCGTCAATGTCGCCGCCGCGCTCGAACCGGATCGACGCCTCGGTTTTCAGTCCCAGTCGCTTGCTGGTCCGACGGATGGATGGCGGGAAGAAATACGCGCTTTCGAGCGCGATGAGCCGCGTCGACGCGCTGATTTCCGAGTCTCGGCCGCCCATGACCCCGCCGATCGCGCTGGCGTGCTCCGCATCCGCAATCATGAGCATGTCTGGCTCGAGCGCGCGATCCACGCCGTCCAGCGTCGTCATGCGCTCGCCGGGTCGAGCGCGGCGAATCACCAGCGCTCGTCCTGCCAGCCGCTCGAGATCGAACGCGTGCATCGGCTGGCCCATTTCGAGCATCACGTAGTTGGTGACGTCGACGATGTTGCTGATGGAGCGGACGCCGGCTGCCTCGAGACGTTCCACGAGCCATGGCGGCGACGCTCCAACGCTAATCTCGAATACCTGCGCGCAATATCGCGGACAGAGATCTGGATCCTCGATGCGGACTTGCAGATCCTCCGCTGGTCCGGCTTGCGGCATCGTGACGCCTGGCATCTGCAGCGGCAGTCCCCAGATCGCGGACGCTTCACGCGCGATGCCGACATGGCTCAAGCAGTCGGGACGGTTCGCGGTAATCTCGAAATCGATCACCGGGTTGTGTCCTGGCTCGACCGAAGCCACCTCGAAACCGCGCAGGCTGATCTCGCGCGCGACACTCTCGGCATCGCCCGTCACGCCGACGAGCTCACGCAGCCATGGATAGACGATCTTCACTGGATGCTACTCACGGAGGAAACTGCTCCAGGAAGCGCAGGTCGTTTTCGTAGAAGAGACGGATGTCTTCGACGCCCCACTTGAGAAGCGCCACGCGCTCGATGCCCATGCCGAACGCGAACCCGGTGTATCGCTCCGGGTCGTATCCGACCGCTTCGAACACCGCCGGATGCACCATGCCGCTCCCGAGAATCTCGAGCCAGCCCGACCGCTTGCACATCGGGCAACCCTTGCCCTCGCACTTGGCGCAGCTGATATCGAGCTCGGCGCTCGGTTCGGTATAGGGGAAGAAGCTCGGACGAAATCGCACGCGCCGCTCCGGCCCGAAGAGGTCGTGCACGAAGGCTGTCAGCGTGCCTTTCAAGTCGGCCAGCGACACGTCCTCCCCGACGACCAGCGCTTCGACCTGCGTGAACATTGGCGTATGCGTGAGGTCGAACTGGTCGCGACGATACACGCGTCCTGGCGCAATCAAGCGCACCGGCGGTTGGAACTTCTCCATGTGCCGGATCTGCATGCCCGACGTGTGAGTGCGGAGTAGCGTGGCGGCCGTGCCGACGAGGGACGTGACGGGCGCGCCGAGGTAGAGCGTGTCCTGCATGTCGCGCGCAGGATGCTCCGGCGGCATGTTGAGCGCCTCGAAGTTGTGGTACTCGTCCTCGAGCTCCGGTCCGTCGATGATGAGGAAGCCGAAGCGCGAGAAGATCGCTTCGATGCGATCGCGCAGGATCGTCAGCGGATGCCGGTGGCCGATGCGCCGCGTGCGGCCGGGCAGGCTGATGTCGACCGAACCGGCAGGCGGCCGTGCCGCGCTGACCGCGGAGACGCGCGCGGTCAGCCGGATCTCGATATCTTCCTTGAGCTGATTGACGAGCTGCCCGAGGCGTGGACGCTCGTCGGCCGGGACTTGACCGAGACCCTTGAGGAGCGTCGAGACCAGGCCGCCTTTTCGCGAGAGATACCGATCGCGGACAGCCCGCAGATCGGCTTCCGTTGCCGCGCCGGCCAGATCCCGATCGAACTGCTCTCGAAGCTTCTCGACGTCGCTCATGGGAGCGAAGCCCTAGGCGGTCTTCGCGTCGGCGGCCGTCTTGGCGAGGCGAGCGAACGCCGTGGGGCTCGTGACCGCGAGGTCGGCGAGCGCCTTACGATCGATGGGGTTGCCGGCCGCCTTCAGTCCAGCGATCAGCTGGCCGTAGGTCAGGCCATTCTCCCGCGCCGCCGCGTTGATGCGAACGACCCACAGCCGCCGGAAATCGCGCTTCTTGCGGCGACGTCCGACGAATGCGTACTTGAGCGCCGTATCGACCGATTCTTTCGCCGATCGATAGAGCTTGCTCTTGGTCTGATAGAACCCCTTCGCGCGGGCGAGGAGCTTCTTCCGCTTCGCGCGCCGAACATTTCCGCGTTTTACTCTTGGCATTTCGGTTGTCTCTGCTTCCTTGTTCGTGTCTGGCTCAGGGCCCGACTCAGTCCGGCAGCATCCGGCTCAGCCGCTTGTGATCCGCTTTCGCCACGACGACCGTGCCGCGCAGCCCGCGCTTGCGGCTTCGCGTCTTGCTCGTCAGGATGTGCTGCTTGAACGCCTTGGCCCGGACGATCTTGCCCGTTCCCGTCTTCTTGAAGCGCTTCGACGCGCCTTTGTGAGTCTTCAGTTTCGGCATAGCTATTCTGGAGCCCTTTCCGATTCGCGTTTTGGGCTTGGACGTTTGGTCCCGGCCCGCTGCGCGAGGATCGTGTGCATCTGATTGCCTTCCTGGCGCGGCGCGTTCTCGGCAATCGCCACGTCGCTCAAGTCTTCGATCAATCGCTCGAGGATCCGGCGCCCGATTTCCGGGTGCGCCATTTCACGACCGCGGAAGAAGATGGTCGCCTTGACCTTGTCGCCGTCCGCGAGGAAGCGCTCGATGTGCTTCTTCTTGAACTGATAGTCGTGCTCGTCGACCTTCGGGCGGAACTTGATCTCCTTGACCTCGATGATCTTCTGATGCTTCTTGGCCTGCCGGGCGCGCTTCTGCTCCTGGTACTGATAGCGTCCGAAGTCCATGATGCGACAGACCGGCGGGACGGCGGTGGCGGCAATCTCCACCAGGTCCAGACCCTTCTGCCGTGCAATTGCGAGCGCCTGCTGCGGCGCCATGATCCCGAGCTGCGCGCCCGTGTCATCGATGACGCGCACCTCTCGAACCCTGATCCGCTCGTTTACCCTTGTCCGGTCGTCCCGACGCGGGCTTCGTTCGAATGCGATAGTGCCTCCTATAAAAGCGTCCAGCTTCCAGCTATCCGCTCGCCGCTTCCGCGATTCCGCCACTGGGCGGTTCAGACGCTCTCTTGTTCCCGATCTCAATCATCGCATCCGCGATGAACTGATCCACCTGCCTGGCCCCCATATCGCCGCCGGTGCCGCTCCGCACCGAGACGGTGGATTCCGCAGCCTCACGGTCGCCGGCCACCAGCATATACGGGATCTTCTGCAGCTGGGCTTCGCGGATCTTAAATCCAATCTTTTCCTGCCTGGCATCCAGCTCGACCCGCAGGCCCGCTTTTCGTAGTTGCTCCGTCACCGATCGCGCGTAGTCCGCATGCCGATCGGCAATAGGCAGGACGATCGCCTGCACCGGCGCCAGCCACAGCGGAAACGCGCCGGCATAGTGCTCGATGAGCAGCGCGATGAACCGTTCGAAGCTGCCAAAGATCGCGCGATGAATGACGACCGGCCGATGCTCCGCGTTGTCGGCGCCGACGTACTTGAGATCGAACTGCTGCGGCAGCTGGTAATCGAGCTGCACCGTCGCACACTGCCACTTGCGGCCGAGAGCGTCAGTGACCGCGAAGTCAATCTTCGGTCCGTAGAAGGCGCCGTCGCCCTCGTTGATCGTGTACGCGACCTTGACGGCTTCGAGTGCCTTCTTCAGTTCGGCTTCGGCGTGGTCCCATGTGCTGACCTCGCCCAGGAATTCTGCCGGACGCGTCGACAGCTTCATCTCCGGCGTCAATCCGAAATCGTTGTAGACGCGCTGCACCAGGCGCAGCAGCCGCTCGACTTCGTCCCCGATCTGATCCTCACGCAGGAAGATGTGCGCATCGTCCATCACGAACTCGCGCACGCGGGTCAGACCACTGAGGACGCCAGACGCTTCCATGCGATGGAGGACGCTTTGCTCGTGGATCCGCAGCGGCAGGTCGCGGTAGCTGCGAACCTCGCTGCCGAAGAGCAGCATGTGCCCCGGGCAGTTCATCGGCTTGAGGCCCGACTGTTCCTCATCACCCTCTGTCTGAATGAGGAACATGTTTTCGCGGTAATGGGTCCAGTGGCCGGACTTTTCCCAGAGCGCCTTGTTGAATACGAGCGGCGCCCGCACCTCGATATAGCCGGCCGGAAAGAGGATCTCGCGCATGTAGTTGGCGAGCAGGTTGACCAGCGTCGTGCCCTTGGGCAGCCAGAACGGCTCGCCCGGGGCCCACGGGTGAAACCAGAACAGCGCGAGCTCGCGGCCGATTCTGCGGTGGTCGCGCTTCTTGGCCTCCTCGATCCGCTGCAGATGCGCCTTGAGGTCCGACTCGCTGAAGAACGCCGTGCCGTAGACGCGCTGCATCGGCTGATTGCGCGCATCGCCTTTCCAATAGGCGTTCGACGTGCTCAAGAGCTTGAAGCCTTTGAGACGGCCGGTCGAGGGCACGTGCGGACCCACGCAAAAGTCCACGAACGTATCGCGATCTTTTATCGTGTAGACCGAGACTTCGGGGCTGCCCGCCGTCTTCTCTTCGATCAGCTGCACCTTCAGGGGCTCGCCCTTGGCTGTGAAGAATGCCTTGGCCTCTTCGCGTGGCCACATCTGGCGCTCGTACACGAGATCCTGCGAGGCCAGCTCCTTCATCCTCTTCTCGATAGCCTCGAGATCTTCCGGCACGAACGGACGCGGCACGACGAAGTCGTAATAGAACCCGTCGTCGATCGCTGGACCGATGCCGCACTGCGTGCCGGGAAAGAGCTGGGTCACCGCGGCAGCCATCAGATGCGCGGTGCTGTGTCGATACAATTCGAGCGCTTCGGGACTGCGGTCCGTGATCAGGCGCAGCCGCGCGTCCTTGTTCAGCGGATAGGTCAGGTCGACGAGCCGTCCGTCCACGTCGGCTGCCAGTGCGGCTTTGGCGAGGCCTGGAGAGATCTGTGCCGCAATGTCGCGGGGAGTGCTCCCAGCAGACACGCGACGGCTCGTGCCGTCAGGCAGCGTGACGACGATCTCTGACATCAGCAGATAGCAGGTAAGGGGAATGTCGTTCCTGTGGTGTGTTCTCGACAGTGCGGTTCAGAACGGCGGCCCGCCTTCGCTCGCTGTGCGAGCTTCGGCGCGCAACCTTCGCGTGGCTTGCCAACCGTAGCACACGCTCCGGTTCGCAAGCGTGAGCGAAGGTTGGTAGGCACGGGCAGACTCGAACTGCCGACCTCCTGCGTGTCAAGCAGGCGCTCTAACCAACTGAGCTACGCGCCTATGTCTTGAAAACACTGGCCTTACCGAAAGGGTCTAGTTTAGCAAGGGAACAGGGAAAAGGCAAAAGGCAGAAGGCACACAAGGCAGAAGGCAGAAGGCAGAAGGCAGAAGGGAAAAGGCGGTAGCCTTTTCCCTTTCAAGTCTGCGACTAGTTCACCGCCGACTTGAGTGCTTTACCAGCAGTGAAACGCACGACGCGGCGCTTCGGAATCTTGATCGCGGCACCGGTCTGCGGATTCCGCGCGGTGCGCGCCTTCCGCTGGGCCGTCTTGAACGTACCGAATCCGACAAACGTGATCGGCTGTCCTTTTTTCAATGACTTCGTCACGCCCTCGATGAAGGAGTCGACGGCCGCTGCCGCGCTGGTCTTGGTAATGCCCGTGTCCTCGGCAATCTTCGAGATGAGTTCCTGCTTGTTCATGAACGCCCTCCGGTCAGGTAGAAAAGAAAAACCCGTGCACACGCAGCGCGGGAGACGTGAGCGGTTATACGCTGCTCATCAGTGACTGTCAATAGCGCGGAACGCGGATCTTGCAGATCGACGGGACGCGGATCACGCAGATCGACGGGACGCGGATCTTGCAGATCGACGGGACGCGGATCTTGCAAATCGACGGGACGCGGATCTTGCAGATCGACGGGACGCGGATCACGCAGATCGACGGGACGCGGATCACGCGGCGATCTTGACCTTGAGTCGCTCGAGTGCGGCATCCAGGATCGGATCGGTGGTAGGCGCGGCAGTGCCGAACTCGACGTCTGGCTCGTCGACGGCGAGATCGGGTTCGACGCCACGGCCTTGAATCGGATTGCCGTTGGGCGTGATGTAGCGTGCGTAGGTCAGCCAGAGGCCACGTCCCTCCGGCAACTTCACGAGTTTCTGGATGCCGGCGCGGCCGAGCGTGCGCTCGCCGATCAATTCCGCGCGATTGTTGTCGTTCAAGGCCGCGACGAACAGTTCACTGGCGCCCGCGGTGCCCGTGCTTTGGAGAACGGCAGCCGGGAGGTCGATTGCCCCATCCCCCGAACGAGCGGACACAGGCTCGCGAGGCTCGGGCTTGCCGCGCCCCGTCTTGATCGCGAGCGTTCCGGATTTCACGAACACGCGCGCGGCGGCGATCCCGTTTTCGAACGTCCCTTCCGCCGTACGCCGCACGTCGACAATCAACGCCTTGGCGCCGCTCTTCGCGAGGTCGGCCGCCTGCTTCCGCAACTCGTCGGCGATACCGTCGCGGAACGACACGACGCGGAGGTAGCCGGTCGATCCAATAAGCCGGCTGGTCACGAGCGGCCCGGCGATCTTTTCCCGAGTCAAGACGATGTCGTGCGGTTCAGCTGCGTTGCCGCGGAACACGGTCAGCGTTACTTTGCTGCCCTCTTTGCCTCGCAGCAGCCGCGACCCTTCGAAGACGGACATGTCGCGCGTCGGCTTGCCGTCGATGGCGCGAATGGTGTCGGCCGTCTGCAGCCCGGCCTTCTGAGCTGGCGATCCATCGCGCGCTGCAACCACATAGAGGTAGTAGCGGCGGGTCAGCTCGATGCCGACGTCACCTTCCGGCGCGGCTTCGCCAGCTTCCACTGATTTCACTTGAGTCGCACTGAGGAACGCGCTGTCGGGATCGAGCCCATCGGCGAGCCCGCGCATTGCGCCGTCCATGACCTTGTCGACCTGGACGTCACCGACGTAGTTGTTCATCACAAGCTGAACGACGTCGTCGAACACCTTCATGACCTGGTACGGCTGCTGGCCGGAGGCGGCCTGGTTGCCCATGAGTCCGCCGACGATCACGAACACGAGCATCGGTGTAGACACGAGCAGCACGGACAAGCGGGTCTTGAAATTCATTGCGTTCCCTTCTGCAGCCATTGTAAGGGATCGACTGGCTTGCCGTCGATGCGCAGCTCGAAGTACAGGGCCGGTGACCCATTGGGATTTCGTCCCACACGTCCCAGCAGAGTTTGCAGGGCGACCTTCGCTCCCTTTTGGACCTCCATCGACGACAGGTGGCCGTAAAGCGAAAACGCGGCGTCGCCGTGCTCGACAATGACGAGGTTGCCATATCCCGTGAATTGGTCGGCAAACGCGACCACGCCTTCGTGTACCGCCCGAACCGGTTGTGATTCGGCCGCCGCGATTTCGATACCGTTTCGCGTGATTGACGTCCCAAAGCGGCTGGTCGGCTGACGGCCGAAGCGCGAGCCGATCGTCCCGCGGGCGGGCCAGGGGAGCGCTCCCTGGAACGGCCGGAAGGGGAGCGAGGTGTCGTCGAGCTGCGCGATCGACGTCTGCAGCCGCTGCTGTGCAGCATGCAGCTCGCTGGTCCACTGCGCGTTGAGATCGCGTCGCTGATCGATGGACGCGACGAGCGCGGTCCGGTTCTGCACGGCGCGATCGAGCGCAGCGCGCGCTCGGGACGCCTGGTCCTCGAGTCCCTGGAGCTGCTTCGCGCGAGCCTGGAGCGTGACGCGTTCCTTGGCCAGCGCTTCGAGGGTCCGCTGATGTGCCTGGATGCGTTCGCGATCGAGGTGCGTCATCGCGGCTGCCGTTCGATACACCCGGCCAAGCGACCGCACGTCGTCCACGTCCAGCAGGAGGCGCCAATAGCCGGCGCGACCGAGTTTGTACAACTGGACGAGACGCGACTCGATATCCGGACGATCCGCCTCTGCGATGAGCTCCAGGGCCGAGGCTCGTTCGGCGGCATCTTCGAGCTGATGCGCGGTCTCTTTCTGCTGCCGTTCGATGTTTCCCAGCTCCTCGACCTTGATCTGGCGTTCGAGTTCGAGCTTGCGTAGTTCGACGAGCAGCTGGCTCTCCTGCGCGACGAGTGCTTCGGCCTCTTTCTGAAGCTGGCGAATTCGTTCGGTGGCCCGTTCCGATGGTGACTTTGGACGGCGGTTTGGCGTGGCCTGTTGTGCAGCGAGCCCGGCGCCGAGCGCGAGCACGAGCGCCGCCTTCCCGAGGACGCGCCTACTGAAGTATCGACTTGCCATCGATTTCGCGGGGGATCTGCACGCCAAAAAATCTCAACACCGTCGGCGCGATATCGACGATCGACGGCGTGTCGGTCTTGACTGGACGATTGCTGATCAGGACGCCGGCCGTTGTCGCATAGTCGTAGCCGCCGTGATCGCCGCTCCACTTCTTCATGTTTGGATAGACGATCCCTTGAGGCGATCCGCCAAGCGTGGTCTGCCAGGACACGCGGTAGCCATCCTCCATCCCAACCTGTAGTTCCGACGCATTATGCAGGTACTCGCCCGAATACACATCGTCTCGTTTGTAAACCGCTCTGACGATGCGTTTGCCGTCGTCGGGGTCGGTCATGGTGAGCAGGCGGGCACTGAGTTCGTCGGCAAGCTGCTTGGCCTCGGCGCCGGGGCTGACAATGCCCTGTGATTCGCGGCCGCGGAGGTTGAAATAAATCTGGCCGAGACCCATGGCGTACGCGCGAGTCCGCGACCAGTCGACGTTCTCCCAGAACTCACCGCCGCCGAACAGGTCGTCCAGTTTCTTTTCGCCAGGCGGTGCGACGCCCTGCGTCTGCAGCACCATGTACCCCTGTTGCACGAGCCACGTGTTCAGGTTCACAGCCTTTCGCCACGAGTGGAAGCCGTGATCCGACACGATCAGGATGGTCGTCGCCGGATCGACGTGCTCGAGCACTTCGCCGACGAATTGATCGGCGCGCCGGTAGACACGCAGGATCGAGTCGCCATATTGAGCCGCGAGCGCCGCGTCGTACATCGGGTGCGCCGGATCGTGGAGACGCCACATCATGTGCTGCACGCGATCGGTCGATTCGATCACGCCGACGAGCAGATCCCATCGACCTGCGTCAATGCGGCTCAGGATCACCTGCGCGCGATCGTCGAACGCCTTGTAGAGATCCTCCATGAACGTCCGTTCGTCCATCCGTCCTTCGTTCAACGGCCACGTTGCTTCGGCCCACCCGAGCGTGCGGAAGTGTCCGAGCCGGTGAAACAGATCGCCAGCGAACGACTCTGGTGACGAAATCGGCAACGGTGGATTGTCCGGCTTCCAGTTCACCGGCGACATGTACAGCTGAAGCTCCTTGTCCGCGTTCATGAGGAGCACTTGCGCCATGCCGTGCAGGCGGACGAGAAAGTTCGCGCGAAACTCGATGTCGATCCAGCGGCTCATCTTGCCGGGTTCGAGAAGGAGCGACTGCCCCTGGATTTCGACCGTGGCGGTCTTCGCGGCGCGATTCCAGCGGATCGTCATCGGCACGCGAATGTCTTCTCCCGCCTGAAGCTCCGCGACTTTGGCGCCGTCGGCATCGCTCAATCGTGGGCTCTTGGAGCGAAGTTGATGAATCTGCTGGCGAATGATCGGGCTTGGCGGCCCGAGGATTTCCGTCTGTGCGATGTCGCGATCCACGACAAGGCGCTTCAGCACGCCACCGAATTCGGTGTTTCCTTCCTCGTACCTGCTGAGGTCGGTCGCGAAGTAGTAAAACGTGCCCATCGTGCCGCGAATGTCGGGAAGCGGGAGACCCGAGAGCAGCTCGCCGTGGGGGACCTGTTCTGGTGGAAACGTAACGGGGACGGTGAGGATGCTCGACCGGACGCCGGCTTGTCCGGCCGCGACCCAGAACGACGTGCCGCCGCGAAGCGAAAACAGTTTGGGTTTCGCAAGTGGGACATACCCGAGAAAGAACTTCGGCGGCTCACGCCGAATCATCCCGAGATCGGGAAGATACGTCGTGGTGTCGCGGACGAGGAAATCGAAGATGTTGTGCTTGCCGGGGTTCACGCCAGTGGCAAACGATGCCCACGCCGTCGGTGATTCGGGGGAGTGCGTCGTCGTGAGTGGTCGAACCGAGCCCGTGGACGCAAGGCGCGAGATGTTTGGCAGCTGGCCGGCTTTCATCCAGCGATCCACCAGATGAGGATCCAGTCCATCGAAGCCGAGGATCACGAGCTTCGGACGGTTCGTCTCGTTCGCCGGCTGCGACCCGCATCCGGCTGCAGTCCATCCCAGTGCGAACAGAACGGCGGCGATCAGCGCGCGTCGCGCGATCGAAAGGAGCATCAAAGGCCGATTATAGCGGGCGGCGCGGTCCAACCCGGCAAGTAATGTACGCTTTACACATGCGGTTCCTCGGGATCGATTATGGACAGCGTCGCATCGGTCTCGCCGTGTCAGATCCGACCGGGCTCCTCGCTCGTCCCTGGAAGACGATCGCTCGTCACGGCAACAAAACGCAGGTTGCTGACGCGCTCGTCATCGAGATCGAACAGTTGGCGAGCCACGAAGATGGGCTCGCGGGGGTGGTTTTGGGGCATCCGCGCACACTCGGCGGAGAAGCGACGCACCAGACGGCCGCCGTCATGGCTCTGGCAGAGGCGCTCCGTACGCGAACTCAGATTCCGATCGTGCTGCAGGACGAACGCTTGAGCAGCCGCGAGGCAGAGCAACTGCTTGCGCGCCGTTTGAAGGATTGGCGCGATCGCAAACCGCTGCTGGATGCGGCTTCGGCGGCGGTCATTCTTCAGGATTACCTCGATAGCCGGGCCAGGGTGCCCGGAGCCACAACGGAGGATTCCCTCTCGTGAAACGCATCGTTTTGGGCGCAGTGCTGCTCATCGTGGCAGTCGGCGCGGCGCTTGGTGCCGGCGTGTACTCGACACAGCAGCGGCAGTTCAAGGGTTACACCGAGTCTGAGACCTTCGTTGAAATTGTTCCGGGCAGCACTCCGCAAGCCATGGGACGCGCGCTCGCCGACGCCGGCGTGGTGAGCAGCCAGGCCGCATTCAGAGTTGCCGTTTGGTGGCGCGGCGCCGGCCGCCGCCTCCAGGCGGGCGAGTATCGCTTCGATGCACCCATGACTCCTCGCGAGGTCGTGGACAAGATAGCCCGCGGCGATGTGTACATGAGTCCTCTCACCTTTCGCGAAGGATTGACGATGCGGGAGATGGCGGCGCTCTTCGAGGAGCGCGGCTTCGGATCGGCGAAGGACTTCCTCAAAGCTGTTGCGCGGGAGGAGCTCATTCGAGACATCGATCCACAGGCGCCCGATCTCGAAGGGTACCTCTTCCCCGACACCTACACGCTGCCGCGCCGCACGACCGCCGCTGAACTCGTCGACCGGATGGTGGATCGCTTCGAGAAGGCGCTGACGCCCGAGATTCGAGCGAAGGCCGCGGCGCGGGGGCTGAGCGTTCGTCAACTCGTCACGCTCGCGGCGCTCGTCGAGAAAGAAACCGCGAAGCCGGAAGAGCGTCCGCTCGTGGCCGCCGTCTACGCGAACCGAATCAAGATCGGGATGGGCCTGCAGTGCGACCCGACGGTCATCTATGCACTCGAGCGCGCGGGCCGCTACACCGGCAATCTGACGCGCGCCGACTTGCAGTTCGATTCTCCCTACAACACGTATCGCTATGCCGGTCTGCCGCCCGGCCCAATCGCCGCGCCGGGACAAGCGTCGCTCGAAGCGGCGGCGGAGCCGGCCGATGTGCCATACCTGTACTTCGTCAGCCGCAATGATGGATCGCACGTGTTTGCGACAACGCTCGACGAGCACAATCGCAACGTGCACGAGTGGCAGGTCAGGTACTTTCGAGAGAGGCAGGGTAGAAAGTAGAAGGCAGAAGGCAGAAGGCAGATGGCAGAAGGCAGACGGCAGACGGCAGACTTAACGTCTCGCCCTTCTATCTTTGCCTTCGACCTTCGACCTTCGACCTTCTGCCTTCTGCCTTCTGCCTTTTGCCTTCTGCCCTCTGCCTTCTGCCTTCTGCCATCTGCCATCTCCCTTCCGTAAGGCCTACCACGGCTGGTAGTAATTCCTTTGCCCCACTACAGTCCATCCCATGTTGGGTTGTGTGTTTATGATCCTTTTGGCGTGGGCCAGCGGAGCGGAGGCCGGAGACTCAGTCGCCGGGACCGTGAAGGATGCGTCGGGCCGGCCGGTCGCTGCTGCGAGCGTCGTGCTGATGACCGCGGAGCAGACGGCAGTCACGAAAGGGCAGAGCGACGAGTCGGGAAAATTCAGCCTCACCGTTCCGAGTCCGGGACGCTACTTGCTCGTCACCACCGCACCCAACCTTGAAGAGTCTCGCTTGCCGGTCAGCGTCACCGGCACAGGCCCCACAACTGTTGATGTCATCCTGCGTCCCGGTCCTCTGCGCGAGGAGGTGACGGTCACCGCCGCACCGAACCTCGTCGAGGACGTCCGTCGCGTCGGCCAACCCGTGAACGTCGTCGACGCCGACGACATTGCCACGCGCACGACCACCGTTGTCGCACAGGCGGTCGAAGGCGAAGTCGGCGTGATGCTGCAGCAAACGAGTCCGACGATGGCGGGTGTGTTCGTGCGCGGGTTGACCGGAAACAAAGTGAATGTCTTCGTTGACGGCGTGCGCTATTCGAATGGCGCGCAGCGCGGCGGCGTGAACACCTTCCTCGATCTGATCGAGCCTGGATCGCTCGACAGGATTGAAATCGTCCGTGGGCCGTCGAGCGCGCAGTTCGGCAGCGACGCGCTTGGTGGGAGCATCCATTTCCTGACGCGTCCGCCATCGCTTGGGATCACCGGGCCGCCGAAATGGGGTGGCACGGCCAGCGTCTCGGCTGGTACTGCGCACCGTTACGGCGGCGGTCAGGGCTTTGGGTCCTACACGGGAGAAAAACTGGGGGCGACCGGATCGTTTTCGGTGCGGAACGTCGGCCTGATCCGCCCTGGCGGCGGGATCGACTCGCGTGCCGCGGTGACCCGCTTCTTCGGGCTCCCATCGGATCAACTGATGGACAATCGCCTTCCCGACACAGGGTTCCATCAGCTTGGCGGATCCGCGCGCGCGCAGTGGGCACCCACCACTGTGACGCGGACCTCGTTCAGCTACGCCCGCACCTTCCAGGATGGCGGCGACCGCTACGACCAATTGCTCGGCGGGGATGGCAATCTGATCTCGGAGCTCAACGGCCTGTCGCTCGATCTCTTTTCCGCGCGGCTCGAAACGCTTGGCGCGGGCTGGTTCGATCACGGATCGGTCACGTACTCGCTCAACAGCCAGCGCGAGGAGCGCGTCAATCAGGGCGGCAACGGCAACCCGAACGCAACGATTGGGCACGAACCGGAACGCACGACTGTGCACGGCGTGCAGGGCGCGTTGACGAAACAGTTGTCACCTCGCCTGTCGCTGACGGTCGGCGGTGATGTGTATTTCGAGAAACTGACGTCCGATGCCTTCAACGTCAATCCCGTTTCCGGTGCCGTCTCCACGCGTCGTCCGCGGGTGCCAAGCGGGGCGACGTTTACGCAGGGCGGACTGTACGGACAGTCGATCTTCGATGTGCGGCCCGACAAGGTTCGACTCATCGGATCGCTGCGAGTCGGCGGTGCAAGCTACGAGGCGAACGCGTCCGACAGCCCTCTCGTAAACGGCCAGCCGCTGTGGCCCGACGACTCGTTGAAGACGGGAACCGTGACGTTTCGCGCGGCCAGCGTCCTCACGCCGTCAGCGTCGTGGACGATTCTCTTGTCCATCAGCCGAGGGTTCCGCGCGCCGCACATGACCGACCTTGGCACGCTCGGCCTCACGGGATCCGGATACGAAGTGGCGGCGCCAGACATCGCCGGACTCGGAGGATTCGTCGGCACGACCGCGGACGCGAGCGCCGTCTCCACCGGACGGCCGGTTGAGCAACTCGAGTCTGAGACGAGCGTCCAGTACGAGGCGGGCATCGGCTACCGGCACAAGATGTGGCGGACCGATCTCACGTTCTTCGTCAACAGCATCGACGGCAACCTCCAGAAGCAGACACTCATCCTGCCGCCCGGTGCGGTGGGCATCGATCTCGGCGGCCAGACGATCACCTCACAAAACGCGAACGGCGCCGTCTTCGTACCCGCGTCGACCGCGCCAGTGCTCGTCCGCGCCAACTTCGATCACGCACGAGTCTGGGGTATCGAGCACACGGCGCAGGCCATGCTCACCGAGCAGATTTCTCTGAACACGTCATTCACATACCTGCGTGCCCGCGACACCAACACTGATTCGCCCCCGAATATCGAGGGTGGCACTCCGGCCCCCGACGCATTCATCACCGCTCGCTGGACATCGTCGAACGGCCGCTGGTGGGTCGAGCCGTACACGCATTTTGCGTGGGAGCAGTCGCATCTCTCCAGCCTCGATCTCGGCGACCGCCGCACTGGCTCTGGACGCAGTCGCTCCAGCATCCAGGCGTTCTTCAACAACGGCGCCCGCGCCCGCGGATGGATCGGTCCGGGGGCAGACAACGTCTCCGGAAATGCAGACGATGTGCTGATGGCGACGGGGGAGACGCTGGCCCAGATTCAGAATCGCGTTCTGGGCGTGGGCGTGAACTCGTCGTCGCTCTACACCGCCGTCCCGGGCTACGCAACATTTGGCGTGCGGGCCGGATTGCGGAGCCGTCCGCACGAAGTCGTCGTGGACTTCGAGAATCTGAACGACGAGAACTATCGCGGGATCAGCTGGGGCGTCGACGCTCCGGGATTTGGCGTGTCAGTGAAGTACTTGCTGCGGTTCTAATCTACCGCGCCCCCCACTTCAGCTTCTGTCTCAAGACGTCGAAGTACGTCCGATTCGGCGCTCGGACGAGTCGAAGCGTCCGGTCCGCTCGATTGATCTCGACGATGTCATCGGGCTGCAGGGGGTGACCGGATTGCCCGTCGAACGTCACGTACACTTCTTCGTTGCCGTTCATTTGCGGCTCGACTCGTACCTCCGATGACGCTGGCAACACCACGGGCCGATTCGTCAGCATGTGCGGCGCGATCGGTGTCAGCAGCATGGCGTCCACGTCCGGATGGACGATGGGGCCACCCGCGGCGAGGTTGTACGCTGACGAACCCGTAGGTGTCGCCACGATCAGACCGTCCGCACGAACCTGCATCACTAGTTGATCGCCGACCAGCACGGACAGGTCGATGATTCGCGACAGCGCAGCTTTCGTGATGACCACGTCGTTCACCACGAAGCGCTCGGTGTGCACGGTGCCGTTCCGCAGCGTCTTTGCCCGGAGCATCATCCGCTCATCGATCTCGGCGTCGCCGTTGAGGACCGACTCGAGGGATTCGTAGAGTTCCGGAAGCGTAATTTCCGTCAGGAATCCGAGACTGCCAAAGTTCACCGCGAGGATCGGGACGTCGGTTCCGGCGTGTGCGATTCGCCCCGCGGTGCCGATGAGCGTGCCGTCGCCCCCAAGGACGACAACGAGATCGCTGTTGTACGGCAGCTCGTCGCTGGAGCTGGTCGGGCGGCCCGGAGGCAGGCCGGCGAGTTCCGCTGTATGCGTCTCGAACACGGGCTCGAGACCGCGTGCTTCGAGCCATCCCGCCAATTCGGCGAGTACGCCGGCGGCGGCATCGAGATTGTGCTTGGCGACCAGTCCGACTCGCTCAACTTCGTTCATGCGTCCGGCCATTGGAGGTGTAAGAGGAATTCCCGATTCCCTTCCATGCCGGTGATTGGCGAGTCCACGAGACCGGCGCGGGTAAATCCTAGCGCAAGTGCCGCGTCGGTGACCTCGGCCACCACCCGTTGGTGGATCGCGTCGTCACGAACGATGCCCCCTTTTCCCACTTCGTCGCGCCCGGCTTCGAACTGCGGCTTGACCAGAGCAACGACGTCAGCGCCTCGTCCGAAGATCGTTGTTACTGCCGGCAGAATCTGGGTGAGGGAAATGAACGAGACATCGATCGTCGCCAGCGTGATCGGCTGGAACTCGGACGGAAGCTGGTCGGGCGTCAGCCATCGTGCGTTGACGCGCTCGAGCACGGCTACGCGCGGGTCGTTTCGGAGCCGCCAGTCCAGTTGGCCGTGGCCCACGTCGAGCGCGATGACGCCTGCGGCGCCGCGCCTCAAGAGGACGTCTGTAAATCCCCCTGTAGACGCCCCGATGTCGATTGCGAATCGGCCCGTGGGATCGATGTTGAAGGCGTCGAGGGCTCCTTCCAGTTTCAGTCCGCCGCGACTGACGAACGGATGATCGGGAGCAACCAGTGACACCTCGACGTCTGGCGGGACGGCCGTTCCAGCCTTCGAGATTACACGACCGGCAACGAGCACCTGTCCGGCGATCACGAGCGCGCGCGCCCGCTCACGTGATGCCGCCAGGCCGCGTTCGACGAGCAGCGTATCGAGCCGAACGGTCGTCTTCAATTGGTGCGGTCAATGACCCAGCGGACGATCGCCGGCAGCTGACCGGCAAGCCCGGCATCGGCAAGCGCGGCCAGGGCACGGTCGCCTGAGTCCGCCGCCAGGCGCCGGGATTCGGCCAACCCGAATAGCGAAGGATACGTTGGCTTGCCCGCGGCGGCGTCCTTGCCGGCAGTCTTTCCAAGATCCTCGGATACGCCTTCCACGTCGAGGATGTCGTCAACGATCTGGAATGCGAGGCCGAGGGCTTCCGCGTAGCTGCGGATCGCGCGACGTTGCGCGTCCGAGGCTCCAGCCATCACCGCGCCTGCCACTGCGGATCCCTGAATCAACGCTCCTGTTTTCTGCGCGTGCATCCTCTTGAGTTCAACTTCAGTGAGCGGGATCGCGCCAGGCGTTGCCGCTTCGAGATCGACTGCCTGCCCGCCAACCATTCCTGCCGCGCCAGCCGCGTCGGCAATCAAGCGGACGACTTCGAGCTTGCGCGCCGCGAGCTCGTGCGCCGGGACAAGTGCGGATTCGCTCGGCAGCCGCGAGAGGACGTGGAAGGCTTCCGTGAGCAGGCCATCGCCTGAGAGGATCGCGAGGCCCTCTCCGTACACGACGTGAGCCGTCGGCCGTCCGCGGCGAAGCGTGTCGTTATCCATCGCGGGAAGATCATCGTGCACGAGAGAGTAGGTGTGGATCAGCTCAATCGCGCAGGCCGCTGGCATCGTGAGTTCGACGACCGCGGCGATGTCGGTCCCATTGCGCTCGGCGACAGCTTCAGCCGCGGCCAGCACGAGCATGGGCCGCAGCCGTTTGCCGCCCGCCATGACGCTGTAGCGCATCGCATCGCACACCGCGGCCGGCGCGCGTGATGGCGATGGGAGCAAGTGCGCGAGCGCCGCATCCACATCGCGACGCCGCGTCTCCAGCCACGTTCGCAAATCGTGCGACGTCGTCGTCACTTTCCGCCAGCCGGTTCATTATCGGTGCCGAGGCCTGTTGGCGCGGGCCGCAACTCGCCGCGCTCGTTCAATACCTCGATCCTCCGTTCGGCGCCCTCCAGCTTGGCGTGACAGAAGCGGGACAGCTGCACGCCGCGCTCGTAGAGTTCCAGCGATTTCTCGAGCGACAGGTCACCCTCTTCGAGCGCTTTGACAATGGCGTCGAGTTCGGCGAGCGCGGATTCGAAGTCTTTGATGGTTGGTTCGGTCATGAGTTTTTCGGGTCGTCTGAGGCGTGCGTGTCGCGTACGTCGCAGAGCAAGCCGCCCTCGAGCAGGTCGACCTGGACGCGATCGCCGGGCGCGACCTCCTCCGCGCGTCGGATGATGGCTGTCCGATCTTCATTCCAGCACACGGCGTAGCCGCGTCCGAGCACGGCAAGCGGACTCAGTGTTTCGAGTCGCGCGGCGCGCGCGCCGAGCTGTGCCTGCGCGCGATCGTGGCGTCGTCGCATGCTCGCCGCGAGTCTGCCGGCGGCCGCGGCAAGCTGACCGCGAATCCCCGCGAGCCGCCGTCGCAAATCATGCGTTTCGAGACGTGACGAGAGCGTCCGGAAGCGACGCTCGTGGCGTGACACCGCGGCGTTCATCGCGTGTTGGAGGTGATGAGCGAGCTCCGCCGCATGGCGGCCGCGAAGCGCCAGCCTGGCGGGGAAGCCGGCAAGCCCTCGGCGGCTACTCAAGAAATGCACGCGTGTGCGACGGCGTTCGAGGCATGCGCCAATCGAGGCCCGCAGCCGTCGCGACTGGCGATCGATGCGCGTGTGGAACTCGTCCTTCGCCGCGAGGACGATCTCGGCCGCGGCGGATGGCGTCGGCGCGCGTACATCGGCCACGAAGTCGGCGATCGTGAAATCCACTTCGTGCCCGACGCCGGTGACGATTGGTACGGGCGACGAGGCAATAGCGCGCGCGACTGGCTCCAGGTTGAACGGGACGAGATCCTCGGCGGAGCCACCGCCGCGTCCCAGAATCACAACGTCGACGCCGCGGACGCGTCCGATCGAACGGATGGCATCTGCGATTTCCGCGGCCGCGCCATCTCCCTGAACACGCGTGGGCCGAATGACGAGGTGCACGTTCGGATGGCGCCGTGTGATCACTTTGATGATGTCGCGCACGGCTGCGCCGTCGAGCGAGGTCACGATGCCGATGCGGGCAGGCAGCGCGGGAAGCGGGCGCTTGCGCTTCGTATCGAACAGCCCCTCAGCCTGGAGCTTTTTCTTCAGTTGCTCGAAGGCAAGCTGTCGGGCGCCGAGCCCGTGCGGCTGCAAATGATCGCAGAGAAGTTGATACTCGCCTTTGGGTTCGTAAACCGCAAGACGGCCGCGCGCGATGACGTGCAGCCCGTCTTCTGCCTTGAATTTCAGATAGCGGACCGCCGATCGATACATGACCGCTTTGATCTGCGCGTCGCCATCCTTCAGCGTGAAGTACATGTGGCCGGTATTCCACGTCTTGCAGTTCGAGATTTCACCTTCGACCCAGATGTCGCCGAAGGATCCCTCGAGCAGGGTGCGGATCGACGCGGTGAGCTCCGAGACGGTCACCACCCGGCGCTCGCGCGGCGCCGTTTCTCGTTCAGGAACGTCGTCCTCTTCGAACGGTTGTGAGAACAGGTCCGACATGATCGAGAAGGTGTCCGGCTACAGCCGGACGCTACAAGGACGTTGCGGGCGTAGCCGCAGCCAGCGCGTCAACCTCCTGTGCGGACAGGTTCAGGCGCTCGATCGCGGTGGCGCGGCCAGTCTTCGGGTCCGCCGATACGATGACGGCGTTGAGACGTCCGGGTCCCGTCGCCGGCTCGAATTTGGCCGGCATCCCATTGATGAATCGGCTGAGCGCAGCCTCGATGGTCACGCCAATGATCGAGTCGTGTGGCCCGGTCATCCCCGCGTCGGTCAAGCACGCGGTGCCTTTGGGCAAGATCCGCTCGTCGGCGGTCTGCACGTGCGTGTGCGTTCCAACCACGGCGGTCACGCGCCCGTCCAGGTGCCATCCCATCGCGATCTTTTCCGACGTCGCTTCCGCGTGAAAGTCGACGAAGATGACGCGCGTCTTGGCGCGAAGCGTCTCGATTTCCCGCAGCGCCACGGCGAACGGATCATCGAGTTGCTGCATGAACACGCGGCCCATCAAATTCAGCACGCCGACAGGCTCACCGGAACGCGTGCGGCCCACGAAGCTGCCGCGGCCTGGAACGCCGGCGGGGAAGTTCGCCGGGCGGAGCAGGCGCGGCTCGCGCGGCATGTAGTCCAGGACTTCCTTCTTGTCCCAGACGTGGTTTCCGGACGTCATCGCGTCCACGCCATAGCCAAGAATTGTTTCCGCGATATCGCCCGTCACGCCGAATCCGGCCGCAGAGTTCTCGACGTTGGCAATGACGAAATCGATTCCGCGCCGTTCGACCAGCGTCGGGATCGCCCGGCGCGCGATGTCGCGGCCTGGTTTGCCAAAGATGTCGCCGACGAACAGTATCTGCATTCGTTTCTGACGCTCGTCGTTCCCGGGAACCTTTAGAGGGACTCTACCTTGATCTCAATGTCGCGGCCACGACGATCTTCGATACGTGGCAGCGACACGATCAGCTCGCCGGCGCGCACGGTGGCGCGGGCGCGGCCGGCGTCCACGGCCGCCGCGAGCCGAACGAGGCAGGCAAAGCGCCCGAACGTCCGCTCGGCGAGATGAAACGCGACCTCGCGGTTTTGGCAGGCAGGCGGCGCCTTGTGCCCGATTATGACCACGGCGTGGTGCGTGAACAGCACGCGAATCGCGTCAATCGCGACGCCAGGAAGATCGACCACGATTTCGAGCGATTCGGCGGTCTCGACGACGTCGAGTGGAGGACGGTATTCCGGGCCGGCCGTTCCAGGCGACGAGGGTGAGTCTTCGAGCCAGGCGAGGAGACGTTCGACGTCCTCGTGTCCACCCTGATCGAAATAAATCCGGGCCACCGCGCCATTCTAATCCCGCATCCGATCCTGGTCGAGGGTAGACGGGAAGTACAAGAAAGCCAGACGGTTAGAGGTGTGGCTCTGGCGTGAGCCAAATATGAGCACATAATACTCATATAATATGCTTTACAAGCGCTAATAATTTGGTAGACTATCTCCTGTGAAGAGATTCGGGGCGTGCAGCCCCGTTGAAAGTAGGAGGACACAGACCATGGCTCTTGTTCGTTGGAACCCCATCAGCGAGCTGGCGGCGCTTGAAATCACTCGGCTCGATCGGATGTTCTCGGATCTGTACAGTGAGGGAACCCGCGCGTGGGTGCCGCCGGTGGATATCTACGAGGGCGACAATCACGAGGTCGTCATCAAGGCGGAACTGCCGGATGTGAAGAAGGACGACATCCGCGTGACGTTCGAGAACGACGTTCTCACGATCGCCGGCGAGCGCAAGCAGGAAGCCTCAGTCCAGCGCGACAGCTTCTCGCGCGTGGAGCGGCGCTTCGGCAGCTTCTCCCGCTCGTTCACGCTGCCCACGACCGTAGACGCCTCGGCGATCGCGGCGAGCTACAAGGATGGTGTGCTGACCGTTCGGCTTCCACGGCGCGAAGAGGCGAAGCCGAAGCAGATTACCGTCAACGTCGACTGAGCCCCTGAGCCCTGGGCCTGAGCTCTGAGTCAATGCGCACGGCAGACTGCGTTCCGCCGTGCGCATTTTCCTTTGGCCCTCACTTCAGCTACTCTTCTTGGATATGGCGCAGAATGTCGATGTGGGGGCCGCCGATCCAGAAGGCGGGTCGAACGAGTCCGCCGCCCCAATCACCAGCCGATTCCTCTTTGTGGACGTCGCCGCGCAGCGCGCCAAGCAGCTGCGCCGCGGTGCGCTGCCGCGTCTCGATCGCCACTCCAGCTCGCACACCCCGCATAAGCTCGAACGCATTGCGATGGAAGAAGTGCGGAGCGGCCTGATCGAATACGCCTTGCCGACCAAGCCTGAAGCCTTCGGGAAACACTGAACGCTGATTCC
>Ga0114129_10001947_pt1 | contig 28281 bp, 30 predicted proteins | sample RhiMetdeltSRZDD1_FD_80071 | JGI IMG/M metagenome (GOLD analysis project Ga0114129, IMG submission 80071) | Populus rhizosphere microbial communities from Tennessee, USA - Rhizosphere MetaG P. deltoides SRZDD1 (version 2) (version 2) | ecosystem: Host-associated > Plants > Roots > Rhizosphere >... | reverse complement strand
TGGCGCGAGACAACGGGTAAGGAGGAACAAGATGGTTACGACCATGACAAACGATATTCAATCTCTGCTGGGGGATAAGGCGGATTCTTTGCTTGGCTTTGATTCGCCCAAAATATCCAAGGAACGCCTGCAATTGCCGGGTCCCGATTTTGTGGATCGCGTGTTCATGCAGTCCGACCGAAATAACCGCGTGCTGGGCAACTTGTCCTGGATGTACAACAATGGACGGCTCGGCGGCACGGGCTATCTTTCCATTCTGCCGGTGGATCAGGGCATTGAACACTCCGGTGGCGCCAGTTTCGCCAAGAACCCAGACTACTTCGATCCCGAGAACATCGTCAAGCTCGCCATCGAAGGTGGCTGCAACGCGGTCGCTTCCACGTTTGGTGTGCTGGGGATAACGGCGCGCAAGTATGCCCACAAGATCCCGTTCATCGTGAAAATCAACCACAACGAATTGCTGACCTTCCCGAATAGCTTCGAACAGATCCTGTTTGGCACCGTTGAGCAGGCGTACGAGATGGGCGCGGCAGCCATCGGCGCGACGATTTACTTCGGTTCGGACGACTCCCACCGTGAACTGATCGAGATCGCCGAAGCCTTCACGCTGGCGCATGAGCTGGGGATGGCGACGATCCTGTGGTGTTATCTGCGGAATTCCGGTTTCAAGTCGGACAAGGATTACCATGTCTCCGCCGATCTGACCGGTCAGGCGAACCATCTTGGTGTCACCATCGAGGCGGACATCATCAAGCAAAAACTGCCCGAAAACAACGGCGGCTTCCTGGCGCTAAACACGGGTAACGGCTCCTACGGAAAATTGGACAAGCGCATCTACAGCGAACTGACCAGTGACCATCCGATCGATCTGTGCCGTTATCAGGTGGCGAACTGTTACATGGGGCGCATTGGTCTGATCAATAGCGGTGGCGCCTCCGGCGAGAATGACTTTGCAGAAGCTGCCGCGACGGCGGTGATCAATAAGCGCGCCGGCGGTATGGGCCTAATCTCTGGTCGAAAAGCCTTCCAGCGCCCGATGGCTGAGGGCGTGAAGCTGCTGAACACCATCCAGGATGTGTACCTGGATGAGAGCATTACAGTAGCGTGATGTCGTTGCGAGGAGCCCGTTAGGGCGACGTGGCAATCTCCTCTTTCAAATAGGAAGCGTAGCGCCTCGGCGCTACGCTTCCTATCTTTTTTAGCGAGCCTCTCGCTAGTCATGTGCCCGTCGGTAAAGTGCTAAAGCACCAGCAAGAACCACAATGGCTCCTCCGCTTAAACGATTGATCCAAACCATTGCCATCGGCGTGCGGTAAAGTTGGACAGCACGCGCCCCGCTGCTGGCGTAACCGAGCATCACCAGCCCATCGATGGCTGTAAACATCAGAGCGAGTAAGGCGTATTGCGGAAACTGCGGAGTTTGCGGGTTCACAAATTGGGGAAGAATGGCTGAGAAGAAAAGATAGCCTTTGGGGTTGGTCAGTGCAACCAGCAGGCACTTAAGAAATATCCGATGCGGCTGAGAAACGCTGGGATTTAGACCCTGGGATAGATCATGTCGGGATTGAGGTTGTGTGCGCAGGAGTTGAATGCCAAGATATAGCAGGTAGAGTACGCCAATCCACTTTAGTATTTGAAACGCTGTTTCGGAGGCAGCCAGCAGAGCTCCAAGACCAATCGACACCGCGCTGATAAGAATCAGGTCTGACAGCATGGCCCCCAGCATTCCGAAACGTGCAACTCGTGTTCCAAAGCGTGCGCCGTTAGAAAGCGCAAGTAAGACGGTTGGGCCCGGTGTTGCGATTGCCACAAAGGAAGTAACAATAAAGAGAATCAGCACCGTAGTAGACATAAGTGAACCTCTAAAGGTTGGGGTTGGGAACTTGTCACAAAGTCTACCTCAATGCGTGCATTTGTGCAGCACGGAATCCAAGCCATGACGAAGATTCAAGTGTTTCGTTATACTAATCATGGCGGAAGTGCCTGAAGTCGAAACGATTGTGCGTGACCTGCAGGAAGCCGTGGTCGGGCGGACCCTGCAGGCGACGGAAGTGCTGCTGCCGGCTGCGGTGCGTTTCCCAAGCGTGGACGAGTTTACGACTCTGCTCATGGATCGCGTTTTCCTGGAGTCGAACCGGCGCGCAAAATACATACTGCTGACGCTTTCGGGTGATCTGGTGCTCGCCGTCCATTTCGCGTTGTGGGGAACGTTAGCGCTCGTACCATCCGGGCAAACCCGCCTGCCGGAAACTCTAATTATATGGCACCTGGATCAGGACCAGGATCTGCGACTGATCGACAAGCTTGGATATGCCCGCGCGGCCGTGGGAGCGCCGGATGCTCTGGTGGAGCGGCTTGATCTGAAATCTCTGGGGCCCGAAGCTTTAGATCCGGGTTTCAGTGTGGATGTACTCACCCGCCAGCTTTCCAGGCGCCGTGGGGTGCTCAAGTCTGTTTTGTTGAACCAGCGCATACTTGCCGGATTGGGCAACCGGGATGCCGATGAAAGCATGTGGCTGGCGGGAATCGATCCACGTCGGTCCGCTGCCTCGCTGACTTCCGACGAGCTCACAAAACTGCATGCCAGCATTGGGGCAATATTGGCCGAGGGGATTGCGTTGCGCGGCACGCAGCGAGACCTGTTCGGAGTAAAGGGTCAAGCCACACATCGCCGCAATATTTTCGAGAAGGCGCGGCAGCCCTGTCCGCGCTGTGGTACTCCAATTGCCTATCTACGCATCGGTGGGCGGAATACGTATTACTGCCCCAGCTGTCAGAAATGACCCCTGCCTCAGTCTGGAATTGTTCTGAGGAACGCAAGCATTGCATTGTTGAATTGCGCGGGTCTCTGTAATGGCGCAAAGTGACTTACGCCGGGAAGATAATTGAATTGTGCCCCGGGAATGCTGCGGGCGAGATATTCCGCGTGCTCGCGCTTGATGAATTCATCGTGCTCGCTATGGACGATCACAACAGGAACTCTGATCTGCGCCAGATCCTCTGCCGAGTAATTGGGCTGTGTCCTCTGCATGAGTCCGACCGCCTCGGAAAACTCATCGAATTTATCAGGTGTGGGTGATAGCTGTGCGTAATCTTTCACATGGCGATTTAAGCAGCGCTGGATGATGGGAAGGAAAACGAATTCTTTGGTGCCGCTCGGATCCATATTGCAGGCGAAGTAAAACACACCCGCGACGCGTTCCGGAGCGTTGGAGGCGAGGACTAATGCCGTACAGGCGCCGTCGCTCCAGCCGACCAGGGATGCCCTATCGAGGCTCAATGTATCCATCACGGCCAGGACATCGGATGCCATGAGCTCATACGAAAACGGACGCTCGTCTCGCGTGCTTCTGCCGTGCCCGCGGCTGTCGCTCACAATGGGACGATACCCTTCCTCGACCAGGACAGGCACCTGGTATCCCCAGTTGCCAGCATTCCCAAGGCCACCGTGCAGGAGGATCACGGGCGAGCCGGTCCCGTACGCCGCATACCAGATCCCGGCACCGTCGTGTTCGACATACCCTTGCTCCTGTGTTTCTGGCAGCAGCGGGGCACCTTCGGCTTCGAACCTGATCAGCTCATCATCAAATTCCAAGTTGATCTCCGCGTGGGGATTTTTTGATCGTAGTCAGGTCGGGTCAAAACGAGTCGCCTCCCTCACGAATCCTTGAAGAACTCAATCAACACAGGCGCCAGAACCTCCAGGTTGACGTCGTGCCCTTCGCCCTCCAGAGTCCGGTGCTCGGCACCAGGGATGGCATTGGCGATTTCTTTGGCGCCCACGACCATGAATGGGATGACCGTCCCGTTCATGACCAGGGTGGGTGAAGTCACCTTTGCCGCCCGCTGGGCCGGCACGGAACGATCGTCACCAAGCGCGGCGGCATCGTAAGCCAGAGTCGGTGCTACGGCTTCGAACACGGGCCAGACGGGTGCTTGGCGCATCCCCTCGATTTGCTCCGCCGGCGTGCCCACCGATTGCATGAACAGCGCCGCGGCATCTCCGCGACGGTTCTCTAACAGTAACTTTTTGAGCTCCTGTCTGTATTGCTTCCATGCCTGTCTGGTGGCAGGCTCAGCGTTGTACGGAGCTTCATACAACGCAAGTTTTTTGATTTTATTCCCAAGCTTGCTGGCGGTCTCGAGGGCGAGGCAGGCACCGGATGAAGTGCCAAATACAAAAGCGGAACCGCCTGCTTCATCGATCAGGGCTTCGAGGTCCTCGATCTCGCGTTCGAGCGCGTAGGGCTGGGTGTCCCCGCTATCCCCGCGGCCGCGGCGGTCATAGTTGTAAACGGTGAAGTGAGGCGAGAGTAATTCCGAGAGGCGCGGCATGGGACCGAATGTCCGGTAGCAGAGCGCACCATCCACCAGGATGACGGCCTGTCCCTCGCCTCGCTTGTCGTAAGCGATCTGTGTGCCGTCTTTTGAAGTTACCTTGTCCATAGGACTCCTTTACAAAATAATGTGGCTTTCAACTTGCATCCGTAGTGCTCAAATGTTTTTCAGAAGCGTTCCGGCGATGCGTAACGTGAGGGGAAGCCATCGGTCATTCTTAGAACATTTGTATTATAGCCGAGCCAGGAGGGGTTCTGCTTGTATAAAAACGACAATCGCTCGGACCGGTTCGGATTTGTGATCTGCGCTGGAGTTAAGCCAACGAAGCGTTTTAGGGCGCGAGTCAAGTGTGGCTGATCGAAATAACCCGCCTCAAAAACAGTATCGAGGATAGACTGGCCTTCCTTGAGCATCTCGGTCGCCAGCAAAGCTCGATTGATCTGGTGGATGGTGTTCACGGGCAGCCCGGTTGCCCGCAGGAACCGGCGCTGCACGGTGCGCAGAGAGAGCTCTACAGGCTGTCGATCCAGAACTGCATTGACCAGGGAATCATATACCAGCAGATCATCCTGGAAAAGCCAATCGACAAAGGTATCTGCATTTTCGTAATCCGGATATTCCCAGGCAGAACCGTCGAGCCAGAAAGTTGTACTGCTTGCTTCAGGCAGGGTAATATCCTGGCGTTCCATGACCACGTTCGCCGGAAGCTCTCGCATAAATACACCCGGTTTGAATTGGATGCCGACGAACTCAGCATCTGGCGGACAAAAGGCGGGTGTTGCTTTCGTCGCGGGTCCACGCAGGGTAATAAAGGTATTACCTCTGAATTTTGTTACGACCATTCCATATTCGACTTCCGCCATCGAGATAAAATCGCCCGCCTCGATTCCCTGACCATGCCAGATCCGTTCTACAAACGGAGAATCTGATTCCCTCTCATCACAGATCAAATCCATGCTTCTACATCCTCTACAGATAAAGTTTTCAGCTCTTGGATGAGTTAAAATGCTTGAAAAAAATTATAGCATATCTGAAAAAAGAGGTTCTTTCAATGCCGATCAGCGACCAGGGTCTCAGCCACGATCGATATAGCGTCATCCCCCGTACCGCGATCTTTTTACGGCGCGGGGATCTAGTTCTGCTCCTCAAAGGCGCGCCGACCAAACGTTTGTGGGCGAACAAATACAATGGACTTGGGGGCCATTTGGAAAAAGGCGAAGATGCCCTGTCTGCCGCGAAACGTGAACTCCTTGAGGAGACCGGTCTCACGGCAGATCTCTGGTTATGCGGTACGTTGATCGTCGACGCAGGGGAAAAAGGAATTGCACTCTATCTATTCACGGGCGAAAGCCTTCACGGTGAACCCGCCTCCTCCAAAGAAGGAACCGCCGAATGGATTCCATTTGACCATGTCAATGAATTGCCTGTCGTCGAGGATCTTCCGATCCTCCTATCCAAAATCCGAACAATGAAACCTGGCGATCCTCCCTTTTCTGCGCGGTCCCATTATGATGAGGCGGAGCGATTGATCGTGGAGTTTACAGAATGAAGATCGGGCGGACGCATGGCGTTCCGCCCGATCTTCATCAAGCTCAAGCCGGTGCGACGGGGACAGCGCAAAGCGCAACAAACTATGGAATACTGTACGACTGTAATTCCGTCGTCTCACTGAACGACGAACCCAGTACATTCCCCGTGCCGTTAGACTTGACCCAGCCGACGTCGGGTACAAACCAGTAGGTGTAATCACCGGAGAACGAGACCGGGAGTGTGATTCCCTCATAGGTCGCGTCGACGTTCAGAGCCACATTCACCACGACCTTCAATGCGTCGAACGTTCCGGCAGGAACTGTCACACTTTCATTCCCGATGGCGGAAAAGCTCATTTGGGCGTTACCCTCTGCCTGAGCCTCCTGGTTCATCATGGTCACATTTCCCTGCAGGTCCATGGTCTGTTGCCATTGATCGCCAGGTGTGATCTGGCTAGGGAAGGTAACACCGGTAGTGTTGCTGATATCCAGGTTCAACTGGATATTTTGTGAATTGAGCATCGCGGCGGGTGCGCCTCCCAGCTGCAGGGCAGCCAGACCTTCCGCGGTGCAGGTCCATTCCTGTGTCCGTGTCAAATCGCCAATCTGGGTGGAAAGGGTAAAGCCATTTTCGCGGACGGATGTGATCGTATCGGCAAAGCTATATTCGCCCGCGGGACCGCCCATGCTCTTATAAGTCCACGTTGCGCCCTGGCTGACGGGATAATACGCGTTTGTGCAGAGACTCGATCCGGCAACGGGGGTGCCGCCCTCGAGGGTCGCTGTTGCTTCCGCAGCGGATACCGTTGCGGTGGTTTGCGGGGTCTCGATGGATTGTGTGTTTGTGGGGGAAACTGGCGGTGTTGAACAGGCTGCAATGAATATTGTGATCAGCAAGGCGCTGATACGTGTGTAGATTTTCTTCTGTTCCATGAATTGACCTTTCTAGTTTTTCAGTTCTACCTCCATTGTTTGAGTGTCATGGTGAATGTACTGCCTTTGCCGGGTGTGCTGACCACATCCAGGCTGCCCTGGTGCTGCTCGATGACCTGACGGGTAATGGCGAGCCCCAGCCCGATGCCGCCGAAGAGATGGTCTCCGCTGCGTTCAAGGTGATAGAAGCGATTGAAGATGCGCGGCAGATTTTCCTTGGCGATTCCAATGCCGCGATCCTCAACCGAGACCAAAACCCAGGGGTCGTTCTTGCTGAGACTGATCCTGACGTCGCCGCCCTGCGGGCTGAACTTGATCGCGTTATCCACCAGCGCCATCAGCGCCCGCTCGAGAGACTTAGGATCGCCCCAGACCGGCGGCACGTATGTGTTCGGCGTGAAGCGAATGCTGACGCCATGTTCCTGGGCGGACGTAGCATACCTGCCGATGACCGCGTAGCCGACCTCATTCATGTCCACTTTCTGGAAGTCCGGCAGCACCAGGTCCATTTCCTGAAGGAAAAGGATGTCGTTGACGAGGGACACGATCTGCTGAACGTTGCGGGTGACCGTGTCGATACCTGCCGCCAGCTGTTCGCCCTTCAAGATCCCTTTCTGCAGGATCTGCAAGTTGCCGCTTGCCACCTGTAGGGGGGTGCGCAGCTCATGGGCGATGTTGCTGAGGAACTCACGCCTTGCCAGATCCTGCTCGGCAAGTTTTTGGTAAGCCTCTGCCAGTTCACTGGCACGCATGCGGATATCATCCACGGCGAGCTGATCGTTCTCCCGCAGGCGGTTGCTGATCTGGCTGACCATTGCCATGGCGATGCTGGTGCTCTTATGGATCACCCGGTCAAACGCGGCTTTGTCCAGTTCGAGGGTAGTCAGGGCTGTTTTTGCCGAGACCGTAGCTGCGCGAGGGGCATTATGGATGAGCGCCATCTCGCCAAAAAAATCACCCGGAGCTAGCGTTGTGAGCAGGCGGGATTCGCTGTTGTTAATATGCTTGGTTACTTCCGCTTCACCATCGAGAATCATATAAAAACGGTCTTCTACTGCATTCTCACGGCAAAGGACGACACCTGGCAAATAGGAGTGAACCTGACTGTTGGCAATCAGCTCTTCGATTTCGTCTGGTTTAATGCCCGGAAAGGCTCTGGGGATGATCCTGGATGGCGCTCGGCGTGTGGTCATCGAATTCGATCACTCCGTGTCTACCGCTGGAGGTAGTTGGGCGGTATTGGGCATTATTCTAGCACGTGCCCATGATAAAAGATTAATCTTCGTGAACTAACAGGATACTGCAATGGCAGACTACAGAAGTGTATCAAAAGGGCGGAGATTCAGGGCAAACAAGTAGGGTAGGGTGTTGGCCCTCGGCTTATTTAACCTTATAGCCGATCATGCGCAGGAAATCTTTGCGCCATGTGATCCCTTCCTCGTCCTCGATGCCCTGCGGAGAAAAGCCATCCACAACGCCCAGGATGCCGCGCCCCTGCCGGGTCTGTGCGACGAGCACTTCGGTGGGGTTGGCAGTGGCGCAGAAAATGCGCGCCACTTCCGGCACGTTTTTGATTGCGTTCAAAATATTGATTGGATAAAAGCCCTCACCCAAGAACAGGATGAAAGAGTGCCCCGCACCGATTGCCTGGGCGTTCTGCTTCGCCAGCTCGATCATGGCTTCATCTGTTCCCGTCCAGCGGATGAGACATTTGCCCGAGGCTTCACAAAAGGCCAGCCCAAACTTGATCCCGGGCACGCTGCTGACGAGCGCCTCGTGAATATCCTCAACAGTCTTGATGAAATGAGACTGGCCCAAAACAAAATTGATGGCTTCCGGCTTTTCGACGGTTACGGTTTGGATTTCCATGCGACTCTCCTTCACGAGTTTCGTTGCGCTAGAACAATGCCAGTTGCTCTTTGTCACCACCGGGCAGATTCTCTCCGCCTGCCACCTTGTGTGCCCAGCGAGTCGGTTCAGGGAGACGATACCCTGCACAACAAGCCACGACAAATTCTACTGCATGCGGCACATCCATGAGGTGACCCGGAGAGATATATAGCGGATTGGTTTTCTCGCGCGTCCGCAGGACCGCGCCGATGAGGTTCCCGTTTTTGTCGAGCAGGTCCGCCCGGTCGCCGCGCTTCGTACCCACCTCTCCGTGTAGGCCATAGAGCCGGGACTTTGCCACGCCAATGGTGGGGTGCTCCAGCCACAATCCCATATGCGAGGCGATGCCTACTCCGCGCGGGTGCGCGATACCCTGCCCGTCGAACATGAGCAGGTCGGGCTTGTTCTGTAATTGGCTCCAGGCTGCCAAAACCGCTGGACCCTCACGAAAAGCCAGCAGTCCGGGAATGTAGGGGAAGACCAGGGCTGTAGACTCCACGGTGGCTTCGATTGGGGTGAGTTCGGGATAGCGCAGCACAACGATGGCGGCACGGGTGAACTCGCCCTGAATGCTCACGTCCACGCCGCCGACGGTGCTCACAGGACGTCTATCCCATTTGAGCACGAGTCTATCTCGAAACTCCGTCTGGATTCGAACCGCCTCCTCCGGTGTCAGATTCCAGTTGTGTAGCTTTGCGACCATCGAGTCTATAATACACCAAAAAAGAACCATTGCTCAAGCTGCTGTGCCAGTGCCGAGAGCCTCCATCAGCCGAAGGCAGCTTGGATGAAAGGATGTTTAATGACACGTTCAGGGTTTGGCATGCTTTTACTTTTTTCCCTGGCTGCCTGTACTACCTCCGCTCCTCCTACTCTGATACCCACGGTCCCTCCGCCGACGTCAACCTCTACGCCTCTTCCACCAACTGCGACTGACTTGCCCACCGTAACGCCGACGGCAACCCCTCGGCCCCTGGTCCCAAACTTTGGGCACATTGCCATTATCATGTTCGAGAACAAGGAGTTTGGCTCGGTAATCGGCAATCCCCTGATGCCAACCTATAACCGCCTGGCGCAGGAATACAGCCTGCTGACGCAATATTATGCGATCCGGCATCCCAGCCTGCCGAACTATATTGCCCTAACGGGCGGTGATACATTTGGGATCGACCGCAATTGTGAAGACTGCTTTATCAACGCAACCAGCCTTCCGGACCTGATCGAGGCAAGTGGTCGCACCTGGAAAACCTATCAGGAAGACATGCCGCAGCCCTGTTTTCTGGGGAGTACACACCTCTACGCCCAGAAGCACAATCCCTATATTTACTTTGATCCGATCCGGTTGAATCCCGAACGGTGTGCGCGCTCGATCGTACCGCTGACCGCCATGCAAACGGATATTACAGCGAATGCTCTGCCGAACTTCATGTTCATCAAACCGAATATCTGCAACGACTCACACGACTGTTCCCTGGATGTTTCGGATGCCTGGCTGACGAATCTGCTGAATACGCTCATTCCCGCGCTGGATGCGACAGGCCAAACCTATTTTGTGGCGATGTTATTTGAAGAGGGGCAGGGAGAGCATACCTGCTGCGGCTTACCTGAACCGGGCGGCGGGCGTGTGCCGATGGTAATCTACTCTCCACAGGTACAAAATGGTTTTGAAGACCCCACTCCATACACACATTACTCGTTGTTGAAGACGATCTCTGAAGCCTGGGGGCTGCCGTATCTGGGCCATGCAGCAGAGCCTAATCATGTTTTGATCACGGCACCGTGGAAGTGAGCCAGACCCATGATCAGGAAAAGATATGGAAACGGCATTAGGGATGTTTCCGTTCGTAGAATACAAGTAAAGTGCTTCCGTATTTACGTTGTTCAAATTCCTCGATGCTTTCAAAATGAAACGGTTTGTATTCTTTTGGGTCGATCTGAGCGATGACCCAGCCATCATCAGCCAGCCAATCCCTATTGTCGTCCACGAGTTCTAATGCCTTGACCCACATATCCTGGTATTGCGGCGGCGCAATGTAAATATATTCAAAAGTTCGATCCGGGGGGGACGAGAGATAAGCAAATGCGTCCGCGCGGCGGATCTCTGACTGTGCCTTAAAGCCGCAGTGTTCCACGTTGGATTTGATCGTGTCGATGGGCGCGCGATTTGAATCCGAGAACCGCACAAAAGATGCCCCTCGGCTCAAGGCTTCAATCCCTACGGCGCCAGTGCCTGCAAAAACGTCCCACCAGTTGGAATCGACAACATCGCCCGCGATGATATTGAACAAGGACTCCTTGACGCGGTCTGTGATCGGGCGCGTGGTATCCCCCGGCACAGCCTTCAGCTTGCGCCCCTTGGCTTTCCCCGCGATCACCCGCAGACTCATTCGACGCTCCGTCGTGCCGCGAGAATATTTCCATGGGAAGCGATGACCGGGACAACGCAGCCCGTGCCGAGGATGAAACGTTTTCCATCTGTCTGCTGGATGGCATCCGCTGCTTCCTCCTGTACCTCAGCCGAATCCTGGTAGACCAGCGTGTCCTGCCTCATACCCCCGCACACCACTCCCGAAAACTGCTTTTGTGCTTCTGTAAGGGAGGGAAAAGTTTCACGGTCGTGCCAGTTGACGATGGGGAACTGGAGCGAATCCAGCAGCGAGAAGTAAACGTCATGCCCATGCAGGTGCAGGAGATTGCACCATAGCGCCCGGGCCGGCTCCAATGCTTTTTGGTCGCAAGGCAAGCCAAAGCTTCGATATTCCTCAAGGGTCAACAAACTGGCTTGCGCATGTTGGATCGCATAAAAGACGCCGTCGATCCCCGTTTCGCGGCAGGCTTCCACGAACCGACGCGTTGTTTCGGCAATTGTCGCGAGTCCCTTCATTACCGCCTCCGGGTAGAGACGCAGATGCGCGATCATGGTCTCACTGCCGGCCAGATTCTTGGCCTGCGCAAGTGGGCTGAAGACCGTCTGGAGCAGGGGAGTGTCCGGGTGGAGTTCGGCGCGGAGGAAGCGGAGACAATCCAATTGCCCTGCGAGATGCGGAGCCGCTGCATCGAGCCTGGGTAGGGTTTCCCAATCCCGCGGATCATGGATGATGTGCTCCGTGTATTGGCGTGTGCCTTCGGTGTGACCCGTCCACCGGTCTTCCACACCCCAGTCCTTTACACAAAATGATGAAGCGGGTGTGACCTTGACGAGGTCAAAGTCGTAGATATGCTGAAAATGGAGTGTTGCATCCGCAAGTGACCTTGGATCCTGATCGTCCACCGGGAAGTGGCGCCAGAGCGCAACTGGAGGACGGTCGAGCGCCTCCTGGTTGAGACAAGCTTGGATTCGTTCTTTGTGGGTGTATGTGTTCATGGGATTTGTTTGATTTCACAAAATACTGCGTTCTCACGTCCAATCTGGCTGACCGCTAACGCGTCTTTGAATACCTTACGATCTTCGTTCGTGCGTGTGTTGACGAGAACAAAATCGCCCGGCTGCACTTCATCCACTGCACCGCGCAATTCATGGACCGAGAGATTTTCGTGCGCATAGTACTCGGCAATGTAGGCTTCGCGATGGACAAAGAGGCTTATCGGCGTATCAACACTTTGTTCAAGCGTTTCCACAGCCTCCTTATAGCAAGTTAGCCAGTAGTCTGTTTCGTACTGCCGGAAGACGCCCCCAGTCCCGCCGACAAATGAGTTGTAATATGTGTACTCATAGGGATGAAGCCGGAGAATGCCGAGTATTCCCGGAAGAAGACACAATAATATCAAGCTTGCGTATAGCCAGGAAAAAGCGACATATTTATTCAAAAGTTCGAATGCAAAGCCCGTGAATATAAAGATCGGCGGCAGGATAAAAAGGAAATGCCGCAAGCCGTCGTACATGGCAGGTCTGCGAATCAACACATAGGCAAGAAGAATGATCAGCCAGAGTAGAACCAGGGTGAGGGAAACGATCTTGTTTCCGGTATCCGCCAGATCCAGGGACGAGCGAAGTGATCTCCAACTCTCTGTGGAGTTTGATTCGGGAAAACTGTTCCTCGGATTTCTATTTTGTCTGAATAATTGATAATAGCTGACAATTACCCCTACAGCGAATAAGGGCCAGATGGGTTCTGTGAGGGTGGCAGCCAGCATAAAAGGCATGTACCGGCGTGGCAACTCGCCGGCATGATAGACCTCGCCCCCAAAGAGCACAGAAAGGTTGGTGGGGTTATCCGACATCAAGCGAAACACACTGATGAAGTTCTCGAGCGGCTTTTCCCACAGGAATGGCCAGGTCAGGAACATCGCAAGGATAGCGATCACCGCATAGGACATCAGGTGAGGGATGAATGCAGGAAATGACTTCCCAAATCTCCGGATGGCATACGTCACAACCAGTAAGCCAGCCAGAGGTCCAAGCACACGAATCGAGGTGGTGATGCCCAAAACAATAGCGGGAATCATGACGCTGGAAATATTTCGTTTGCTGCCCGTTACTTCGCTGGAAAGCCTATCCACCATCTCGAATCCCAAACATACCGAGGCGAGGAAGAACACCAGGAATGGTGGATCCTTCGGATTGATGAACGCATGTCCCCATAAAAGTGGCTGCCAGGCAAATAGTGCAGACGCCGCGAACGCAGCAAATGGTTTCATCCAGCGCACAGCCAGACGATAAAGGAAGTAAACGCCGATCTGGAAGAAAAGGAAATTGATCAGATGCCAGGCAGACGCTTTGTCCAGTCCCAGGGCTTCGAGCAGAACAACCGGCTCGCGGCCGAGCAGCAGGTAGGCAGGTCCGCGTGTTTTGTGGTCATCGCCACTTGATCCAAAGGACCGCTCCAGGTCAAAATTTCCGCTGAACCATTCACGCGGAGAGTAGGCATATCCCAGGGCGTCACCATAATCGTAAAACAATGGTTCGTCCCACGAGTACCCGTAATGGCGGAAAATGAATAATCCGGCCGCAATGCTGATCGCGATCAAGAGAAATATAAGTTTGTCTTGAAACGGTTTTTCAGGGGAACTCATAAGACTTGGTGCCCAGCAGCGTCGAAGACTTTTATGGGTGCCTTCGCGCACGGGCTGTTTGGATACTCACTCTCCAGCAACCCCCAGATCATGGAGTCGCGCCATGCATCGAGGAAGCGTACGTTGCCGCGCAGGGTTCCTTCGTGCGTGAACCCAAGCTTGCGTGGAATGGTGGCGGAGGCTGTATTCCCGGGGTCACAATGAATCTCGATGCGATGGACACGAATGATCTCAAATGCAACTTTGATGAGGGCTGCCGTAGATTCCGTCACCAGTCCTTGATTGATAAAGTCTCTGTGGATCCAGTAACCGATCTCCAATGCATCGGGCCCCAGGCGGGTGTGCAGACCGGTACCACCCACTAATTTCGTTTCCTCTGTGTTGAAAATGCCGTACACAAAATCCTGCCCCAGGTCGAATAGGCCGCGAAACCGTTTCAGCCGCTGGGCCTTTTCTTCGAGAGGCTCGGGTTCCGCATATGCCCATGGCATCCATGGGCGCAGGTGTTCGACGCTTTCCGCGACAGACTCGGCAAGCAGGGAGGCGTCTCCGGGGTTGTAGCAGCGCACCACAAGCCGCTGCGTCTCGATGCGATAGGCGGGATTTAGGAATACAGGATCGTTCATGATCTTTTCGGCACGCGTTTCGTTTTTCTTTGCGCTTGATTCTTCCTGCCAAAACTCGTGAGCAGGGATCCCAGTTCCTTCTCCTCACCCAGCTGGCCCTTTAGATATTCACTCATAAATTGGGAACGGCGCAAGCGCAGCGCCATGGGGCCCACTGCTTTGAGGTCCTCCAGGGTGACTTCAGAGCGTCCATCGGCGGCAGCATAGGCGCGGGCGGATTCGAACCAGGTGATCTCTGCCCGCAGCGAATCGATGCCCATCTGCTGCACCAGCTCGATGGCTGGATTGGCGATCGCATCCGGCAGAGTGACCTTACGAACCTGTTCGCGGGCACTGCGGATCTCCGCCGCGGCGGCCCCGAGTTCCGCCGCAAACTGTCCTGTCATCTGGCGCGGGTTTGCCAGGTATTCCTGCACTCTGCGGTAAGCCTCCAGCCTCTCTTCCGCATCTTCCAGCCCGCGCACGAGCACGCGCAGACCGAAGCGATCGAGGATCTGTGGGCGCAGCCGTCCCTCCTCGGGATTCATTGAGCCGATCAGCACGAAACGCGACCGGTAGGTTGCAGCAATGGAGCCGCGTCGCAAGGTGTAAAATCCTTGCGCGGCGGCATCCAGGATCGAGTCGACAATATCATCGCCCAGCAGGTTGATCTCGTCGATATAGAGCAGGTTGCGATCTGCCTGTGCCAAAATCCCGCGCCGGACGCGCATCCGTTCATGAGAGGCGGCGCGCTCGTCGATGCCGCCGACCACATCTTCCAGCTTTGCATTCAGAGGCAATTCAATCAAGCGGACTTTGTCCGGTGCGGTGAGCGGCTGCCCTTCGCCGTATTTTTTTGCGCAATCCGGGCAGACCGCGTTGATCCCTCCGGCTTCGATATCTTCCGGCAAACAGCCGTAGAAACAAGTGCTGCGTTCCACCTGAGGCAACAGGTCGAGCAGGCTGCGGACGGCGGTGGTCTTGGCGGTGCCGCGCGGACCGATCAACAGGATTCCACCGACATTGGGGTTGATCAACCCCAGCAGCAATGCCAGCTTCATCTCCTGCTGTCCTACGATGGCCAGGAACGGGAACGGCAGCGGCTCTGTGAGGATGCCTTCGTCCGGACTGAGCTGCGGCAGCGATTTCCCCGCGACGTAATCCACCAGCTCGCGCAAATTCCGGAACGCGTGTGCAACACGTTCCTTGGGCTCAGATTTTTCTTCCGGTTGGGTGAGTTCGGGTTCGGTCATAGTAACTCTCGCGCTGAGCGGAGTGACGAGGGCTTTTCGAGGAGCGCAGTCGAAACGCGCGACTCATAGGAATTGTCCTTCGACTGCGGGCTTCGCCCTCCGCTCAGGACGGCGTTACCTCTGCTGCAATCTTCTCTGCTGACGAATCTGCGCCTGTTCCATTTTTTGCCTGTCCTCCTCGGTCTCTGCCTGTACCGGCGGGACGGGAGTGGGTCTGCCAGAATCGTCCAACGCCACATACACAAGATACGCTGTGTTTGTATGGGTCTGCTCTCCGGTAATCGGGTTTTCGGCGTGAACCTCTACTGTCGCCTCCATCGATGTGCGACCCGTGTACGCCACCTCCGCATTCAGGATCACCAGATCTCCAATACGGATCGGCTGGCGGAAGTCCATCGAGTCGATCGTGACCGTGACGACCTTGCGCTGCGCGTGGCGCATGCATGTGAGCGCGCCGGCTTCGTCAACAAGTTTCATGATCCAGCCACCATGGACATTGCCAAGCAGGTTGGCATGTTCCGGATGCATCAACTGGGAGATCGTGATCCGTGAAGCACTGATGGGTTTAGGGACAAGACGTTCCTTCATAACTGTGAGGCCTGCCATGAGTTTACCATGCCTGAGACGTTCGCTCTGCAGTCCTCAAGGGATGCTATGGAACGGACAAGCGACCTTTCATCAATCCATGTCTTCGCGCAACTCACCGCTGTCAACGGTGTGCAGGCGCTCAGGTTCCTCAACCAGTACATCGACCAGACTGTGAGTCAGGTCGCTCATTAATGGCGCCAGGGGAATGGTTGCGGGGGTGTTGAGCCTGCCGGGAGGCGGGGAGGTCTTCACGCGCGGCCTGAACTCATTGTCGGACCGTTTTCGAACGATCCGCGGATCGTTGGTCAGGAATCCGACGTAAGCGCCCATCACCGAAAAGACTTCCTTTTGCGGCGTGACCCAGCCGATCCATTCCCCGCTCCGATTGAAAATATACGGAAACACAAGGAATGCTTCCACTTCGCCGCGTGAACTATAAATTGGAATAATACGTTGTCCTGACATAGACACATCCCTCCGATTAATCTATATCATTATACGTCCAATAGCGGTTGATGAAGAAGTTCCAGATCATGACGATGGCTATTGCAATTGCAAGCGTGGCATTCTTGGCGATAGTTTGGGCAGAACCCGGGGATAAATGCACCATACTTTTAAATGCATCTGTCATCACCGGTTCGACGTAATGCAAGATGGGGATACGGAAGACAATACCGACCAGATTCACCAGAAAGAACATACTCAATTGATGAAGGAAGTGACGTGAGCGCGAATCCGGGTACGTCCAGTACCGGTTCAGCATGAAATTGCTGACGATTGCGCACACCAAAGATATGGTTCCCGCGTAGACCAGTCGCATATTAAGCAAGTGAGTCAGCAAATTCATGATCACAATATCGATCACCGAACCGATTGCGCCTACAGCTGCAAACTTGAAAAAGCGTACTCGTTCTTTATTATTCTCAGCCAAAATCATGCAAGCCCCAGTTTTTGTTTGAAATAGGGAGTCGTTCTTTCGATCCCTTGTGCAAGAGCAATCTGGGGCTCCCACCCGAGAATTTCGCGGGCGCGCGTGATGTCTGGCTGGCGCTGCTGCGGATCGCGGACGCTGCGCGCATCTTTGACAAAAATGATCCCTGCTTTGTTGCCCACGATCTCATTGATCGTCTCGGCAAATTGCAGGATCGTCATTTCATGCTGGTTGCCGATATTCACCGGCAGATGTTCGTCTGAGAGCAGCAGCTTGATGATGCCATGGACCAGGTCGTCCACATAGCAGAACGAACGGGTCTGGCTGCCATCTCCATAGACGGTTAGCGGCTGACCGAGCAGCGCCTGCTTCAATAGGTTGGGCAGGGCGCGGCCGTCCTCCAGATCCATCCGGGGACCATACGTGTTGAAAATACGCACAATGCGCGTGTTTACACCGTGAGCGCGGTGATACGCCATGGTCAGCGATTCGGCAAAGCGTTTCGCTTCATCGTAAACTGCCCGCGGTCCCACCGGGTCCACATTGCCCGGATAGTTTTCCGTCTGCGGGTGGACGAGTGGATCGCCATAGATCTCGCTCGTGGACGCCAGCAGAAAGCGCGCCTTGTTGGCCCGCGCCACGCCCAGGCAGTTATGCGTCCCAAGCGCGCCTGCTTTCATGGTCTGGATCGGCAGGTTGAAATACCCGGATGGCGATTGTGGATTGGGGCTGGCCGGTGAGGCGAAGTGCAGGACCGCCTCGACCCTGCCAGGGATAAAAATATAGTTCGAGACATCATGCTTGTAGAAGGAAAACCTTCCGTGTCCCATTAGATGGGCAATATTTTCCGGGTTGCCTGTGATGAAATTATCCAGGCCGATGACCTCATGACCATCTGAAAGAAGGCGGTCACAGAGGTGTGAGCCAAGAAACCCGGCGGCTCCAGTGATTAAGATGCGCATTTGATTTCCTCTCTGTTCGTTTCGCGCATCGCTTTGCTTCGCTCCGCGCGAGGATGATTAATTCCAGTCGATCCGGGTCACCAGGCCATCGCCGGTTACCTGATATGCCTGGCCGTTTCCACTATCCACCAGCCAGAGGTTTCCCTGATAAATCAGTGCAATAAAATTCCCGGATTGACCCTCGATACTATCGGGTGCCCAGGCGAGTGTCTGAGGCTCGAGTCCGGGTGCGTCGTTCGCAGGAAAGATGGTCCGGCGGTTTGACCCATCCCGGTCCATCACAACGACGCGGTAGCGACTCGTTTCACTTTGCGCAGGGAAGATGGCCTGTAAATACGCGATCTGGTATTGTCGCTCCCTTGTGCTCGGCTGCAGCGTTGAAACAGATGGGTAGGCAAACATGCCGGTCTGTTGTGAGATCGGTACGGTGCCATTGTTCTCAAGTATCAGGGCGTTGATGTCAAAGAACGGTGAATCTTCTGCACTGACCAGGCTTGGCGGTGGGGCATGGGAAATAAAGTAAAGCGTTTTCCCATCCGCGCCCCAGGCGAGGGAGGGCAGCCATGCCCAGTCACTGTGAGTATTGAACGGAGTGATGGATAATAATGGCTTGAGATATTTTCCATCCAGGTCCACGAGCCCGATACCATCCGGGCGGGCGTAGGCGAGGCGTCCCTCTGCCGAAAATGCAAAGGTCATGCCCCACCAGCCATACACTCCCCCACTGCTTGCCTCCAGGACTCTTGCTCTCGCGCCCGTGGTCACACTGTAACGATGTAGATCGTTGTTTGCCTGCCAGCCAGGCGATGTGGAACGCGGCTCCACGGTGGAATAGGCAATCGAATTCGTACCCGGGATCCAGTCTGCAAAGTGGACAACGTTTGAAATGCCTGTGGCGAAAGGTTTGCTGCCGTCGGTGCGGACAGCCCAGAGTGTGTTGATCTCCTGGTCTGCGGGCTTCGTGGACTTGCGTGTGAAGATCAAATAGTTGCCGTTGGGTGAAAGCGCGAAGATACGTCCATCCAAATCGCCCGTGGTGACAAGCGCTATGCGGTTAGCAGTGGAGGTATCGATGCTCCAGGCGTTGCCGCCGGCAAGATACACCAGACGCCCGGGAATGGGAAGCGGCGCAAAGGAGGATTGCGCGCCGACCATCATGATCTCGGGGACCGCTTCCTGCAGGATGACCGACTTTACCACCGCCTTGCTGATCTCCACATCGTCTTCCAGCACGCGGCGGTAGGTTAGTTCTTCCAGCCCATTTACACCCGCCTGAACCAGGCGCGTTTCTCCCTCCGGCAGCGACTCGTTACGGACAACCTGCCGCTCGAAGGGGATGGTCTGTTCCTCCGTCTCAAAGACTTCTTCCACCCGCGTTAACGTGACTGCGTTGCCATCGCCCAGGACGGTATAGGGCGCTGGATCGACGCGATCCTGACCCCCTATCGTAATTCCTGCCGATTGGAGCGCCTGCGTTACCGTGCTCCCCGCCGGGACGGTGATATTGCGCGACTCACCGTCAGCGGTAATGCTGATGGTGATGTCTGCACCTGTCACCTGTGGGGAACGACAACTGACCAGCAGTGTGACTGTAAGGAAAGCGGCGAAGAGGAGTTGGCTAAATCGATGAGGGAGTTGTCGCATGGTCTCTGGTGTGTTTCTACTCTGGTCAGCCGCCTCGTTGCAGCGCAATTAATCCGATGTATAATCCGTGCGCTATCTGATGCGCCCGGTGACGGTCATCACGCCATTGGCAGTGGAAATCGCTTCGATGCGCAAGCCTGTAGCGACAGGACCTAATGAGCCGGTATACGCCTCACGGACCATGGCAGTAATGGCATCCTTGAGCCCTTCAGGAGCAGGGAACGGACCGAAATCGGCGGAAACCACATCGATTTGCGGCTGGCCGTTTGGATCCACGCCCATGCTGACAATGATTCCGATGTTCGCCGTGAAGATGCCCTGCTGAGTTTTGCCGTAGATCTGCATCTGATTATCCCGCAGGTAAACCTGAGGATCCGTGATCAGGGGCTTCTTGTCCGATTGTTGCAGGCTCGGGTCGGTTTGCAGACGGGCAGCCAGATACGATGTGATCTGCGGCTCGGTCAGGTTGACGGTAATGACCCCGGTCTGCGCGGCAGCCTCAGCAGCACGTCTGATTTCGTCCTGGATGCTGGCGGCAGCTTCCGCGGAAACTGGGATCGGTGGAAGGCTTGAGTAATCAGGTCCCCCAACGAAAATGGTACAGGCGAGTGACGTGAGTACAAGAATTGTTAGAAAAAGTGGTAAACCTCGTATTTTTTTCATCTCTCAAATCCAACAGTTTTTGGTTCTAAGCGGAGCAATTATAGCATGAGCGACCCTGAAGCCCTCACGGACGAAAATTCCGAGATCGAATTGCCACTTTCAGTCAAACTGGAGGCCATGTTGTTCGTCGCACCCGAGCCGGTGACGACGGCGCAGCTGGCTGCCGCGCTGGATGTAGCCCCTTCGGTGATCGAGCGCGGTCTGAACGAGCTGGACGCGGCGCTCGCGAGCCGCGGTTTACGCCTTCAGCGGAACGCTGGACGCTTCCAATTGACAACGGCCCCCCAGTTGGCGGAACTCATCGAGCGCTTCCTGGGGCTGGAAGCGACGACTCACCTGAGCCGCGCGGCGCTCGAAACCCTGGCGATCATTGCCTATCAACAACCGGTCACGCGCCCCCAGATCGACTCCATCCGCGGCGTCAACAGCGACAGCATGATGAAGAGCCTCCTTCACAAGGGGCTTATCCTCGAATCGGGACGCGCCGACGGTCCCGGCCGCCCAATCCTATATTCCACCACCCCTGAATTTTTACAGCATTTCGGTTTGAACTCGATCCTCGAAATGCCCTCTCTGGCGCAACCGGAAGAAGAAGCGGAAACTCACGACGAGATGTTGAAAGGCTGACGACGGCTCTTGCGGACCTCCCAAGCTTCGATATCTCCTTCAATGATATGAAACAGCGGATGTGGCTGCGGCTCCTCTATATTTTCCAACTCTTGAAACCGGCTTGGATCTCGTTGCCTTAATTTCTCGCGCAAGTGTTGCCACTCATACTGAAGCTGCCCGCGCGTACAGGGGATCTGCCCATCGAACACAGCCCGATGGATCTTAGCCCTGTCAAAATGATAGCCACGAGCAATAGCCTCTTCATAGATCGCTTGCAAAAACGCCCCAATAGCACCAGGGGCATCCGGAGAAGCCTGGAACCTTCTGAGCTGGGGATGGTTTCGATAGCCTCTTGTCTTATTTTGTAATACGCTCTGCGCGAGCAGCGCCTCTCTCCACACCGCTACCAACCCCTTTCGATCCAGATAGCGAGGATGGACAGTCCATAATCGCATTGTATTCATCTACCTGTGAGTAGCTTTCCCGTTATTCAAACCAGGCCTGCAATCGCTGTGTCTCGAACGCGCGCTTTTCCTCCAAAAGCTGAGTCGATGCTTCTGTGAGAGCTATCTCAGGTTCGGGCACTGCCATGAAATGACCCTGGACTTTCATCGCCTGGCCCGATCCCACTTCCAGGTAACAGCCTCCTTCACCCTGGAACGCGGCTTCAGGCTCCTGCCCGGCAAAGGTCGCCGCGATCCGGTCCGCGACAGTTTCGCCCATGGATTCTGCAAATACTCCCGCCTTTGGAAGGGGCTTTCCATTTGCCATAGCGATCTGCACCACATCGCCAATGGCATAAACGTCGGGGAAGGGCGTCTCCAGGGTTCGAGAATTTACCGTCACCCAGCCTGATTCGCCGACCAGTCCGCTTTCGCGGACGACGCCTGGAGGGCGGTGTGGCGGAACTCCAAACAACAGATCAAACCGTCGCCGCTCGTTCGTGAACACCACTTCCCCTGCCTCGACGGATGTGGCTTTCCGATTTGGCAGGAAGGAAATCCCGTTGTCTGCCAGACGGCCCTCGATGATGTCACACCCCACCTGCCCAAGCAATGGCATGGACACGGGTTGAGGCGTGAAGACTTCAATCTGGGCATCCACTCCGCGCCCTTCCAATGTTTCACGGATGAGCAGCGCCATTTCATATGGTGCGGGTGGACATTTATATGGGATCCCGAAAACTCCGATCAGCAACTTACCGCCCTGAAAGTCGCTCAACGCCTGAGAGGCACGCGGGATATCCTGCGGATCATAAATGTTATGAGCATGCTCTTGAAACCCCGGGATTTTTTCCGGCGCCAATTCCGCGCCCAGCGCCACAACCAATGCATCTGCACTGAGCCGCTGGTCTCCCATCCAGGCGGTACGGCTGGCGGGGTCGATCCTTGTGACCGGGTCGCGCATCACACGGATGCCGAGACTGGTGAGGCTGTCCAGGGGACGCTGTCCTGCCTCCAGCGGGGATTGTCCGGTTAATGCCCAGGTCTTACGAAACCCCACCATAAAATGATCACGCCGGTCTACCAAGATGACTTCATCCTTTTCGTCCAGCTTTTGCTTGAACCGGCGCGCTGCGGCGATGCCACCGAATCCCCCACCCAGGATCAAGACCCGCTTCATGCTGACTCCGCAATCAGATCCGTGGAAGATAAATGTCCGCCAGCCTCCGCCTGATCGAGGACGGCAAGGATGGTTCTCACCAATTCTCGTGCTGCCTGCTCACTTAACTCAACGGCAACCCGAGCGGACACTCCCTGCGACTCATTCACAAAATCAATGTTCAGCGCGTGCTCAAACGGCGCATGGAATGGATGGTCAAAGGAAACATTCGCCTGTTTCAGCTTGAACCATCCACTGGTCCCTTTGCCGCTCCCGTCGATATTCACTTTTTCAACGATCATTGTGCACATATAAAATCTCCTGATATTTTCCGCGCTGAGCGGAGCGACGAATGTTCGTAAAGGCGCGAAGTCGAAGCGCATGTTTTCAGATAAAAAGGCCCTTCGACTGCGGCTTCGCCGAGCACTCAGCCTTCGCTCAGGATGGAGCAGTCAACTGTTTCTCCAAAAACGCAAACACTTTTTGCCACCCATCCACCGCCTGCGCCTGGCGATACGCGGCGGCGTGATCGTAAAAGAACCCGTGTCCCGCCCCGTCATAACGGTGGAATTCATAATCCTTTCCATGCTTTTTCAATTCAGCTTCATGTTGATCCACCTGCTCGGGGGTTGGATTTTTGTCATCATTTCCGAATATCCCCAAAATGGGAGAGCTCAAATCCTTGGTGTAATCAAGCGGCGAAACTGGCGACTTTTCGTTCAATTGATCAGGCGACATCACGACGCGTCCGCCCCAGCAATCCACAATGGCATCGAAGCCGGGTGCCTGGCAGGCCGCCAGGTAGGCATGACGGCCACCGGAACATGTGCCGAATACTCCAACTTTGCCGTTGCCATAGGGCAGGGAACGCACATAGTTCATGGCTCCCGCCAGATCGCCCACCGCCTGATCGTCTGAGATCCCGCCCTCGCCGCGCACTTTCGCCGCGACATCCTCGGGCGTTCCATGTCCCGAGCGAAAGTACAAATTGGGTGTGATCGTCACATAGCCATGCAGTGCAAACTTGAGCGTTGTCGCCCGGTACCATTCATCCCAGCCAGGCATATGATGTGCCAACACCATAGCAGGGAAGGGACCGGACCCCAGCGGGCGCGCAAAGTAGGCGTTGATCCAGTCTCCTTTCGCGCCGGTGATCATCACGGTCTCTGCCATTAAACCTTCATACGTATCGGTTCGAACCATGGAGTGACTCCTTTTGTTTTGTGTGTGCTATTGGGTTTGCGCTATTATACAGGCATTGAAGCAGAGAGATGTGGGTTGCGGCGGATTGTCTTCTAATTTGTCCGGAGGCGATCTTGCGGGGACTTCAGCTTCGCGAGGTTAACAGCATCGCCCTGTCTGTTCACTGGGGCTTGCGGTCAATACCAAGCCAGTGATCTTCTGCTACCGGGACCAGCTCGAGGCCGCGGCTGCATTGACAACCTTCGCATTACGATTGGGGAAAAGGATGGCTTCCGCGTGGGCCACTTTTTTGTTGAAATCGGGGATACGTCAGGAATGATTGTGTCGGTGAATGCATCGTATCCTGAAAACAATGGAGACAGCCGCTGATGTATCTGTGACCATCTCCATTGCTACCGCTTTGAACGATGGGAGTTGAAATACTTAGCGATGCAAATTCTGGGCCGCAATGAACGAGAGTCCATTCTCTGTCAGGGCACAGGCGGTATGGTTGGCTGCAGCGACTTTCTCCATAAAGTTTATTTTGAGCGCATCCCAATCGCCGCTGTCGATCACTTCCTGTTTCTCTCGGAAGTAATCGAGAATATCCGATGGATGGCTCAGGATCCGTTCCAGATGTACATCACCGCCTTCGTGTTTGGCGGAGATATTCGCCACGTGATCTGCCAATTGAACGAGTTCTTTGCGGCGGTCATAGGGCTGCTTGACAATGGATTTCCAGGTCTCTGTAATGTGATGCTCGAACCGGACGACATCTTCGAATCCCAACTGTTTTCTGAATTGAGCAGTCAGCTCCATGGTCTCATTATCCACTGCGTTCGACCAGTTGAACCCGATCAATGGGGATGTCCCATCGTCGCGGCTGAACAACTTGGCAGCCAGCATGATCCAGAACGCGTGATAGGGATTATCGCTCCCGAAGAAGACCGAGATCTTGAACTCATTATCGATGCCCAGTTTGTAAAGCAGGAACGCCAGCAGAATAGTTCCTGCGTTAAAATTCAATACGGATTTCACGCCGTAATTGGTGTAGTAGTACAGGGATTCGTCCAGCCACTGCAGGGCATGTTCATTTGGTTGCCCGATCCCGCCAAAGTAGCCCGTGATCGTCTCCGGTCCATTGAGGTGCGGGTTGGAGCAATCCGTGCCCTTGGTATCTAAAGTCTCCACATACGAGGCTCCGATGATCTGCATGGCCGCGGCGATCGCAGGCAGGTCTCCATCCTGTTCCTGCTCCTTCATCTTACGGACCTTGATAAATCGACCTGGCACCAGTGTTCCCTGTTCCAGCGCGCACTCAGCCATCTCACGGATCCATGGGAAATATTGGAGCGCAGAGACCTCCAGGGTGATGGCGAAGTCATCGGCAAAGACGTGTTCCCGGCCCAGCTCCCCCAGGATCTTGTATCTGTAATCAGCGACCGAAATGAATCTTCCATGATTTGCCTGCTCGGCCAGCCATTCCAGATCGCGCATGTGCTCAGGTGCCGTTGTCCGTACCTTTGCATACAAGTTGTCCAATCTTCGGGCTTCTGCTGCTTTTTGATTGATCTCTTCCGGCGTGCCGTACTTTTTCACCACATCCAAAAACGCCTGAATGATCCTTGTGTCCGGGTTCAGGAGAACTTCATTGATCGCATCCAGCCGGTCGCAGGGGATTCTCAGAAGCTGCCGTAAATCTGTCATGATCTACTCCTTTTGATACTATCCAAGATACAAAAAACAAGTACACGAACTCGTGTACTTGTCTGAATTCCTAGCCCAACATCTCTAACAGTTCAGCGTATTCTTCGTCTTTAATGCTGAACCAGTTTTCCTGTTGAGGAAAGCGCCTGCCGATGACCTCGTCGTGATAGCACCTGAGCCCGTTCAGGATCACCTCTCCGGCGTTGCCAAATACTTTTGCCATTTTCGGCTTGAAGCGCGGATATAAGCCAAACATGTCGTGGTAGATCAGCAGCTGCCCGTGGGCGTCGGGACCGGACCCCAGACTCATAATGATACAGTGCTCCGCCCGGTCGGTGATGATCTTGCACACACGGTCCGGGACCATTTCGAGCAGGATCATGAAGGCCCCGGCTTTCTCGAGCGCCTTGGCATCGTCGATGATCTTCTTTGCGAGGGAGGCATCTTTTCCCTGCACGCGGAATCCGCCCAGTGCGGAGACCGATTGCGGCGTAAGCCCGAGATGCCCGATCGCCGGGATGCCCGCATCTACGATCCCTCGAATACGGTCCGCCATAGCGGCGCCGCCCTCCAGTTTAATGGCATCCATCCCGGCTTCCGCCATGAATCGGCCCGCGTTCCGGATGGCGGTCTCCACGGATGGCTGGTAACTCATGTACGGCATATCCCCAACGATGAAGGCGCTGGGCGCGCCACGCCGCACAGCCTGGCTGTGACGGATCATGTCATCCATGGTGACGGGAAGCGTCGATTCATAGCCGAGCATCGTCATGCCGAGGCTGTCACCCACAAGAATCATTTCGATTTCCGCCTGTTCCTGCAGGTAAGCGGTTGGATAGTCATAGCAGGTGAGCCAGGTGATGGGTTCGCAGTCAGCGACCTTCTTGAAGAGATAGGGCAATGTGATTTTCTTCCGTGGTTCAGCCATTGTTCCTCCTGTAGGAATATCACGCGACAATTTCAGTATAGGAGGAACATCCTCCCAGGACAATTGACAAATATCACATATCGATCGTGTTATTAGAGAAGCCTGTTTTATGGTATCCTCCATATCCCGCTATGAAACATTTGCTCCGCATACAAATTTTTCTCAAGCCATACTTCTGGCAAATTTTGGCGACACTGCTTTTGCTGCTGGTCCTGACGGGACTGAGTCTGGTGGTGCCGCGCATCATCCGCTCTGTGATCGACGAGGGGTTGGCACAGGGCGAGACAGGTTACCTGGTTCGCTCGGCGCTCCTCCTGCTGGGACTCGGACTCCTATCCGCTGTGCTAAATCTGGGCAACCGCTACTGGTCCGAGTGGATCGCGGCGCGCGTAGGCTATGACCTGCGCAACCGCATGTATGATCACATCCAATACCTGCCGTTCACGTACCATGACCACGCCCAGAGCGGGCAGCTTATCTCGCGCTGCATCGAAGACGTCCGATCGATCGAACGGTTTGCGGGCGGGGCGGTGACTGACCTGATCCGGTTTGTTCTGCTCTCAGTGGGGATCATAACCATCATGATCATAGACAATGCCCGTCTGGCGTTAATTGCCTTGCTGCCGATCATCCCCCTGACCCTGATGACCGCGAATTTTGGGACCAAGATCGGCAAATTGTTCTTTGACGTAGATAACGCGGTAGGGGATGTTTCGAACCGCTTACAGGAAAATGTCGTCGGCGTACAGGTTGTGCGGGCGTTTGCGCGCGAGCCCTATGAGACCCGGCGTTTTGAGACCGCCAATAAGCAGGTATTCCAGACCTGGGTCTATGTGATCGACGAGTGGTCGAAGATTATGCCGACGACCCACTGGCTGACAACAGTCAGTGTGATCCTGATCCTGTGGTTCGGCGGGCAGATGGTGATGGATGGCACGTTGACGATCGGCGCGATCGTGGCGTTCAATGCCTATATCCTGATGCTGGCGGAACCCGCCCAACAACTGACCGGTCTCGTCAACGCGGGCGGGGAGGCCGCGGCGGGAGCGCAGCGTGTTTTCGAGGTCCTGGATACGCAGCCCGCAATCCAATCTCCAGCCAACGCGTACCCTCTGAAGGCTCTGCGCGGAGAGGTGGAGTTCCGGGATGTCGCTTTGAAATACCAGGATGAGCGGACACACTCGCTGAGTGGCATCAATTTGCGCGTGGAACCGAATCAGCTTGTGGCCTTGATCGGACAGACGGGCTCAGGCAAGACTTCGCTCGTCAACTTGATCCCGCGTTTTTATGATGTAACCATGGGAAGCGTGATTGTGGACGGAGTGGATGTCCGCGAAATGGATCTGGTGATGCTACGGAAGCAGATCGGGATTGTCCTGCAGACCTCGCTGTTGTTCTCGGATACGATCAAAGCCAATATCGCGTATGGACGCCCCGAGGCGACTCTGGACGAAGTGGTTGCTGCTGCGAAAGCTGCGCAGGCGCATGATTTCATTGAAGGGTTCACCAACGGATATGACACGATCGTCAGCGAGCGCGGTGTGTCGCGTTCGGGTGGACAGCGCCAGCGCGTGGCGATTGCACGGGCGTTATTGATGAACCCGCGCATCCTGATCCTGGATGACTCCACTTCCTCGGTGGATACCCAGACTGAGAAGCTTATTCAGGCCGCGCTGGATACGTTAATGGAAGGACGCACCACATTTGTGATCGCGCACCGCCTTAGTACGGTCCGCCGGGCCGATCTGATCCTGGTGATGGATGACGGGCGTATCCTTGAGCGCGGCACGCATGACCAGCTCCTGAGACGCGGTGGGTTGTATAAGGAGATCCATGATCTGCAGCTGGTCGATCATGCGCGATTCGCCGAGGAGATGGAAGAGCTGCAGGAAGAGAATGTCATG
>Ga0114129_10001946_pt1 | contig 28283 bp, 24 predicted proteins | sample RhiMetdeltSRZDD1_FD_80071 | JGI IMG/M metagenome (GOLD analysis project Ga0114129, IMG submission 80071) | Populus rhizosphere microbial communities from Tennessee, USA - Rhizosphere MetaG P. deltoides SRZDD1 (version 2) (version 2) | ecosystem: Host-associated > Plants > Roots > Rhizosphere >... | reverse complement strand
TGAACACCTCGCCGATCGCCTCCACGTCACCAAGGATCCGGGTCATGACGCGCCCGACGGGATTACGGTCGAAGAACGCCGCCGGAAGGCGCTGTACGTGGGCGAAGAGCGCCGCCCGCAGGTCGTGCACGACGCGCTGTCCCGTCCACGTGGCGAGGTAGATCTGGGCGTACCGCAGGGCGTACTGAATGATCAGCGCCGCGAAGAAGACAAGGACGATCCGTGAGAGCCCGGGCCAGTCCCCCTGGAGGATGTGCGCGTCGATGGCGACCTTGACCAGGTACGGCTGGAGAAGGTCCACGCCGGCCAGGAGCGGGAACAGCGCGGCCGAGAGGGCCACCGCGCCGCGGTATGGTCGCGTGTACGCCCAGACACGGTGGGCCAGCCGCGCGTCGTACACGCGGCCGACGCGGTCATCTTCCTCCCACGGAGCGATCGACGGTCGGCTCATGACCGGCGCCGGGGATGCCTCGATCTCATCCGGCGGCCTCGATCGTCGACTCGAGCTGCTGCCGCCGCCACAGGCGGGCGTAGAGCCCGCCGGCGGCCAGCAGCTCCGCGTGCGTCCCCTCCTCGACCAGCCGCCCCTCGTCCAGGACGACGATGCGATCGAGCATCGCCGCGACCCGGAGGCGGTGGGTGATCACCAGGGTAGTGCGCTTCCGGATCCGTTCGAGGAGGTGTCCCAGGATCACCGCCTCCGTCTCGGCGTCGACGGCGGCGAAGGCATCGTCGAGGACCAGGATCCGCGGGTCACGGAGGAGCGCGCGTGCCAGCGTTGCCCGCTGGCGCTGGCCGCCCGAGAGTGTCAGGCCGCGCTCGCCGACCACCGTGTCCCAGCCCCACGGGAAGCGTGTCACATCGGGCGTGAGCCCGGCCGCGTCGGACGCGGTCGCGACCCCGGCGTCCGGCGCGCCGAACGCGACGTTCTCGCGGAGCGTCCGCGAGAAGAGGAACGTCTCCTGCGGGACGAAGCCCAACGCCGACCGGAGTTCCCGGAGCGGGATCGTGTGGATCTCCCGCCCGTCGATGAAGACCGTGCCGTCCGGCGGATCCCACAGCCGTGGCAGCAGGGCGGCCAGCGTGGTCTTGCCGGCGCCGGTCGGTCCGACGATCGCGATCGAGCCGCCCGCCGGGATCCGCAGGCTCACGTCGCGCAGTGCTGCCGGCCGATCCGGGGTGTACCGGAACGTGAGCCGGCGAAGCTCGATCTCTCCTCGCACCGGCCCCGCCAGGGGGACGACCTCGGGCCCATCGACGATCCGCGACGGGGTGTCCAGGATCTCGGTCACCCGCCCGAAGGCCGCGAGACCCCGGCGGACGATCGCCAGGACCCAGCCCAGCGCCATCGTCGGCCACGCGAGATAGGCGACGTAGCCGGAGAACGCGACCAGCACGCCGAGGGAGAGGCGCCCCTCCAGCACCGCCCGCCCGCCGATCCACAGCACGCTGAGCGCCCCGATACCGGCCATGATCGCGAGAAGAGGCGAGAAGACGCCGTGCGTCCGCGTCTGACGGAGAACGCGGGCGAGGTGTTCCCGGTTCAGGCGCTCGAACTCCGCGATCTCCCGAACTGCGAGCGTGTACGCGCGCACGACGGGCATTCCGCTCAGGTTCTCCTGAGTCTTGTCGGCCAGACGCGCCAGCTGCTCCTGGACGGCGACGGCCTCGGCGTGCGCGCGGCTGTTGTAACGCCGGGTCACCCCGACGAGCAACGGATACGGAGCGAGCGCCGCCACGGTCAGCCAGACGTCGATCCGGAGCATGGCGACGAGACTCCCCGCGTAGATGATTGCCGTGTTGACCAGGGACAGAAGGCCGAACCCCACGAGCATCGCCACGCTCTGGAGGTCGTTCGTCGCGCGCGACATGAGATCCCCGGTGCGGCGGGCCTGGTAGAAGCTGGGTTCGAGCCGCAGGAAGGCGGCAAAGAGGTCCGCGCGGATCTCGGCCTCCACCCGCTGCCCCGCCCCGAGCAGGACGAGGCGCGACGCTGTGCGGACCAGCGCCTGGCTCAACGCGAGCGCGACCACCAGCAGGGCGCCGGCGGCGACCGTCTCGCGGGTCGCGCTGGACCGGCCCGCCCCACCGAGAGCATCGACCACGTCCTTGGTCACCCAGGGGATGAGGAGGGCACAGGCGTTGGTCGCGAGCAGGAGAAGGAGGCCCGCCGCATACCGCACCCGGTGCCGGGCGAGGTACCGGCCGAGGATGGACACAGGCATCGTCGCGAGTATACCGGCGGGTCCACAGACGAGCAACGCGATGGCGCCCCATGGTACGCTCCGCAGCGTGAGCGCCAATCCCTTCCTCTCCGTCGCGCTGGACGCCGCTCGTGACGCCGGCCGGCTTCTCCGAGAAGAGCTCGGTGGCACCCGTCACATCCGGCACAAGCGCTCGCTCATCGACCTCGTCACCGAGATGGACCAGCGGGCTGAGACTCTCATCGTGGACCGCCTGCTGGGAGCCTTTCCGGACCACGCCGTGCTGGCCGAGGAGGGCGGCGCGACCGACGGTCCCTCCCCATACCGCTGGCTGATCGACCCCCTCGACGGCACGACGAACTACACCCACGGGCTGCCGATCTTCGCAGTGTCGGTCGCGCTCGAGCGGGCGGGCGTCGTCGAGCTGGGTGTCGCCTACGACCCCAGCCGTGACGAATGCTTCGTGGCGGAGCGGGGCCACGGAGCGACGCTGAACGGCGAGGCGATCCGCGTGTCCGGCGTCGACACCCTCGACCAGGCGCTCCTGGTCACCGGCTTCCCCTACGACATTCGCACGACCGCGGCGACGAACCTGCCCGAGTACGCCGCGCTGTCGGTCCGCGCGCAGGCGGTCCGCCGGCTCGGCTCCGCCGTGATCGACCTCTGCTGGGTCGCGTGCGGGCGGCTGGAGGGCTTCTGGGAGCTGGCGCTGGGCCCGTGGGACATGGCGGCCGGAGGGCTCATTGTCGGCGAGGCGGGGGGACGCGTCACGAGCGTTCGTGGTGGGCCGTGGCATCTCGAGGGACCGGGGATCCTCGCCTCGAACGGCCTCGTCCACGACGCCATCCTGTCGGGGCTCGACGCCGCGCAGGCGACCCGACCGTGAAGGGCGGGGGTCCGTCCGCGTCCCGGAAGGCATCCCCGGCGCCTCATTCCCTGCCCGTCCATGTCCGCACGATCCGCATCGATGCCACGGAGTCCGCTGCGAGCGGCGACTGCCCGGCCGCCCTCCGGGTTCATGGGAGCCTCGAGGACCGACGCCCTCAGGGGGTGCCCGACTGGATCCAGCACGACGGCGACGTCATCCATCACATGGAGGTGACGCTGACCGTCACCTGGCCGGACCTCGTCGTGACGACCATCGACGGCTCGATGCGCACGTTCCCCCACGCCGGCGTCTGCCCGGAGGCGCTGCCGCCGCTCCAGTCGCTCGTCGGGGTCGCCGTCGGACGCGGCTTCACGCGAGCGGTGAACGAGCGCATCGGGCGTGAGCGGGGCTGCACCCACGTGGCGGCGCTCATCCTCGCGATGGGCCCGGTGGTGCGGCAGGGAGCGGGTGCCGCCTTCGGCTTCGCGACTCCGGGAGACCCCCACGGGACTCCCTGGTTCGTGAACTCCTGTCAGGCCTGGCGCGAGGGCGGACCGCTTCACCGGGCCTGGCTCGCCGGAGAGGTTCTGCGGAAGGACTGACGCCCGGCGCGGGCCTCCTCAGAGCGTCCAGTCGCTGGGCGCCGTCTTGTGGCCTCAGGACCCGCGCGGGATAATCTATCGTAGGGGCGTCGAAGTCCCCTGAATTCCAAGTCGACCCGTGTCGAGGGAGGAGCATCAAATGCGCATGTACGTGGCCGGCGAGTGGGTGTCCAAGCCGCAGACGATTCCCGTCGAGAATCCCTACGACCGCTCCGTCATCGATACCGTGCCCCGGGCCGACCGGGGCGACGTGGAACGCGCCCTCGAGAGCGCCGTCCGAGGCGCCAAGGTGATGGCTCGGCTTTCCGGCTACGACCGTTTCCGCATCCTCCGGAAGGCAGCGGATCTGATCGCCACCCGCCAGGAGGACCTCGGTCGGACCATCAGCCTGGAGGAGGGAAAGGCGATCGCCGAGGGCCGGCTGGAGGCGAGTCGGGCCGTGGAGACGATCCTCGGCTCTGCGGAGGAGGCCAAGCGGATCCACGGCGAGACCATCCCGGTCGACGGCGCTCCGGGCGGGGCCGGCAAGGTTGCTTTCACGCTGCGGGTGCCGTGCGGCGTGGTGGTGGCCGTCACGCCCTTCAACTTCCCGCTCAACCTCGTCTGCCACAAGGTGGGACCCGCCCTCGCGGGCGGCAATGCCGTCATCGTGAAGCCGGCCACGGACACGCCTCTGTCGGCGCTCAAGCTGACCGAGATCCTCCTCGAGGCGGGGCTTCCCGCCGAGGGCATCCAGTGCTTGACCGGACCGGGTGGTGAGCTGGGCGACCTCCTCTGCGCTGACCCGCGGGTCCGGAAGATCACGTTCACCGGCAGCCGCGACGTGGGCGAGCACATCTGCCGGGTGGCCGGGATCAAGCGAGTGACGATGGAGCTCGGCTCCAACTCGCCGGTGATCGTCATGCCCGACGCCAACCTGGATCGCGTCGCGGAGGCCGTGGCGGTCACCGGATTCGCGAACGCCGGGCAGGTGTGCATCTCCACCCAGCGGGTCCTCGCCTCAGGCCGGATCTACGGTGACTTCCTGGAAGCCCTCAAGCCCCGGGTGGAGGCCATCACTACCGGGAGCCAGCTCGAGGAATCGGTCAAGATGGGACCGATGGTCCGTGAGAAGGAGGCGGTCCGGGTCGACCAGTGGATCCGTGAGGCGGTCAGCGCAGGGGCTCGGCTCGTCACCGGCGGTGAGCGACGCGGTGCGGTGTACGCTCCGACCGTCGTCGCTGACGTCAAGCCCGAGATGCGGATCTCCGCCGAGGAGCTCTTCGGGCCGGCGGTCGCCGTGACGCCATTCGACGACATCGACCAGGCGATCACGCTTGCGAACGATACGCCGTACGGTCTCTCCGCCGCCATCTTCACGGAGAGCCTCGAGTCCGCCATGAAGTTCGCGCGAGAGGTCCACTCGGGCAACCTGCACGTCAACTGGGGGCCCCAGTGGCGCGCCGACCTCATGCCGTACGGGGGCCTGAAGGAGTCGGGCTTCGGGAAGGAAGGACCACGCTACGCCGTCGAGGAGATGACCGAGCTCAAGGCCGTGGTGTTGCACCTGCGCGGGTAGCCGAGCGCCCCGCGACCGTGGGTCCGGGCCGTTCCGGGATGACCGGGGAGCTGCGCCGGTGCCTGCCTAGTCGCTCCGTCGCAGCGGGATCCGGCGGTCACCGAGGACCAGAGTGGGCTCTCCGGACCCCGGATCGATCTCGACCTCCTCGGCGAGCTGGAGCCAGGCCGAGACGGAGAAGCGAGCCCGGAATCGCCCGCCCTTGACCCGGCAGTAGGGGATGCCGCGCCGGTCGAGGACGAGCGTTTCAGCCTCCAACGCCTCCTGGCTCCCGTCGCTCAGATGCACCGCGACGGACCCAGGGCCCGCTCCCGGCTCCGCGCGCACCACGACGAACGGGGTGTCGTCGACGTTCACGGGGATGCGCAGTGGGCCCACCTGGAGGTGATAACTCTCGCCGTCCGCCCGGAGGTTGGCGTAGAGGTTTCGCAGGACGCCCGGGTGTGTGACCTCCACGTCCTCGTGTCGCCACACGCCCTCGCGATCGATTCGGAAGGAGCCCGAGAGGCCTGGGTCTCCGACCGCTCCGGCGCCGGACGCGGCCATGGTCATGTCTGGGGCGCCTCCTGCGCGAAGCTCACGCTCGCGAAGGTGACCGTGCCCTCCGGGTCGGGCCACTGCCCGTAGTGGAGGAGGCGCCCGGGCCCTCCGGGAAGGAGCCGGAGGAGGGCATAGATCGGCGAGAGCCCACAGATGCGGTTCCGGTCCTGTTGGCGCATCGCCTCCGCGAAGAAGCCCTGCGCGTCGGCCTGGACGACCGGGGCGAGGAGCGCGCGGTCCTCCACCTGGACACGCGCGAGCTCCGCCCGCCCGGCCCGCCACTCGTCGCCGAATCGGGGCCCCACGTGGGCGAGGTCGGCACCCGCCACGAGGCAGTAACGGCGCGGGACGGCCGCCATCGCGTCCCGCACGGCGTCCAGCATCCCCTCGATCTCCCGCCTCTGAGCCGGGTTCTCGCGGCGGACCAGGCACTCGTGAGCGAAGCTCGCGAGAAGCGGTACGATCCGCCGCTCTCCCCCGCCCGCGTGGTGCCGGAGGTACTGGAGCCACACCGCCTGGAACTCGATGGAGTGCTCGTTCCGGTGAGCGAGCTCGGCGGCGAAGAGGTCGGCCGGCGCCCGGCTGACGACCGCATCCAGAACCTCCCGGTCGACCTCGAGCGGACCGAAAGGGGTCTCGAAAGCCTTGGCCGTCGCCGCGAAGGCGTGCCCGTCGAGCCCCGCGTGCGCCGTTCCTACGACGATGAAGCAATCCGCGTTCTGGGCCTCGGCCAGGGCGCGGTACGCCCACGCGTAGGCGGGGCCGCCCCGGTTGAAGTCGATGTGCGGCGCCACGAGGCCCCGCATGAGGTCGCCGCGGGGCGGACCGATCGGCCCCGGCCCGTCCGGGGGCTCGAAGTGCCGCCCCAGCGTCGCCATGAGGGCACCGGGCTCCGCGTCGTAGGAGCGCCCGGCAAGGAACGCCGGCCGGGTCGGCGCGCTCCCGAAGGCCGTCCGCTGGCGCACCCGCTCTGCGTCGACGCGGGGGCCTTCGAGGAAGAGGTGCTGATCGAGGACATCGACCATCGACTCGAGCTGGCTCCTGAGCACCAGCTCCCCGCACTGGCGCATGATCTCCGCCTGCACGTCGACGAGCGATCGGCTGCCGTCGAAGAGGGCGAGGATCGGCGCCAGGCCGCGAGGGACGGTCAGCACGGACTCGGTCACGCCGGAGGGATCGCGGAGACAGATGACTTCGCGGTCCTCGACGCGCGCCGGGAACGCCTCGACCGGACGGAGCTGGGGGGTCTCAGACGACTCAGTCACGACGCGACAGGAATCGCACCGCCGCCGCGGCGTAGCAGCGGGCGGCTTCCACGAGCTCGGCGACCGGCACGTGCTCGTCCACCTGGTGCGGGATCAGCCGGTTCCCCGGGCCGAAGGTCACGATCGGAATCCCGAGCGCGGTGCGCAAGATGGTGCCGTCGGTGGAGCCCGGCACGCCGCCGAAGACCGGGCGGCGGCCGCTGACCCGCCGCACCGCCCACTCGAGCGCCCTGACCACCGGCTCGCCACGCTCGACCCGGGTTGCGGGACGGGGGGCCGCGACAGGCTCCACGGTAACGCGCGTGCCGGGGCACCGCCGCTCCGTGTCCCGCGCCAGGTCCTCGATGGCGCCGAGGACGCTCCCGGGTTCGAGCCCCGGCGTCAGTCGCACGTCCAGGCGCAGCTCGGCCGTGGCAGGAATGACGTTGTTCTGCGCGACATGCCCTGCCGGAGCCCTGGCGACCGTCGGCGTGACGTGGGGCACACCGAGGAACCGGCTCCGCCGGACGCCCCGTCGCACCCGCCGCTCGAGCTGAGGCAGCCGGGCGAGGAACTGCCCGGCGGCAGCGATCGGGTTCACAGCGGTGTACGGCATGGCCCCGTGCGCCATGCGGCCGTGCAGGGTGACGCGCACCCAGAGCACGCCCTTCTGCTCGAGGCAGAGCTCGTTCTGCTCCGGTTCGCAGACGATGGCGGCGGAGACGGCGCGACCCAGGGGTGTCCCCACAAAGTGCTTCGCCCCGGACATCGCGTCCTCTTCGTCCACGAGGGCCGCGACCATGAGCCGCCCGGCGAGCGGGACCCCGGCCCGCCGCACGGCGGCCGCGGCCACCATCGCGGCCGCGAGCCCGCCCTTCATGTCGGCGCTGCCCCGCCCGTAGATCTGGCCCCCCTCGACCGCGCCGCTCCACGGGGGAAACTGCCAGGCAGCGGGGTCGCCCTCGGTCACGACGTCGGTATGCCCCTCGAGGCAGAGCGTCGGTCCAGGCAGGGCCCCGTCGAGCCAGCCGATCACGTTCGGGCGCCCCGGGGCGACCTCCTGCACCTCGACGGAGAACCCCTCACGGCGGAGCCACACCTCCACCGCCACGGCGACCGCCCGCTCGTTCGCCTCAGGCTCCCCGGGCCGGAAGACGCTCGGGATCTGGACCAGCTCGGAGGTGAGATCGACGACCTCGCGTTCGGTGATCTGGGTCAGGACGTTGTCGACGGGAGACCGGGACATCTCGATGGCCCGCGGACCGCGACCGGACGGGACGGGCGATTACTCTCGCGGGAAGGCCAGGATGACTGAGTCGAGCCGGAGGACCCGGTACTCCTCGCCGTTCACGTAGAAGTAGTGTCCCTCGACCTCTTCGGCAGGCTCTTCGAAGGCCACGACCGCCTCGATCGGCGGCATCTCGCGGAAGGCGTTCGCGCCCTCGTCGAAGCCGTCGCCGCGCCCCGCCACCACGCCGTAGCGGATGGGCGATCCCTTCGGGCAGTAGATGCGCACGCCCGCCGGCGCCTCTTCGAGGAGCTTCACGAGAATGTTGATGCCGTAGACCTGACAGGGCGGGGAGGCGACCATTGCATTTCGATGATACCACGGGGGGCGCGGTGACGGCCCCGAGCGCCAGTCGAGTGCGGTGTTCAGGGACGCGCGCGGACGCTCGTGGCGGGCACTCACACTCCCGGCAGCGCCGGCTGCTCGCCGCGGCCCGCGACGTCCTCGATCTTTCCCTCGAGCCGGGCGAGGGACGTCACCGTCTCGTCGTACTTGTTCTTGGCGTTGGTGATGTGGCGCCCCAGGGTGTCGAAGTGCTCCCGGAGACGCGCAGCGTCGGCCTGGAGCCGGCCGAGGACGCCGAGGATCTCCCGGGCGTTCTGCTCAATGCGGAGCCCACGGAGGCCCAGCAGGATCACCTGCAGGTACGCGTAGAAGGAATTGGGCGAAACGGGCACCACGCGCCGGCTGAGCGCGTAGCCGAGCAGCGAATCCTCCCCCGCCTCATCCCGGAGGATCATTTCGTAGTACACGTTCTCGGCGGGGATGTACATGAGCGCGAAGTCAAAGGTGTTCTCGTCGGGGACGATGTACTTCCTGGCGATCTCGTCGATGCGGTTGCGAACGTCCCTGAGAAAGGCTCGCCGGGTCTGGCGGCGCCGCTCCTCGTCGGGCTCCTCGAGCATGCGCCGGAAGTTCTCCAGCGGGAACTTCGAGTCCACCGGGACCAGACGGCCGGCCACGACGATTGCCGCGTCGACCTTGTCGCCGCTCCGGAAGGTGTGCTGGAGGCGATAGGCGTCGGTGGGCAGGATCTCGGCCAGCAGGCGCTCGAGAAGGGTCTCGCCGAAGCCCCCCCGGATCTTCGGAGCCCGAAGGATCTGTTCGAGCCCGGAGATGTCCCGGCCGACCTGCTCCATGCGACGCGTCGCCTCGCCGAGGGCGCCCAGCTGGCCGTGGACCTCGATCACGGCGCGCGAAGCCTCGTCGAGACGCTGCCCCATCGTCTTCTGGGCGTCCTGCATGAGGGCCATGCCGTCCTGCAGGCGTCGGTTCACCTCCGCCGTCACCTCATGGAGCTCCATCGCAACGGCGCTCTGGAGCTGCCCGAGGCGCTCGCCCATCTGCCCGCCGAAGCGTGTCACCTCCTCGTGCACGGCGGCCAGCGTGACGTCCTGGCCGCGGCGGCCCTCGCCCCGGACGCTCTCGATCTCGCGCTGGAGGACAGCGAGCCCGGCATCGAGGCGGTCGGCCCCGGGCGGCTGGCGTGACGAGCGTCCCGCCAGGACCGCCAGACCCCAGACCGCCGCGCCAAGCGCGACGAGGGCGACCAGGGCCAGGATGAGGAGGAAAGGTGCGTCGGTCATCGCGCGCTACCCATCAGCAGAGGGCCCTCGGCCTGCGGCGGCACCCCAGTGTCGGCAGACCGGCCGCAGCTGGCAGACCGGGCACACGCGGGCGTCGCGGCGATCCAGGCAGTCGCCGCGCATCCTCGTGTGACAGAGCGCGAAGTCGTACTTCACCGGGTCCGTCGGGTCGAGCCGGCGAAGCGTCTCGGTGACGTCGGCCGCCATGCGCCCGGTGCGAGTCCGCAATCGAGTGAGCCGGATCGCGTGGGCCATGTTCGCGATGTGGGTGTCCAGCGGGATCAGGAGCTTCGACGGCGAGATCTCACGCCAGTCGCCGAAGTCCGGAGGCTCCTGGCGGACCATCCACCGGAGGAAGAGGTGCCAGCGCTTGCAGGCGCCCCCGGTGGCCGGATCCGGGAACAGGTGATGGAACCCGCGAGTCAGGCGCGGCATGCCGACGGGCCGGAAATTCTGCTCCAGGATCGAGGTGGCGAAGCGCTGGAGCGCCGGCCGAACGTCGGGCTCGTCCGCCGAGTACCCGGCGGCGAACGCTGCCCGGAGGGAGCCGTGGCGGTCGATCAGCCGGTGGATCGCCAGGACCGCCGCCGCGACGTCGCGTCCGCGCGTGAACCGGTAGTGGAAGGGCCCGAAGCGCGAGGCGTCGCGCGCGGGGTCGAAGCCGGCCACGAAGGCCCGCGGGGATGGGCCCATCCAGCCGAGCAGGCGTACCACCCAGGGGCCGAACAGCGACACGCGCCCGTAGGCGAGGCACGCGGAGAGGAGCGCGACGATCTCCCGGTCCAGCGGGTCCCGGTAGCGGGCGGGATACTGGATGGCGTCGCTGCCGACCCGGGCTTCGTAGTCATACCCGCGGTAGAGGCGCTCGAGCGGCCCACGGAGCCGCGACGCCCGCGCCGCGCTGATCCCCCGCGCCATCGCGCGAAGGATAGCACGCCGCCGCCTTGATTTCGCGCAAGGGGGTTGCTACGGTGGCGCGCATGATCCGTCCGGCCCGTCGCGTCGGCATTCTCGGGCTCGGCGCCATCGGACGGCCCGTGGCACGAGCGCTCGCCGCCGGGATGCCCGGCCTCGTGCTCGCTGGGGCGACCAGCCTCGGAGCCGACCGCGCCCGCGCGTTTCTGGCAAATCTTCCGGGCGCCCCGCCATTCCTCGGCTTCGAGGCGCTCCTCGAGCGCGCCGACATCGTCGTGGAGGCGGCCACGCAGGCCGCCCTGGTCGAGTACGCGCCCGCGATCCTGGAGGCGGGCCGCGACCTAGTGGTCCTCTCCGTCGGGGCGCTGCTCGATCACCCCGAGTGGGTCGAGCGCGCGGCGGCGCGGGGTGCGCGGATCCATGCGCCTTCGGCGGCGATCGCGGGGCTGGACGGCCTGAAGGGTGCCGCCGTGAACGGGCATCTCGACGCCGTCGTCATGGAGACGCGAAAGCCTCCTCGCGGGCTGGCCGGGGCGCCGGGCGTCACGGGGCTCGATCTCGGCGCGATCACGGCACCGACCCTCGTCTTCGAGGGCACCGCCCGGGAGGCGTGTCGCGCGTTCCCCGCCAACGTGAACGTCGTGGCGGCCGTGTCCCTGGCCGGCCTGGGCCCCGACCGGACGTGCATCCGGATCCACGCCGACCCATCGATCGACCGGAATCGCCACACGCTGATCGCGGAGGGCGCGTTCGGGCGGCTCCGGCTCGAGATCGAGAACGTGCCGTCCGAGAACCCTCGGACCGGCAAGCTCGCCTACCTGTCCACGATCGCGTATCTCCGCGACCTCGGCGCGCCGCTCCGCATCGGGACGTAGCGCGTCCGCGCACCGGACACGAGAGGCGAGCCGCTCGCGGAAGCTGTCTGCAGGCCCCGGGACCGGACCGGCCGGCCCTAGTGGGCTTCGGCCTCGAGGAAGCGCTCGGCGTCTATCGCAGCCATGCAGCCCGTGCCCGCCGCCGTAACCGCCTGGCGGTAGACATGGTCGGCGACGTCGCCGGCCGCAAAGACCCCGGGAATGTTGGTGCGCGTCGACCCTGATTCGGTGATGATGTACCCAGCGGCGTCCATCTCCAGCTGGCCGGCGAAGAGCTGGGTGTTCGGCGTGTGGCCGATGGCCACGAACACGCCGCCGGCCGGGATCTCGTGCGTCTTCGAGCCGCCTGCGTCACGCATCCTGATCCCGGTGACCCGGTCGGTGCCGAGGATCTCCTCGACCACGTGGTTCAGCGCCCACGCGATCTTCGGATTCCGGCGGGCGCGATCCTGCATGATCTTGGAGGCTCGCAGCGTCTCCCGTCGGTGGACGATCGTCACCTTGCGGGCGAACTTCGTCAGGAAGGTGGCCTCCTCCATCGCGGAGTCGCCACCGCCCACGACGACCAGCTCCTGTCCCTTGAAGAAGAAGCCGTCGCAGGTCGCGCAGGTGGAGAGGCCGCGCCCCAGGAGGCGCCGCTCGGACTCGAGGCCGAGCAGGCGAGCCGAGGCCCCGGTGGCGATGACGAGGGCGCGCGCCTGCCAGGTTCGCTCGGCCGTCTTGACGCTGAAGGGCCGGCTCGACAGGTCGACCCCGACCACGTCGTCGTCGACGAACTCGGTGCCGAACCGCTCCGCCTGCTTGCGCATCACGTCCATCAGCTCGGGCCCCAGGACCGCCTCGACGAACCCCGGGTAGTTCTCGACCTCCGAGGTCAGCGTGAGCTGCCCCCCCGGCTGGCTCCCCGCCACGATCAGCGGTGTGAGGTTCGCTCGCCCCGCGTAGATGGCGGCCGTGAGGCCAGCCGGCCCCGACCCGACGACGATCACGTTCCGCACGTCACTCACGGCTCGTCCTCCGTCAATGGGACGGTCGCGCACATCCGTAGGATGCGCCCGGGCACGCCCGATGCAAAACGGCCCCGAGGAGGAGTTCCCCGGGGCCGCTGTCGATCCGTGGCGAGGCTACTTCTTGACGACGTTGGCCGCCTGCTTCCCCTTGGGGCCCTCGACGACGTCGAACTCGACCGCCTGGCCCTCGGCAAGGGTGCGGAACCCGCTGCCCTCGACCGCAGTGTAGTGGACGAAGACATCTTCCTTGCCAGGGCGTTCGATGAACCCGTACCCCTTCGCGTCGTTGAACCACTTCACCACTCCGGTCTCACGCATGCCTCGCTCTCCTCCTGTGCTGCTGGGGACCGACGGCCAACCAGGTAGCGCGGGGGGCCGGCGCGCCCCTGCGGCCGGAGTGACACTTCCGCTTCCCCCCCACCCGGCAATCGCGGCTGAACACTAGCGAAACGTCGCCCGGGCCGTCAAGAACCTTTTGACCGGGGCTCGAGCGCCGGCCGGAGGTCCGAAAGGCCGGCCAGGTCGAGGTCCGGAGCTGGGAGCCCGGGCGGCAGGGGTTCCCGGGCGACGTTGAGCCAGGCGGCCCCCATCCCGACCCCCTTGGCACCGGCCACGTCGATCTCCGGCCGGTCGCCCACGAAGAGGCACTCCCCGGCCCCGATGCCCATCTCGGCCAGAGCCCGCTCGAAGATGTCGGGGCGCGGCTTGCGCCAGCCCACGGTGTCCGACACGACCACCGTCTCGAAGCGACCCAGGATGCCGCCCTGGGCGAGGATGCGCTGGACGGTCGGTGTGTAATCGAAGTTCGAGACGACCGCGAGGCGGTAGCGGCCCCTCAGCCAGTCGAGCAGTTCCGCCTGGCCCGGCATGGGCTCGGCGGCGCCCGCCAGACAGGCCATGTGGGTCGCCAGCAGGCGCTCGGTCACTCCGGGAGGGATCGCAGCGGGATCGACCCCAACCCGCCGGTAGAAGAGCTCGAGCCGCCGGTGGGCGGGCACCTCCTCGTGGGTGTCGCCTCTGAGCCGCTCGGCCTCCTGGTAGCTCCACAGGAACGCGTCGTAGAACGTCTCGAGCCCGACCCCCGGCAGCGCCGCCGCCGCCACGCTGTGGAGCTTGGGCACCGAGGACCGTACCTCCCGCCCACCGATGTGCGCGGCGGGCAGGCGGCCCCGGTCGAACCGTACCAGGGTGTCGAACATGTCGAAGAGGACCGCCGCGTACCGAGCCATCGCAGGCCGGTGAGCGGGCTCAGCCCAGCTGCGCGCGGACCGTTCGCACCGCGGACATCATGGCGCCGAGCTTGGCCCGGCTTTCCTCCACGGTGCGGGTCTTGAGCCCGCAGTCCGGGTCCACCCAGATCCGGTTGAGGGGCAGGACGGCGGTGCCCCGGCGGATCCGTGTGGCGACGTCGGCATCGGTCTCCACGGAGTGGGTGTGGACGTCGAGCACCCCGAGCGAGAGATCCTTGGTGAACGGGTCCTTCTCGAACATCGCGAGGAGATCGAGGGCACTGTGCGAGATCGCGAGGTCCAGGTTATCCACCGGCAGGTCGAGGAGCCCCGGATAGATCGTCTCGAAGGCCCCGAAGCACGCGTGGACCACGTAGTAGGCGGGGAGCCCGTCGACGACGAGGTGCATCGCGTCGACGGCGAAGCCCAGCTCGTCGGGCCGCACCGAGAGCGCCGGCTCGTCGATCTGGATGATCCGGACCCCGGCCTCCAGCAGCGCCTCCACCTCCTTCCGGACCTCGCGGGCGAGAGCGAGGCAGGCGGTCTTACGGTCCGGGTGGTGGTCGTCGAACGACCAGTCCATGAGGGTGTACGGGCCCGTCAGCATGCCCTTCACCGGGCGGGTTGTCAGCGACTGCGTCCAGCGCCACCAGTCGACCGTCATGGGCCCCGGCCAGCGCACGGGACCGACCATGACCGGCTTGTGGTAGTAGCGGTTCCCGTACGATCGGACGAGGCCTCCTCGAGCGAACCCGGACATGGTCTCGGCGAAGTACGCTACCATGTCGCCGCGGTACTGCTCGCCGTCCACCAGGACGTCGAGCCCGAGTTCTTCCTGGGTACGCACCCAGAACTCCGTCGCCTGGCGCTCCAGCCGATCCAGCTCCGGGCGCGTGATGGCGTTCCGCGTGGCCCGGGCTCGGGCCTCGACGAGATAGTCGGGCTTCGGGAAGCTGCCGACCGTGGAGGTGGGCAGCACCGGCAGATCGAGGCCGAGACTCTGGAGCTTGGCACGGCTCATCGGGGCCTCCCGTCGCGTCCACCGTGCTCGCGCGCGATCGCGACCATGTTCTCGAGCTTCGCCCGGGCCCGGGCCCTCGGTAGGAGCTCGAGCCCGCAGGACGGGCCGAGGCCAACCGGCCCTCGGAGAGCTGGCAACACTCGGTCCAGGATCCCGAAGAGGGCATCGCGCGTCTCGAGCTTCGTGTTCCGCCCGTCGACCAGGCCGAGGACGAGGGGCCGGGGCGCGCCGGCCTCGGCGATCCGATCGGCCAGCTTGGGACCGTACGTGAGGTCGAGTCCGACCAGGTCTACGGGCAGCGCCATGAGTTCGTCCCACAGCGGGAGCGCGTCCCCGAAGCAGGTGTAGAGCGCCAGATGCGCTCGCCCGCGGGCCGCCGCCAGGGTGGCGAGTCCCTCGTGGACCACGTCGGCGTGCTCCGGATGCCGGAGGAGATACGGCTCGTCCACCTGGATCAACGCCGCGCCCGCGTGGACGAGGTCGGCGACCTCCTGGGCCAGGACCTCCGCGTAGGCCTGCGCAAGCTCCCGCCGGTTCCGGTAGCCGCCCTCCAGGATGGACCCACAAGCCAGGCTGTAGGGTCCACTGAGGACGGGCTTCACGACGCGGTCCGTCGCCGCCCGGGCGACCTCGAACTCCCGGCGCAGAACGGACTCGCGCCGGCGAATCCGCCCCGAGACCACCGGCTGGCGGAAATAGAAGTTCGTGTCGAAGTAGCGAAGGAGGCCGTTGATCTGGACCCCCTCGCAGTGCCGGGCCAGGTGAGAAATCGGATCGTACCAGCGCACCTGGCCGTCGGTCACCACGTCGAGACCGACGGCGGCCTGCTCGCGCACCACCTGCTGGGCGACCTCGTCCTCGACCGCGCGCCACTCGGTACCGGAGATCTCCCCGCGCTCGTGCTGCGCGTAGGCCCGCCGGTGACGCTGGGCGTCGGGGGTATCACCGATGCGCGGATAGGATCCCGCGCTCGTCAGGATCAGTTCCATCACGCCTCCATCTCGTTCTCTGGAATGGCCTTCCGGCCTCCGAATCCCTCGTCGAGGCCGTGCCAGAACCGGATCCGCTTCTCCCCGTAGCGCCAGCAGAGGTTGACCTCGCGCCCGCGCACGAGGCCTAGGAAGTCCACAAGGCCGAGCTCGAGGTCCTTGGGGACCCCGCCGGTGGCGAGGAGCTCCGCCAGCCCGGCCCGCAGCTCGCGGTTCGCCTTGTCGATGCCGGCGCGGCGCGCACGCCACCACTCCGGCCGGAGCCGCATGCCTCCCGCCAGCACCACCTCACGCTGGGCCGCCTCGATCGCCGTCCGGAGCCGCGCGGCCTGGGCGTGAGCGTCCATCACCCGACCCATCAGCGATTCGAGCCGAGGGATCAGGGCTTCGATCGCGCGCACCGTGAAGTACTGTTTCGGCTCCTCGGTCACCGCTCCTCCGCCCGCTACCCCGGTTCCTGACTCTCGGCCAATGCCCGCATCTTGAGAGCGTCTCCTTGAGACTCTACTTGAAGCCCCTCACGCATGGAGGGGCGGTGGGACCACGACCACCAGCGCCAGGCAGGGCGCCTCCGTGGGGTTCTCCAGGCCGTGCTCGACGCCAGCCGGCGCGACCACGAGCACGCCCGGCTCGAGCCAGTCTACCTCGCCGCCGACGCGGATCCGGGCCCGACCTTCGAGCCCCACGTAGAGCTTGTCCTGATCGCCGTGGACGTGTGCCGACTGGCTCTGGCCCGGCCGCAGACAGTAGAGGTCCGTCTGGAGCCGCGCCGTCGCCGCCAGGCGGTGCCGAGCCATCTTGCCGTCCTGGAACGCCACGCGCTCGCTGAGACGGATCCGCTCCACGGGTCAGCCTCCCTCCCCTGGGCCAGTCCCCTCGACCGACCAGGCCAGCAGCTCGACCGGGTGATGGGCGCGGATCGCCAGGCCGCGGTCGGTGAGCCCCCGACGGAGCTGAAGCAGGCAGCCCGGATTGCCGGTCGCGACGACCTCGGCGCCGGTGGCAGCGACCCGGTCGAGCTTCCGGGTGAGGAGCTGCCCCGCGATCTCGGGCTCCATGAGGTTGTAGACCCCGGCCGACCCGCAGCAGAGGTCGGACTCGGCGAGCTCGACAAGCCGGAGCCCGGGGATCGCGCGCAGCAGGGTCCGGGGCGCTTCCCGGACACGCTGGCCATGGGCGAGGTGGCAGGGCTCGTGATACGTCACCGTCAAGTCGAGGGATCGCCGCGGCCCCGGCAGGTGCTCGGCGAGCAGCTCGGTGACGTCGCGCACGCGTGTGGCCAGGACGGAAGCCCGCGGGTCGTCGTCGAGGAGGTGCCCGTAATCGCGCAGCGCCGCCCCACAGCCGGCTGCGTTCGTGACAACCCAGTCGGCGTCCGCGAAGACCGCCATGTTGCGGCGGGCCAGCGCGCGACCGGCAGCCCGGTCGCCCCAGTGGAGATGGAGCGCCCCGCAGCATCCCTGCCCCTGGGGGACGACGACCCGGTAACCAGCTCGCGCGAGGAGGGTGACGGTCGCGCGATTGACCTCGGGGAAGAGAACCGCCTGGACGCACCCTTCGAGGAGCGCGACGGTCCCCCGGTGTGTGCCGCTCGCGGGGAGGGTCTCGGCCGGGAGTCGGGCCGCCGGCCCGGCCGGGAGCGTCGGCAGGAGACGCTCCATCGCCGCGAGGCGCGGGAAGCTCCGCAGGAGCCCCGATCCTCGAATCAGGCGCTGGAGTCCCGAGCGCTGATAGAACCTTGTCAGGGCGAGGACCTGCGCGAGCCGCTGCCGCTCGGGGAACACGTCGAGCAGGAGTCGGCCCAGGAGACGCCGCCCGAGGGGGCGGGGTACGTTGCGCTCGATCTGGCCGCGCGTCTCCTCGATGAGGCGGCCGAACGGCACGCCGGCCGGGCATGCCGTCTCGCACGCCCGGCAGCCGAGGCAGCGGTCCATGTGAAGGACGAAGTTCTCGGTGAGACCGATACGGCCCTCGGTCGCAGCGCGCATCAGGTAGACGCGTCCCCGCGGCGAGTCCATCTCCTGCCCGAGCACCCGGTACGTCGGGCACTGGGGCAGGCAGATGCCGCAGTGCACGCAGTCGAGGATGCCCTCCCAGTCGGGTGGCTCCTCCCCGTCGAAGGCCCCGAGCGGGCGCGGAAACGCGTGGGCAGGCTCGGCGCTGGTGGCGTACAACGTCGCCACTCAGATGCCTCCCACGTACCGGCCAGGGTTCAGGACTCCCGCCGGGTCGAGCTCTCGCTTGAGGCGCCGCATGGGCTCGAGAGCGGACCCAGGATCCCCCCAGACGTCGAGGCCCGGCAGGGCGTCCGGCGGCGCGTGCTCCACGACGCAGGTCCCGTCGAGCGCGGAGAGGGCATCGCGGACGCGCGCGACCACGTCGCCGACGCGGCGAGCCTCGACGGACGCCAGGGTCGCGTGGAGCACGCCGGTGGCGACGTCGGCCGTGGCCCGAAGCTCGCCCGCCGGCGCCCCGACCGCCTCGATCGCATGGAGCGCCTTGACAGTGTCGGTCGGCCGGGTGCCGATCCGCACCGAGAGCTCCGTCGCCGGCTCCTCGGGCCACGTGACATCCGCGACGCCCCGCCACCAGGCGTCGGCTGCCGGCACCTCGATCGCCCGGCTTCCCGCCCGACCGCAGATGTCGGCCACCTGCGTTCCCTGCGCGCGGACCGCTTCGGGCGCGCTGCCGATGGTCACGGCCAGTGCGGCGCCGGGCGGTCCAGGCACCCCCAGCGCATGGAGCGCGCCAGCGGTCAAGAGCTGGCCGCGACTCAGGACGACTGGCGTGTCCCGGACGTCGAGAGCGGCCTCGAGGGCCGCCTCCGCACTCGCGAAGCCGAACACCCAGCTCCGCTCCTCGGTCGGCCGAGGGTGGAGCCGGAGATGCGCCTCCACGACGACGCCGAGCGTGCCGAGGGCGCCCACGTGGAGCTTCGGGATGTCATAGCCGGTCACGTTCTTGACCACCCGCCCGCCGCCCTTGACGACGGTCCCGTCGGCTCGGACGACGCTGAGGCCCACCAGGAGATCGCGCATCGTTCCATATCGCGCCCGATAGGGTCCCGCCGCCCCGGTGGCGATCAGGCCTCCGATGGTCGAGGCGTGTGGTCGGGCGGGGTCCAGAGGGACGAATTGTCGGTGCGGGCGCAGCACCGCGTCCAATGCCTCGAGCGTCACGCCGCACTCGACCGAGAGCGTGAGGTCGGCCGGCTCGTGCGCGAGCACGCGATCGAGCCGCACGAGCGACAGCAGCACGTCCAGCCGGCGCGGGGGGACTCCCCAGCCGAGGCGGGCACCGGCGCCGGTCGGGACCACGGCCAGCCGCTGGGACCCGGCGACGGCAAGGACACGGCTGACACCGGTAACCGTCGTGGGCGTGGCGACGAACCGGGGCGCGACACCCGCCACTTGGTGGGCCGCCGCCCGGTCGCCGGTGAGGAGCGTCCCAGGAGCGACCGCCTCGGCGAGCTCTCGGCCGATGTCCTCCGCCGTGGCTAGACCCACATGCCCTCTGGGACCGGCTTGCCAGCTCCGGTCGACACCGGCGCGCACGCGTGCTGCCCCGACGGGAACACCTTCTGGGGGTTCATGAGGCCACGGGGGTCGAAGACCCGTCGGACCGCGTGCATCACCTCGAGGTCATCGGGGCTGAAGAGCAGCGCGAGCTCCTCGGCCTTGTCGAGGCCGACACCGTGCTCGCCGGTGATGGTCCCGCCCAGCTCGATGCACGCGTGGAGGATCTCCTCGTTCGCGTCGAGTGCCCGCCTGAACTCCCCGGGGACCCGCTCGTCGTAGCAGATCATCGGGTGGAGGTTGCCGTCCCCGGCGTGGAACACGTTGGCGACGACGAGACCGTGGCGCGCGGCGATCGTCTGGATCTGCGCCATGACGGTCGGGAGCTTCGAGCGCGGGACCACCGCGTCCTGAAGCACGTAGTTGTGCGTGATCCGTCCCACGGCGCCGGCGGCTTCCTTCCGGCCCTTCCAGAGGAGGGCGCGCTCGGCGTCGTCCCGCGCGACGCGCATGGTCAGGGAGCCCGTGTCGTGGCAGATCCGTGCCACCGCCTCGGCCTGCACCTCGACTTCGGCGGCGGGCCCGTCCAGCTCGATCAGGAGGACCGCCTTCGCCTCGGTCGGATAGCCGGCGTGGACGCCCGCCTCGACGGCCCGGATGATCGGCTCGTCCATCGCCTCCAGCGCGGCCGGAACGATCCCCTCCGCGATGATCCGGGACACGGCAGCCGAGGCGACCTCGATCGAATCGAAGGTGGCGACCGCGGTCCGGACGGCTTCGGCGGCGCGCGTGAGCTTCACCACGACCTTGGTGATAACGCCGAGCGTGCCCTCGGACCCGACGGCGACCCCTACGAGGTCGTAGCCGGGCCGCTCGGCCACCGCGCCCCCGAGCGTGACCACCTCCCCCGTGCCCATGACCATCTCGAGGCCGAGAACGTGATGTACCACGTTTCCATACTTGAGCGCGTGGGGCCCGCCAGCGTTCGTGGCGGCGTTCCCGCCGATCGAGGAGACCATCTGGCTCGAGGGATCCGGGGCGAAGAAGTAGCCCCGGTCCTGCACGGCGCGCGTCAACGCGAGGTTGATCACGCCCGGCTCCACGACCGCGTAGCGGTTCCGGAGATCCACCTCCAGGATGGCATCCATCCGGTTGACGCCGATCATCACGCCGCCCTTTGGCGCCGTCGCTCCGCCGATGAGTCCGGTGCCCGAGCCGCGGGGAACGATGGGGACTCCGGCCTCCAGGCAGCGGCGCACGACGGCGAGCACCTCCGCGCTCGACCGCGGCAGCACCACCAGGTCGGGCATCCCCTTGTAGTAGACGAGCATGTCGCACTCGTAGACCAGACGCTGGTCGGCGGCGGCCACGATCCCGTCCGGTCCGACGATCTCGCGCAGGGCGTCTAGGAGGCGGTGATCCATGCTGTCTCCCGAGGGGGCAGGTCCACGCCGGGCACTTGCGGCAGATACGGTGGCCGGCGTCCCGGATCGCGCCGGCGGGCCGGCGTCGACGCGGTTCGGACTCCTCAGCGGATCGTCCAGGTGTCGCCGGACGTCAGGAGCCGCGCGATGTCCCCGGGACCGCGCTCGGACACGGCGCGCTTCTCCTGGTCGGCGATGAGGTCCTCGTAGATAGGTGCCTCGACCTGGGCCAGGACGCCGACTGGGGTCGGGAACTGGGGCGAGGCCAGGCTCGCGAGGACCAGGGCGGAGGCGATGTCGCTCTGATCGTGCACCCAGAACCGCTCGGCCGGCACCTCGCTGGCCAAAACGACGCGGGCCTTGACCCCGTCCAGCACCAGGCCCTTGCGGGCGTCGGCGGGACCGAAGAGCAGCGGCTTGCCGTGCTCGACCCGGAGCTCGTGCTCGATCTTGGACTCGCGGTCGTAGAGGATGCCCCAGGCCATATCGTTGTAGATGTTGCAGTTCTGGAGGATCTCCACGAAGGCGGCGCCACGGTGCGCGGCGGCTCGCTTGAGCGTCTCTTCCATGTGGGCGATGTTGCGGTCCACCGTGCGAGCCACGAACGTCGCCCCGACACCGAGCGCAAAGGCGCACGGATTGACGGGCCGGTCGGTCGAGCCCATGGGTGTCGACTTCGTCACCTTCCCGAGCTCGCTGGTCGGCGAGTACTGCCCCTTGGTGAGGCCGTAGATCCGGTTATTAAAGAGCAGGATCGTGACGTTCACGTTCCGACGGAGGACGTGGAGCATGTGGTTGCCGCCGATGGAGAGGCCGTCTCCGTCCCCGGTCACCACGAATACCTTGAGGTCCGGTCGCGCCAGGCGGAGGCCCGTCGCGATGGCGGGGGCCCGGCCGTGGATCGTGTGGAACCCGTAGGTGTTCATGTAGTAGGGGAACCGGCTCGAGCAGCCGATCCCCGAGATGAAGACGATGTCTTCCCGGGGAACGCCCAGGTCGGGCATCATCTTCTGGACCGTCGACAGGATCGCGTAGTCGCCGCAGCCCGGGCACCAGCGGACATCCTGGTCCGATTCGAAGTCCTTCTTCGTGTAGCGGGGGACCTGTGGTGCGTTCGTGCCGGTGCTCATCGGTTACCCTCGACCAGCTGATTGATCGCGTCCACGATGTCCTGGGTGGCCAGCGGCACGCCCCGGACGCGGTTGAACCCGACGGCATCGACGAGGTATTCCGCCCGGAGGACCCGGACGAGCTGCCCACTGTTGATTTCGGGCACGAGCACGCGCCGGTACTGGCGCAGGATCTGCCCGAGATCGGGCGGGAGCGGATTCAGGTGTCGGAGGTGAATACTCGCCACCGACTTGCCGGCCATCTGGGCCTCCTCGACGGCCGCCGTAATCGTCCCGTAGGTTCCCCCCCACCCCACGACCAGGAGGTCCCCGCCCGCGGGGCCGTTGATCGTCGTCGGGGGGATCTCCTGCGCGACGCGCCGGACCTTCTCCGCCCGGAGTCGGACCATCAGGTCGTGGTTGTCCGGGTCGTAGGACACGTTACCGGTGACGTCCTGCTTCTCGAGGCCGCCGATGCGATGCTCGAGGCCGGGCGTCCCGGGGCGGACCCACGGCCGCGCCAGCGTGGCCTCCTCGCGCGCGTACGGGTGGAAGCCCTCGGGCTCCGTGCGGAAGCGGACGTCGATGTCGGGGAGGCTCTTGGGGTCGGGGATGAGCCAGGGTTCGGCGCCGTTCGCCAGGTACCCGTCCGAGAGGACGATGACCGGGACCATGTACTTGACGGCGATCCGGATGGCCTCGTACGCCACGAAGAAGCAGTCGCCGGGCGTCGCCGGCGCAATGACCACCACCGGGCACTCGCTGTTGCGGCCGTAGAGCGCCTGCATGAGGTCCGCCTGCTCGGTCTTCGTGGGGAGCCCGGTGGACGGCCCGCCGCGCTGGATGTCGAAGACCACGATGGGCAGTTCCGCCATCACCGCGAGCGCGATGCCCTCGGACTTGAGCGCGAGACCGGGTCCGCTCGTCGCGCAGAGGCCGATCCCCCCGCCGAAGGCCGCGCCGATGATCGCGCCCACGGCCGCGATCTCGTCCTCGGCCTGGAAGGTCCGTACGTGGAAGCGCTTGTGCATCGAGAGCTCGTGCAGGATGTCGCTGGCGGGCGTGATGGGATAGGCGCCGTAGACGACCGGCAGGCCGGTGCGCTGCGCCGCCGCCAGGATCCCCCACGCAAGCGCCCGGTTTCCGGTCATGCTCCGGTACGTGCCGGGCGCCATCTCGGCCGGCTCCACGCCGTAGCACTCCGCGAAGATCTCCGCCGTCTCGCCGAAGTGGTAGCCCGCCTTCAGGGCACGTGTGTTCGCCTCGGCCACGTCGGCGTTCTTCGTGAACCGCTTCTTGATCCAGTCGAGGGTTGGCTCGATCGGCCGCGTGTAGATCCACGAGACCAGCCCGAGCGCGAAGAAGTTCTTGCAGCGGTCCTTCTCCTTCGCGTTGAGGGGAAGGCCGGCGAGGCCGTCGACGGTCAGGCGCGTGATGTCGATCTTGTGGGTTCGGTACCGCTCCTCCAGGGCGGCGTCTTCCAGCGGGTTCGTCGCGTAGCCGGCCCGGTCCAGGTTCTTCTTCTCGAACGCGCTCGTGTTGAGGATGAGGAGCCCGCCCTCCTTGAGGTCCCCGAGGTGGACCTTCAGCGCGGCGGGGTTCATCGCCACGAGGCAGTCGAGACGATCGCCCGGCGTGTAGACGCGCCGGCTGCCGAACTGGAGCTGAAAGCTGGAGACGCCGAAGAGCGTCCCGGCGGGCGCCCGGATCTCGGCCGGGAAGTTCGGCAGGGTCGCGATGTCGTTACCCGCCCACGCCGCCTCGGTGGTGAATTGCTCCCCAGTCAGCTGCATGCCGTCGCCCGAATCCCCGGCGAAGCGCACGACGGCCCGATCCAGGATGCGCCTCGGCTTGGCAGGGGCCGGGGCGGTGGCCGTGGTTTGGCTCATGAACCTTCAGTCTCCTTGCGTCTGGTGGAGCTCTTGACCGGGCCGGCGCGGCAGTCGGCGGGGACCCCACTCTGCGGCGTCACCCGCTCGGGAGCACACGGGGGTCATGGTACCCAAACCCTCGCGCAATCGCAAGGTTAAGGGCCACCCCTATCGGGCGCGGGGAGTCCGCGGTCGGCTCCCGGCGCCGTCATGGGTCGGGGGGAAGGGGCCCGGCATCAGGGGGGCTCGGCCTTCTCACGGGCGACGCGGGATCCGGTCGAGGTCTCCCCCCCGCCCGCTCGGCGGAGGGCGTCGATGAAGCGGTCCACGGCCGGCGGGAGCTGCTTCCCCTTGCGGTGGATGATGGCGATCGGCCGGACCAGCCCGCCGATGGAGAGCGGGACTGCGCTGAGCATCCGGATCCCGACCTCCTTGGCCACCGCGGGCCGTGGCAGGATGCTCACGCCCGCGGCGATGGCGATCGCCTCCTTGATGGTCTCGATGTTGTCGAACTGCATGACCACCTCGACACGCACGCCCGCCCGCCTGAGCACGCGGTCGATGGCCCGGCGGATGGGGAGGTCGTGGTCGAAGGCGACGAACCGCTCGCCCTGGAGGTCGGCCGCCTCGGCGACCCGCCGGCGGGCCAGCCGGTGGCTCGGGTGGCACACGAGCACCATCGGCTCCTCGCGGAGGGGTAGCACCTGGAGCGCCCGGCTGGCCGGGGGGTACGACAGGATCCCGAGATCCGCCTCGTCCTCGAGGACCGCCTCGACCACCTTGTGCGGATGCAGGCACTCTAGCAGGACGCGCGCGTGGGGGTGCATCGCCATGAAGGGCTGCATGTGGCGGCTCATGTCGTGAAGGCCGACCGAGTAGATCGCGGCCACGCGGACCGTGCCCTCGACGCGTTCCCGGGACGCGGCGATCTCTCCCCGGGCGCGCTCGAAGCCCGCCAGGAGCGTCCGGCACGCCTCGTAGAAGCCCCGTCCCTCCGGCGTCGGCTGAAGGGGCCGCTGGGAGCGGTCGAGCAGCTGGACGTCGAGCTCGGTCTCGAGCTGCTGGATCGCCTGGCTGGCCGCGGACTGAGTCACTCCGCTCTGGGCGGCGCCGCGGGAAATGCTCCGGAGCCGCACGACGTCGCAGAAGAGCTTCAGCGTCTCGATCTGCACGCCCGCAGCTTACACCATTAGACAGTCTAATGCAGTGATTTTGTTATTTTAGTCTTGGCTAATGCTCAACACTGATGTAGGCTCCTGCCACCGGCCTCGCCGGCCTCGATCACGAGAGCCGGTGATGTTGCCGCACGCGGGTGGACCGCGGGAGTGAGCCGATGACGACACCAGGAATGCCGCCGGCACAGGGCCTCTACGATCCCCGTCATGAGCACGACGCCTGCGGCGTCGGCTTCGTCGTGGATCTCAAGGGTCGCGGGTCCCACACGATCGTGTCGCAGGCGCTGACCGTGCTCAAGAACCTCCTGCACCGGGGCGCGTGCGGATGCGAGCCCAACACCGGCGATGGGGCCGGCCTCCTGATCCAGGTGCCCGATCGATTCCTCCGACGGGAGTGCGCCCGTCTCGAGATCCCCCTGCCGGCCCCGGGCGCATACGGCTGCGGTCTCGTGTTCCTCCCACGGGAGACCGGTCAGCGTCATCGGGTCCAGGCCCTGCTGCACTCGGTCGTGGAACACGAGGGTCAACGGCTCCTCGGCTGGCGTGACGTCCCCACGGACGACGGTCTCCTCGGTGAGACGGCGCGCTCCGTGGAGCCCGTCATCAAGCAGGTCTTCGTCGGACAGGGGCCGGACATCGACGACCGGCAGCACTTCGAGCGGAAGCTCTACATCATCCGGAAGCTCTTCGAGAAGGCTGTCGCGGCGGCCGACGTGCGCGAGCAGACGTTCGCCTACCTGCCGAGCCTCTCCTGTAACACCCTGATCTACAAGGGCATGCTGAGCGCCGACCAGATCGAGACCATGTACCCGGACGTGACTGACCCCGACGTCGAGTCCGCGCTGGCGCTGGTCCACCAGCGGTTCAGCACCAACACCTTCCCCTCCTGGCCACTCGCACATCCCTACCGGTACGTCGCCCACAACGGCGAGATCAACACGCTCCGGGGCAACATCAACTGGATGCGCGCCCGCGAAACGCTGTGCCGGTCCGGCGTCTTCGGTGACGAGCTGTGGAAGGTCCTGCCCGTCACCCGCGACGGGCTGTCGGACTCGGCCACCTTCGACAACGTACTCGAGTTCCTGGTGATGAGCGGGCGCTCCCTGCCCCACGCGATCCTGATGATGATCCCGGAGCCCTGGCAGAAGCACGAGTCGATGAGTCCAGACCGCCGGGCTTTCTACGAGTACCACTCCGCGCTGATGGAGCCCTGGGACGGCCCGGCGTCGATCGCCTTCACCGACGGGACCGTGATCGGGGCGATCCTCGACCGGAACGGACTACGGCCGTCGCGGTACTACGTGACCAAGGACGGCCTCGTCGTCATGGCCTCCGAGGTCGGGGTGCTGGACATCCCGCCCGAAAACGTGCTCATCAAGGAGCGCCTCCACCCGGGCCGGATCTTCCTGGTCGACACGGCGCGCGGCCGGATCGTCGACGACGAGGAGATCAAGGCCCAGCTCGCGGCCGAGCACCCCTACGCCGACTGGCTCCGCGAGAACCTCGTCCAGCTCGGCGACCTGCCGAAGCACAAGGCGCCCCGCTCCGATCACGAGACGGTCCTCCAGCGCCAGATCGCGTTCGGCTACACGCACGAGGACCTCCGGATTTTGCTGGCGCCGATGGCGAAGCAGGGCGAGGAAGCGCTCGGTTCCATGGGCACCGACACGGCGCTCGCGGTCCTGTCGAACCGGCCGCGACCCCTCTACGACTACTTCAAGCAGCTCTTCGCCCAGGTCACCAATCCTCCCCTCGATCAGATTCGGGAGGAGCTCGTGACGTCGATGGAGTCCACGATCGGCCCTGAAGGGAACCTCCTTGAGCCCCGGCCCGAGTCCTGCCGCCAGATCGTGATCCCCGACCCGGTGCTCTCGAACGGGGAGGTGGCCCGGCTCCGCCACATGGACCACCCGTGGTTCAAGGCGGTAACCCTCCCGATGCTCTACCCGGTGGCCGAGGGAGCGGAGGGGCTCTCGCATGCGCTCCAAGTGCTCCAGACCCGGGCGAGCCAGGCGATCGCCAGCGGGCACAACGTGGTCATCCTGTCCGACCGGGGGATCTCCCGCCAGCAGGCGGCTATCCCGAGCCTTCTCGCGACGGGCGCCATCCACCATCATCTCGTGCGGCGCGGCGAGCGCACCCGCGTGGGTCTCGTCCTCGAGACCGGGGACGCGCGCGAGGTGCACCACATGTGCCTGCTCATCGGGTATGGCGCGGGGGCGGTGAACCCCTGGGTGGCCTTCGAGACCCTGGACGACATGATCCGTCAGGGGCTCCTGCCGGGGATCGACCACCGGGCGGCCGTGAAGAACTACATCAAGGCGCTCAACAAGGGGATCCTCAAGGTCATGGCCAAGATGGGGATCTCGGCGCTCCAGAGCTACTGCGGGGCCCAGATCTTCGAGGCCATCGGGCTCGACAAGGACGTGGTCGACCGCTACTTCACGGGCACCCTCTCCCGCGTCAGCGGGATCGGTCTCGACGTCATCGCCGAGGAGGCACGCCGCCGGCACGAGCACGCGTTCCCGACCCGCCCCGTCGGCCCCGCGGAGCTCGACTGGGGCGGCGAATACCAGTGGCGCCGAGACGGGGAGTTCCACCTCTTCAACCCCGAGACGGTGTTCAAGCTCCAGCACGCGACACGGAGCGGTCAGTACCAGATCTTCAAGGAGTACACCCACGCCGTGGACGAGCAGAGCCGGAACCTGGCCACGCTGCGGGGGCTGTTCGGCCTGAAGCCCGCCGAGACGCCCCTGCCCCTGGACGAGGTCGAGCCGGTCGAGTCGATCGTTAAGCACTTCGCGACGGGCGCCATGTCGTACGGCTCGATCAGCCTGGAGGCCCACGAGACCCTGGCCATCGCGATGAACCGGATCGGAGGCAAGTCGAACACCGGCGAAGGCGGTGAGGATTCCGCCCGTTACCGGCGCGAGGCCAACGGTGACTGGCGGCGGAGTGCCATCCACCAGGTCGCGTCGGGGCGCTTCGGTGTGACCAGCGAATACCTGGTCAACTGCGACGACCTCCAGATCAAGATGGCCCAGGGCGCCAAGCCGGGCGAGGGCGGGCAGCTCCCGGGCCACAAGGTGTACCCGTGGATCGCCAAGGTGCGGCACTCGACGCCGGGCGTGGGCCTGATCTCGCCCCCGCCCCACCACGACAGCTACTCGATCGAGGACCTCAAGCAGCTGATCCACGACCTGAAGAACGCGAACCCCCGGGCGCGCATCCACGTGAAGCTCGTCGCCGAGGTCGGCGTC
>Ga0114129_10001945_pt1 | contig 28294 bp, 22 predicted proteins | sample RhiMetdeltSRZDD1_FD_80071 | JGI IMG/M metagenome (GOLD analysis project Ga0114129, IMG submission 80071) | Populus rhizosphere microbial communities from Tennessee, USA - Rhizosphere MetaG P. deltoides SRZDD1 (version 2) (version 2) | ecosystem: Host-associated > Plants > Roots > Rhizosphere >... | reverse complement strand
GCGAGCGAGCGCAGCGAGTGAGCCACGCGAGCGGAGCGGGGCGGAGGGGCCCCGCGAGCGAGCGTGTATGGGGGTCCGGGGGACGAAGTCCCCCGGTCAAAAGAAGGATGAAAATCGCCGTCATCGGAAGCGGGTATGTCGGTCTGGTTGCAGGCGCGTGCCTCGCCGAGAATGGAAATGAAGTCGTCTGTGTCGACAAGGACGCAAGCAAAATACGTCTCCTTCAGCGTGGCGGGATTCCAATCTACGAGCCGGGCCTGGAAGAAATGGTTCGAAGGAATCGCGCTGAGAAACGGTTGACCTTCACGACCGCGCTCGCGCGCGGCGTACGCAACTCACAGATCATCTTCGTTGCCGTGGGGACGCCGACCGGCGAGGATGGCTCCGCCGACCTGCAGCACGTGCTCGGCGTCGCGAAAGAACTGGCGAAGACGATGAACGGCTACAAGGTCATCGTCAACAAGAGCACCGTGCCGGTGGGAACGGCAGCGCGGGTCCGCGAAGTCATCCGGCGCGAGACGACACACCCGTTCAGTGTGGTCAGCAACCCCGAGTTCCTGAAGCAGGGGGCGGCCATCGACGATTTCATGAAGCCCGATCGGGTCGTGATTGGCGCCGAGGATCCGCGGGCGGCCGAGCTCATGCGCGAGTTGTACGCGCCGTTTACGCGAACCGGTGCGCCCATCATGATGATGGATTGCGCGAGCGCGGAGCTGTGCAAGTACGCCGCGAACGCGATGCTCGCGACGCGCATTTCCTTCATGAACGAGGTCGCGAACGTCTGCGAGGCGGTGGGCGCAAACGTCGATCATGTGCGTCTCGCCGTAGCGTCCGACCGACGGATCGGTCCGTCGTTTCTGTTCCCCGGCGTGGGGTACGGCGGAAGCTGTTTCCCGAAAGACGTCAAGGCGATGCTGCGGTTCGCGGCGGCGCAGGACTACGACTTCCAGATCCTGCGGGCCGTCGAGGCAGTCAACGAACGGCAGAAGCTGCGCCTGCTCGTCAAGATCGAGCGGTACATGGGCTCGTTGAAGGGGAAGCGGATCGCGGTGTGGGGGTTGGCGTTCAAGCCGCGGACCGACGATATGCGCGAAGCTCCCGCCGTGCCGCTGATTCAGGAACTGATCGCCGCCGGCGCGACCGTCCAGGCGTACGATCCCGAAGCCATGAAGGTCGCGAAAGGGATTTTCGGATCGAAAATCACGTACGCGGATAGCAGCTACGCGGCGCTCACTGGCGCCGACGCGCTGGCGCTCGTCACGGAGTGGAACGAATTCCGTGAGCCCGATTACGTCCGCATGCGAAAGCTGATGCGCAGCCCGGTGATCTTCGACGGCCGGAACATCTACAAACCCGAGACGTGTCGCGCGCAGGGCTTCACGTACTTCTCCATTGGGCGTCCGTGAGCGGCGTCCTCGTCACCGGCGGAGCAGGATACATCGGCAGTCATGCGGTCAAGGCCCTTCGCGCCCGCGGGGAGCACGTCGTGGTCTACGACAACTTTGTCGCGGGCCACCGAGCCGCCGCGCGCGCCGCCACCATCGTCGAAGGAGACATTCAGGACACCGCCCGGCTCGAGGCTGCGCTGAAGCAGCACCAGCTCGATGCGGTCCTGCATTTCGCGGCGTGGCTGTCGGTCAACGAGTCGGTCAGGAATCCCTCGTCCTATTATCGAAACAACGTCGTCGGGGCACTCTCCGTCCTCGACGCGATGATGGCCGCGCGGGTCCGTCACTTCGTGTTTTCGTCAACTGCGGCGGTGTTTGGGAATCCGGAGGAGACGCCGATTACCGAGCAGCATCCGAAACGGCCGATCAACGCGTACGGCGAGACCAAGCTCGCGATCGAGCACGCGCTGCCGCATTACGACCGCGCCTACGGCCTCCGATCGATTGCACTCCGGTACTTCAATGCGTCCGGCGCCGACCCCGAGGGAGAGCTCGGCGAGGATCACGATCCCGAGACCCACGCAGTGCCGCGTGCGATCGACGCGATGCTGGGACGAGGGGGCTCATTCCAGATCTTCGGAGACGACTACGACACACCTGACGGGACGTGTCTCCGCGACTACATTCACGTGACCGACCTGGCCGCAGCGCACGTCCTCGCGCTCGATTCGCTGCGCGCTGGTGGTGCGTCGACGTCCTACAATCTCGCGACCGGCCGTCCAACGTCGGTGCGTGACGTGCTCCGGTCCGTCGAGCGTGTGACGAAGCGGCCGGTGCCACAGACGGTTCAGCCTCGACGCGACGGCGATCCCGCCGTACTGTTCGCCTCGAGCGCGCGCATCCGACGGGAGCTAGGTTGGGCGCCGCGTTTCGAGGACATCGACGTGATTGTCGAGACCGCGTGGCGTTGGCGAGTGGCGCACCCACATGGCTACGGCCAGCCCTGAGCAAGCTGCGTGAACCCGCTCCCTCGTCTGCTCGGCTATGCGCGCCCGTATGTAGGGCGCTTCGTCGCGGCGCTTGTCGCGATGCTGATCTATGCTGCGGCGTCGGGCGGGGTCGCGCTGCTCATTGCGCCTATTTTTGACAGAGTATTGCCGGCGCGGGAAGAGCTGCGGTTTTGGGCAACCCTCATCCTGGTCGCCTATTTCTTCAAGGGGCTCGGCGCCTACTTTTCCACCTTCCTGATGACCGACATCGGCCAGCGTGTCGTGCGGGACATCAGGAATCGCCTCTTTCGCCACATCCTCGACCAATCCGCCGGATTCTTCAGCCGCCGCACGACCGGGCAGTTGATGTCCCGCATTACGAGCGACGTCAACCAGGTGCAGCAGGTCGTCTCCGAAACGATTGGCGATCTCATCCGTGAAGGTCTGGCGCTCGTTGCCTATGCGGTGTTGCTTTTCTACTACGACTGGCGTCTGGCTCTCCTGTGCATCACGGGGGCGCCGATAGTCGTCTATCCGCTCGTCCGCCTCGGCCAGCGCGTGCGGCGAATGTCCCGCCGCAGCCAGGAGGACCTCGAGCACCTGTCGCACATCACGGGCGAAGCCTTCACCGGCCACCGGATCGTCAAGGCGTTCGGGGCCGAAGGCCACGAGGAGCGGCGGTTCGCGACCGCGTCGCAGCGGCTCTATCGGACGAATCTCAAAGTGACGAGTGCGGTGTCGGTGCTCCCGCCGCTCATGGAGTTCCTCGGCGGGGTCGCCGTCGTGGCGCTCATTTGGTACGGGAGCCGGCAGATCAGCGCGATCCAGTGGACGCAGGGTCAGTTCACGGCGTTCATCTTTGCCGCCTTCATGATGTACACGCCAATAAAGAAGCTCAGTCGCGTGAACACGAACTTCCAGCAGGCGCTGGCGGCGTCCGAACGGATCTTCGAGATGCTGGACACGCACTCCGAAGTGCTCGAGCGGCCTGGCGCCCGAGCGCTCGTGCCGCTGAAGCGCGCGATCGAGTTCCGGAACGTGAGCTTCACGTACGAAGACGGTTCGCCGAAACACGTCCTACGGGACGTCTCGTTCACGGTCTGGGCGGGGCAAGTGGTCGCCATCGTCGGCCTGAGCGGAGCCGGCAAGACGACGCTCGTCAACTTGATCCCGCGGTTCTACGACGTCAGCTCCGGCACAATCATGATCGACGGCGTAGACATCCGCGATGTGACGCTTCGTTCGCTCCGAGCACAGGTCGGGATCGTCACGCAGGAGACCGTCCTGTTCGACGAGAGCATCGCCAGCAACATCGCGTACGGCTCGCCGGTCCTCTCACGCGAGGCAATCGAAGCTGCGGCACGCGCGGCTCATGCCCACGAGTTCATCGTGGCTCTGCCCCACGGATACGAGACGAGCATCGGCGAGCGCGGCCAGCGGCTCTCGGGAGGACAGCGCCAGCGGCTCGCGATCGCGCGAGCGCTGCTCAAGAACTCGCCAATCCTCATTCTCGATGAGGCCACCTCTTCGCTCGATGCTGAATCCGAGCGCCTCGTGCAGGACGCTCTCGCAAATCTGATGCGCGATCGGACCGCGTTCGTGATCGCGCATCGGCTGTCGACGGTGCGACGAGCGGACGCGATCATCGCGCTCGAGCGCGGACGCGTCGCTGAAATTGGTCGTCACGAGGAGCTTCTGGCGCGACCCGGCGGCGTGTACGCGAAACTGTATTCGCTGCAACTGTTCGACCGGCAGGAGCCTGAACCAGCAACTGCCGGCGTGGACAGAGAACCATGATTAGGCGCGCCAGAGGCGCGCCCGCCGGAGCGGAGCGGGGCTCGGGGCCCCCGGCGAGCGACGGCGATAAGGGCGTCCGGTGGGCGAGGCCCCCGGCCTAGTTATGACCTATCGATGATCAAGAGCATGACCGGCTTTGCGTCGCTCACCCGCGACAACGAGGCCGCAACCATTACCGTCACGATCAAGTCGGTGAATCATCGATTTCTCGACTTGCAGATCCGGATGCCTCCATCGCTTGCCGCGGCCGAATCGCGAATCCGCGGTCTGGTGCAGAGGCGCGTCGCACGCGGTCGTGTGGAGATCGGCATCACGCTGCAGCAACGCGAGGGCCCCTCGGTTGACGTCGAATTGAACGAAGCGTTCCTGGCAGGCCTCGGCGCCGCGCTCGATCGCGCCCGCGAACGGGGTTACGTATCCGGTCAGATCACGCCTGGCGATCTGCTCCGGTTTCCGCAGGCGCTGACGATCCGCGAGCGAAGTGACGCATCTGAAACGGGGGAATCGGCGCTGGCAGCCGAGGTCGACGATGCGGTCAGCGCCGCAGTCGATGAGCTCGATGCCATGCGCGTGCGTGAGGGCGGTTATCTCAAGGCGGATCTCGATGCCCGCCGGTCACTGCTGGCCGATCTCTTCGAGCGCGTCGCGGTCGCCGCGGACGCGGGACTGGCGGGCCTTCAGATCCGTCTAGCCGAGCGCGTCCGTGAACTGCGGGCCGATGGTCTTGCAGACGAAGCGTTGGTCGCTCAGGAGATCGCGAGGTTCGCGGGACGATCCGACATCACCGAGGAGGTCGTCCGATTCCGCGGTCACCTCGCTCATTGGCAGGCACTCACGGACTCGGCCGAACCGTGCGGCCGCAAGCTGGACTTCCTTCTCCAAGAGATGAACCGGGAGGTGAATACGGCGGGTTCGAAAGCCGAAGGGCCGGGGGTCTCCGAGCTGATCGTCTCGTTGAAGGCGGAGCTCGAGAAGCTGCGCGAGCAGGTCCAGAATGTCGAATGAAGGCACGCAGCTGCCCCGCCGGGAAGGAATGCTCTTCGTCGTGTCGGCGCCGTCCGGCACCGGAAAAACGACGGTTGTCGAACGCCTTGTCCAGCTGGTGCCGAACCTTCGGCTGTCGCGGTCGTACACCTCGCGGCCGATTCGTGAGGGGGAAAACGACGGCGTCGACTATAATTTCATTTCCCGCGCACGTTTCGAAGAGTTGATAGCCGCCAACGGCTTTCTCGAGTGGGCGGAAGTGTTCGGCAACCTGTATGGAACGTCGGCCGCAGACGTCGTCGGCGAGCGCGCGTCCGGACACGACCTCGTCCTCGTCATCGACGTCCAGGGCGCCCGACAGGTTCGCGAACGTTGCGCTGGCACTGTAGGGGTATTCGTCCTTCCCCCGTCGTTCGAGGCCCTCGAGCAGCGGCTCCGAGGCCGCTGCAAGGACACCGAAGACGCAATCCAGCGCAGGCTCGAAACCGCGCGCGCCGAAGTCGCCGCGTTCGTCGAATACGACTACGTGATCGTCAACGACGAGCTCGAGGCGTGCGTGAACAGGCTGTGCGCCATCGTGACCGCCGAGCGCGCACGCTTGCACTGGATGCGTCCCGCGGCGGAACGCATCATGAACACCTTCTGGGAGAGGAGTGCAAATGGTCGATAGAGCCGATGTCCCCAACGCGTTCGAATTCATTGTCGTGGCTGGAGCGAGAGCGCGCCAGCTTCTTCGTGGCTGCACGCCGCGAACGACCGGCAGCGACAAGGCTGTCCGGCTCGCGCAGAAGGAGGTGGAGGAAGGGAAGGTCGAGAAGGTTCGATTGCAGAATGCGGATTGAAGATTGCTGATTGAGATTGCGGATTGCTGATCGGGATTGCTGATTGCTGATTGCTGATTGATCGAGCGTCATGGCGTTGATTGGACTCGGGGTGACCGGCGGGATTGGCGCGTACAAGGCGGTGGAGCTCGCGCGCGAGCTGCAGCAGCGCGGGCACGACGTTGCGGCGATCATGACGCGATCGGCGCAACAGTTCGTGGGTGAGGTAACGTTCGAAGCAATCACACGCCGACGCGTCATCACCGATCAGTTCGCCCGTGGCGCGAATTCGGATATCGAGCACATTTCGCTCGCGTCGAGCATCGGTCTCCTGCTCGTCGCGCCGGCTACCGCGAACATCATCGGGAAGTTCGCCAACGGGATCGCCGACGACTTCCTCAGTTCGCTGTACCTGGCGACCCGCGCGCCGGTCATGATGGCGCCCGCCATGAACACGAACATGCTCGAGCACGACGCCGTCCGCCGTAACATGGCGGCGCTCGCTGCGCGCGGTGTGCACTTCGTCGAACCGGGCGACGGGTATCTCGCATGCGGCTGGATCGGCAAGGGCCGACTCGCCGAACCGCGGACGATTGCGGGCGCGGCCGATCGTCTTCTCCGCGGCAGCGGGTCCTTGCTCGGCCGTCTTGTCATCGTCACCGCTGGTCCGACCTACGAAGACATCGACGCGGTGCGATACATCGGCAATCGCTCCAGCGGGAAAATGGGCTATGCGGTCGCTGCGGAAGCTGTCCGCCGGGGCGCCCGCGTCGTCCTCGTGTCCGGACCCTCGTCCCAACCGGTGCCACCGGGCGCCGAGCTGATTCGCGTCCGCGGCGCGCGGGAGATGCACGGCGTGGTCCTGCAGCACGCGCGCGAGGCGGACATCGTGATCATGGCTGCCGCGGTCGCCGACTACACGCCGGCCGAGCGTACGTCGGGAAAGATCGAAAAGGCCGAAGGTCCCCTGGAACTGACGCTCGTGCGAACGCCGGATATTCTCGCGGACCTCGGCCGGATGCGGAACGGCGCGCCCGTACCCGTGCTGATTGGCTTTGCGGCCGAGAGCGGCGACCCCGTGCGGCGCGGGCGTGACAAGCTCGCTCGAAAGGCAGTGGACGTGATTGTCGCGAATGACATTTCGCGGGCTGACTCCGGCTTCGATTCGGATCTCAATGAGGCGACTCTGATCACTCCCGACAGTGAAGAAACGTTTCCACTCGGGCCGAAGGCGGATCTCGCGTCGCGGATTCTCGATCAGGCAGAGCGGCTCCTGCAGAGGACGACCCATCCCTGACCGGTGTCAGAAGCTGGATTTCAGAAGCGAGAGCGATCGTGATCTCTGCCGCTGTAACTTCTATCCTCTGACTCAACTGGCGCCAGAAGCTCTAAACTAAAATCCACGAACCGAACGCGATGGTGAGCCCTGACGTTCTACTTTCTAGCTTCTGACCTAATCTTGGACAAGCAGCAATTAGCTGAACATCTGCGTTTTTATGAGGAGCTCGGCGTCGACGGCATCAGCAGCGACGTCCGCTGGCGGGCACGCGGCGATGGCTCGTTGCGTGCGACGGAGGAGCCCGAGCCGCGACGTCTCGGCACGATCCCGCTGACGGTCGCGCGGTCGGCGCAAGCGGTCCTCGATGCCGTGCGTGCCGAACTCGGCGACTGCACGCGGTGCAAGCTGCACGCGCTCGGACGCCGGCAGATCGTCTTCGGCGTCGGCAACCCCAGCGCGGACCTCATGTTCGTCGGCGAAGCGCCAGGAGCGGATGAAGATCTCCAAGGTATTCCGTTCGTTGGACGCGCAGGGCAGTTGCTGACGAAGATCATCGAGGCAATCGGATTGCGCCGCGAGGACGTCTACATCGCGAACGTGATCAAGTGCCGGCCACCCGAGAACAGAAACCCCGACCCGGACGAGGTCGACACGTGCGAGCCGTTTCTGTTTCAGCAGATTGACGCCATCAAACCGAAGGTGATCGTTGCGCTCGGCACCTTCGCAGCCAGAGCCCTCCTCAAAACCCAGGACCCGATCTCACGGCTGCGCGGACGTGTGTACGACTATCGCGGCGCGAAACTAATCCCTACGTTCCATCCGGCATTCCTGCTGCGCAGTCCCGATCGCAAACGCGACGTCTGGGAAGACATGAAGAAGGCGCGAGGGCTCCTCCACGAGCCTTCCTCCGACGAGTAGCGCGGATGCGCCTCGTTCGCGTCGCCGTGCCCGTCCCCGCGCTCGATGCTCTGACATACGGCGTTCCGGACACCTTTCGCGAGCCGACCGTCGGCACCCGCGTTCTCGTGCCGCTCGGGAAACGGATCATGACGGGATTGGTGATTGGTTCTTCGCTGAGCGAAACCGGGGTTCGGGATTCGGGGCTCGGGGCTCGCGGTTCGACGTTCGAGCCCAGTGAGACGGCAGTCTTCGAGTCCGAAACAACGTGCGCAACCCGAACACCAACCGCGAAACGTGGCATTCCGGATTCAACGAGCCACCGAACTACCGAGCTACGGAGCCACCGGTTCGGGAGCGCCGAATCCCGAACCCCGAACCCCGAATCCCGGCAAGCGTCAGAGATTAAGCCGATTGTCGACATCCTCGACCCCGATCCCTTTTTGCCCGACGACGTCGTCAAGCTGGCAGCGTGGGTTGCCGAGTATTACGCATGCGGCATCGGAGCGGCGATTGCCGCGACCATGCCCCCACGCGCGTGGATCGAGACGGAGCGGTACGCGCAGATTACCGAACGCGGTCACGGCGCGATGCTCACCGAACGTGGGCACCGGCGCGCGATCCTCGAGCGACTCGGTGCGGGAAAACCAGTGCGGATCGTCGCAGCCGGTCGCGGCGGGCACACGGCGCTGATGACGCTGGAGCGCGATGGCCTCATCACCATCACGAACCCGCTCAAGGGTACGTCTGATGCCTCTCGTACTGTGCGGCTCGCGATGCTCACGGCCGAGGGTCAGGACATCGTCGACAGCGTGGGCAAGTCAACGGCGATCGAAGCGGCGCCTCGTCTCGGCGCGCGACAGCGTGAGGCGCTCGACCTTCTCCAAGGCGCGCCCGACGGGATCGATTCAGGAACTTTGGCGCAACGGGGGATTGGCGCCGCAACGTTGGCGCGGTTGAAGGCGCTGGGCCTGGTCACGTTCGTCCGGCGCCGAATCGAACGCGATCCTCACGATCTCGAAAGCCCGCTTGCGGCAACCGCCCAGCTGACGCTGACGCCGCAGCAGGCCGTTGCGCTGGGGCGTCTGTTCGAGCTGGCGGAGGCGCGCACGTTTCACACCGCGCTCCTGCACGGCGTTACTGGCAGCGGCAAGACGGAGATCTACCTGCGCCTGGCAGCCAAGGTCCGGAGCCAACAGAGAGGAGTGCTGATACTCGTGCCGGAGATTGCGCTCACTCCGGCCGTCGCAGCGGTCGTTCGAAACGCGTTCGGCGATGCGGTGGCGATCCAGCACAGCGGACTCTCAGACGGTGAGCGGCACGACCAGTGGCAGCGCATCCGGCGCGGCGATGTCGACGTCGTCGTCGGCACGAGATCGGCCGTGTTCGCGCCATTGCGAGCACTGGGACTGGTCATTGTCGACGAAGAGCACGATGCGTCCTACAAGCAAGACGAGACGCCGCGATACAACGGACGCGACGTTGCGATAATCCGCGGCCGCCACGCCGATGCGCTCGTCGTCCTCGGCTCTGCGACGCCCTCTCTCGAGAGCTATCAGAACGCGCAAAACGGGCGCTACGCGCTCGTGACGCTCGACAGGCGGATCCTGGACCGCCCGCTCGCCGACGTGCGGGTTGTCGATATGCGGCAGGAATACGCCGCCGCCGGACCGGACCTGATCCTCAGCAGCGTGTTGTGCGATGCCATCACCAGACGGCTCGAGGCGCGCGAACAGGTGATGGTGCTCCTCAATCGGCGCGGTTTCGCGACATCGGTGATCTGCCGGCAGTGCGGTGCCACGCTCGACTGCCCGAACTGCAGCCTCTCGCTGATCGTCCATAGGGCGGCACGACGCGCGCGCTGCCACTACTGCAACTTCTCGCTGCCCATTCCAAGCGTCTGCACGACCTGCGGCGGCTCGTTCCTCGAGCAGGTCGGCTTCGGCACGGAGCGGGTCGAGGGTGAAATCGTCGAGAAGTTTCCGGGCGCACGGGTCGCGCGAGTGGATCGCGACACGATTCGCAAGCGCGGAGCGATCTCGAGTCTCCTGGCGCGCTTCGCAGCTGGTGACCTGGACGTGCTCGTGGGCACTCAGATGATTGCGAAAGGACACGATTTCCCGCGCGTGACGCTCGTCGGCGTGATATCCGCCGATGTCGGTCTGGGGATCGCGGATTTCCGAGCGGCCGAGCGCACGTTTCAGCTCCTCACGCAAGTCGCCGGGCGAGCGGGGCGCGGCCACGTCCGCGGCGAAGCGATCGTCCAGACGCTGTTTCCCAATCACTACAGCATCCGGCACGCCTGCCGTCAGGACTACGGTGCGTTTTTCAGCGACGAGATCGCGTTTCGACGGGCGATGCGATATCCGCCCGCCGTTGCCTTGATCAACGCAGTCGTCAAGGCGCGAACGTTCGACACGGCGATGCAGGATGCCGCCGATCTCATTCGTCGCGTGCGGTCATCCGGCGATCCGTACCGCGTACTAGGTCCAGCCCCCGCTCCGCTGAGCCGCTTGAAAGGAGAGCATCGCGCCCAGTTCTTCATCAAAGGGACGAACCGCCGCGGGATGCGTGAGGCGCTGCGGCAGGCGCTCGCCAGCCGACCCGAGGTTGCCAGGCGGACGATGGTCGATGTGGACCCGTTGAACGTCTTGTAGGAGATGCGTTCTACTGAAGGAACTCGATCGGAACCGGAGTGAAGCAGAGAACCAGCATCGCGAGAGCCGCGATCGCGATCGCCTGACGCCCACGGCCGATTTCCTCCTCTTCGTAGAGGACCTTAGGGTGAGAGGGACCGAATGCGAGCAGCATCACCAGCATGATGATCGTGAAAAGCAGCCAGCTGGTGGAGACGAAGGTCATGACGACAGCGGTCCCAGCGGTCAGGACAGATACCGGCGTGGAGTACCTGCCGAGAGCGGCGTAGGAAATGTGTCCACCATCGAGTTGGCCGAACGGGAGAAGGTTGAGCGCCGTCGCGAGCATACCGAACCACGCAGCGAAGACCATCGGATGAGCATTCAGCGCCAGACCATCGCGAATCGGACCAAACACGAGGTACGTTGCAAGTTTGAAGAGCAGCGGCTCACCGAACGCGACCTGCCCGACTCCCTTCGGCAGCGGTATGATTCTCGAGAGCGACAACCCCCAGAAGAGGAATGGCGTGAGCGCCACGAAGCCCGCGATGGGGCCCGCAACTCCGATATCGAAAAGCGCCGCGCGCGTTGGAAACGCCTCACGGATCCGAATCACCGCGCCGAACGTTCCCGTGAACCCGATTGGCGCCGGAATGAAATAGGGGAGCGAGGCATCGACGTTGTAGCGGCGGCACAGCACGTAATGCCCCAGTTCGTGTGCTCCGAGGATCAGCACCACTGGGAGGGCGTACCACAATCCGCTAAGTATCGAGATCCGCGCGGCGTGCTGACCGATGTCAGACGCAAACGAGCCATAATATCGAATGCCGGCGAGTGTCGCCGTGACGACCGTGAGCAGCAGCAACGCGACGTGCAGCCAGCGCCGATCCTTGAAGCGGTCACGCCGGCGCGGCAGGGGGGGCGGCGCGGTCGAGAATTCGACCGGGTATTCAGGAGACTGCGGGCCTTCCCAACGGGGGAAGCTTTCGCCGGATGGATCGTGTGTCAAAGCGGGAACAGCGTTCAGCCGCCGATGTTCTGGAGATCCTTGCCCGGCTTGAACCGAATGGTGCGTCCGGGTGGAATCCGGACCTCCTTGCCCGTTCGCGGATTCCGGCCGATGCCACGTTTGCGGGGCTTGACCTGAAAGACGCCAAAGCCGCGGAGCTCGATCCGCTCGCCGCGCTGCATCGACAGCCGCATCGCATCGAAGACGGCGTCCACCGCTACCTCGGCCTTGACCTTGGTGATGTCGGCGACCTTCGATACCTCGTTGACGATGTCAACCTTGATCATGCTTAGGCGCTCCTCAGGAATTCTAAATACTATAAATAGTTAGACTTACGCTGTCAAGGCCGGTGCTAACTACATTTTCTACATGTCCCTGAAACGCTCGGCCGGCGGCCCTGCGGTGGTCCTGGTCGGCCGCCCGAACGTCGGCAAATCGACACTTTTCAACCGCGTGACCGGCTCACGTCGAGCCATCGTGACGCCGATTGCCGGAACGACTCGCGATGTCATCGCCCAGCCCGCGGAGTGGCAGGGCACCACGTTCACGCTTGTCGATACCGGCGGGATGTTTGGAGCCAGCGAGGATCCGCTGCAGGCGCTGGTTGTCGAGCACGGGCGCCGGACGCTGGCAAGCGCGGATGTGATTGTCTTGGTCGTGGATGGCCGAGAAGGGTTGGTGCCGGCCGATCAGGAGATTGCGGCTGCGCTTCGATCCACCTCCGTGCCTGTCATCCTCGCGGTCAACAAGACGGACGACCGGCGCGCGCGCGGGCGGGCGCTCGAGTTCTACGAGCTCGGCTTCGAACCAGTGGTCGAGATCGCCGCCGAACCTGGTCAGGGAATCGGCGATCTCCTCGACGAGGTCGTTGAGCGTCTGCCCACGCGACGTGAATCGGGCCGGACGCAGGAACCGGCGCTGATGGTGGTCGCGATCGTCGGCCGGCCAAACGTCGGTAAATCATCGCTCCTGAATCGCTTGCTGAAGGAGGAGCGTGCGCTCGTCAGCGAGATTCCAGGCACCACACGGGATACCGTGGACGCATTGCTGCGCTGGCATCGGCGAACATTTCGGATTGTTGATACTGCGGGCATTCGCCGTCCGGGCAGAATCGCCAGGTCGGGACAGCTCGAAGCAGTCGCCGTCGTTGCCGCCCGGCGCGCCATCGAGGAGGCCGATGTTGCCGTCATTGTGGTTGACGCAACCGAGGGAGCGACGGATCAAGACGCGGCCATCGCGGGTGAAGCCGACAAAGCCGGGTGCGGAGTCATCCTCGCCGCCAACAAGTGGGATCTGATGAAGGGACGAGGCACGGACTTCTCGAAGACCTTCGACGAGGATCTTCGTCGTCAGCTGAAGTTCCTGGATTACGCGCCGCTCCTTCACATCTCTGCAGCAACAGGTGAGCGGACGGGGAGGGTCCTCGAAACGATCGACAAGGTCGCCGAGGCCCGCAAGCGCCGCATCCCGACCGCGGAGCTGAATCGCTTCATCCAGGCCGTCAGTGCGGTCCATCCACCGGTGAGTCCTGGCAGGAGACAGGTTCGGATCCTGTATGCCGCTCAGACGGGTGTCGCACCACCCACGTTCGTGTTCTTCACGAACGTAGCGACCGAGTTTCACTTTTCCTACGAGCGTTACCTGATCAACCGGTTGCGCGAATCCTTCGGCCTGTTAGGCTCGCCAGTGAGAATTCAAGTCCGCCGCCGCGCCAAGTGACGGGGACATCCAATCGTGCCAGCCAGGTGGGACATCCAACGGTGCCAGCCAACCGGGACAGCCAAGTGGGACATCCAACCGTGCCATCCAACCGGGGCATCCAAGCGTGGCAGCCAGTGGTGGCTGTCACGATTGGCTGTCCCCAATAGCACGCGACGGACGGTCGGCGTGGGTCGAGCGCGCGGTGTAGCACGCGCCGAGACCGGCCGCGGCAATCACTCCGATGTACCAGAGCGCCGCTGAACCCCGCCAGCCGGTGAGGTCGGCCGTCAAGGGCGCGCCCAGCAGCACGAAGTGCGTCGCCAGCGCAGCGATGGCGGCCAGGAGCCCGAATCTGATCACGACAGCGATAAAGACGCTGATGATCGCGATGCCCAGAACAATCTGCAGGACCGGATACCCGGGATTGAACATTCCCTGAACGACGACCGGCGTGAACCAGACGATTGCGGCGATCACGGCAAGCCAGCGGCGCTTCAGGAGCATTAGAAGGGCTGCGATCCCTGCTGTCCCGAGCATGCCCGACGTGATCGCGCTCGTAATCTGGCTGACCAACTGCGAGAACACGTACCGCGTTCCGCTGAACGGTCTGAGCCCTGATACAACGGGCATGGGCTCCGGCCGTCCGAAGAGAGGCGGCAACAGGTAATAGAGCGCGAACACCAGTGTCATCGCGAGCCCGGCCGAGATGCCGACGAGCATGTCCTTGCCGACGTGAGGATCTCTCCAGCTGCCGCTGATCACGCGTGTCCAGCCAATGAGGCTGTCGGGTGACGATCGACGGACGTAAGGTTCGAGGCCGAGATACGTCATCCACAACACGGCGGCGTTGAACAGCGCGACGCCAATAGCCGCAAAGACACGCGTGATTTCCAGCCCGAGGCTTGCAACGTGCGTTGAGCCGAGCAGCCAGGCCGCAAGACTCGTGATGAAGACGATCGACGCTGCCCGGAACGCACCGACGCGGTCGCCGCGGTCGAGTCGAACATTCCGACGCGCGAGAACAGCGCCGACGACCATGAGGGCCGGCATCATGACGTTCGCGATCGAGTCAACGACCTGCGTGAAAATGGAACCCGTCGCGGGTTGCGAGCGCGCGGAGCGCGACCACGGGCCTGACGTGCTGAAGAAGACGGGACGACCGTGATACGCAGCAGCGTCAATCCTCAGCGTGATGTCCGGCTGGTTCGGCAATCGACCTTCCCACGCAGCGCGCTGGTCGGCGTAGACGAGCGGAATCCATCGCGGTTTCGCCGGTGTGAACGCCGTCATCGGGATGCCGGCTGCCGCGAACAATGCAGCCCAATTCGTCGAGCCATGCGGCTGCTCGCTCTCAATCGGCTCCGGCACCGCATGGAACTCCGACAGCCGACCGGACGCGTCCACGACGACGAGCGCCATGCCGCTGACGTTGAGTGGTGGATTCGTTGCCGCGACGTTGTTCTCGTTGCCGATCGGCACGAGCGGCCGCGGGCTGGTCCGATACCAGAGAATGATTGATTCCGGTCGCTCGACGGCAAGCTTCTGCCATCGATCGCGGGCCGTGGATGTCTCGTCGATGTACCGCGGATAATCGAGTGATACGGCAAATCCGGATGCCGTTGCTGCCGGCGGCGTCGTGTAGCCGAGTGTCGCGAGCGCTTCCTGCGCGCGATCTGTGAGGGCCTCGGCAGGCTTGGGCAGCGGGACACGATTGATCAACAGGATTCGCTGATCGATCAGCACCAGTGCCGCCATCGTTACGGCAACCCAGGCGAGTCCCGCCGCAGCCCACCCGACAGCAATGGCTTCACTGCTCCCTGCAGCAGCGACCATCTCTGGCGATGGCGTCTCGCCGGCCGCAAGGGCCGCCGCGAGCGGATCGCCGCCGGGCAGCGCGGCCGCAACGGCCAGTGCCGAGGCCGGCCGTTCTTCCGGCTGCGGCCGCAGGCAGCGCATGATCCCGCGATCGATCTCCGGCGTCAGCTCGCGCACGACGGCCGATGGCGGCGCGATTCCCGACTGCTCGCGCTTGCGAATCAGTTCCGCCAGATTCGCAGCTTCCAGCGCTCGCTGTCCCGTGAAGATCTCGTAGAGCACCAGCCCAAGCGCGTAGATGTCGCTCCGCGCCGTCACCTCGCCACCGGCGAGTTGCTCAGGCGCCATGTACGCGGGCGTCCCTGCACGAATACTCTCGCCGGCAACACCCGCCAGCCCGAAGTCCGTGAGCCGCACTTTGCCACTCGCGTCGAGCATCACGTTCGCGGGCTTCAGGTCCCGATGGATCACGCCGCGCTCGTGCGCCGCCGCAAGCCCCGCACACATCTGCCGCGCGATCTCGAGAGCGCGATTCTCCGGAAAGCGTCCAACGCGCCGCAGCAGCGACGCGAGATCCTCCCCGTCGACGTACTCCATCGACAGAAACGTGTGGCCGTCGACTTCGTCGATATCGTACACGCGGCAGACGTTCGGGTGTGACACCTGCCGCGCCATCCGCACTTCGGTATGGAGCTGCGTCAGTCGCGCCGGATCGCGATCGACATCGGCTGGCAAGAACTTGAGGGCAACCGGCTGGCCGAGCTTCAGATCGTCCGCCCGGTACACCTCGCCCATGCCGCCACGCCCGAGGCGTTCGATGATGCGATACCGGCCGCCGAGCAGCGTCCCAGGCTCGAAGCGGCCATGATCAATCGCGCCCGACGAGGACAGCCATCCCGAGGATGAAGAAGAGCGGCTGCTGCTGCCTGCGCCACTCGAGCCCGACTTCGGCCGATTGCTCGGCGCGCTCGCGCCCTGCGCAAGACGCGTCACGTCGTCTCCAGCGCCGGGCGAGACCGTCTTGATTTCGCTGTCACCGACTGGAGTGCGGCATTTCGGGCAGATGCCACCGGATTCCTGCGGCACTACGATCGCAGCGCAATTCGGGCAGGAAATAATGCTCGGCACGTGTGCTAACCGCGATTATATGGCGAGCGATCGATGTCACACTCTTTGGTATAATCGCGCAAGCCTTGATGCCCCAACCGGATAGGCCCGAGATTCCCAACCGCTCGCTGTTTCGTCAGCCTGAGGTCTGCGAGATCGCTCACATCCAGCCGTACGTGCTGCGTTCCTGGGAAGCGGAGTTCCCGGACCTCGGCTTCACGAAGCAGGAAGGGGGCCCGCGGGTTTATCGTCGTGCCGATGTCGAGCGCGTGCTGCGGCTCAAGCACATGCTCTTCGTCGAAGGGCTCACGCTCGCGGGAGCACGCCGCAAGCTCCTCGACGAGCAGCCGCCAGGGCACTCCGACGCGCCGTCGCGAACGGAGTTGAGGGCGCTCCTGGGCAGCGACGCGCGGGAACGCATCCTGCTCGTCAAGCAAGGACTGATGGAGATCGCGACGCTCCTCTCGAAGACGCCGGGCGTCGCTCTCGAACAAGGATTCGAGCTCAAGAGTCTCGAGTTGCCGCGATCGCGCGCGAAGACTCACCGGCCGGCTAAGCCGGTCAAGAAGAAGAAACGATAACGGGATGTAGCGCAGCCTGGTAGCGCACCTGACTGGGGGTCAGGGGGTCCCGGGTTCGAATCCCGGCATCCCGACCAATGTTTATGGGCCTGTTTGATAAATCGAGCAGGTCCATTTCGTTGATAGGTCACTGATAGGTCACTGCCGGATGTCAGACAGCAATGATTTGAGCCTCAATCCTCAGTGCGGCCCTCTCAGGCTATCTATCTGCAGTGTTCGTTTGCGAACGTGCCTTGGGTGGCGAACGCGTTCTGAGCAGGTCGGGCGCCAAGATCATGGCCAACAGTCCATGTGGGCGTGACGAACACCTCGAAAATGCTTTGTACAAATGGCGGAGTGGCGTAGGGCGTCGTGGTTACTCAGAACCGGAGTTGGGCGCGCAACCCAATCACGCCCGGCGCCACACCGAGTTCGAACACATGCGCCGACGGAGGACTCGGCGCCGCGTACAGGACACGCTCCGGTCTGATCGCAGCGCCGATAGCCGCACCGGCGCCGGCGCCAATGCCGCCGAAAAAGGCCGCGAGAAACAGCGCGTCCTCCGCGTCTTGACGTCCACAGCCCTCATAGCCGTAGTTCCGGCATTCGCCGTCCGTGAGGACGAGAAGTACCCCATAGCCAGCGCCGAAGGCGAGTCCGATCAAAGCACCCCGGCCCGCGTGGCCACGGCGCTGCGTGATCCATGCCACATCCGAGGCGGCCCACTCACGTGAGCCGTCGTTCACGAGCAGGTCGATCGACGTCGCCGAGATCCTCACGACGCGGCCCTTCACTTTCGTGCCCCCTTGGTCCGTAACGTATACGATCTCGCCCCGATGCCCCTCGGCGCGGAGATCGTCGAACGTGGGAGTCACCATTTGCGCCATGCTGGGAACCGCTCCGGCGGCGACCAGTACGCCGGCTAGAACGACAGTGACGAATGCTCGCCTCATTGAGAATCCCCGGCGTTAGGATGGACGCTTCTTGTGGGCAGGGTCCGCATCGAACAGTTTCGTATGCAATTTCAGGACGCGCGCCTCAAACACTGAATTGTCAGGGATCTATTCCAATCGCGAGCGGAGCCCCTGCCGCTTGCTGACGAATATGTCGATGTGCGCACGTAACGGGGCAAAAGCCTGATGTCGACTGCTAGTGACGGCGAGCCGCCGGCGCCTGTGGTTTCAATCGACCCGGTGTGGGCCCTCACATTCGCTGTTTCGCCGAGCAGGACGGAAGCTCCAAACCTTCACGCTGTATTCTCATCATCCGGTCGTTGACGCTGTCGTTGTACTGAAGGCGATCAACCCTCACCGACGTCTACCGAGGCGTAAGGCTGGATCGGCGAGCGCGAGGCGAACGGACGCTAGTCCTCGACGCGCGGTTTCGGCGCAACGATCGCTGGTTTTATTGGTCGTTATCCCGGCTCGTAGGGGTACCGGCGGATGGTTCGCATGCATTCGCTGAGCGCGCACAGCAGCGAATCCCCCCAGCCAAAGGGACGGAACGGCGCGGTTCTCTGGTTGATCTCCCTGTCCGCCTGCGCGTAGAACCGCATGTGCAGCGCGTTCCTGGACGCAAACTCCTTCACTGTAATCACGAACTCGATCTCGCCTTCCGGCTGGCGCTTCTTGAAGGAGAAATAATGAAGCTGGGCCAGTTCGTCGGCGGGGTTGTCCTGGGCGTGCACCCAATTTTCAGCCACGGGCGCCTCGTCTGCGTGAGATTCGGCCGAGCTGTGACGCCGCCACTGCGGCGGCGCCGCCTGACCGGCCATCGCGGTGTGCATTCTACCTGATGCGGAGGGAATGCCCGGATGCAAGGTAGACCGCGTCCTTCGGACTCCAAAGCGCTGATGACGGTCAAGGCGGACACAACGAGGGCGATGGCTGCTTTGACCGAGCGCCTGCGGACTCTTGTCTCCGAGACAACAGGCAATTCCGATTCGCAACCTCTCACGTGCAAAGGGGCGACGAAGGCGATCACCTCGCGCTGGGTGATTGACCTCAACGAAGACGCCGAACCCAAATTCTGGCAGCCGTCAAATGTGCTCCCGCTATCGCGAACAGGTAATCTGCACACGCCGGTCGCTCAACGCCTGGTACTCGCAGGGGGAGTCCGTGTTGCGATCGTCGCGCGCCTTCGCCAGCGGCATTGCTTGACGGATCAGCGCTTTGTAGTTCGGCGCTGGAAACGTGAGCTCCCGAACCTCGCCGTTCGGGTACGTGCGCTTGTTCGTAATGAATCAACTTGCCGAACGCGGACGCGGCCGCCACGGCGTTTCTACACCCCTGCGCATGGCGATCGGCACGCAAGCGCGACCGGCAACCAGCATGTCTGTTGCGACGAATGACGTCCGGTCGCAGGCGCCGCGGTGAAGGTTACGTCCGGTGTCTGTCGGCGTGAGCGGCTTGTCGCCACGCGTCGGTCTGCCGCTGGAGGTCGACGCTTGGCCCGGCGATCAGCTGGCTCACGAGCTGATCGCCAAGATACAAGCGCACCTGCTGACGTCCAGCGACAATCCATCCTTCGCAGCGCCAGTCGCGTTCACGCCACAACTCGACGTGTCGGTGTTCTGCCTGCATACTCTGGGGAACGGGAGTATACGCAGAAGAGCTGTGGAAGGATCTGTGAATTGCTGTGGAAATGGTGTGGAAATGCTGTGGAATGTGAAATAGGGGAACGAACCCAAGAATCAATTAAAACTTCGGCGAACTAGACCTTCTGATAGATGAGCAGATGCCGCCGATCCGCCTGACAGGGGAAGGCACCGGTGCCAGCCACCAATCAAGTGTTGATGCGCTGCCTTTTCTGGGTAAATGGCAATGGGAGACGCGGACCACCGGAGATTCGAGAAGCTCCTTGAGCAGGGTGAGGCGAGCACGGACCGCATAAGGAAGACTCACCGCGGGCTGCTCGCAACGCTCACGTCCGAACGAATCTGCACGAGCTCAGAGAGCGAGGAGAAGATCCTTCATCCCGCGCTGCAATCCCCGAAACCCGCGACATCGTGCTCGAGAGCTTCGAGGAGCATCACGTCGCCGATCTGGGAAGGAACTGAGCGGAGGAGGGCGAGATGTTCAGAGCGGCGCGCGGCATTCTCACGTGACGAGCTCGGGGAACTCGGCGCCTGGATGCTCGACCTCGAGTCGTCCGTCGAACGGGCGCTCGCGCGGCAGACGATCCTCGGCCCGCCGCTGACTGAGGGTCCCTCTCGCTGCCGCGTCCGTCACACATCGCCTGTTCGCTAACGAGATCCTGGATCCCATAACCGGCCAACTCAACTGAATACTCGGAATCACGCGACGGGCCGTCCTCGAGTCCCTTGACGACATCTCGATTCGAACCGAGATCGCGGTGGCTCGCACCTGTCTATAGCGATTTGAACCCACGGTTGTTCGAGGGCTCTCGCTGCTCAAGCGGGAGTCATCGCGCTGGATCTGGAGCGAAGCATGCTTCCGGCAGGGTGATAAGCTGTGCCGGCACGCATGGTTCCCGGGCGGAATTCCCTCCGTCTTTCCACTCCGCGCTCATCGGTGCGCAAGATCTTGCTGTGCCTGGTGGCGACGACCCTCCTGGGTGCGGTGCTGTTGTTCCTCGTTTCCGTGGTCCGTACGCGAGTAGAGGCAAACCGGCTGGTCGCAGGCGGCGTGGAGGCGTTGAATCGGTCCGACTATCCTCGAGCCGTCACGTTTTTCCAGGAGGCACTCCGGCTACATCCGGGCGTGCGCGACGCGCAATTGAATCTGGCGATCGCACATGCCCGGCAGTACGTTCCCGGCGGAGACTCGCCGAAGAATCTCTCGCTCGCCAGACAGGCGCGTCAAGAATTCGAACGAGTCATCGAGCAGGATCCCGGCAATCGGACCGCCATGGAATCAATTGGTTCGCTCTACTATCGTCAGGGCAAGTACGACGAGGCCAGGCACTGGTACGAGAAGCTGGCAGCGATCAATCCGGATAGCGCCGAAGCGTACGCCATGCTCGCCGCAATCGCCTGGCGACGAGTGTATCCGGCGCTGCTCGACGCACGTTTAGTGTTGGGTATGAAGTCGGCAGATCCCGGTCCGCTCGCCTCGTCGCAGTCCAGGGAAACCCTCAGCGCCGCGTGGTCCAGCGTCATCGACGAGGGCTTCGGGAACGCGTCGAAGGCCATCGCGATCGATCCGGAGCACGTCACGGCACTGAGAACAACCGCGCTGCTGCACAGGGCGCGCGCGGATCTGGCGAGCACGAGAGATCAATATCAACGTGAGATGCACGGCGCGTCCGAGTGGATGCGCAAAGCTCTCGAGGCTGAGCGGGCGACAGCACAGCGCAACGCAACAGTGGCTCAAAGCATCGACCGCAGACCACAATAAGCGGCGAACCGGAAACTGCATGCCGTTTCGACCCGGTCCGACAGTTCTCGGGATGGCGCGACGACCGAACGTGACTGACGAAGGAGTCGCGTTGACCGTTGGTCTGGGGATTCTGTCCCTTCTCGCCGCCACCGCGATCGCAATCGCCTGCTCCTACAGACCAATTCTCGTCTGGTGGGTCATGGTCACCTGCTCGGCAATCAATCTGGTGAGGTTTTTAGCTCGCAAGAAGGCCGCATCATCTGAGTTGCCGCAGTCGGCCGCCAGGTGGTCGCCTCACGCGGCGCTCGCGCACGAGGGCCGTTGTTTTCGAGCCTGGTTCGCCCAGCACAATCTGATGTGGACGATGACTGGCTTCGGCGTGAGCTTGTTGCTGTGGCACTGGTTCGGCCCGACCCTCGAGGCGCTGATTGTGATGGCGGCGCTCATCGCGTGCGGCCTGCTCGCGGCTGTCGGGGTGGTGATCGGCGCGGGTTCACGGCGGCTCGGTCTGTGCTGGCGCGTGCCTGGTCCGACGCCAGCGTTTACATCGATAGCGGGGTTTCTCCGCGACGCCGGCGCGATCATGATCCTCCGGAACCGGAGCGCACACGCGAACGCACACGATTGGGCGAGTGGTGGACGCTTTCACGAGCTCTTCCTCGTCGTGGATCAACTGCGCGACACGCACGCGGAGTCGCGGCTGTTCGCAACATTCCGAAGCAACGAGCCGGGTGCCAAGGCGGCACTGATGCGGAAAGAACGTCTCGATCGAGCAGTGGCGCTCGCGCCGCTCTTCGTGGCCGGCCTCGTGTTCGCCGCGCTGGTCGTACCACCGCTCGCGGGAGATGCACCGTTGCCTCCTTTGTGGCACATCCTGAGCAGGACCACGAAGAGCCTGACGGCTGTCGCGCGCGGCTCGTACGAATCGACGAACCAGGCTGATCCGGCCAATTCGCCAACCGCCGAGGATGCCCCGAGGGCAAATGATCCTGCCACGCGCGTCGCGCGCAGGCCGGACCCTCGAGACGCCGCTCATTCCAGGAATGCGGAGAGCGGTTCGTCGAGTTCCAGCGCCGCGGAAGGGACCAACGCCTCTGATCCCGAACGACCTGACGCTGGCGCCGACGCCTCGTCTGCTGGAGATCGGAACGGTCAATCCGGCGCAGATCGATCGGCCGCCAACTCTGATCGCGAAGCCGCGAACGGGCGTGAAAGCGCCGGTAAGAGCCGCACAGAAAGGATAAGCGACAGCTCTGGTGAACAGCCTTGGAGTGGCGTCGGGAATGGCGCAGAATCGACGAGTCCGGCAGCTCGTGTGGGTACGGGATCGGACACAGGCGACGCGGACAGCAGCTCGGCTGGCGATCAATCATCGGGCGGCTCGCGAAGAGGCCAGGGCGGTGGTCAAGGGCGTGGAGGCAAGGCCTTCGGGACTGGTCCCTCGTCTCCGCAACGCGCCGCCAATCCGGTCAATCTGCCGCCACTCCCTCAAAACCCTGGAGACATGATCGAGCTCTCGTTGCCGCCACTCGCGAGCGCCTCCCAAGGTGGTGAGGAGGACGAGAGTCAGGGTGAGAAGCGGAAAGGCAGTACCGCCGGGAATACGCAGCGATATCAACCGCAACCCGGCTCCGCGCGCTCGCCAAAAGAGCCGTCCTCACACGAGCCGGCGCAGCGCTGGCCGAACTGGGTCTTCCTGTTGCTTCGGCGCTGAGGACGACATGGACGTTCCCCACGCTCGACGCCACGCGTCGCACGTAGTACACGCGGTCGCTCAGGAGATGTTCGGCCTGGACGAGGTCACTCGACTCGCGCTTGCCGCGTTGTTCACGGGTGGGCACGTGTTGCTTGAAGGCAATCCGGGACTCGGGAAAACCGAGCTGGTAAAGACAGTCGCGCGCGTTCTTCGTCTTCAGACCGGCCGCATTCAATTCACACCCGATCTCATGCCCGCTGACATCACAGGCACACTGATGCCGTCGTCAAACGGTGAGTTGAGATTTCAGAACGGTCCAATCTTCACGTCGCTTCTCCTGGCGGACGAGATCAACCGCGCGACGCCAAAAACGCAATCGGCGATGCTCGAAGCCATGGCCGAGAAGAGAGTCACGGTGCTCGGGGAAGAGCGCGCTCTGCCCACGCCGTTTGTCGTGCTGGCTACCCAGAACCCAATCGATCACGAAGGCACGTACAACCTGCCGGCCGCACAGGCCGATCGGTTCATGTTCAAGGTCCGCATGCCCGTACCCGACGGACCAACGGTCGCGCGCATCGTCTGCAAGCGCTCGGGGGCGGGAGCACCAACGCAGCCAATCGGGAATCCATCACTCACACCAGCTCCGCTCCCGTCGATGCTGCCGCCGGATCCGACCGCCGCGCAAGTCTTGATCAAGGAGATTTCGGAGCTGGTTCGATCGATTCCTCCGCTACCGGTCGTCGCGATGCACGTCACGAATATTTATCTCGCGACGAACCGTCGCTTCGACGCGCTCGCGCGCGCGGCGGGTGCACCGAAGGACATCAAGAACGTCGCCACGCGATTTCAGTTCGGCATCAGTCCGCGTGCAGCGGGGGACGTCATGCTCGCGGCGAAGGCCTGGGTCTGCCTGTCCGAGTCGGATGCGGACGCAGTCACGTCGAGTCACCTCGAGGCTGTCGTCGTGCACGCATTGCGCCACCGCTTGAAACTGTCGCTCGACGACGATCCGGGCGAGGATGGCGAACCAAGTGACGATCAGGACGCGCGGCTCGATTCGTTGATTCGGCGCCTCTGCGTACTCACGGCGCCGAAGGATTCCGAATATGACTCGCACTGGCGCGCGTGGGACTCTTAGCCCGCTGCCGATACCGTCGACGCAGCTGGAACGCTACAGGCTCAGCCTGCGTCAGCAAAGTCGCGCTCAGCTTCCAGGAGCGCATCTCGTCCGGCGCCGTGGGCAGAGCCTCGACTTTCGCGAGCTGCGTCCGTATCTGCTGGGCGACGACATTCGTCACGTCGACTGGCGCGCATCCGCGCGCCATCACCGACGCGCCGAGTACCTGATTCGAACATTCGAGCACGAGGCGCAGGCGCGCATCCTCATCTCTATCGATCCGCGCGGCTCGATGCGGCTTCCCGAATCCGCACCGAAGCTGCAGCTGGCCCTCTGGCTTGCTGAAGCGATCGCCTACATCGCGGCACGATCCGGCGACTCGGTCGCGTTTCACACGCTGTTCGGACCCGACACCGGATCCGTCGTTGAAACAGGACGGTTCGTCACCCGGTCCAGCATTCGCAGGGTATTGCGCCGCGTCGCTGCCGCAACCACCGTTCCGTCTCGCCTGTCGCTCACGTCCGTGGCAGGCGCGTCGCCGCCCGGCAGTGTCTGGCTGATCGTGACGGACCTGTACTTCGAGGTGGACGCCGACGTCGACCGGCTGGCGGCGCAGGTCTGCAACGCGCAGCACGGATCCCGTTGGACGATTGTGGTCGATTTGGACAGCTGGCCGTGCGAAGAACTGCTGCTTGGAAGAGGGTTGCGGCGGATTGACGGTCCCGGCCTCGGCGGGCGCGAACCACGATTGGACGTTACCAATGCGGCTCTCGAAGACGTGAAGGAGCGGATTGCGGTCCGAAAGACGCGCTTTCACGAACGCGCGCGGGCTGGAGGATACGACCGGCCATGCTGGACCTGGCCCGCATCGAGCAAGCCGGCGCCTGCTGAAATCTTCCATCGTCACTTCTTCGATGACCCGACGATCAAGCGGCTTCTGATGAAGGACGGCTCGTCGTGATCTATCTCTTCGGCGCCTTCATCGCGACGCTGGTCGTCGTCTACATGGCGCGACCGAACTTCCGGCGGACGGTCACGTCTGCAGCCATCTTCTTTCATGACGATCTGGCGGCTGCATCTGCCAGCAGGTTCGGGTGGAGCCCTCCTCGGCCCACGCGATTGTTCTACATTCAGCTCGCCGTGCTCGTGCTGCTGCTCCTTGCTGTGCCGCAGTGCCACGTTCTGCTGCGGTCAGGTCCGGAGTCGCCGCTTGGAATCTGGGTCATCGTGGATCGCTCCGCCAGCATGACCACAATGCAGCAGGGCGGAACACGCATGCAGCGTGCAGTCGCGCAACTCGAATCGTTGCTGGGCAAGCGATGGACGCGCGGGTACTGCGTCAAACTCTCGACGTTCGACCTGGAGCTGAGAGACGTGCGTGACGATCTGCACACGGTGGCGGACGTGATGCGCGAGGCAACGTCTCTATCGCCCAGAGCGCTTGGGACGAACATCGCGCTCGTCGAGCGCGCGCTGAAACAGCCGCGTCGGAACAGGCCGAACGAGTGCCGGATCGATAGTGCGGTAGTGATCACCGACATGCCGGCGCCGCCCTGGATGGACACTGCGCCGAAGGGCGATGTGTGGATCGACGTGTCTCAGCCTGTCGGCAACCTGGGTCTGACCGACATCACCGATACCCGCGATCAATTGACGGGAAAGGTCGAACGAGTCCGCTTTCGCGTCGAGGCTTTCGGAGACATTCCGAGAGATGCGCGGCTCACGGTCACGTGGCCCGGCGGCGCACAGAAGACGTTCGCGGTTCAACCCTGGGTCGGGCCCGCTGCTGTCGTCGAGCTCAAGCCTGACGTGCCGGGCACCTATCGGATCGAGCTGTCGCCCGGGGGCGCCTATCACTACGACGATCGAGCCGAGATCGATGTACCCGCCGCAGAGGGTTTGCGAGTGGATTGGCAGGTCGGTCAACGCGATTGGCTGCAGCGCCTCGGCTGGAAGGATGCGCCCCGCGATCCGGACCTTCGAGTGCTTCCGGCCAGCGCGCTGGTCGACGAGCGTCCGGCCATCCTCGTAGGCGCCGGATATGCTCCATCGACGTCGGTTCAGCCGATCGCGGACTTCCTCGAATCGAGCGCGCTGTTGACCGCGTTGAACTTCGACGTGGCCGAAAGAGCCGGGATGCACGCGGCAGGCGCGCTCCCTGCAGGTTTCGAACCAGTCTTGAGGGGACGAGGCGGTGCCGTGTGGATCGCTCAGCGTCAGGATCCGCCGGCGGTTTACGTGCCGGGTCTCCCCCTCGACGGCGAGGGCAGCGTGCCGCGATTCTCGTCGACCGTCTTCTTCAATGCCGCGCGCTGGATCCTGCAGCGACGTCCGCTTCCTCCCTTATTCACGTTGACGTCGCCCGACCAGCCGGAACCGATCGACACGCGGATTGCGCTGCATCCGGCCGAAGGAAACACGGCTCGGACGCCACGCTCCGCCGGATCCCTCGATCACGGAGTGAGCCGCGCCACAACGGACGATCCGCGGCCCCGCGCGGTGTGGCCCTGGTTCTTCGCGGCGGCTGCAGCGATCTTTGTCGTGGAGCGGTGGCTCGGATTGTTGGCGGGGGTCCAATGACCTTCGACATCGTGCCAGAGTACTGGTGGCAAATCTGGATCGCAGGCGCAGTCCTCGTGTCAGTCGCGCTCGGGTTCGTCCTCGCACGATGGAAATCTGCACGTTGGACCCGGGTGCGCGGCAACCTCGGAGGATCGTCGAGAACTCGCACAATCGTCGCGTCCCTCACCGCAGCGACCTCATTGTTCTTCGCCGCCGCTTTGTGCGGGCCCGCGCTCATGCGGCGAGCCGGGTCACCACGTTTCCACGTCGTGGTTCTCATCGACGTGTCCGACAGCGTGTTGCGGGCCGACGGCGGGTGGAAGCGCGTGCGGTCCATGGCAAGTAACCGGCTCCGGCAGGCATTCCGCGCGTGGCCGGTGAACACGACAGCCGAGGTGCTGACGTTTCGTTCCGAGACCGTTTCGGCGGGATCCGAACGTCCGTTGAGGGAGATTGCCGGGGAGGTGGACGAGATCACAGAGAGCGCTTTTGCCACAGGCCCAGGGACCAACATCGCGGCCGGTCTGCTACGCGCTGGCGACGCGATCGATCGCGCGGGCGGCCGTGGCGCAGTGGTTCTGGTGAGCGATGGCAATGAGACCGACGGGGACGGCGTGGCCGCAGCCGCCAGACTTGCCGCCCGCGGGATCGCCGTGCACGTCCTGCCGCTCGCCGGTGGTCCGCCCGTGCTCGGCATCGTATCGGCAAACCTTCCTCCGTACGTCGACGCAGGCGCGGAGACCTTCGCACGCGGTGTGCTCAGCAATGCAGCGGACCGTGAGGCCGACGGGTCGCTCGAGCTGCGAAGGCATGCGCTTGCAGGCGATGAAGACAAAGGATCGGCTGCTGCTCGGCCTTCGCAGACGCGCAGCGGCCTCCACCTGGCCAGCCGTCAATGGGCGCAGTTCCGCACGCCCGTTTTGTTCGAACGACCCGGACTGCAGTTCGTCGACCTTGCTGTCACGGGCAATGGCCCTGCGCACCGACGCCGACTGTTCACACACGTCGAACGGCCGCCTCGACTGCTGGTCATCGGCGATGACTTGTGGACGCGCGCGTTCGCGGATGGTTCGATGCTGTTCGTGCGCAAGCCTCCCGTACAAGTAACGACGCGCGAGGCGCTCGAGGACTTCGACGGGATCGTCATCGATAGTGTCCCCGCAAATGCCTTTGCAGACGGCGTCCTCGAGAAAATTGCGCAGGCCGTCCAACGTCGCGGCGCCGGACTGTTCGTCATCAACGGCCGTCACCTGGACTCGCCGCGTGACGCGACGAATCTGATGTCTTACGACGGCACGCCGCTCGCGAAGCTGCTCCCGCTGGTCAGCCAGGCACGTGTGAGGGCCGCCGAGCCGCCTCCGCGGCACGTCGTCATGCTGATCGACACATCGGGCTCAATGTGCGGGATGGGCCTCACGCAGGCCCAGCAAATCGCCGTTTACGTCGTGGAACGCTTCCTTCGGCCACAGGATCTCCTCGATCTGATGGCGTTCACGACCACGGCTTCCGCGGTTCTGACTGGCCAGCCGATGAACGCGGAAGGGAGGACGAGAGCATCACAGGAGATCCGCCGGATGGCCTGCGATGGGGGAACGG